>Ga0164243_10000043_pt1 | contig 320401 bp, 324 predicted proteins | sample OricompcompostOP_FD_108781 | JGI IMG/M metagenome (GOLD analysis project Ga0164243, IMG submission 108781) | Organic Plus compost microbial communities from Emeryville, California, USA - Original compost - Organic plus compost (OP) | ecosystem: Engineered > Solid waste > Mixed feedstock >... | reverse complement strand
GAAAAAACGGCGAGATCCGAGCCATCTGGCGCGCGCTCAGCAGAAACAAATCACTCATCACAGCCTCCTCAAACAAGACTGTGAATCACATCTCAAATCAATTTAATAGGTCCTGAACCTAGACCATATGGTAACCGTGTTTGCCATGGATTTATTGTCAGACTTATACTCTGCCGGTTAGCGTCGGTCGTTTCCAATTGAGGGGTGAAACGAATGCGCAGACTGGTCATGGCCTTTGCCGCACTACCATTGTTGGCTGCCGCCGCACTTGCGGACAGCGATCCGGGCGCCGATTTCCAGAAGGCGGACAAGGCGCTCAACTCCACTTTCAGGCAGGTACAGAGCCGACTCTCGGACGATTCCGGCGGCAAGGCGCGGCTCGTCAAGGCCCAGCGGGCGTGGATCGCGTTTCGCGACGCCGAATGCACCTTCCAGTCCAGCGGCGAGGACGGCGGCTCGGCCGCCCCGCTGGTTGTCGCTTCCTGCAAGGCGGAACTGACGACGCAACGCACGAAACAGTTGAAGGCGTATCTGAACTGTCAGGAAGGCGATCTTGCCTGCCCGGTGCCGGCACAGTGATGCGGAGGAACAGCATGCCGAATTTCAGGATGAGATATGTGCTGGTCGCGCTTGTGCCGCTGGCGGTGGCCGGCTGCGTCAGCAGCAAGGAACAGCGCGCGATGGACCGCGACACGTGTTCGTCTTACGGCTACCGGCCCAAAACCGACGCATTCGCCGACTGCATGATGGAGCAGAACACGCGGCGCGCGGACGACGAGCAGCGCTATCTGGACCGCATGCACGCGCAGGAACGGCGCGACAAGGAGCGCAAGAAAGCGCGCCGTCAAAGGGACGACAGCTATATCGACCCGAGGCCGAGCTACGACAGGGACGGCAATCCGAACTTCGATACCAAAGGCAATTACCAGGGATGCCACGGTATCGGTTGTGAGGTCGACAATCCCGACGATGACTAGTCCAGCCACGCCATCCGGCTTGCCGCCTCGGTTTTATGAGCATACCCTCACCAAAGAGGTTGAGGGAGGAAACGATGGCGAACACCTTCAAGATCGGTGATGTGGTCAAGCTCAGGTCCGGCGGCCCCCGGATGACGGTGGCCGAAACCGGCGCCGCTTCGGGCTCGGTCCTGTGCCATTGGTTCAACCGCAACGACGACGTCTGGTCGCCGCAGCACGCCGGGTTCAAGGCGGACCAACTTGTGCAGGTCACCGACGACGCATCGCGCGACTCGGACTAGGACGTTCGAGCGAGAGGCGCAATCCGGCGCTCGGACGGCTCCGATTCTCGAAAAAAGGGCACGAGACGCCGCCGCGTCTTCAACCCTGCTTGCGAACGGGAACTTTCCGGCTCACCCCTTGTTCCTCAGGGAGCAAGGAGGCTCCCATGGCTGATTATCTCTGGCTTTTCGCCACCGCCGGCGGCGCGTTCATCCTCGGCGCCGCGATCATGTACGGCGTCATGCGCCAGCGCCACCTGTCGTCTGGAGAGCAGGCGAGGCAGGATCGCAAGGTGGACCAACTCTACAATCGATGACGACATGTGTGGCGCGTTCTTGCCGCATCTGCGCTCCTCCTTTCGATCGGCTTGCCGCGCTTGCACCTTCGGTCGTCCGTGGTTAGACAGCGACGGGAATTAAGGGGTATACATGCGGGAAAAACTCGAAAAACTCGCGCAGTTGCTGCGCGACGAGCAGAAGAAGCTCCTGGCCGCCGCGGCCGAGACGAGCGGCCTGCCCAGCCAAAGCGCCCTCCAACGCGTCGCCACGCTCGAACTGAATATCTCGGCGATCGAGAATACGCTGCAGGATATGGGGTAGGGGCGCTGCCGGGCTGGTTGATGCTTCGGGCATCAGTTAGCGCTCTCCCGGGTGAAAGCTCCTCACATCGTCATCCTGGCCAAGCGAGCGCCGAGCCGGGATCCAGTCCGTGACCTTGGCGATGTTCCGGAGGGAGCAGGTGCGCCGACCGTCAGCTTGCCTTCCTACGTTTCAGAGCCTTATCGATAACCCTAGCTCCGACAGCTTCCCAACGATCCACAATTTCTTGAGATACCTCGGATAGCTGTGCTCGAATACGTTTCTGATTTTTGGGGGCCGTATAAGATTTGTCATCGAATAGGTCGTAAACGCGGCATAAATCGCCAACGGTGCTGTCTTGACCAAGAACGTTCTCGGCGAATACGTGAAGCCCCACCGCAAACATAGGGCCGCTGTTCAGATCGAGCCTGAAGCTAGAAAGATTGTGACACTTCAATACTCCCCGGTCCATTCCCTTGGCGCCAAACCGAGGCTTTGAAAGGATCAGATCTGGCCTAACACGCACAGCGAGCGAGCCGAACGAACAATCAGTAGAAAGGTCGTTTGCTGAAGACGGGACAGCACCAACGGTCAATTTACTGAAATCTGAGGCTTCAAGAAGTTCGATCAGGTGCAGGATATGACGCAGCCGCCGGTCCTTTTCTTTTTCTCCAGATAATTGATTACGGATGCGATCTTTCTCGAAATCAATAAGGTTATCAGCATCTGAAGAGCCGCAGGCTCGCTTTATAAAAATTACGTCGGAGGCACCGTGCCAATCAAATTTGATAACCTGCGGCTGATGATACTGCTCAATGATCGACCGCCGGCGGGCTGCGGATGGAGTCGTGGCATATTCGACCATGTTCGCGAGTGATATAAGTGGCGCTTTACGCATCATAATTCCTTTGTTGTGCGTGATTTTGCCACCTCGACTTTGGAGCCGGACTCTCCATATATTGACCTTGTCACAGAAGGAGTGTCGAACTCTTTCGCCCCGCAGCGGCTTGACTGATTGCGGTGTCCAAAGCCGATCCGACTGGGTCGGCTTTGGCATTTCTGAACAATGTCGCATAAAGACATCGTTATACGCTTTCTCGTTTTGTTCTCCTTTGCACTTTCGGCCCGATCTTGCGACCGGGCCGATGATGTTGCGTTTTAGCGCCTAGCCCTCAGCTACACCCGCTCGTGCTCCCGCACGTATCGCACTTCTCGCAGGTCCCGTTCCGTACCATCGTGAAGTTCTGGCACTCCGAGCACATGTTGCCGGTGTAGCCCTGCATCACCGCCTTGGCGCGGCGCTCGGCGGCGAGCGCCTTGGCGGCGGAGGCGTCGGCCTGGGCCTTGTCGGAGAACAGCGCCGTGGTGTCGGACGGTTCCTCGCTCTCGAACAGGTCGGGCAGGTTCTCGTCGGCGATCTCTTCCGCCAGTTCCTTCGCCCGCTCCTCGTAGTCGCGCTTGTAGGCGAGCGCGTCGTCGGAGGCCGGCTTCAGCGCCAGCACGTTGGAGCCGGCGAAGGCCGTCGGCGCGGCGCGGGCAGGGGTTGCGGAAGGCGATCCGGCCTGACCGCCGAAGCCCTTGGGCTCGCCGCCGGCGCCCGACACCAGCTTCACCGGCGAGGCGCCGCGATAGAGGCCCTTGGAGAAGGGCGTCGTCTTGCCTTCCGAAATGCCGCGGCCGAGCGAAGTCTTGTCGAGATCCGACTGGTCGACGTGGGCGAGGTCGTGGCGCGACAGGTAGGACACGGCAAGCTCGCGGAACACGTAGTCGAGGATCGACGTGGCATTCTTGATCGCGTCGTTGCCGATGACCATGCCGGCCGGCTCGAACTTGGTGAAGGTGAAGGCCTCCACATATTCCTCCAGCGGCACGCCGTATTGCAGGCCGAGCGAGATGGCGATGGCGAAGTTGTTCATCATCGCGCGGAAGGCGGCGCCCTCCTTGTGCATGTCGATGAAGATCTCGCCGAGCCGTCCGTCGTCGAACTCGCCGGTGCGCAGATACACCTTGTGCCCGCCGATGACCGCTTTCTGGGTGTAGCCCTTGCGGCGGTTCGGCAGCTTCTCGCGATCGCGCACCACCTTTTCGACGATGCGCTCGATGATCTTCTCCGTCACCTGCACCGCCCTGGCGGCGGCGGGAGCGGCGACCAGCGCCTCAAGGGTGTCGTCCTCGTCGTCCTCCTCGTCGGCGATCAGCGAGGCGTTGAGCGGCTGCGACAGCTTGGAGCCGTCGCGGTAGAGCGCGTTGGCCTTCAGCGCCAGCTTCCAAGACAGCATGTAGGCGCTCTTGGCATCCTCGACCGTCGCTTCGTTCGGCATGTTGATGGTTTTCGAGATGGCGCCCGAGATGAAGGGCTGCGCCGCCGCCATCATGCGGATGTGCGATTCCACCGAAAGATAGCGCTTGCCGATCTTGCCGCAGGGGTTGGCGCAATCGAACACCGGGTAGTGCTCTTCCTTCAGGAATGGCGCTCCCTCGAGAGTCATGGCGCCGCAGACATGAATGTTGGCTGCCTCGATCTCCTTCTTGGTGAAGCCGAGCGCCGGCAGCATCTCGAAGGAGAAGTCGTTGAGTTGCTCGTCGGTGAAGCCGAGCGTCGTCTTCACCCAGTCGGCGCCGAGCGTCCACTGGTTGAACACGAACTTGATGTCGAAGGCCGATTTGAGTGCGGCGTTGAGCGCCGCGATCTTCTCGTCGGTGAAGCCTTTTGCCTTGAGCGTGGAAGGGTTTACGCCTGGAGCCTGATTCAGATTGCCATGGCCGACCGCATAGGCGTCGATCTCGGCGATCTGGCTCTCGGAATAGCCCAGCGTGCGCAGCGCCTCCGGCACCGCGGCATTGATGATCTTGAAATAGCCGCCGCCGGCCAGCTTCTTGAACTTCACCAGCGCGAAGTCGGGCTCGATGCCGGTGGTGTCGCAGTCCATGACCAGGCCGATCGTGCCGGTCGGCGCGATGACGGTGGCCTGCGCGTTGCGGTAGCCGTGCTCCTCGCCGAGTTCGATGGCGCGGTCCCAGGCGGCCTTGGCGTGCTCGCCGAGCGCCGCCTGCTTCAGGTCGGCATGGACGAGAGGCACCGGGTTGACCGACAGCTTCTCGTAGCCGTCCTTGTCGCCATGGGCGGCACGGCGGTGGTTGCGCATGACGCGCAGCATATTGTCGGCGTTGCGGTCATAGTCCGGGAAGGCACCCAACTCGGCGGCCATCTCGGCCGAGGTGGCGTAGGCCGTCCCGGTCATGATGGCGGTGAGCGCGGCGCAGATGGCGCGGCCTTCGTCCGAATCGTAGGGGATGCCGGAGGTCATCAGCAATCCGCCGATATTGGCGTAGCCTAGGCCGAGCGTACGGTAGTCGTAGGAGAGCTTGGCGATTTCCTTCGACGGGAACTGCGCCATCATGACCGAGATTTCGAGCACCATGGTCCACAGGCGCACCGAGTGCTCGTAGGCGGCGATGTCGAAATCGCCGTCCGCGTTGCGGTAGGGCAGCAGGTTGATCGATGCCAGGTTGCAGGCCGTGTCGTCGAGGAACATGTATTCCGAGCACGGGTTGGAGGCGCGGATCGCGCCGGCGGCCGCGCAGGTGTGCCAGTCGTTCATCGTGGTGTTGAAGTGCAGGCCGGGATCGGCCGATGCCCAGGCGGCGTATCCGATCTTCTCCCACAGCTCGCGCGCCGGAATCTCTTTGTGAACTTTTCCGTCTATGCGGCGGATAAGCTTCCACGCTTCGTCATTCTCCACCGCGCGCAGGAAGTCGTCCTTGAGCGAGACGGAATTGTTCGAATTCTGGCCCGAAACCGTGAGATAGGCCTCCGAATCCCAGTCGGTATCGTAGGTCGAGAACTGGATGGACGTGTAGCCCTGCCGCGCGAACTGGATGACGCGCTGCACGTAGTTCTCCGGCACGGCGTCCTTCTTGGCGTCCTTGACGGCCCGCTTCAGCGCCGGGTTCTTGTTGGGGTCGAAGCACTCGCCATTGTCGGCCTCGCAGTTCACGCAGGCTTTCATGATGGCGTCGAGATGTCTCTTGACGATCTTGGAGCCGGTCACCAGCGAGGCGACCTTTTGCTCTTCCTTCACCTTCCAGTCGATGAAGGCCTCGATGTCGGGGTGGTCGGCGTCGACGATGACCATCTTGGCGGCGCGGCGCGTCGTACCGCCCGACTTGATGGCGCCGGCGGCGCGGTCGCCGATCTTGAGGAAGCTCATCAGGCCGGACGACTTGCCGCCGCCCGAAAGCCGCTCGCCTTCGCCGCGCAGGTGCGAGAAGTTGGAGCCGGTGCCGGAGCCGTATTTGAAAAGGCGCGCCTCGCGCACCCACAGATCCATGATGCCGCCCTCATTCACGAGGTCGTCGCCGACGGACTGGATGAAGCAGGCATGCGGCTGCGGATGCTCGTAGGCGGATTTCGACTTGGTCAGCTTGCCGGTGAAGGGGTCGACGTAGAAATGGCCCTGGCCGGGACCGTCGATGCCATAGGCCCAGTGGAGGCCGGTGTTGAACCATTGCGGCGAGTTGGGGGCCACGCGCTGGGTGGCGAGCATGTAGGACAGCTCGTCCATGAAGGCCTGCGCATCGTCCTCCGACTTGAAATAGCCGCCCTTCCAGCCCCAATAGGTCCAGGTGCCGGCGAGACGGGTGAAGACCTGGCGGGCATCGGTCTCGGAGCCATAGCGCTCGTCCTCCGGCAGTTTTGCCAATTCGGCCTCGTCGGCCACAGAACGCCACAGGAAGGAGGGAACAGCGTTCTCCTCGATCTTCTTCAGCCGCGCCGGCACACCCGCCTTGCGGAAATACTTTTGCGCCAGCACGTCGGTGGCGACCTGGGAGAACTGCGTCGGGACGTCGATATCGGCCAGGCGGAACACCACCGACCCGTCGGGATTCTTGATCTCCGAAATGGCCTTGCGGAATTCTATCTCCGCATAGGGAGATTGCCCCGCCTTGGTGAAGTGCCGCTCGATGCGCATCGTCCTGTCCCTTTGTCTATATATAGCGCTTTGCCAAAGGGATTTCCCGCCCTTTTCGGAAAGCGCAAGTCCACCGTGACCGGCCATCGCAAGGATGCCCGGCTTTCCCGATCGCGCTTGCCCTGGAAATGCCCGCTCTTGCCTCGTGCAAGCCGCCTTTCGGCAAGGGTTTCCGGGACCTGCGCGGGTCCCTCAACTCTGATTTTTTGCCTCGGCATCATGTCGAGGCGGATCACATTATCTAGCGTCGAACCTATCCGCAAACACTAAATATAGTGTTAACAGACAATTTATTCCAGTCCGACAATGCTCCTTTTTACCGTCTTCAAGCCGCAACGACCCACACGCCCACAAGCCTGCGGTAGAGGCGAAATTGCGAGTGAAAACGCACATAATCCGGGAAAAAGACCGGGCTCGAAACTTTCCGGCCGCGTCCGCAACCAGAACGCATGGCCTATAAAAGGCGACTCGTTTGGAGCCGTCAAGGATTCGTTTTTATCGTTTTTGTGACCCCAACATCTTGTGTGTTGTGTGTGTGGATAACGGGGGAAAAGCGGCGTGGACGAGCGCCCTGTGTCGACGGCTTTTCGCCAGACGGAATTGCGCATCGTCAAGAAAACGGGAGCGGCATCCGGCAACGGTCCTGTCAGTCGCAAAAGACCCGACCGGCGGGCGCCGGTCGGGTCTTGAATCGCGGTGCGGCTGGACTCAGCTGCAGACAGTGATTCTTTCAACCACCCGCCGATGGTGTCGCCAATGCGTCACGCGTTTGGTCTCGCAGATCTGGCGGTGGTGCTTGTGATGACGCCACTCGCGGGCATGGCGCCCGTCCCGGTCGCGGTCACGGTGGCGCCAATGACCGTCTCTGTCCGAAACGCTGCTGGAGTGGGAATACACGTCATGCTTGCGGATGATAATCTCGTCCGCGGAAGCGGCAAACGGTGCGGAAGCGCCGATAGCCAGGGCAACTGCAAAAATCAGGCTTTTCATGATGTCCTCTCGTGACGGTTGGACAATGAAACGATCTGCCTGGCCCTGCCGTTCCCGGCAGCGCGACTTTTTGATGAGGGGGCGTCGGCAGGAAGCCGCTCCGACCTGGGGACGTCAGGCGGTATAAAGCTCGGGATCGGCCGAAAAGGCGGCGATGATCTCGCCCAGATCCGGCTCCGCGACCTGACGTGCGGCCTCGGCGCCCGAGAACCATCGCCGCTCGCGTTCGCGGCGCTCCTTCCACTTGTCCGCCACATCGATGACCCGCAGCGGATAGACGAGAACCTCGCAAGGCACGTCCTGCCCGTCGGCGAGGGACTTGGCGTAAAAATAGCGGCCGACCTCGACATGGGAGATCGTCCCGGAAAGTCCGGCCTCTTCGCCGGCCTCGCGCACCGCCGCCTCGCTGAGCGGTTCGCGGGCTTCGGGCCAGCCTTTCGGAAGCACCCAGCGGCGGGTTTCGCGGCTGGTAATGAGCATGATCTCAAGCCCCGATTCGCCGATGCGCCAAGGCAGGGCGGCGACTTGCAGCCGGCAGGGAACGGCGCCAAACAGCCTGCGCACCCTTTCCGCCAGTTGATCGTTCGTCCTTGGCCCGCTCAGCACGACAAGCCCTCGGTTCGTTTGCCGTCTTACGAATCTTACGGCCAATTATGCGCAAAAAAAGTAAAAATTCGCGCAAATCCCGCCAGAATCGAAGGCAAGGTGCGTTTCCGCCGCCGCGAGGGTTGCAAAAGGCCCATGCGCGATGATCGAAGCGCGTGGGAAAGCCGACCTGCCATCCAGACAGGCTATGTGATTCGTATGACAGCTTCACATGGGCGGCGGCCCCGCCTGCACGGTTCTATCCGGCGTGGTCGTCGGCGATCGGCTTCTGATAGGTGAACCCCATGTCCCAGGGAAAATAGATCCAGGTATCCTGGCTCACCTCGGTCACGAAGGTGTCGACCAGCGGCCGGCCTTTCGGCTTTGCATAGACAGTGGCGAAATGTGCCTTCGGCAGCATGGCGCGCACCACGCCGGCGGTTTTCCCGGTGTCGGTCAGGTCGTCGACGATCAAGATGCCGGCGCCTTCGTCGGTGAGCAGGGCAGGGGAAATCTCCTTCAGCACCTGCATCTGCCCCTGACTGGTATAGTCGTGATAGGAGGCCACCGAGACCGTCTCGATCACTCGGATCCCAAGCTCGCGCGAGATGATGGCGGCCGGCACCAGCCCGCCCCGCGTGATGCACACAATCGCCCGCCACGGCCCGTTGACGCCCGAGAGCCGCCACGCCAGCGCGCGCGCATCGCGGTGGAACTGGTCCCAGGAAACTGGAAAAGCCTTTTCGGGAAGGGACATCGACGCACTCCGCAGGCGCGCCAGCCGCGCACTCTCGATTGGAATGCGCGCGGAATTAGCCGGAAACGGCCGTGTTTGGCAAGGTGGCGTGCCGACAGCGAACGGTATTTCCACACGGTGACGGATTTTTCTCTCCGCCACGGCGCAAGGCCGGGACGGAGAGAAATCTAGGCGTGTTCGCCGTTACGCCGCTGCCAGCATGGCGCGCGTCCTGCCGATCGTCAGCGCGGCCAGTGCCGCCTCGCGCCCCTTTTGGACGAAATGCTCACGGAAAATGCGCGTATGGTGCTCGGTCTCCTGGTAGTGGTGCGGCGTCAGCGACACCGACAGAACCGGCACGCCGCTGTCCATGCCGGCACGCATCAGGCCGTCGACCACCGCCTGCGCCACGAAATCGTGTCGATAAATGCCGCCGTCTACCACGAAGGCGGCTGCCGCGACTGCCGCGTAGCGGCCCGAAGCTGCGAGATCGCGCGCCAGCAGCGGCATTTCGAAGGCCCCCGGTACGTCGAAGACATCAACCTGCTCGCGGGGAATGAGTTCGAGGAAGCCGTCGAGCGCCCGGTCGACGATATCGGCATGCCAGCCGGCTTTGATGAAGGCGTAGCGGGTGTGTGTCATCGGTATCACCTTTCTCGTAACAGACACGTCACCCAAGGCGATAACGAGCAGGGACCATGCACCTTGCGGCGCCAAGAAAACCCGCGCGTTCTCTTTCATCCGGACTGTAACCGTCGGCCCAGGCATCGCACCTGATCTGCTGACCCTTCCCGAGCCTGTTTCGTCATCGGGAAGGCGCTCGCGGGCTCGCAGGACCTGCCTGCATACCGCCGGTGGGGAATTTCACCCCGCCCTGAGAACGGAGCGAAAGTAGATATGCCGACGGCGCTGCGCAAGAGACCAGTTGCCGGCACGCGCCAAGCCAGAGATGCGAGCTGGATGCGCCTCCCGATCCTGGTGCGGCTAGCGCGACAGGAACGCCGCCACCGCACCGGCACGCAGCACCGAGCGGGTGACGCCGCCGAAGATCAGGCGGCGAAGCCAGGAGTGGCTGTAGGCGCCGAGCACCAGAAGGTCCGCGCCGGTCGCGCTCAGATGGTCCTGGATCACGTCCTCCATGGAGGCGCCGCCCGATTTCACGGCCGCCACCGAGACATTGGCCCCGTGGCGCGACAGGCTGGCCGCGATCTCGCTGCCGGCGTCGACGCTGCCGTCCAGGTCTTCCGGCGGATCGATGATGAGGATTTCGGTCAACTCGGCCTGGACGATGAAGGGCAGGGCGTCGAAGGCGGCCCTCGCAGCCTCGCGGCTGCCGTTCCAGGCGATGAGGATGCGGTTGAAGCTCGTCACCATCGGCCCTGAATGGGGCACGACGAGAACCGGCCGCCCGGCGTCATAGACCAGCGCACCGATATCGGCGGTGGAATCGCCGCCTTCCTCGCCCTGGCCGGCGACGACGAGATCGGCTGCGCGCACGCTCGACAGGGCGGAGATCGCGCTGTCGCCGGAGAATGTCTCGAGGCTGCGCCATTCCAGCGACAGGCCCGATCCTTCGGTCCGCTGCGTGAACTCGGCCTTCAGCTTGCCGGCCCGCTCCTTGTTGAGGTCGGCCGAAACCTGCAGGAATTCGGTGTCCGGAAAGCCGCTGGCGGAGGTGTAGGGCACCGGCATCGCTTCCGCGTGCACACCGATCAGATGCGCTTCGAACTGCCGGGCCAGCGGCAGCGAGCAATCCAGCACGCGCGCCGCGTCGCGTTCGTTCTGAAGGATGGCGACGATGGTCTTGATCGGCATGGCTCTCTCCCTCATTGATCGCATCCCGGCATCATAGCACGGACCGCCGCCCGGAAACGTCTTTTCCGGTGTCGCAGTTCCCGCTCAACCGGCCTTTGCGAGTTCGGCGACCATTGCCTCGACCTCGGCGCGGGCTGCTTCCAGCACCTCGGCGGAGCGCGCGCGCACGACGAGCTCGGTCCAGAATTTTCCGTCGCCATACTTGGGATAGGAGCCGATGATGGTGTCCGGGTGCCGCTTCTGGATTTCGGCCAGCGGCCCGCCGATGACACCTTCGCCGAGCGGGCATTCGACCGATGCCGACAGCATCTTCGTTCCGGTCTTCAAGGTGGGCACGACGTTGTCGAGCATGGCCTGGAAGATCGACGGGACGCCGGCCATGACGTGTACATTGCCCATGCGGAAGCCCGGCGCGATGGAGACCGGGTTGTCGATATGATCGGCGCCGCGCGGCATGCGCGCCATGCGCTTGCGCGCCTCGGTGAACTCGATGCCGCGCTTGGCGTAGCTTTCCTCCAGCATGGCGTAGGCCTTGGCGTCGTATTCGCACGGAACGCCGAAGGCTTTGGCGACCGAATCGGCGGTGATGTCGTCGTGCGTGGGGCCGATGCCGCCGGTGGTGAAGACATAGGTATAGCGGGCACGCACGGCGTTGAGCGCCGCGACGATCTCGTCCTCTTCGTCGGGAACGATGCGGACCTCCTTCAGGTCGATGCCGATGGCGGTCATGATGTCGGCCAGATGGCCGATATTCTTGTCCTTGGTACGGCCGGAAAGGATTTCGTCGCCGATGACCAACATGGCGGCGGTGATGATGTCAGGCATGGGGAGAACTCCGGGAGGTATCGCCGTCAATACCGCGCGGACGTGACCGGGGCAACGCCGGAACGATGGTCGGGTGCTGTCCGGCGTTGTCTCGACGGCAATGCCGGTTAAGCTGCGGCGAATGTTTGGGAGCACGCTTTGGTTTCGATCATTGCCTGGGTGGTGGCTGCGCTTCTGGTTGGCGCGATCGTGATCGTCGCCCGCCTTGTGCTGGCCACGCGCAGGCTCGCCGCCGAGGCGGAAAGAAAGTGCCCGCCGACGGGCCGTTTCGTCGAGGTGGACGGCAACAAAATCCGATATGTCGATCAAGGCGAGGGCAGGCCGATCGTCTTCGTGCATGGGCTCGGCGCGCAGCTTCATCATTTCACCGGCCCGATCTTCGATCGCTTCGGCCCCGGCTATCGGCTGATCGCGTTGGACCGGCCGGGGTCCGGCTATTCCACCCGAGCGCGCGGCGCAACCGGCGCCCTGTCGGAACAGGCTGCTGTCATTCGCCGCTTCATCGAGGAACTTGGCCTGGAGAAACCGCTGATCGTCGGTCACTCGCTCGGCGGCGCGATCGCGCTCGCATTGGCCGTCGAACACCCGGACGCGATCTCGGGCATCGCGCTGCTGTCGCCGCTCACTCATCTGGAGACGGAACTGCGGCCTGAATTCAGGCCTCTCTACATTCCTTTCAGGCTGGCGAGATGGGTCGTCGCCAACACGATCGCAGTGCCGCGCTCCTACCAATATGCCGAGGCGACGCTCGCCTATCTGTTCAACCCGCAAAAGCCGCCGGCGGATTATCCGACCGAAGGCGGCGGCTGGCTGGGGTTGCGGCCCTCTCACTTTTACGCGAGCGCCACCGACTTCACCGCCATTCCGCTCGACCTTGGGCGCATCGAGGCACGCTATGGCGAGATCGACATGCCGGCCGCCCTGATGTTCGGCACGGCCGATCCTATCGTTGGCTTCGCCGAGCATGGCGCGCCGATGGCTGGACGGATCGAAAACCTTGATTTCGAGGTGGTCGAGGGCATGGGCCACATGCCGCACTTCGTCGAGCCGCAGCGTGTCGTCGCCTTCATCCGGCGTGTCGCAAAGCGCGCCTTCGCCGGAGAGCGGGTTGCGCAGGCGGCAGGCAGACGCCCGTCGCACGATGTCGAATCGTGAACAATCCGTGCTCACATCATCGTCTTCCATTGAACGATCTGCCGGTTACATAGAGCGGGCGACGCAAGACGGCGTCGATGGATTTGCAGCAAGGATGACGGCAATGGCGAAAGTGCTTGTTCTCTATTATTCGAGCTTCGGTCACATGGAGCAGATGGCCAAGGCGGCCGCGGAAGGCGCGCGCGAGGCTGGCGCCGACGTGGTCATCAAGCGGGTTCCGGAACTCGTGCCGGAAGCGGTCGCCAAGGCGTCGCATTACAAGCTCGATCAGGAAGCCGAGATCGCCACGCCGGCGGAACTGGAGAACTACGACGCCATCATCATCGGCGCGGCCACCCGTTATGGCGCGATTGCATCGCAGATGAAGAATTTCCTCGACCAGACTGGCCCGCTGTGGGCGAAGGGCGCCCTGCTGAACAAGGTGGGCTCGGTCATGGTCTCGACCGCGACCCAGCACGGCGGCGCCGAACTGGCGCTGATCTCGACGCAGGCATCGCTGCAGCACCACGGCATGATCATCGTTCCGCTGTCCTATGCCTATCAGGGCCAGATGGGCAACGACGTGGTGCGCGGCGGCGCGCCTTACGGCATGACCACGACTTCGGACGGCGACGGCTCGCGCCAGCCTTCGGCGCAGGAACTGGAAGGCGCGAAGTTCCAGGGCAAGCGCGTGGCCGAGATCGCCGCGAAGCTGCACGGCTGACCGCAAGCGCCTCGGACGCAGGCGCTATGAACGATCGAAGGGGAGCGGCACGGCCGCTCCCCTTCGCGATTCCCGCCTCAGGCAGACGGACCGGCTCAGTCCTTGGCGTCGTCGGAAATCTCCGTCTGCGGCCGGTCGCGGCCGTCGGCGAGTTCCTGGTGCCACTTGCCCTGTGCATCCTCGTACTGGATGCCGTCGGTCGCGCCTGCGACCTGCTGTTCGGACGAAGCGATCTGTGCGGCGCGCAACGCTTCCGCGTGTGTCGAAAACGTTTCGGAAAAGGTCCCTCCGACCTTGTAGGCCCAGCCTCCGTCATGCTCGACGATATTGTAGGTCAGCGTCGCCATCGATGTCTCCAGTGTGGTTCGAACTGTTCAGTGAAGCCTGTCGTCGCTGACAAGCACGTCGGATTCGCGCGCCGCCTCGACGAGGGCGTGGCGCGCATCGGCCGTCGAGCCGCTACCTTCCAGCACTTCGAGGCAGGTTTCAACCGCGAGGCGGTGTCGCGGCCCGCGATTGAGCGGCCATACGGTCATCAGGCACTCCGCGGCCTCCTGCGCACTGGCGATCGAACGGAATTTGCCGACATGGCCGAGCTCGACCACGACCGGCGCCTCGAAAACTTTGGTATCCATCATGGCCGCCAAACGCGAGACGGCCGGAATGGTTGCAGCGCTCTCCATGCCGTGAGCGCCAAAGCCGGCAGGGTCTAGCCGGCGGCTTTTTCCCAGTGCTCCATGGTGGTGACGGAGCGCGCCAACTGCGGCGCGGCATGAATTGGTGCGCCGAGCGCCGCCGCCGCGCGCCAGCCCCAGCGCGGATCGGCCAGGAAGGCACGGGCCAGTGCCACCATATCTGCACGACCTTCGGACACGATCGCCTCGGCCTGGGCCGGTTCGGTGATCAACCCCACGGCTCGCGTTGGGATGTCAGCGCCCTTCTGCACCGCTTCCGCAAGGTCCACCTGATAGCCGGGACCGGACGGCAGCTTCTGGTGGGGCGAATTGCCGCCCGAGGAGGCGCAGATATAGGCGACGCCTTCCTTTTTCAGCGCCTTCGCGACCTCGACCGCCTCGTCGACGTCGAAGCCGCCATCCACCCATTCCTTGACCGAGAGCCGGGCGCCCAGCATCAGGCTGGGCACGGCTTTCTTCACGGCGCGGGCGATCTCGACGGCGAAACGCATGCGGTTTTCCAAGCTGCCGCCCCAGCGGTCGGTGCGGCGGTTGGAGAGCGGCGACAGGAACTGGAAGATCAGGTAGCCGTGCGCGGCGTGCAGTTCGATGAAATCGAAGCCGGCGCGCTCCGCCCGCCGCGCCGCCTCTGCGAAACGGTCGATCAGCCGGTGGATTTCATCTTCCTCCAGTGCGCGCGGCGTGTGCCATCCCTCATCATAGGGAATGGCGGAGGCGGACACCGTCTGCCACGGATCCTGGTCCGCCTTGAGCGGTCCGCCGCCTTCCCAGGGAAACTGGCATGACGCCTTGCGGCCGGCATGGGCAAGCTGGGTGCCGAATTTCGTGCCGGCTGGCGCAACGCGCCGCGCCGCGTCCAGCGCGCGCTTGGCCGCGGCTTCGTTATGATCGGAATAGAGGCCGAGGCAGCCGTGGCTGATGCGGCCGTGCCGCTCCACGTCGGTCATCTCGACCGTCACCATGCCGGCGCCCGACATCGCGTAGCTCATCCATTGCTGCAGATGCCAGTCGGTCGCCGAACCGTCGTCGGCCGAATACTGGCACATCGGCGCGACCGCGAGGCGGTTCGGAAACGTCAGGCCGTCGAGGGTGATGGGCTGGAAAAGCGCGGCTATCATGGAAGGCTCCGGATGGGATCGGTCGCGGTTATGTAGCGACGGATTTCCAGCTATGCCAGTGCGGACAGCGTGCCTTTTTCGGCAGGCCAGCGGATCATGATGACGAAAGGGTGCGATGGTGCGGACGGCGGGGATCGAACCCGCACGGGCAAGCCCGAGGGATTTTAAGTCCCTTGTGTCTACCAATTCCACCACGTCCGCGTTGTCAGCCTTTTCAGCCGTCGCGTCCCACGCGTCAAGACGCAAGGGTCAGGGCTCAGGGGCGGCGGGCAGGGAACTTCCCCGATCGGGCGGCGCTCGGCAGGCAGTATGGCTTGCGTGGGCTTGCTGTTGTTCGCAGGCGGGAGCGCGAAACTGCGGGCGGGGCATCCCCCTCTGAACCCGATGTCCTGCGCCGGCGAATGCTCCGCGCCCCCGCAGCCTGCATAGCGCGTGAGCCGAGGGAGCGCGACGTAAACAGGTGCTTAACCTTATGCGTTAAGGTTGACGTCACAGACCCGGCGGCGACTGGTCGGCCCATTTGGGTATGTGTGACGGCGGCTTCAGCGTGAAGCGCTTGTCCGCCGCGCAGCCTGTGACGGCGAGACCGAGAAGCAGGGCCAAGGCTAATCGAAGCATTTCGGTAGAGCACCACGCCGTTCCGCGTTTTGCAAGCCGGCGATATGGCCGGCCACAAGGATTGCGGTCGACGTCGTGCAGCGGTATCGCGCCAACTGGTCAAAGTGCTGCTTCCTTGGCACAGTCCGCGAAAATGGAGTCTGTACGATGCCGCAACGTCCCGCACCCAAACCGAGGCCGTGGTCCGAGATGGCGACGGAACTGGTGGATGTCGCGACCGGCCGCAGGCCGGCGGATCTCGTCGTGCGCAACGGCCGCTGGGTCAATGTCCATTCGGGCGAGATCGTCGAAGGCACCGACATCGCCGTCGTCGGCGGGCGTTTCGCCTATTGCGGTCCGGACGCTTCGCATGCCGTCGGCGAGGGGACCGAGGTGATCGATGCCGGCGGACGCTATCTCGTGCCCGGCCTGTGCGACGCGCACATGCATGTCGAGAGCGGCATGGTGACGGTCACCGAGTTCTGCCGTGCCGTCATACCGCACGGCACCACCTCCCTGTTCATCGACCCGCACGAGATCGCCAATGTGCTTGGCCTGCCGGGCGTGCGGCTCATGCACGACGAGGCGCTGGCCATGCCCGTCAACGTTCATGTGCAGATGCCGTCCTGCGTGCCCTCGGCGCCGGGGCTGGAGAATGCGGGGGCGCAACTCACCGTCGCCGATGTCGAGGAGGCGATGACGTGGGAGAATATCGTCGGGCTGGGCGAGGTGATGAACTTTCCCGGCGTTGCCGCCAACGATCCGGTCATGGCGGGCGAAATCGCCGCCACCATGCGCGCCGGTAGGACGGTCGGCGGCCATTACGCTTCGCCCGATCTCGGCCTGCCGTTCCACGGCTACGTAGCCGGCGGCCCCGAAGACGACCATGAGGGCACGCGCGCCGCGGACGCCATCGCGCGCGTGCGGCAGGGCATGAAGGCGATGCTGCGCCTCGGCTCCGCCTGGTACGATGTCGCCGCCCAGGTCAAGGCCGTCACCGAAAGCGGCGTCGATCCGCGCAACTTCATTCTGTGCACCGACGACAGCCATTCCGGCACGCTCGTTAACGAAGGCCACATGGACCGTGTGGTGCGTCATGCGATCGCCCAGGGGCTGAAGCCGGTGACCGCGATCCAGATGGCGACGCTCAACACGGCGCAGCATTTCCGGTTGGAGCGCGAGATCGGCTCGATCGCACCGGGCAGGCAGGCGGATTTCCTGATCGTCTCCGACCTGCCGGGAATGACGATCGACGCCGTCTATGCGCGCGGCCGGCTGTTGGCCGAGAACGGGCGGCTGGCTATCGACATTCCGGCCTATCCGTACCCGCCGGAAGCGAAGAACACGGTGAATCTCGGCAAGAGGCTTTCAGCGCAGGATTTTGATATCGAAGCGCCTTCCGGCGCCAACGAGGTTCGTGTGCGCGTCATCGGCGTGATCGAGAACCAGGCGCCGACAAAGGCGTTGGAGGCCGATCTTTCGGTCGAGGACGGGCTGGTGGCGATGGATCGCGCCAACGATGTCTGTCAGATCGCGCTGGTCGAGCGGCATCGCGGCACCGGCGGCGTCACCAATGCCTTCGTTTCCGGCTTCGGCTATCACGAGGACTGCGCCATCGCCTCGTCAGTCGCACATGACAGCCATCACATCATCGTCGTCGGCACGAACAAGCAGGACATGGCGCTGGCCGCCAACCGCCTCGCCGAGACCGGCGGCGGCGTGGTGCTGTTCTCGAAGGGCAGGGAACTGGCCCTGGTCGAGATGCCGGTCGCCGGCCTGATGTCGGACGAGCGCGCCGAGGTCGTCGCCGAAAAGGCCGGCCGGCTGGTCGAGGCCATGCGCCGGATGGGCTGCACGCTCAACAACGCCTACATGCAGCATTCGCTGCTGGCGCTGGTGGTGATTCCCGAGCTCCGGATTTCGGATGTCGGCCTGGTGGACGTGCGAACGTTCGAGCGGGTGGAGGTCTTTGTCTGAACGACGGCGTTATCCCGGCCAAGGGAGCGAAGCGACCGCGAGCCGTGATCCTGGCGACCTTCCAGAATGGATCCCGGATATCCTTTCTCGCTTTGCTCGAAAGCGAATTCCGGGATGACGAACTGAAGACGACTTTTCACTCCCCGCCCGTCACGACCCTCAGCACCTTGAACGGCGTTGTGATGACGATCTCGGCCGCCGACCCCACTGTCTGGCCGATGCCTTTTCCGAGCGTGTCGATCGGCTCGGCGTCGATCGGCGCGGAGGCGAGGCCGGCCGGCACCGCCAGCCGTTCGCCGATCAGTTGCACCAGGAAGGGATTGTCCGCGAACTTGGCGTGGTTCAGCCTGTCGCTGCCCTTCGCGGCGGTCAGGTCCGCGACGACGACGCCGTATTTGGCGAGGTCGGCTGCATCGCCGTAGTCGCCGACGCGCGGCTTCGAGCCCGAGATGATCGAGGACAGTTGCAGCGCCCGGTCGTCGCCGGACAGGAGAACCGTGAACGGCCTGTCGGGCTTGCCGTAGCGGATCATCTGCTTCTTGAACACGTCCACGTCGATGTCCGGCGAGGCGAGGATGACGTAGCCGAGTTTGCCGTTGAGGTCGCGGTTGTTCTCGATGGCGAGTTGGCGCAGGGCCTCCATCGTTACCCAGGTGCCCATCGAATGGGCGATGATGTCGATGCTCCTGGCTTTCGTGTGCGCCAGCATCTTGAGCGTCGCTTCCAGATCGTCGCGGGCGGCGTTGGCGCTTTCCTTGTCGTAGACATAGCCCGTTATCTTGCCGGCCGAGGCCCAGGAGAACAGCACCGGCGTGCCCGGATATTTGGTGTCGTGGGCGATCTGCGTCACCCGATAGACGCCGTCGTCGAAGCCGTTGTTGAAACCGTGCACGAACACGAGCACCCTGTCGCCGCGCTTGGAGATGTTGGCGCTGATCGCTTTCTCGAAGACGCCGGCGTCGCGATAGAAGGTGACGCGCCTTGCCGAAAAATCCTTGGCCGGATCGCTCGGCGCGCGGCCCTTGGCGCGCTCGATGTTACCGACCTTGTGAATGGCTGGAACCGTCATGTCCACGCGCGCGAAGGCGGTATCGAGCGAGCGGTCGCCGTCGAACACCTGACGCGGGTCCTTGTCCGCCCGTTGCCGCGTGGTGGCGACGAATATCTCGTGCGTTGCGGCGATCGCGGATGCCGGCGCATCGATGGCGACCTTGTTCAGGAGGTCGTGGCTTGGCGAGGTGCCGCAACTCGCGACCATGAGCGCGACGGCGACGAAAGCCAGGATGCGGGGAATTGACGCCATTGTTGATACCGGCCTCGGACTACGCCCCCTCCCGCTTAAAGCGGCAAGGGCGCGGGGTCCAGCATTTCCATTCGACCGATTGCCGCGCAGCCGCCTACAGCAGCCCGGCCTTGATCTGCTGGTTGATCATGTTGATGCGGTCGGTCACGTCGCGGTCGGAGGCGTAGCCGTCGTCTTCGCGCAGCCGCTTTCCGAGCAGTTTGACGAGTTCGGGATTGTCGGCGAATTTGGTGTGGTTGAAGCTGTCCGACGCCTTGGCGCTGGAGAGATCGACCACGGTGACGCCATAGGTGGACAGGTCCTTGGCGGCATTCTGGTAGTCACCGACGCGCGGCTGCGAGCCGGCGAGCAGCCCTGAAATCCGCAGCGCCCTGTCGTCGTCGGAAAGCAGCACGATGAACGGCTTGTCCGGCTTGCCGTAGCGGCTCATCTGACTCTTGAACACGTCAACGTCGATATCGGGCGAGGCGAGCACCACGTCGCCGAGCTTGCCGTTGAGGTCGCGGTCGCCTTCGATGGCGAGTTGGCGCAGCGCCTCCATCGTCACCCATGTTCCCATCGAATGCGCCACGATATCGATGCGCCGCGCGCCCGACTGTGCCAGCAGCTTGAGCGTCGCTTCGAGCTGGTCGCGCGCCGCGGCGGCGCTTTCCTTATCGTAGACGTAGCTGGTGGTGCTGGCGCCCGACGCCCAGGAGAACAGCACCGGCGTGCCCGGATAGCCGGAATCGTGCACGATCTGCGTCAGCCGGTAGACGGCGTCGTCGAAGCCGGTGTTGTAGCCGTGCACGAACACCAGCGCGCGGCCACCGCGCGCGGCGAGATCCTTGTTGATGGTCGCCTGGAATTTCTGCGCGCTGTCGAGCCCAACCACCTCCGACGCCATGAAATATTTGGAAGGGTCGTCGGAGGCGCCGCGGCTCTTGCGTTCGATCTGTCCCGTCTGGTGGGCTTTGGGAACGGTGACGTTGACGCGCGCGTAGCTCAGCGTCGCCGAGCGCTCGCCGTCGAACACCTTGTTCAGGCTGCCGGCGCGCTTGCGCGTGGTGGCGACGAAGATGGCGTGGTTGCCGGAAATCTGGTCGATCGAGGCCGTGACCACGGCGCTGCCGAGCAGTTCCTCGGTCGGGCGGCCGCCGCAGCCGGCCAGCACCAGTGCCATCACCAGAACAAGGAAAGTCTTTGCACGCACGCGGGAAGCTCAACCGAACAGGCCCTCGGACACCGATCCGAAGGCGGGCCTTTGCCATTTGTCATCGAAAACTCTCCCGACAGGGCAAGTGCGGCCAAAGTAAGTCCGGGCCGGGAGAATGCGGAGGGCGGCGCGCCGCTTGTGCCATGACTGTTGCGCGAAAGTCGAAATGGCGTCAGGAACGGGCGGACTTCGCAGCAGGGGACACGCCGCCATGACCACATTCGCCGACCGGGTCGCCGGTGCCGCAGCGGCGGTGCGCGAGCTTTTCCCCGAAACGCCGCTTCAGGAAAACCCCTATCTGTCGCGCAAGTTCGGCGCGCGCGTTCTCCTGAAACGCGAGGACCTGACGCCGGTCCGTTCCTACAAGATCCGCGGCGCCTTCAATTTCTTCCGCAAGGCGCTCGCTACAGGCAAGCCGGCGGAACTTTTCGTCTGCGCCTCCGCCGGCAATCATGCGCAGGGCTTCGCCTATGTGTGCCGGCATTTCGGCAGGAAAGGCGTCGTCTTCATGCCGGTGACGACGCCGCAGCAGAAGATCGACAAGACCCGCCTGTTCGGCGGCGAGTTCGTCGAGATCAGGCTGGTGGGGGACTTCTTCGACGAATGCTACCGCGCTGCGATCGACTTCGCTGCCGAAAGCGGCGGAGAGATGGTGCCGCCCTTCGATCACAAGGACATCATCGAAGGCCAGGCGACGGTCGCCCTGGAAATCGCCGGGCAGATGCCGGACGGAAGCCAACCCGACATCGTCATGCTGCCGGTGGGCGGCGGCGGATTGGCGGCCGGCGTGACCCGCTATCTGTCCGCCGGCGACGCCGGAATGCGGTTTTTCTTCTGCGAGCCGGGCGGCGCGCCGAGCCTGAAGGAGAGCCTGGCTGCCTGCCGGCGTGTGAAACTCGCCGGAGTGGACAATTTCGTCGATGGCGCGGCGGTGGCCGAGATCGGCCGCGAACCGTTCCGCTACCTCAAGGATTTTCCCGCCGAATCGGTGCGGCTGGTCCCGGAAAACCGGCTCTGCGCCACCATGATCGAGATGCTGAACGTCGAGGGCGTGGTGCTGGAACCCGCCGGCGCGCTGGCGATCGATGCGCTCAAGGATTTCCCGAAGAAGGAAATCAGGGGCAGGACCGTGGTGTGCGTCGTTTCGGGCGGCAATTTCGATTTCGAGCGCCTGCCGGACGTGAAGGAGAGAGCGCTGCGCTTCGAGGGGCTGAAGAAATATTTCATCATCCGCTTTCCCCAGCGGCCCGGCGCACTGCGCGATTTCCTCGAGATGCTGGGGCCGGACGACGACATTGCCCGCTTCGAGTATCTCAAGAAGTCGGCGCGCAATTTCGGATCGGTGCTGATCGGCATCGAGACGAAGGAACGGCGCAATTTCGACAGGCTAACCGCCGGTTTCGAAGCGCACGGCGTCCAGTATCAGGACATCACCGATAACGAGACGCTGGCGAGTTTCATCATATGACGTCCGCGCCGAAAACCTTCTTCGCACTGTTCTCCGGCATCAATGTCGGCGGCACCCGCATCGTCAAGATGGCGGAGCTGAGGGCCTTCTTAGAAGGTTTCGGCTTTACGGGTGTCGGAAGCTACGTGCAGAGCGGCAATGTCGTCTTCCGTTCCGCGAAGGGCGACGCGGGCTCGCTGGCGAAGGACATCGAGGAAGCCTTCGCGGCCAGATGGGGGTTCCATTCGCGCATCATGGTGCGGGACGCGGACTGGCTGCGCGGCATGATCGCCGCCAATCCCTATCCGGACCTCGCGGACGAGCCGAAGAAGCTTCACCTGTTCGTGCTCGAGCGCGCGCCGACCGAAGAGGAGGAAAAACGGCTCTCGGACAAATGCGCGGGGCCGGAGGAGTTCACGGTGCGCGGCGACGCCTTCTACCTGAAGGCGCCGGACGGCATTGGCAGATCCGAATTCGCCGGCCTCATCCCGCGGACGCTGAAAGTGCCGTGCACCTCGCGCAACTGGCGCACGGTAATCGCGCTGCTGGAGATGATGGAAAGCGCCGAAGGGTGATGCGGCGCTTCAGGCGGCCGGATCGCGCTTCCAGGCGAAATCAAGCGCCTCGCGGAAGGCGAAGCGCTTGATGTGGTCCGCGACGACGGTCTCCAGACGCTCCAGCGATCCGGCGTCCTGGGTTGTCACCGCGATATGCAGGGCGGAAGCGTCGGCATCCATCACCGCGCGTCCGGCCGGCAGGTCGATTTCGCCGTGGTCCGGATCGAACGCGACGGGAAACCTGTGTGCCCAGTGCTTGCATAACTGCTGCAGGTAGCGGCTGGCATGTTCGGTGGCGATGTCTGCGTGGCTGGCGGGCATGGAATTCTCCGGCTGGGCGTTCACTTCGGCCGGAGGTAGGTCGGCGGCGGGCGTTTTACCAGTTTCCGGTATTCGCCATCGAGGCCCAAGGCTCGGCTTTTTCCTTCGCGGGGCCTTTCTGCAGCAGTTCGATCGAGATGCCGTCGGGCGACTTGATGAAGGCCATGTTGCCGTCGCGCGGCGGCCGGTTGATGGTGACGCCGTTGTCCATCAGGCGCTGGCAGGTGGCGTAGATGTCGTCCACCTCATAGGCGAGATGGCCGAAATTACGCCCGCCTTTGTACTCTTCGGGGTCCCAGTTGTAGGTCAGTTCGACCAGCGGCGCCTTCTCAGTCACGCCGCTGTGCTCGTCCTCGGACGCGGCCAGGAAGATCAGCGTGAAGCGGCCCTGCTCGTTCTCGAAGCGCCGCACCTCCTTCAACCCGAGCTTGTTGCAATAGAAGTCGAGCGACTGGTCGATATCCGTGACGCGGACCATGGTGTGCAGATAACGCATGTTTTCTCTCCTGGCTGGTGCGGCGAACATAGGTTTACCGTCCGGCGGCGGCAACCGTGGGCTAGGGGTTATTGGCCGCCCGGCCCGACAATTTCGCCAATGGTCCAATGAGCCGTGAAAAAAGCCGCGGCAGGTCTTGCACACCCCGGAATCGGAAGTGTTAATCTAACGTCAAGAATCAGTTTGCGGCGTGTTGACGAGAAAGAGGGCGCTCTGATGGGGGATAAGGCCTCTTCGATGGGGCAGGACGCGATCGGAACCGTCGGGCGTGACGAGGGTGACGCCACCGATCTGGTCGAGGTTGCCGGCGCCATCAAATGGTTCGACGTGGCCAAGGGCTATGGGTTCATCCTGCCCGATGACGGCCGTCATGGCGACATTCTTCTCCATGTGACGTGCCTGCGCCGCGACGGCTTCCAGACGGCGCTCGAAGGCGCGCGCGTGATGTGCCTCGCCAGGCAGGGCGACCGCGGCCTTCAGGCCTTCCGCGTCCTCTCCATGGATACCTCAACCGCCGTTCATCCCGCCGAGATGCAGGAGCAGCGCACGCATGTGGCGGTGACGCCCGAGAGCGGGTTGGAGCGAGCGCTCGTCAAGTGGTTCAACCGCACCAAGGGCTTCGGCTTCCTGACCCGGGGCGAGGGCACAGAGGACATTTTCGTCCATATGGAGACCCTGCGCCGTTATGGCGTCACGGAGCTACGCCCCGGCCAGGTGGTGCTGGTGCGTTTCGGGCGCGGCGACAAAGGCCTTATGGCCGCCGAAATTCATCCTGATATGGGCACCTTGCCGGTCTCGCACTAGGAATCTCCCGCGCCGGGAATTCGCGCGACCTCCATGAGGCGAGGTATCGATGACTTCTGGACACTGGCAGGTCGTGGGGCGGTGCATCCTTGTCGCCTTGGCGATGGGCGTGATGGGCCATTTCGGCTTTCACATGGCTGCGGCCGATGGCCAGGCCATGATACTGCCCGTCGATCCGGCACCGCTGGTGGCGGTGACGGGAAAGGGCGAAAAGCGCTTCAGCGTCGAGATCGCGGACAAGCCTGGCGAGCGCACGGCCGGCCTCATGTTCCGCGAGCACATGGCGCAGGATCACGGCATGCTGTTCGTCTTCGATCAGATGCAGCCGGTCGGCTTCTGGATGAAGAACACCATCCTGCCGCTCGATCTGGTCTTCATCGGTGAGGACGGGCGCATCAAGGCGATCGAGCACGGCGAGCCGTTTTCCGAGGCCGTGATCTCGCCGGGCGAACCGGTGCGCTTCGTGCTTGAACTCAATGCCGGTGTTGCGGCAAGGGATGGCATTGCCGACGGCGACCTGGTCAGGCATCCCGCCATCGCCTCGGCACCCTTGCCGAGCCGTCCTCCCGCAACTGTCGGTGATGCGCCGGACGAAGGCGCCGGGAACGGCGGCGTGCCGCAATAACGCGAAGGACGATTGCCTGCCGATGCAGTTTTTCAATCACGACGGTTTCGAACTCGCATTTCTCGATCGCCGACCCGACTCCGGTGCGGGCGATCCGGTTCTCCTGATCCACGGTTTTGCGTCCAGCCATTTCGTCAACTGGGTCTCGCCCGGCTGGTTCAAGACGCTGAACGATGCCGGCTACCGCGTCATCGCGCTCGACAATCGCGGCCATGGCTCGTCCACGAAAAGCTACGAACCGTCCGACTATTCGCCTGACAGGATGGCGTCCGACGCCTCCGCGCTGCTCGACCATCTGGGTATCGGCCGCGCCCATGTGATGGGCTATTCGATGGGCGCGCGCGTCTCGGCTTTCATGGCGCTGTCCGATCCCGGCAAGGTCGCCACGCTCGTGCTGGGCGGGCTCGGCATCGGCCTTGTCAGCGGCGTCGGCGATTGGGATCCGATCGCGGATGCCTTGCTGGCCGCCGATCCCGCCGCCATCGACCACGCGCGCGGCCGTACCTTCCGGGCTTTCGCGGACCAGACCCGCAGCGACAGGCGCGCCCTGGCTGCCTGCATCGTCGGCTCGCGGGACGAACTGAGCGAAGCGGAAGTCGCGCGCATCGCCCAGCCGACGCTGATCGCCGTCGGCACCAAGGACGACATAGCCGGCTCCGCCGAAGACCTTGCGGCGCTTATGCCGAACGCCACCGCCTTCGCCATCGACGGCCGCGATCACATGCTCTCGGTCGGCGACCGGACTTTCAAGAAGCGCGTTCTGGAGTTCTATGCGGATCATCCGCTCTGAGGCGCATGGCCGAGCTTTTGGTTACCTACCTGGACATGAAAGCGCCGCCGGCGGGCAAGCCCCTTGCCGCGCCTGTCGCCGGAGCCGTCGTGACACGCGAGCATCTGGGCGTCGAAGACTATCTCGATCTCTACCGGGCGGTGGGCCGTCGGCTGGATTGGGACGTGCGGCTGCGCATGCACGAAGCCGAGCTCGCCGCGCTGCTCGACCAGACATCGACCTGGCTGCACATCCTGCGCGTGGACGGCCAGGCCGCCGGCCTGTGTGAGTTCAACGAGGTCGGCCAGGCCGTGGTGGAACTGACCTATTTCGGATTGACCGAGGCGTTCTACGGACGCCGGCTCGGGCCTTATCTGCTCGACCGCTCGCTGCGCTCCGTGTGGTCTCAGCATCCTGAACGCGTCTGGCTGCACACCGACACCAACGATCATCCCAAGGCCCAGTCGGTCTATGGGCGCGCGGGCTTCCAACTGCGCGAGCGGCGCATGGAAAGTTTTCCGGACTGATCTTCTGTCAGCGGCTCAGGGCTTCGAGCGACCGCGCCATGTTCTGCCGCGCCTGCCCCTCGTAGCACTCGCGGAATTCGTCCGTGTGGAAGACGTGCCTTCGATCGAGGAAATGGCGCAACACCGCCGCGCGTCCGGTGCGCCAGTCGGCCTCGTCTACCCAGCCGTACTCGCGCCGAACCGCCTGCTCGTAGGCGTCGAACGCGTCCGGCGCCGCTCCCAGGATCGACAGGTCCATGTCGAGGAACAGCGAGGCGTCGCGATTGTCTGCCGCATTCGCCAGCGGCGGAACCTGATGCGCGGCAGTCGCCTCGATCATCGCCGCGATCCGTTCGATGCGGGCGGTGTCGGCGCGACCGGCAAGGCACGCGCGGGCGAGGGCGGCGCTCCGCGCCTCGTTGTCCTTGGCGCGGCTGTCGTAGACGGCGTCATGGAACCAGATCGCCGCCTCGACCGCTCCGACATCGGAGAGCAGGGCGCGATGCTGCGTCGCCAGCGCCAGCAGCGCGTGGACGTGGTCGAGATTATGGTAGTGGCGCGCGCCGTCGCGGTAGGCTGAGGCGAGCCTGTTCTTCAGTGCGTTGTCTAGCAACGGCGCTGTCATCGCCCGGTGAACGCCGGCTTGCGTTTCTCACGAAAGGCGGCGCGGCCCTCCGTGTAGTCCGCGCTGTCGAAGGTCAGCGCGCCCGCCGCCCGCGCAGCCGCGACGTCGCGCCCGTCGCCGCTCAGAACGGCGCGAATGCCTAGCTTCGAGGCACGAACCGAAAGCGGCGCGTTGGTGGCGACCATGTCTGCAAGTTCAGCCACCCGCGTGTCGAGATCGAGCGCCGGCACGACTTCGAGCAGGAAGCCCGCCGCCAGCGCCTTGTGCGCATCGATGCGCGCCGCGCTGAAAGCGAGATAGCGCGCCATCTGCGGCCCGGCCGCGCGCACGATGTCCTGCATGGCGTCCTGCGGATAGGCGAGGCCGAGCCGCGCGGCCGGCACGGCGAAACTGGCGTCATCGCTCGCCAGCCGGAGATCGGCCGCCGCCGCCAGCCCGAAACCGCCGCCCAGGCAAAGCCCGCGGACCGCCGCAATCACCGGCACGCGGGCATCGCGAACGGCTGCGAAGGCGGCGGAATTGGCCGCTTCATAGGCCTGGGCGCCGTCGCCGTCGCGCAGCGTCGCGAATTCCGAAATGTCCGCACCGGCCGAGAAGTCGCTGCCTGCGCCGCGCAATACGATGACTCGGACCGACGCATCGTCGCAAAATACCCGCAAATGCGTGGTGATCCCCAGCCACATGGCATGGCTGATGGCGTTCTTCCTGTGCGGCCGGTTGAACGTCAACGTGGCGACGCCTGCATCGATCGATGCGATCAAGGCTTCGTTTTCCATGGCCGGTTGAATTTCCGTCATGCGGGCCCAATTGAACAGGCACTAAGGAAATTTGAATTCACCGGTGCCATGATCTGGCTTATACCAGCGGCGCAAGAAGGCAAGCGGCGAGCGGAGACGTTCATGAACACGATCAGCATGGCCCGGCCGGGCGTGTTGCAGAAGGCCGACCCGATCTGGCGCTCGATCCGCGATGAGGCGCTTGACGCGGTGAACCGCGATCCGCTGCTGGCCGCCTTCCTCTATTCCACCATCCTCAACCAGGAGAGCCTGGAGGACGCCGTCATCCATCGGCTGGCGGAGCGGCTGGCGCATCAGGACATCGGCTCCGACCTCATCCGCCAGACCTTCAAGGCGATGCTGGCGGACGACCCCGAATGGTCGTCGGCCGTGCGCGTCGATATCCAGGCCTATTACGACCGCGATCCGGCCTGCGACCGCTTCATCATGCCCGTGCTCTATTTCAAGGGCTTCCATGCCATCCAGACCCACCGGCTGGCGCATTGGCTGTGGAACCAGGGCCGGCAGGATTTCGCGCTCTACCTGCAGAGCCGCTCGTCCTCGATCTTCCAGACCGACATCAATCCGGCCGCGCGGATCGGCAAAGGCATCTTCCTCGACCATGCCACGGGCCTCGTGGTCGGGCAGACGGCGGTGATCGAAGACGACGTGTCGATCCTGCACGGCGTCACGCTCGGCGGCACCGGCAAGGCCGGCGGCGACCGCCATCCCAAAATCCGCCGCGGCGTGCTGATCGGGGCAGGGGCCAAGATCCTCGGCAATATCGAGGTCGGCCATTGCTCGAAGATCGCGGCCGGCTCGGTTGTCCTCTCGCCCGTCCCCCACAACAAGACCGTTGCCGGCGTGCCGGCGCGGGTCGTCGGGGAAAGCGGCTGCGACCAGCCTTCGCGCCAGATGGACCAGCTTCTGCCGTCTCAGTCGATGGACCAGGTCATTTCGTTCGATATCTGAACTTCCGGATGATGCGTTCCGGCAGCGCCGGCTGCGTATCGCCTTGTTGTCGGCGCAGTAGCGGCTCTCTGCCTTTACATGGCCGTTATCGCCATGTCAGAAGCGCGCAGGCAATCGCCACGCCTTCCGGACGTGCGAACCATCGATGCGGAGAAGACTGTTGAAGCCAGACGAAATCAGAAAGCTGGACGCCTATTTCAAGCGCGTCTTCCAGAATCCCCGGCTTGAGGTGAAGGCGCGTCCGCGCAAGGAAGATTCCGCCGAACTCTATGTTGGCGACGAATTCCTCGGCCTCGTCTACAAGGACGAGGAAGAAGGCGATTACAACTTCTCCATGGCGATCCTCGACATCGACCTGGATTGATCGAGGATCGGGCCGTGCGCGCTGGCGAGATCCTGATCCTCACCGGCCCGCCGGGCTCGGGCAAGACCACGACGGCGCGCCGCCTTGTGGCGCTTCCGGGCTCATCGAAGGTTCATCTTCACGCCGACGATTTCTGGCACTTTATCGGTCACGGCGCGGTCGCGCCTTATCTGCCGGAGGCGCATGAGCAGAATCGGGTTGTGATCGACGTGTTGGCCGGCGCCGCCGGGCGCTACGCCTCCGGCGGTTATCTGGTCGTCGTCGACGGGATAATCGGCCCCTGGTTCTTGGACGCCTTCAAGCTGCTCGCCGCGCCTTTGCACTATATCGTGCTGCGGCCCGAACTCGATATCGCAATCGGGCGCTGCCGCGAGCGCGGCGGCGACACTCTGACCGATCCGGAAACGATTGCCGACATGCACGCGCAGTTTTTGCTTCTCGGTCCGCTCGAAAAACATGTCCTGAACACTGCTGACGGTGATCCCGCGCAGGTGCTCGACATGGTTTGCGCCGCGGTGGATACCGGACGCTTCCGCCTGTCCTGAAAAGGAGGCGACGGTTGGGCGATTTGGCTATTTCGACGCGCCGGGCGTCGTCTTCAACAGGCTTTCGGCCTTGGCGGCCACCGCCTTGTCCAGCGCTTGCCAGTTCGCCAGAAAGGCTTCCGGGAAACGATAGGTCAGGCTGAGTTCGTCGCCGACCAGAACATCGCGCTCGCATGGCGCAAGCGATTGGGCCGCCGCTTCGCCGGTGAGGCAGCGGGCAACGAACGGCATCGTGCCGGGCCTGTCGCCCACCACAAGCGTTTCGTCCAGGTATCCGGATTTGCGGATGAACTTGTAGACGGTCGTGCCGGCCGGACCGGGCGCCCCCTGCTTCTCGATCAACTGGCTGTAGATCGGCTCGAAGCGCCCGCTCATGTCGCGCGACATCGTCTGAGGTTCGAAGGACAGGAACAGGACGGTCCTGCGCCCGTCGGTCCCGTTGAAATCGTCGCGGGCGTCCCGGCTGTAGCCGTCCATCTGCGGGTAGCGCAGATAGAGGTCGAGCCGCGAAGCGATGCCGTCGCGGCGCGACTGCTCGAACCGGATCATGTTGGCCGGCGCGACGATGACGTTGTTGCCGATCACGATCTCATACGGCGTCGCATCGTCTGTATAGCCGGCCATGGCGATCGAATGCCCGATCCATTTGCCCGTCAGGCTGATGGCGACCGACACGGCCGCAAGCAGGGCGAAGGCATAGAAGACCTTCATCATCAGCGACGAATCGACAACCCTGAGTTCCGGATTTTCGGATGTGGCTGTCGTCATCTTGGTACCCGGCCTGTCCCTGTACGGCACAATTCCACAGGCATGAAGCTTGCAGGCTTGCCCTTCGCCGCGACTTTGCTGTTTCATGGTAAACGGAGGGTTAAGATGTCTTTGCTCGCGACGACCTTTGCGTTTCTGACCGGCCTGACCGCGTGCGGCCTTGCCAGCACGGTGATGGAGTTGACCTGCGGCCGCCGCCTGGCCTTCATCAAGCCCTATGTGTCACCGGATCATGTCCTGCGGTCATTGGCTGCGACCGCTCTTGCCGGCCCTTTCATGTTGCTCAATGACGCATTGACGGCATGGCGTGAACGGCGTCTCTCCCTGTTCGGCCTGCTGTCGTGCATGGGAACCGCCATGCTATGGGTCCTTGCGCTGGGCGTGCTCGTTCTGGCCGCGTTGTTCGCGGTCACGGGTATGCTGCCGGGCGTCGACTCCATCGCTGCGCGCTGAAACAAACGAGGAGAAGTCATGCCGATCTACGCCCTGGACGGAAGAGAGCCGTCTTTTGCCGAGCGCGACAGCAACTGGATCGCGCCGGACGCGGTGCTGGTCGGAGACGTCTGCGTCGGCGCCAATGTCGGCATCTGGTTCGGCGTCGTCATCCGCGGCGACAACGAGCCCATCGTGATCGGGGCGGATTCCAACGTGCAGGAACACACCGTCATGCACACCGACCCGGGGTTTCCGCTGACGGTCGGCGCCGGCTGCACCATCGGCCACAAGGCGATGCTGCACGGCTGCACCATCGGCGACAACAGCCTGATCGGCATGGGCGCGATCGTGCTCAACGGCGCGCGCATCGGCCGCAATTCGCTTGTGGGGGCCGGGGCGCTCGTCACCGAGGGCAAGGAATTTCCCGACAACTCGCTGATCGTCGGCGCGCCGGCCAAAGCGGTGCGCGTGCTGGATGACGCGTCGATCGCGAAGCTGCGAGTTTCGGCGGCGCACTACGTGGCGAACGCCCAGCGCTTCCAGGCGGGGTTGAAGCAGGTCTGAATGCCCACAGGGGGCCGGCGGCACCGGCAGGCTCAGCCGCGGATCGGCAACGAGGTGGTGCTGGCCAGCAGTCGCAGCAACTCCGTTTGCCGCGACGTTGCGGTCTTGGTGAAGACGCTTTTCAACTGCTTGCGCACCGTGTCCTCGGCGACGCTGAAACGCTTGGCGCATTCGCGCAGACTTGCGCCGCCCATGAGGGCGCGGGCGACACGGTTCTCGGCCGGAGACAGATCGAACAGTCCGCTCAGCAGGTCGGCGTGCGGCATCGCCGCCGGTTCGAGCGGCGTTACGACGAGCAGGGCGGCCGTTCGGGCGAACAGATCGTGAGCTTCCCGGCGGATCGGCAGTATATGCAGGACCGCGGCAGCGCTTTCCTCACTTGCCGGCAGCGCGATGGAGGAAACGGGGCCTGCGCTTGAAGCCGCACGTTCCAGACTTTCGCCGAGCAGCGCATGGGCGCCGACGTTGAGAAGCTGGATCTGGTCGCGCGCCTTGATGTCGACCTGCCCCGGCAAAGCCTCGAACAGGTCGTTGGCGACCACCACACGGCCGGTGGCGTCTACCGCCGCGGACGGGAGGCCGAGCTTTGCCATCATGTCCGTAGCCGACCGGGCCTGTTCCAGGTGCATGCGCGCGGCGAGCAGGCCCGCACGCGCCAGATGCGGCCGGAAGCCGTCGAGCAGATCCAGTGTCGCACGGTCGTATGATCCGCGGTTGATATGCCTGCTGAGGTCGAACACGATGAGATCGCCGCTGGGAGTGGGAATGACCGTGCCGGCCGACCAGCCGATCCCCGCCGGCCGCAATATGTCGCGATGGATGGGGCTTGCCTCGATTTCCTCGTCCGTCATGACGTCCTGATCGGTCATGAAGCCGGGGTAGCGTTTGGCGAGGCCGCGTTGAGGTCGGATATTGTATTTCTCGTAGCCGCCTTCGATGAAGCGCTCCATCAGCGGCGTCACGAAGGAACAGGCCGTCCAGTTGAGGGTATGCTTTCCATCGACGGTGAGAAGCAGCCCGCCTTCGCCGTCCGTGGCTCTGGACAGCGCCTGGAGCAGGGCCGGCCAGCGTTCGGGGATGAACGGCGCCTCGTAAATCGCGTCGACCAGAGCGGCTGAATTGTCGTCTCTCTGCGCCATGACGGCTTCGCGCGCACCCCCGTCGTGTTCCTTGCGGTTGCCCCTCCGAGGCGTCGGTTCAATCCGCCGTACAACTTATTATTTCAATTTGTAACAATTGCTGCGTGAAGGCAATGGCCACGCACCTGAAATAGGCGGAGCCGGCCCGGGGACGGGGCCGGCTCCTTGAACCCGGTCGTTGGGGACGGGGAGGGTGGGGACTCGACCGGGTTTTTCGTTCGTCCTTAGCGGACGCTGGCGACCGCGTCGGCGCGGCCGTCGTTGATGCTGACCCAGACGCCGGAATTCCGTGTCGATTGGCGCTTGAGGTAGGTGTAGTCGGTATCGGTCCAGGCCATGACCTTCGGCTGGAGATTGTCGAGGATGAATTCACCGAGGCTGGTGCGCACCGTCAGCACCGCATGGCCGTCGCCGTTCGGCTGGCGCACCACCGTGATCAGCAGGTCTCCTGCCGGGACGCCGGCCTGCATCAGCTCGCGCCTCTTTTCGAGCACGTAGTCTTCGCAGTCGCCGAAACCGCTGTCGGGGTAGGACCAGACTTCTTCCTTGCCCCACATTTCCATGTCGGTGCGCGGCTGGACGCTTGTATTGACGCTGTTGTTGACGGCGATGATCGTCGCCCAGAGCTTGCGCGTCAGGTCGACCGGCGCCTCGGCCGGCGTCACCTGACGGCACTCGTTCGGCAGGCGCTGGCAGAATTCATAGTGGCCGACCGGCTGCGTGGTGCGGCCGCCGGTCTGCATGTAGACCGGCCCCGCCTGTGCCGTCGTCGCCGAAAACACCGCCGCCATTGCAAGCAGCAGAAGCTTTCCCCTTGTCCCCATCATTATGTCGTCTCCCCTGTTGAGGAGACACTGCCACATGCGGATTTATTTGACGCAAAAGCGCGAAGTCATTATTGAGTAAAATGCAGCGATATTTATAAATGTATTCGAGAACGATAAGTATAAATATAGTATAGAATATACCTAAAATTTGAATGGTTCCGATGTGCCCAGCCTGCGGGCATGAAAAAAGCCGGTCTGGAGACCGGCTTCCTCAATTCTCTATAAGATCCGCAGTCAGGATCGCGGCCGGTTGAATTCCGAATCGAGCGTTTCGGGACGCTGGATGACGGCGAACTCGATGGCGATGCCGTCCTCGAAATGGCGCACCACTTGGCCGCGCATGGTTCCCAGCACGACCTGGACGCCGATCGCCGGCTTGACGTCGATCTCGATGGCCGCGCCCGACAGCGAAAGGTCGATGATGCGGCACTGGTACTGGCGCCCGTCCGTCAGTTGCAGAACGCTCATCGGGTTGCGCGGCGCGACGCGCTCGTGGCGGCGATCCTCGGGCAGGTCGAGCTCGTGCTTGTTGGCCAGCCAGGTGAGCTGGGCGGCGAGCTTGTCCTTCTTCCGTTCGGATGCGATGACGGTCATCGCGAAACCGTCCTGGAGCCGGCGGGTGATGACGCCTTCGATGCGGCCGATATGGTCGAGATAGGCGATCACCTTCTCGCCGGGCTGGCCGATGCGTTCGGTGCGAAGCGCGACGTTGCCGGGCGACATGTCGACCACCTGGCATGGATGCTCGGTCCGGTCCTCGAGCATGAAACGGCCATAAATCTTGACCCTGACGCGTTGGAAATTGCGTCTTTCAGCCCTGGACGGCGCTAGGTCGACCGCCGCTGACCTCATGATTGCCTACACCCCATTGGCATTCCGCGCCGTCTGGCGAGGAATTTCAACGCTGAAACTACCAAGAAGGAGGTTAACAAAGCAGTAAAAACAATGCGCGAAAGCCGTGCGGCGTTTACTGTTGGAGGTGTACTTTAGTCCATCGGTTGCTCATCGCGCCCGCCCTCCAGCACCACCAGATGGCGGATGCGGCGGACGCGGCCGTATTCGCTCATGGTCTGGGGCGTTTCGAGTTCGGTGGGGGCGAGAGAGGGAACCGGGATCGCCGGACGATTGGCCAGGAACATCGGTTCCTTGTCCGGGTCGATGACGCGGATCGAATCGATCACCGCGTCGACGATCGGCTCGGCACCGAGCCAGAAGGGCTTTTCGGCCATGCTGATGGCGCCGAGGCAGCGCGGATGCTCGGCGCCGCCGTCAAGTGGCAGCGCCAGAAGCTCGAAGCGGTTGGACCGGCCGGAGCGGGTAAACCCTTCATAGCCCAGCAGAAGAACCGACTTCTGCCGCAGCACCCCGTGCGTCAGCCTCGCCATCAGTCGCTGGTCCTTCTCGCGCCACAGGGAAGGGAAGGAAAACCCTTTCAGTTCCCGCCCGTAGATGGCGCAAAGGCGTGTGCCGGCCAGGCGGAACACGGCCTCGTCGCGCGTGTCCTTCTCCAGGATGAACGTATCGGCGAGCAGCGTCTTGATGTCGGCGGGCTCGACCTCGGTACGTCGCGGCGCGGGGCGACCGTCGCGCAAACGGTTCCAATATTGGAACAGTGCGATCGTTCCCTCGAAATTCATGCCGGCCTGCTCCCGAAATCTGTCTTGCGGTGTCCCATCGAAGGACAGAAGGGCGGTTTCCCTCCACCTACATGCGTCGCCGAGCATGACCCGTGCCAGTATCGTTAATTCTTGTTCACGGGTCGGGGTCATTAAGGTTAACGAATGGTTTACGTTGCGCGCCGCGAACGGGCGTGAGAGGCTGAAATCACTCCAAAGCCGTCGTCATCGGCTTTCAGTCGAAAGTTTTTCAGGGGAGCAAGGGGCTCGACCGGCCGTTCAGGGGAAACCCTGGACGGCTTCTTTTTTGCCGATTCGCCGTTTGTGATTCGCGGCGTTCTCTTCTACATGCGGCTGATGTCACAGTCGGATCATGAAACGGCCGGAGAACGGCACAGCCCTTCGCAGCCTGTCCACGAAACCCGGGCAGGCAGGGAGCCGGTGTTCAACATGCCGGGCTCGGTCCTGGCCATTATCGGCCTTTGCGTGGTTGTCCATCTCGTCAGGACCTACTTGCTCACGCTGGGGCAGGATACCGACGTGATCCGGTACGGGGCGTTCATCCCGGTCATCTACACCGGCAGGTTCGGCTTCGACCTTGCCGCCTTCACCAGCCCCTTCACCTATACCTTCCTGCATGGCGGCTTCACCCATCTGGCGGTCAATTCGATCTGGCTCGCGGCTTTCGGCTCGCCGCTGGCGAACCGGCTCGGCGCGCCGCGCTTCGTCGCCTTCTTCGCGCTGACCGGCGTCGCCGCCGCCTTCTTTTTCTTCGCCGTCCATCCCAATGCGCAGTCGCCGCTGGTCGGCGCCTCCGGCGCGATCTCGGGCATGATGGGCGCCGCCGCCCGTTTCGCCTTCCGCATCGACCGGTCATCGGGCCAGGCGGCTTTCGGCGGCGATCCACTGCCTTTCCGGCAAGTTCTGCGCTCGCGCGCCGCCGTGACCTTTCTGGCGGTCTGGATGGTCATCAACATCGTCACCGGCTTCGTCGGCTTCGTGCCCGGCAACGAAGGCCAGATTGCCTGGGAAGCGCATATCGGCGGCTTCCTGGCCGGTTTCCTGGGTTTGCGTCTTTTCGACCGCAGGGCCGCTCGCGCCGGCTGAACGTATCCTCACTTGAAATGCAACCGAACGGGGCGCACTGTGTTCACCGGAATGTGAAGGCCGGTGACGGCTGGCGCCGGCCGCATCAGAGGAGGACGCCATGACTGTTAGGGCAATTCTCGACGCCAAGGGCCACGACGTACTGACGCTCGGACCGAACGAGACGCTTTCCGATGCCATTCGCACCCTTGCCGAGCGCCGTATCGGCGCGCTCGTCGTCACCAACGGCGACCGCAAGATCGTCGGCATCCTGTCCGAGCGCGACATCGTGCGGGTGATGGCTAGGGAGGGCGCCGCGGCGCTCGACCTGCCGGTGCGTTCGGCGATGACGCCGAAGGTCAGGATCTGCAACGAGAACCACACGGTCAACGAGGTCATGGAGATCATGACCGAAGGCCGCTTCCGCCATCTCCCGGTGGAGAAGGACGGCTTGCTCCACGGTATCGTGTCAATCGGCGACGTCGTCAAGCGGCGCATCGAGGACGTCGAGCGCGAGGCAGAGGAAATCCGCGCCTATATCGCGACGGCGTGACCAATCGGGTCTGCTGAAAACGGCGCGCCGCCTATGCCTGCGGCGCTTGCCTCGCGTGGCCGTTTGCACTAGCGAAGACGCACGCTAAAAATCACGCTCGACGTGAAAATCCACCTTCGGCAGGCCCTCAATGACCATCGTAGACACCCGCACGCCCGAAGCCAAACGCCTGATCCCCGGCGCCACCGGCGACTGGGAAGTCATCATCGGCATGGAGGTACACGCGCAGGTCACGTCGAACGCCAAGCTATTCTCCGGCGCTTCGACCACGTTCGGCGCGGCGCCCAACGCCAACGTCTCGCTGGTCGACGCGGCCATGCCCGGCATGCTGCCCGTCATCAACGAGGAATGCGTCAAGCAGGCGATCCGCACCGGGCTCGGCCTGAAGGCGGCGATCAACCATAAGTCGGTCTTCGACCGGAAGAACTATTTTTATCCAGACCTGCCGCAGGGCTACCAGATTTCGCAGTTCAAGCAGCCCATCGTCGGGGAAGGCACCGTTACCGTTTCGGTCGGCCCAGACAACAAGGGCCAGTACGAGGATATCGAGGTCGGCATCGAACGCCTGCATCTGGAGCAGGACGCCGGCAAGTCCATGCACGACCAGCATCCGACCATGTCCTATGTCGACCTGAACCGCTCGGGCGTCGCGTTGATGGAGATCGTGTCCAAGCCCGACATCCGCTCGTCGGATGAAGCCAAGGCCTATGTCACCAAGCTGCGCTCGATCCTGCGCTATCTCGGCACCTGCGACGGCAACATGGACGAAGGCTCGCTGCGTGCCGACGTCAACGTCTCGGTCCGGCGTCCGGGCGAGGCCTTCGGCACGCGCTGCGAGATCAAGAACATGAACTCGATCCGCTTCATCGGCCAGGCGATCGAATACGAGGCGCGCCGCCAGATCGCGGTCATCGAAGACGGCGGCACGATCGATCAGGAAACGCGCCTGTTCGATGCGGCCAAGGGCGAAACGCGCTCCATGCGCTCGAAGGAAGAAGCGCACGATTATCGCTATTTCCCCGATCCCGATCTCCTGCCGCTGGAATTCGACCAGGCCTATGTCGATGCGCTGGCGGCCGACCTGCCGGAACTCCCTGACGACAAGAAAGGACGGCTTGTCGAAAAACTCGGCCTGTCGGCCTACGACGCCTCGATCCTTGTTTCGGAAAAGGCCATCGCCGACTATTTCGAGCAGGTGGCTGCGGGCCGTGACGGCAAGCTTGCCGCCAACTGGGTCATCAACGACCTCCTGGGCGCCTTGAACAAAGCCGGCAAGGCCATTGAAGAGACTCCGGTTTCGCCCGACCAGCTCGGCGCGGTCATCGACCTCATCAGGGAAGGCACCATCTCCGGCAAGATCGCCAAGGACCTGTTCGAGATCGTCTGGAACGAAGGCGGCGATCCGAAGGAGATCGTCGAGGCGCGGGGAATGAAGCAGGTCACCGACACCGGCGCGATCGAGAAGGCCGTGGATGAGGTGATCGCCGCCAACCCCGACAAGGTCGAGCAGGCCAGGGCCAAGCCCACCATGGCCGGCTGGTTCGTCGGCCAGGTGATGAAGGCGACCGGCGGCAAGGCCAATCCGCAGGCCGTCAACGATCTGGTCAAGGCCAGACTCGGCATCGAATAGGCTTCCGGGCGAGTGTTCATCCGCACGGCCAGCGAACGCGACCTGCCGGCGATCGCCGCGCTGCTCTCCGAAACCTGGCACTCGACCTATGACGGGCTCTATGGTGTCGCCGGCGTCACCGACATCTCGACCAGATGGCACTCCGTCGACTGGCTGCGGCAAATGCTGCGGCGGCCGGGCTCGGAGTTCGTCGTCGCCGACACCGGCGACCTTCTGGCCGGCGCCGGCTACGCCGTGCTGGACGCGGCCGGCGAGGTCGTCGAACTGCAGGAACTGGATGTGCGCCCGGACATGCAAGGGCATGGCGTCGGCGGGCTGCTTCTTGCCGAACTGGAGGCTTCGTTCTTCGATGCCAGTCTCATGCGGCTGGACGTTGAGGCCCGCAACGAGAAGGCGGTGTCCTTCTACCGGGCGAACGGGTTTGCCGAAGTCGGCCGCCGCCCGGCCACGCAATGGGTCGATGCCGTGATCGTGACCATGGAAAAGCGGCTGGATTGACCCGCCCTTTGGCGCTACGCCCCTTGCCATCCCTGTCCGCCGACGCCATAAGCAGGGTGACGAACGGCGGTCGCGCGTCGCGGCCGGAGGCTTTGCAGATGATGAGATTCCTGACCCAGTTCTTCACCTGGTGGAACGGCCAGACGCTGGGGACCCGCTTCAACACCTGGCGCTTCGGCAAGAGCGTCGGTGAGGACCAGTTCGGCAATGCCTATTATGAAGGCGGCACCAATTCCGACGGGCAGACCCGCCGCTGGGTGATCTACAAGGGCTATTCGGAAGCGTCCGCCATCCCGCCCGGCTGGCATGGCTGGATCCATCACCGGGTGGACACGCCGCCGTCTGACGAGAACTACAAGCCGCGTGAGTGGCAGAAGGCGTATCAGGCCAATATGACCGGCACCGCCGCGGCCTACCGCCCGAAGGGATCGATCCTCGGTCAGGATCGTCGCCCGCAGGTGACGGGCGATTACGATGCGTGGACGCCGGGTGCCTGAGGTACACATTTGAACCGGGCGCGGTTCGGCTTCTCGCCACATTTTCCGTTTAGCTGGTCCGCTTCGCCGAATGGCCTTAGCCTTGGGCGTCGAGAATCACCGCATGCCCACGGACGGGTCGTTCGCATGAGACGTTTCAACTGCCTTTCGCCCGTTGCCTTGGCTGCGACGCTTGCCGTTGCGCTGCCTCTCCAGGCCGCTGCGCAGCGAATGCCCTGGGACCCGCCCGCGGACCAGCCGCCCGCCGAAGTGCCGTTCCAGGTCCAGCCAGACCCCACCCAGGGCCAGCCCATGGGTGAGCCCCCTGCGCAGGACCAGCCCGACCAGAATTCCGCTCCCGATCAGGCCTCCCCCGATCAACCCGATCAGAATCAGCCAGGCCAGGACCAACAGGACCAATCGACCGGCAATCCGCCGGCGCAGGACCAGCCGGCGCCGGCACCGAAGGTCCAGCGCGTCGCCAATCCGGTGGCCGAATTCACCGGCGTGGACAAGATCACCGGCCGCATTATCACTTTCGACGTCTATATCAACGAGACCGTTCAGTTCGGCGCGCTCCAGGTGACGCCGCGCGTCTGCTACTCGCGCCCCGGCGCCGAGGAGCCGAAGACGGATTCCTTCGTCGAGGTGGACGAGATCACGCTGGACAGGAAGATAAGGCGCATCTTCACCGGCTGGATGTTCGCCCAGAGCCCCGGCCTCAATGCGGTGGAGCATCCCGTCTATGACGTGTGGCTGAAGGACTGCAAGCAGAAGTCCGACGTTCCGCCACCTGAAAGCGCCAAGGCCGGCGATACGCCTGCCGCCGAGACGGTGCCCGACTCGGCATCGACTGCCGCGGCTCCGGCCGCCAAGCCGGACAAGCCTGCCAACTGATCTTCCGGAACCGCCGCTTGGCCTGCGCGTTGAAGCGGGCGGTCGGGCGCGAGCGGACGGAGGGTTTTCGATGCTTGCCAGCGAAAATGAGCTTCTCGAGATCGAGAAGGGTTTCTGGACCCTCGGCGAGGCCTATTACAAAGCCCATGCCGACAAGGAGTGCCTGGTTGCCTTTCCCGAGATGGCGAGGGCCATGAGCAATGCCGATCTTGCCGCTACGGCGAAAAGCCCGGACCGCTGGCGCGACATCGAGATCGAGTTGAAGGGCATGGTCGAGCCCGGCAGCGACATCGTCATGCTGACCTACGAGGCGCGCGCCCGTCGCAAGAGCGGCGAGGCCTATGCTGCAATCGTCTCCACAGGCTACGTCAAGCGCGCCGATGGCTGGAAGATGATGTTCCACAGCCAGGCGCCGCTGAAGGCTGATCAGTAACGGCTTCTCCCCGGCAGACCGTGCGTTAGCGGAACGAAACCGCGGCGGTGTTGCCGCCGCATACGAGAACGGCGACGCGCTCGCCCGCTTGAGGCCTGTATTTCCCCGAATGCAGCGCGGCGAAGGCGGCGGCGCCGCCAGGTTCGGCGACCACGCGCAACCCGTTCCACAGGGCGAGTTGCGCGGTGCGGATGTCGTCGTCCGATACGAGGACCGGCTTCTGTACATAGGCCTTGGCCAGCGGAAACATCAGTTCACCGACGCGCTTCGGTGCCAGCGAGTCGGCGGCGATGCCTTCCGCGCCGCTGTCGACCGGCCGACCGGCGGCAAAGGCGTCGAACAGGGTCGGCGAGCCTTCCGGCTCGACCGCGACGATCCTGATGCGGCCGGCGAACCAGGCGGCGATACCGCCGATGAGACCGCCGCCGCCGACAGCCACCAGAAGGGTGTCGATATCCGGGCAGTCCTCCTCGATCTCAAGCCCGAGCGTGCCTTGCCCGAGCAGCGTCTCGATCTGCTCGAAGGCATGCACCTGCAAGGCGTCGCTGGTCGCCGCGAAGGTCTCGCTGGCGGTCAGCGCATCGGCATAGCGCTCGCCGACGACATGGACATTCGCATGGTAGCTGCGAATGCGCTCCAGCTTCGCCGGCGACGAGATGGTGGGGACGAAGATGTTGGCCTGTCTGCCGAGCCGTTGCGCTGCATAGGCCACTGCGGCCCCGTGATTGCCGCCCGAGGCCGCCACGACCCCGGCCGGCGGCACCTCGCGCCTCAGAAGATTGGCGAAGGCCCCTCGCGCCTTGAACGAACCGGAGTGCTGCAGCAGTTCGAGCTTCAGCCGGATCGGGAGAGCCTCTCTGTCGAAATCGGCCATGTCGGCTGCGACCATCGGGGTGCGCCGGACATGAGGTCTTATCGTGCGTTCGACCTCGGCGATGGAACTGGCGGACAGGGCAGGGTGCATGGAGAGATTCCGGCGTGGATTGACATAAGATTAGTAACTTAGCAAAGTAACGAAATGAAAGAGGCGGAGATTCTCAAGGCTTTGGCGAACGAGCGGCGCCTTCAAATCCTCGACTGGCTGAAGGACCCGGTCGCCAACTTTCCGCCGCAGGTCGACGGCGACCTCGCCGGGGACGGCGTCTGCGCGCTCTATATCGCCGAAAAGCTGGGAATCACCCAGCCGACGCTCAGCGAACATATGCGTGTTCTGGTGCAGGCCGGCCTTGTCGATCAAAAACGCATCAAACAGTGGGCCTTCTATCGCCGCAACGAGGACAGACTGGCCGAGATCAAGGAAAAACTGCTGCAGGCTCTGTAGGGGCTGCGATCAGAAGGTCGCTGTGCCCATCAGCGCTTCGGCCAGCATCGCCTCGTATTGGGCGCGCGGCACGTCCACGGCGCCGAAGCGCTTCAGGTGCTCGGTGGTGAACTGGGTGTCGAGAAGGGCGAAGCCGCGTTCGTTCAGCCGTTCGACCAGATGGACGAGGCAGATCTTGGAGGCGTCGGTCTCTTTCGAGAACATGCTCTCGCCGAAGAACACGCGCCCCAGCGACACCCCGTAAAGGCCGCCGACGAGCTGCCCGTTCTCCCATGCCTCGACCGAATGCGCGTGACCCATGCGATGAAGCTGCACATAGGCTTCGCGGATCGGCGGGTTGATCCATGTCGAGGGGCGCTCCGCGCGCTGTTCCGCGCAGGCGTCGATCGTCGCCTCGAAATCGAAATCGAAGCGGATGTCGAACGCGCCCTTGCGCATCGTCTTCGCAAGGCTCTTCGGGATGTGGAAGCCATCGAGCGGAATGATGCCGCGGCTTTCCGGCCGCACCCAGAACACCTCCTGATCCGACGCGCTTTCCGCCATCGGAAACACGCCAGAGGCATAGGCCTTGAGCAGAAGGTCGGTCGGAATGCGATATCCGGGCGCAAAGGGGCGGATCACGGAGAGTCCGCCCTCAAGGTGACGGGACGACGAGCCCGCGCCATCGCCGGCGCCTCAGTGCGCCTCGTTTTCCTTGGCCAGATACTTCTCCAGCCAGTGGATATCGTAGTCGCCATTGGCGATATCGGGATTGCCGACGAGGTCGCGGAACAGCGGCAGCGTCGTGTTGATGCCGTCGACCACGAACTCGTCCAGTGCGCGCCTCAGCCGCATCATGCACTCGACGCGGTTGCGGCCGTGCACGATCAGCTTGCCGATCAGCGAATCGTAATAGGGCGGGATGCGGTAGCCCGAATAGACGCCCGAATCGACGCGAATGCCCAACCCGCCCGGCGTATGGAAATGCGTGATCGTGCCGGGCGAGGGCACGAAGGTGCGCGGGTCTTCGGCGTTGATGCGGCACTCGATGGCGTGGCCGTTGAACTTGATGTCCTCCTGCCGGACCGACAGGCCGCCGTCCGAGGCGACGCGGATCTGTTCGTGCACCAAGTCGATACCGGTGATGGCCTCCGTCACCGGATGCTCCACCTGCAGGCGGGTGTTCATCTCGATGAAATAGAACTCGCCGTCCTCGTAGAGGAACTCGATGGTGCCGGCGCCCGAATAGCCGAGATCGGCCACCGCCTTGGCACAGATGCCGCCGATCCTGGCGCGCTGGTCGGCATTGAGCGCCGGCGAGGTGGCCTCTTCCCACACTTTCTGGTGGCGGCGTTGCAGGGAGCAGTCGCGCTCGCCGAAATGCACGCCCTGGCCCATGCCGTCGCCGAACACCTGAAGCTCGATATGGCGCGGCTTCTCCAGATATTTTTCGATGTAGACGGCGTCGTCGCCGAAGGCCGCGCCCGCTTCCGAGCGCGCGGTGGCGAGCGCCACTTCGAGGTCGGCTTCCGAATGCGCCACTTTCATGCCGCGCCCGCCGCCGCCGGCGGAGGCCTTGATGATGACGGGATAACCGATGTCGGCGGCGATACGCTTGGCCTCGCTCTCTTCCGTCACTGCGCCGTCCGATCCCGGCACAACCGGGATGCCGAGGCGCTTGGCGGTGCGCTTGGCCTCGATCTTGTCACCCATGATGCGGATATGGTCGCCGGTCGGCCCGATGAAGGTGATGTTGTGCGCCGCGAGGATATCGGCGAACTTGGCGTTCTCCGACAGAAAGCCGTAGCCGGGATGCACGGCGTCTGCGCCGGTGATCTCGCAGGCGGCGACGATCTGGTGGATGTTGAGATAGCTGTCGCGCGACGGCGGCGGGCCGATGCACACGCTTTCGTCGGCGAGGCGCACATGCATGGCGTCGGCATCGGCGGTCGAATGCACCACGACGGTCTGGATGCCGAGTTCCTTGCAGGCGCGAAGCACCCTGAGCGCGATCTCGCCGCGATTGGCGATGAGGATCTTCTGGAACATTCTATTCGATTACCACCAGCGGCATGCCGTACTCGACCGGCTGCGCGTCCTCGATGAGAATGGCCGTCACGGTGCCGGAGCGCGGCGACGGAATCTGGTTCATGGTCTTCATGGCTTCGATGATGAGCAGCGTCTGGCCTTCCTTCACCGACTGGCCGACCTCGATGAAAGGCTTGGCGTCCGGCGACGGCGCCAGATAGGCGGTGCCGACCATCGGCGAGGGAACGGCGTTCTTGCCGGGATCGGCTGCGGCGGCCGGCTGGGCGGCGGGCGCTGCCGACGGCGCGGGCGCGGCGGCCGGTGCTGGAGCATAGGCAGGCGCGGCGGCAACCGCGTGAACGGCCGGTGCATGACGCGAGACGCGCACCTTGAGATCGCCGAACTCGACCTCGATGTCGGTCAGGTTGGTGTCGTTCAGGATGCCCGCCAGGTCGCGGATCAGTTTCTGGTCTATGCCGTTCGTCGTCTTGGTCATCGATAAGCCTTTCTCCTGTCCCGGCCGTTTACCGGCGCGCCGCGAGGGCGCGCAAGGCCAGCACGTAGCCGAGCGGGCCGAAGCCGCAGATCATGCCCAGTGCATGAGGAGCGACCTTGGATATGTGGCGGAATGGTTCCCGCGCGTGAATGTTCGACAGATGCACCTCCACGACCGGCACCGGCGCGGCGGCGCGGATGGCGTCGTGGATGGCGATCGAGGTGTGGGTATAGGCGCCCGCGTTCAGCACGATACCGAGCGCCTGTTCCTCCGCTTCCTGGATCCAGGTGACGAGGTCGCCCTCATGGTTGGATTGCCGGAAGTCGATCTCGAGCCCGAGTTCTCCGGCAGCCTTGCGGCAGTCTGCGGCGATGTCGTCCAGCGTCTGGGTACCGTAGATAGACGGCTCACGCTTGCCGAGCATGTTGAGGTTGGGGCCGTTGAGAACGAATACCGGTTTCAAGAATGACGACCTTTTCCGGCGCTGATGCTGTTGTTCACGCGCCGAGTTCCAGGAGACAAGCGGGCTCTATAATGGGCTTAGTCCACCGGGAAAAGAGCGCAAGTGCCTTATTTGCCTGTCCACAACGGCAAAAGCCCGGTCTGCCCGGGCTTTTGCATATCGATCGGCATCAAAGCTGCGCCTTGGCGGCGGCGATCTTCTCGGCGAGCACGTCCTGGCCCAGCGCGCCGAAGATGACCTCGTTGCCGACCACGTAGGATGGCGTTCCGCTTATGGCGAGCTTGGTGGCCAGCTCGTAGGTCTTGGAAATGGCCTCGGGGATGTCGGGGTCCTTCATGTGCTCGCGCAGCTTGGCCTCATTGGCGCCCAGCGACAGGGCGATCTTGATCGCCTTGGCTTCCGTGGCGCGGCCTTCGCCACCGAGCAGAGCCGTGTGGAATTCGCCGTATTTCTGCGGCATCATCTTGTGAAAGGCCATGGAAACGATCGACGCCTTCTGGGAATCCGGCCCGAGGATGGGGAATTCCTTGAGCACGAAGCGCAGGTCGGAATCGCTCTTGGTCAGCGCCTGCATGTCCTCGATGGCCCGTTTGCAGAAGCCGCAATTGTAGTCGTAGAACTCGACGATGGTGACCTTGCCGTCGGGATTGCCGACGACGCCGTCGAAGGTCGAGTTGAAGATCTCGTTCTTCTGGCCCTTTATCACCCCTTCATGGGCGATCTTCTGTTCCTCGGCCTGCTTAGCCTCGAGCGCGCTCTGCACTTCGAGGAGGATTTCGGGATTCTTGAGCAGATAGTCGCGCACGATGCCTTCGACTTCCGCGCGATCGAGCTTGCCGCTCGTGGTGGCCGCCGTATCGGCCTGGGCGACCTGCACGGCGCTGTCCGCCCTTGCTGGCAGGGCGGTGCCCGCGGCAAAGCCGACAGCCAGCATGGCAAGGCCGGCGACGGCGCCGCTCGTGCCCAGAAGAAGTGCCTTGTTCATGAACCCGTTCCTCTTGCTTGTTGGGGCCGAGAGGCCGCCTATTTCTTCTTGCCCGATGGGCTGGAGCTAATGATGTCCTGCGCCTTGAGCCAATCGGGAGTGCCGCGCTTCAGTGTCTGCTGGGCCCGCATGGCGAAAATCTTGGCGTTTCGGTAGTCGCCGGAATAGTAGTAGCCGTCGGCGCTCGCCAGTTCCGCCTTGGCGACTTCGCCGAGCTGACCGTAGGCCTGCGCCAGGTAGCGATAGGCGATGCCGTTCTCCTTGTCGCGCGCCAGGCCGATCTGGATCTGCGCGATGGCCTTCTTCGCCGAATCCGGAGTACCCACCGCCAGCAGCGCCTGGCCATACGAGACGGGCAGGATTCCCGATTTCGCCGGATCGAGCGCGACCGCCTTGGCATAAGCCGACGCAGCATCCTTGGGATGGTTCGACTTCATCAGCACGTCGCCGCGCAGTTCATGGAAATAGGGGTTCTTCGGCTGCGTCCGGATCAGGGCGTCGGCTTTGCTCAGCGCCGAGTTCAGGTTGCCGAACAGATAGGCGGCCTGCGCTTCGCCGTATTTTTTCGCCAGCGTGTCCGAACTCTTGCGCAACAGACGCGCCATTGCCGCCTGGCCCTGCGTATAGACCGCGATCTTGACGCGCATCATGTCGTGGCGCTGCTGCAGCGAAGCCGAATCCTTGTTCTCGCGATAGGGGCTCTTCTCGACCAGCGACTGCAGGTTGGCGATGCGTTCCTGCGGCATCGGATGGCTGATGCGGTAAGGATCGACCTGCGCGCCCGACAGCGAAAGCGCCGTCTGGAAGCGCTGGAAGGTCTTCAGCATGCCCTCGCCGGACTGATGCGTGGCGTTGAGATAGGTGATGGCCGAGCGGTCGGCGGTGATTTCTTCGCCACGCTGGTATTGGAGCAGCACGCGCTGGGCGAATTCGCCGCCGCCCGCGGCAAGCCCCATGCCCGCCGTGGCGAGGCCGCGGCTGTTGCCGGTCGCGCCCGCCACCATCGCGCCGGCGCCGAGCAGGCCGGCGACGATGGCCATGGTCTTGACGTGCTCGAGCTGCTCGCGGAGCTTCTGTTCGTGGCCGCCGGCGATATGGCCGCATTCGTGCGCGATGACGCCGATGATCTCGTTCGGCGTCTCGGCCTGCATCAGCGCGCCGGTGTTGATGAACAGGCGTCGTCCCGCGACGAAGGCGTTGAAGGACGGATCGTTGACCAGCACGATGCGGATGCCGGCGCTGGAGAGGCCCGCCGCCTTGAAGATCGGCCGCGCGTAGTCGCGCACCAGCGCCTCGATCTCGGCGTCGCGCACCACCGGCACGCCCTGCGCAAGCACGGGGAGCGACTGCGTCAGGGTGACGGCGACGGCGACAAATGCGACCGTCGCGGCACGGGCCAGCCTGGTCAGCGTCGAAAAAGGTCTCGTCAGGGTCAGCATGGCCCTCACTGGTAGCCGAGGTGGCGGACGAAGAAAAGTCGCGGCCGGAATCTTCCCGCGCTTGTGATACCCAGACCAATCGGGCATTTGTGCGGCGCGGCGGCCGATCGGCCATAGAGACGGCGACGCTACGGAGACGAAGAATGGGTGTTTCGCTGTCGCGGCGCGGCGCTATCGAGCCGTTCCACGCCATGGATGTGCTGGCCGAGGCCAACCGGCTGATCGCCGGCGGCACCGACGTGGTGTCGATGGCGGTGGGCCAGCCCTCCGACCCCGCACCCGAGACCGTGCGCCGGGCGGCGAAGACGGCGCTGGAGCGCGGCAGGATCGGCTATACTGACGCGCTCGGCCTCGACGGCCTGCGCAGAGCGATCGCGACGCATTACGGCGAGCACTACGGCATCGAGGTCGCGCCTGCGCGCATCGCCGTCACTACCGGATCGTCCGCGGCCTTCAACCTGGCGTTCCTCGCCATGTTCGACGCCGGTGACCGGGTCGCGATCGCTGCTCCCGGATATCCCGCCTACCGCAACATCATGGCGGCGCTGGGCATCGAGGTGGTCGAGATCGAACTGGAGGGCGCGCCCTATCTCTCTGCTGACCATCTGACCGCCGCACATGAAGAAAAGCCGCTGAATGGCGTCCTCTTTGCCAGCCCGGCGAACCCGACAGGGGCCGTGATACCTTACGCCGAACTGAAGCGTCTCGTAGAGACCGCCGAAGCGCTCGGCGTCAGCGTCATTTCGGACGAGATCTATCACCGGCTTGCCTATGACGCGCCCGACACCACCGCGCTCGCCCATGGCGCCAACGTTACCGTCATCAACTCCTTCTCGAAATACTACTGCATGACCGGCTGGCGCATCGGCTGGATGGTGCTGCCGGAGGAACTGGTGCGGCCGATCGAGCGCATCGCCCAAAGCCTCTACATCTCCGCGCCCGAACTGTCGCAGGTGGCGGCCATCGAAGCGTTCAACGCCACGGTGGAACTGGAGGCGGTCAAGGCGCGCTATGCGGCCAATCGAAAGCTGCTGGCGCGCCGCTTGCCGGAACTCGGCTTTCCGCTAGCGGCGCCGCTGGACGGTGCCTTCTATGCGTTCTGCGACGTCTCGCGCCTGACCAACGACAGCATGGAATTCGCACGCCGGATGTTGGCCGAGGCACATGTCGCGGCCACGCCCGGCCGTGACTTCGACCCGTTGCAGGGGCACCGGTATATGCGCTTTTCCTATGCCGGCAGCCATGCGGACATGGAAGAGGCGCTGTCGCGCATCGAACGCTGGCTGAACCCGCGGGGCGCGTGATGGCGGACCTGGAGCAGGCGCTGGCCGAAGTCGCCGCCGAAATGGCCGTCAGCGAGGACCGTGGCGAGGTCGCGACCTATATTCCCCAGCTCGGCCGCGTCGATGCCAAAAAGTTCGGCATCGCGGTCGCCACCAATGACGGGCGGGTTCTGACCGCAGGCGACGCCGACGAGCCGTTCTCCATCCAGAGCATCTCCAAGGTGTTCACGCTGACGCTGGCGCTCGGCGAAAAGGGCGACGCGCTGTGGAAGCGGGTGGGGCGCGAGCCGTCCGGCAATCCGTTCAACTCGATCGTCCAGCTCGAACACGAGAACGGCATCCCGCGCAATCCGTTCATCAATGCGGGCGCGATCGTGGTGTCCGACATATTGCTCGCCGGGCACCAGCCACGCGAGACGATAGGCGAGATCGTGCATTTCCTGCGCTTTCTCACCAATGACGAGGCGATCGTCGTCGATCGCGAGGTTGCTGCATCCGAGCAGGCTACCGGCTACCGCAATTTCGCGCTGGCCAACTACATGCGCTCCTTCGGCAACCTGACCCATGCGCCGGAACTGGCGCTCGGTGTCTATTTCCACCACTGCGCCATCGCCATGAGCTGCCGGCAGCTTGCGCTCGCCGGGCGCTTCCTCGCCAATGGCGGGCGCAATCCCGACACCGGACACTCGGTCGTGTCGCCCGAGCGGGCGCGGCGCATCAACGCGCTGATGCTGACCTGCGGCCATTACGACGGATCGGGTGACTTCGCATTCCGCGTCGGCATACCGGGAAAGAGCGGCGTCGGCGGCGGTATCCTCGCCAGCGTGCCGGGCGTCGCCTCACTGGCGGTCTGGTCGCCGGGCCTCAACGCCAACGGCAACTCCAAGCTCGGCTCGCTGGCACTGGAGAAGCTGGCGCGGATGATGAACTGGTCGGTCTTCGCGCCACGCGGCTGACCCGGTCAATCGTGCGGGTCGGCGGGTGCCGTTACCCAGGGGTGCCTGTGGCGGCCGTAGACCGCTTTGTCGGGGGCGGGAAAGCTCGGGTCGGCGAAGGCGCCGACCGCGACTGCAACATATTCGGGCTTGCGCTGCGGCTCCCAGAAAACCGTGCTGCCGCAATTCGGGCAGAAATGATGGTCGACTGCGAACCCGCTGTCGCTCGTCCTGCTGTAGAGCGAGGCGGCGCCGGACACGGCAACCGCCTCGCGCGGGAAGAACGCCGCGATACCGTAGGTGCTGCCGGTGCGGCGCTGGCATTCCAGACAATGGCACAGCGATACGAGAGCGGGATCGCCTTCGCAGGCGACCTGCAATCGTCCGCAGGCGCATTGGGCTTTTCGCGGCATCATGGGCCAGATCATATCAGCCGGACTATCCGATGGAACCGACAAGCTGCGCCAACATCTCGCCAGCCTGTCCAACTTGACCTATGTACGCCCCTGAACGGCCGTTGGCGCGGTTGACTTGCCAAACGCCTTTCGATTTACACCGTCCCCGATACCGCCTTCACGAAATCCCGAGATCCGGACCGCTCCCATGCTGGAAAAGACCTATGACGCGAAAAGCGTCGAGCCGAAGATCGCAAAGACCTGGGAGGAGGCCGACGCCTTCCGCGCCGGCGCAGGCTCGGAAGAGGCGGCGGAAGCGTTCACGATCGTCATTCCGCCGCCGAACGTCACCGGATCGCTGCATATGGGCCACGCGCTCAATAACACCCTGCAGGACGTCCTGGTCCGCTTTGAGCGGATGCGCGGCAAGAATGTCCTGTGGCAGCCGGGCATGGACCACGCGGGCATCGCCACGCAGATGGTTGTCGAGCGCCAGCTGATGGAAAAGCAAGTCCACCGCCGCGACCTCAGCCGCGAGCAGTTCGTCGAGAAGGTGTGGGAGTGGAAGGCCGAGTCCGGCGGCACGATCGTCAACCAGTTGAAGCGCCTCGGCGCTTCCTGCGACTGGAGCCGCGAGCGCTTCACCATGGACGAGGGGCTTTCGAAAGCCGTCATCGAGGTCTTCGTTACGCTCTACAAGCAGGGCCTGATCTACCGCGGCAAGCGGCTGGTCAACTGGGACCCGAAATTCGAGACCGCGATTTCCGACCTCGAGGTCGAGTCGAAGGAAGTCGACGGCCATATGTGGCACTTCAAGTACAGGCTGGCCGGCGGCGAGACCTACACCTATGTCGAGAAGGACAAGGACGGCAACGTCGTCTTCCAGGAGGAGCGCGACTACATCTCCATCGCCACGACCCGGCCCGAAACCATGCTGGGCGACGGCGCGGTGGCCGTTCATCCGTCCGACGAGCGCTATGCGCCGATCGTCGGCAAGCTCTGTGAAATTCCGGTCGGGCCGAAGGCGCATCGCCGCCTCATCCCCATCATCACCGACGAATATCCCGATCCGGAGTTCGGCTCGGGCGCGGTCAAGATCACCGGTGCGCACGACTTCAACGACTATCAGGTCGCCCGCCGTAACAGGATCCCGCTCTATCGTCTGATGAACTCCGTCGCTGCCATGCGCGACGACGGCGAGCCCTATGCCGTCTGCGCGGCGCGCGCGGCCGAGATCGTCCGGTCCGGCGAATTGCCGGAAGAGGCGGAGGTGGACGCCATCAACCTCGTTCCGGACGAGTATCGCGGCCTCGACCGCTACGAGGCGCGCACACGCATCGTCGAGGCGATCGATGCCGAGGGGCTTGCCGTCACCGTGAAGGACGGCGAGGGCGACGACATTCCCTATGTCGAGAACAAGAAGATCATGCAGCCGTTCGGGGACCGCTCCGGCGTGGTCATCGAGCCGATGCTGACCGACCAGTGGTTCGCCGACGCCGAGACGCTGGCGAAGCCTGCCATCGCCGCCGTTCGCGAAGGCCGCACCAGGATCATTCCCGACAATTGGGAGAAGACCTATTTCCAGTGGATGGAGAACATCGAGCCGTGGTGCGTCTCGCGCCAGCTCTGGTGGGGCCATCAGATTCCGGCGTGGTACGGGCCGGACGGGTCGATCTTCGTCGAGAAGGACGAGGAGGCCGCCCTCGAAGCCGCCGTCCAGCACTACCTGGCCCATGAGGGGCCGTGGAAGGCCTGGGTCGAGGAGAAGCTCGAGAACTTCCAGCCGGGCGACATCCTGACCCGCGACGAGGACGTGCTCGACACGTGGTTCTCGTCGGCGCTGTGGCCGTTCTCGACGCTCGGCTGGCCGGACCGGACGCCGGAACTGGAGACCTATTATCCGACCTCGGTTCTCGTCACGGGATTCGATCTCATTTTCTTCTGGGTCGCCCGCATGATGATGATGGGCCTGCACTTCACCGACGAAGAGCCGTTCCACACCGTCTACATGCATGCGCTGGTGCGCGACAAGAACGGCGCCAAGATGTCGAAGTCGAAGGGCAACGTCATCGACCCGCTCGACCTGATCGACGAATACGGCGCCGACGCGCTGCGCTTCACGCTGGCGATCATGGCCGCGCAAGGGCGCGACGTGAAGCTCGATCCGGCGCGCATCGCCGGCTACCGCAACTTCGGCACCAAGCTGTGGAACGCCACGCGCTTCGCCCAGATGAACGGTGTCGAGCGCGACGACGATGTCTGGCTGAACGATGCGAAGCTTCCCGTCAATCGGTGGATCCTCACCGAATTGACGCGCGCGGCGCGCGCCGTCACCGAAGGCATCACGTCGTACAGGTTCAACGAGGCGGCCGGTGCCGCCTACCGCTTCGTCTGGAACCAGTTCTGCGACTGGTATCTCGAACTGCTCAAGCCTGTTTTCATGGGCGAGGACGAGGCGGCCAAGGCCGAGAGCCGTGCCACCGTCGCCTTCGTGCTGGACGAGATCTACAAGCTGCTGCACCCTTTCATGCCCTTCATGACGGAGGAACTGTGGGCCGAGACGGCGGGCGAGGGCAGGGAGCGCTCGTCCCTGCTCTGCCACGCATCATGGCCGACGCCGGATTTCGAGGATGACGAGGCCGCCGCCGACATCAACTGGCTGATCGACCTGGTTTCGGGCATCCGCTCGGTCCGTTCGGAGATGAACGTGCCGCCAGCCGCGATTGCGCCCCTGGTCGTGATCGGAGCAGGCGAAGAGACCCGTGCGCGGCTCCAGCGCCATGACAGCGCCATCAGGCGCCTTGCGCGCGTCGGCGAGGTCTCGCTGGACGATGCCGCGCCGAGGGGCGCTGCCCAGATCGTCGCTGGGGAAGCGACTGCCTGCCTGCCGCTCGGCAGCCTCATCGACCTCGAGGCCGAGGCGGCGCGGCTGCAGAAGGAACTCGCCAAGGTTACCGAGGAGATCGCCCGGCTGCACAGGAAGCTGTCGAACGAGAAATTCGTCGCCAATGCGCCGGAGGAGGTCGTTGCGGCAGAACGGGAGAAACTCGCGGAATACACCGAATCGCAATCGCGCCTGGCGACGGCGCTGGACCGGGTTCGCGATTCGGGGTGACGGACGCGATTGAACGTCCGGGCGGCTTTGTGCCCATTCGGGCAGCGTTCCGCAACGTCACAATTGACGTAAACGGAAGTTTTTGCCCCATTGTGGCCATAATGTAACAATCGGCGGAGGCATCCCTTCTTTCGCCCGCACGATTCTCCTTTATCTTTGATTTTGTTTGATTATTTTCAACGGCCCGATTGATGGACCGCTCCTGTGAAGTTTAGTGCGCAGCCAGACTTCGAAGTGCAGGCGACCGGGGGCCGATATGTACTTGTACGGTCCAAAAGTGGTTATTGCGCCGTTAACCCCTGTCCGCTCTAGCTTGGATCTGTTGATCTCGGGGAGAGTAGCCATGAACAGTTTGCTGAAGGGGACGGTGGCGGCGGCCTGCCTTCTGGCCGCGCTTGGAGGCGTGGCGCATGCGGGCGGTCTTGAGCGGGGCGGCTACAACATCGACCTTTTGTTCGATCCTGCGCAGATCACAGGCGAGATGACTGGCACCTATGTGATGCCAAGCCGCAAACTCGACAATGTTAAAGATACTGATCTTTCCGATGGTGTCGGCTCGGATGGTATCGGCGGTGGCAAAACGGACGGCGTGCGGGAAACGGAGGATTATTTCGTACCGCGGCTTGGTTTGAAGGTTGGTATTGGTCAGAGCGTTGATTGCCTGGTGGATTACTCGCAACCATGGGGCGCACACACCAATCCCGGTCGTAACTGGATGGGGGCCAACGACAACATCGAAACCAAGATCGAGAGCGACAACTACGGCGCCACCTGCTCTTATAAGTTCGACGCTGGAAAAGGAAAGTTACGGTTTATCGGCGGTGTTTTTCATCAGGAAGTAAGCGGCTTCAAGCTACGTCAGGTGGCTCCCGATTTCGCTTCCGTGGGTGATGGCACAGGAAAATTGGAATTGTCCGGTGACGGCGTAGGCTGGCGCGTGGGTGCTGCATACGAGATTCCGGAAATCGCGTTTCGTGCCAGTTTGGTCTATAATAGCAAGGTCGATCTCGGCGATATATCAGGTACTCTTGATCTGTCGCAATATAACGGTGCTGTCGTACCTGTTTTTGGACAGCAGTCTATGCCCCAGTCGGTTGAACTTAAGTTTCAATCCGGCATTGCGCCTGATTGGCTGGCCTTCGGTTCGATAAAATGGGTCGATTGGAGTTCGTTCCAGATTGTCAGTTTTTGTTCGACTGCCATAAAAGCTGCTGGCTTAGACTGTCAGTATCAGGGACCGGGTTTCGCTACGTCTCTGGACTTGCTTTATAGAGATGGTTGGACGGTATCCGGCGGCATCGGCCACAAGTTCAACGATCAATGGAGCGGCGCCGTCAGCCTTACCTGGGATCGCGGCACGACGACTGGTTTGAGTGCTTCGACCGACACTTGGACGCTTGGCGGTGGAGCGGCCTACACCCCCTCCAAAAACATTGAACTGCGCTTCGGTGGCGCGGTCGGCTTGCTCACCAGTGGCAAGGTCGGCCCAGAATACAATGGAACAGATAATTCGGGAACGGCGGTCAGCTATGAGTTTGGCAACGACATAGTGACAGCCCTATCGGCTTCTCTGAAGGTAAAGTGGTAACTACCTGAATTTTAACATTATCATGGCCGGGACCAATCCCGGCCTTTTGCTTTTTATCCCGCCGCTTAATGTCGTCATGCCACGATTGGCTTGTGCTGCATGCCGGCAACATCTGTGGCCGCACGGCAACAGTTCCTTTGCCATCGCGTCATCTCGATCCTGCCGTTAAGGCGATCGCCCATTTCCCGCCATAAACCGGGGGCACCTCGATAACGTCCCGGGACAACCGCCATGAAGGCTGCGCAAAGGGACTGACCGCGCCTCGCGGTAAGGACGAGTATGGACGCCAGAGTAGTCTCCACTGTCAGGCTGCAGGAGCGCCGGGAGCGCAGCCCCTTCGGATTCGCCGCCATATCGTCGCGGGAACTCCCCACTTTGGCCGGAAACGGCCGCTACCGTCCCCTTGATCGAAAAACGACACTTCACGGCATTGTCGCGTACGCAAGGCGATCCTTCGGGTTTGCTGCGGTTGCCGTCGAGGAGGATGCCGCAAAAGTGGTTGCGAAAGGCACGGCAGCGCTGTTCAGGTCTTCGCTGATGGCGGCGCTCGTCGCCATTGTCTGTGTCGGTGCGTGCAGCCGCGCGCTGGCCTTCGACGACAAGGTGTTCGACGACAAGACCGGGGTGAAACCGCAATCGAGCCCCTGGGCGGTGTTCCAGTTCGGCTTCTCGGCCTACAAGAGCGGCCACAAGGACCAGGCCGTTGAGGCCTACAAATATGCGGCCGAAAATGGTCAGATCGGCGCCACCTGGAAGCTTGCGCGCATGTATGCCGAGGGCGACGGGGTAGCGCGGGACGATTATGAGGCCTACAAGTTCTTTTCCGAAATCGCTGACCAGGACGTCGAACCCGGTTCTCCCGAAGAAAGCTATGTTTCGGATGCGCTGGTGGCGCTCGGCGATTATCTGAAGACCGGCATCCCGGGCACTCCGGTCGTGGCCGATGAGGTGCGGGCGCAGGAATATTTCATGCGCGCCGCCGCCAACTACCGCAACCCGACCGCTCAGTACGAGATGGGCAAGATGTTCCTCAAGGGCGAGGGCGGGGTGAAAAAGAGCATCAAGCAGGCCGGGCGCTGGCTGCAATTGGCTGCCGAGAAGGGCCATGCCGGCGCGCAGGCGACGCTCGGCAATCTCCTGTTCCAGAGCGGCAAGGTCGTGCGCGGCCTGACCATGATGACGGTGGCGCTGGCGCGCGCCACTCCTGTCGATCAGAGCTGGATTCGCGGGATGCAGGAAGAGGCCTTCGCCGTCGCCGGCGAGGCCGACCGCCGCACCGCGATCTCGCTGGCCGACGACATCATCGCCAAGGGGGCCAACGAATAGACCCGATCCCTGCCGCAGGCGTTTACGCGGGCAGGCAAAATCGGTGGAGCGCCGGGCGGAACGACATCGATCAGGCGTACCGGTTCACAGCCGGTCCAGCAGTGTGTTGAACAGCCGCTTCGGAACGTCCAGCGTATTCCTAAGCCAATGCTCTTTTTCGGGCTTGGTGGCGATCCTGGGCAGGGGGCCGCCGGGGCAGCCGTCCTGCACGGTCGTCCATGACGGGGTGTTGAGCACTTCGTCGCACCGTGCCAGTCGCTTTTGACCGGATATGGTCAGACAGGCGAAGCCACCGGCCGGAACCTCGCGATAATTGGCGCGACAGCTATAGCTATCGGCCGTTTCCTGCGGCTTGCCGCCAGGGCAGTGGTCGAGCCGCGTCGTCCATGTCGGGGTATTGAGGTTTGTCTCGCAGCGGGCGAGACGGTCCTGCTCGCCGGTCAGCAGGCAGGCATACTGGCCGATCTCGAAGCGCTTGCCGTTTCCCACGCATTGAAGATCCGCGGATGATGCATATGCGGGCACTGCGAACATCAAGGCTATGGGAAGAAACGCGGACTTCACGGCCGAGTCCTGAAACCTGTTGCCTGCCTGATCCGGCAGGTGGCCGATCCGACAATTCCAATGTGGCGATATGATGCCGGGCATCAGGCCGCGGCCAGGTCGAGTTCTATCGCGACCGGCACATGGTCTGAAGGCTTTTCCCAGGCACGCACATGCTTTTCGATCGTGGCGGAGGAAAAGCGGTTCGCGGCCTCCGGAGAAAGCAGCAGATGATCGATGCGGATGCCGTTGTTCTTTTGCCAGGCGCCGCCCTGGTAATCCCAGAAAGTGAAGGTGTTGGGCGCATCCGTCACCGCGCGCACCGCCTCGGTGAAGCCGAGGTTTTTCAGCCGCCGGAAGGCCTGTCGTGTCTGCGGCTGGAACAGCGCGTCGCCCAGCCAGTTCTCCGGATGTCTTGCGTCGATCGGTTCGGGGATGACGTTGTAGTCGCCGGCGATGACCAGCGCCTCCTCCAGAAGCAGCCGCCCGGCCGCCCACTGCTCAAGCCGCGCCATCCAGGAAAGCTTGTAGGGGAATTTTATTCCGTCATCGATCGGATTGCCGTTGGGCAGGTAGATCGAGGCGACCCTGAGCACGCCTTGGTCGGTCGAGAACACGCCCTCGATGAAGCGGGCCTGTTCGTCGCTCTCGTCGCCGGGCAGGCCGCGATTGACCTCGTCGAAGGGGAGTTTCGACAGGATGGCGACGCCGTTGAAACCCTTCTGCCCATGCGTCTCGACATTGTAGCCCAGCGCCTCGATCTCGGCGCGCGGGAACTGTTCGTCGACGGTCTTGATCTCCTGCAGGCACACGATGTCCGGCTTCGATTCGCCCAGCCAATGCGTGAGGTTGCCGATGCGGGCGCGCACGCCGTTGATGTTCCACGTTACGATCTTCATGAAAATCTCGCGATGATTTCAAAATGTTCTTGATGGCGCCCGAGGCGATTACAGACGATCCTGCACCATCCTTCGGAGGAAGGGAACCGGCCCTCTTGGGCATTCTTCGGGCCGGTTCTGGGAGAGAGGAAAAAATGCCATGACATCAACCACGCATTCCGTGGACGAGGTGCTGCCTGCGCCGCGTCTGTTCGCGCTAGGCCTGCAGCATGTGCTGGTCATGTATGCCGGCGCCATTGCCGTGCCGCTCATCATTGGCCGTGCGCTGAAGCTGCCGCCGCAGGATGTCGCGTTCCTGATCTCGGCCGACCTGTTCGTCTGCGGCATCGCTTCGATCCTGCAGTCCTTCGGTGCGAGCCAATGGTTCGGCATCAAGCTGCCGGTGATGATGGGTGTCACTTTCGCCGCTGTCGGGCCGATGGTGTCGATGGCGATCGCCAATCCCGGCATAGACGGCGCGCGCACCATCTTCGGCGCCATCATCGGGGCGGGCATCATTACGGTGCTCATCGCGCCCTTCGTTTCGAGGATGCTGCGCTTTTTTCCGCCCGTCGTCACCGGCACCATCATCCTCGTCATCGGCGTATCGCTGATGAAGATCGGCATTTCATGGATATTCGGTCTGCCGGTCGGCCCGACCGCGCCGAAGCTGGTCGACCCGGTGCATGCGGACTGGCTGAAGGAGGCGATCGGCGCCGTGAACGGCGGCGGCTCGACTCTGCCGCCCGTCCCGCCCGGCATCGCGCTGGCGCCCAGCATGCCGAACCCGGCCTATGCGCCAGTCTCCAACATCGTGCTGTCGCTGGTGGTGCTGGCCATCGTCGTTGGCGTGGCACGCTTCACCAAGGGCTTCCTGTCCAACATCGCAGTGCTGATCGGCATCGTCGCCGGCGGCGTCATCGCGGCCGGATTGGGCCTGATGCATTTCGACAAGGTGGCGAGCGCCGCCTGGTTCGCGCCGATCATGCCCTTCCATTTCGGTATGCCGATCTTCTCGCCCGTCCTCATCCTGACGATGGTTCTGGTGATGATCGTCGTCATGATCGAATCGACCGGCATGTTCCTGGCGCTGGGCGAGATGACCGGCAAGCCGGTCACGCAGCCGATGCTGTCGTCGGGTCTCAGGATGGATGGCCTAGGCACCGTTCTCGGCGGCGTCTTCAACACCTTTCCCTATACGTCCTTCTCGCAGAATGTCGGGCTGGTGGGTGTGACCGGCATCCGCAGCCGCTTCGTCTGCGTCGCCGGCGGCGTCATCATGGTCGTGCTCGGCCTGATTCCAAAGATGGGCGCGCTTGTCGAAGCGTTGCCGACGGTGGTGCTGGGCGGGGCAGGACTGGTCATGTTCGGCATGGTGGCGGCCACCGGGATCCGCATCCTCAGCGCCGTGGATTTCAAGACCAGCCGCAATAATCTCTTCGTCGTCGGCATCTCGGTCGGATTCGGCATGATCCCGGTGGTCGCCCCCGACTTCCATATGTGGTTGCCCAAGGCGATCGGTCCACTGGTCGATTCCGGCATCCTGCTAGCCTCCATTTCTTCGGTGGTGCTGAACCTCGTCTTCAACGGCGCGACCGGCGATGCCGAAGGCCTGCGCGAAGCGGCCCTGGCGGCAGAGGCGTGAGATAGTTCGCCGTCCTCCTTTTGTGGGAGGGCGGCATATCTCAGCCGGACGGAGGGAATCCCTGCCACGGCAGCAAATGCCGGCCCTCTGCGGCAGGTCATGACGGCTTCTGCGCCGGGATCGCCGCGGGAAATGAGGGAACTGGCTTTGCGCCGCGATCGAAGGTGTTCAGCCGTCCTTCAGCACATCGGCGATGCGCCGCATCTGTTCGCCGATCAGATCGCATTCCTGCGGCGTCGACTGGCTCATCGCCAGTTCGATCAGTGCCGTATGAACCCGCAGCGCCTTTGTCAGCAGGGTTTCGCCGGCGTCGGTCAGCGACAGGCGCAGGATGCGCTTGTCCTTCTCGTCGCCCTCGCGCCGCAACAGGCCGCGCGTCTCCAACTGCGGCAGCAGCATGGTGACGCTGGAGCGCCCGACCAGCAGCTTGCGGGCCAGGTCGTGCTGCGACATGCCGGGATGGCGGTGCAGGTTCATGAGCACGTCGAGTTGGGCCGGCTTGAGGTCGAGCGGCGCCAGCCTGGCGGCCAGCGTCCGTTCAAGCACATGGCAGGCGCGCGCCACCGCCACCCAGTTGCGGAAGCGCGGATTGTCCCAGGGCGGCTCGGATAGGGGCGGTTCGGCTGGCGGCGGCTCGGATGGAGACGGCTCCGCCGGCGGCGTCTTCGCCTGATTCGATCCGACCCGCAGCGGTTCGGTGCGGGCTTGGCCCTCGACCTGGTCTTGTAGTTTGTTCATGCTTGAACTACTATGTTCATGTTTGAACGAATTCGACGGATCCTCACTATGGCATCGTTCGGCCTCAAGGTCATCCGCGGCCTGTTCGGTCTCGGGGAAAGGCTCGCGCCGACTGTTACCGGGCGCATCGCCTTCGAACTGTTCTGCCGGACGCCGAACGCCAATCGCCCCACCGACGGCGAGCGCCGTGCGATAGAACGGGCGCGCGATTTCATGGCTGAAGCGCGCCATCATCGGCTCAAGACGCAAACGGGATGCGTGGCCGTACACGAATTCCGGCCGGAACCGGGCAGGGCGCGTGCCGGCACGGTTCTGGTCGTGCATGGCTGGCGCTCCCGTACGGAGTTCATGCGGGTATTGATCGAGGGCTTCCGCGAGGCCGGCTACAGGGTCGTGTCGCTCGACCTACCCGGCCACGGTCAGTCCACCGGCCGGCGGTTGCATCTTGTGCGTGCCGTGGAGGCGGTGCGGCTGACCGCCGACTGGTTCGGCCCGTTTGCCGCGGTCGTGGGACATTCCTTCGGCGGCGCGGTCGCCGCCAACGCGATCGCAGGATCGTTAAGGGCGGCTGCGCCGGTTGCGGCCGACAGGCTCGTGCTCATCGCCGCACCCAGTTCGCTACAAATGGTTTTCGATGGCTTCAGCCGGGCGCTGAATGTCGGCCCACGGTCCAGCCGGGAGATGGCGCGCATGGTCGAGCGCATCGCGGGACGGCCGCTTGGCGACTTCGTCGGCAGCCGCCAGTTGCGGGAAGCGAAGGTCGCGACGCTGGTGATCCATGCCCGCGACGACAAGGAGGTGCTGGCCGATCACGCCGAGGATTATGCCTCCGCCGGCGACCATGTGCATCTGCACTGGGCCGATGGATTGGGGCATCGCCGTATCCTGACCGATCGCGCCGCCACAAGCCGCGCCGTCGCTTTCGTATCGGATGTTGCGTCGACCCCGACCGGGCTGCTTCGAGCCGCAGGCTGAAGGCGCCGGGCTCTATTTGGGATCGACGGGCTCCACCGGAAGGCCCGCCGCCTTCCAGGCGCCGAAGCCGCCGGTGATGTGCTTGACGGGCGTGAGTCCCATGTCCTGCGCCGTCTTGGTCGCCAGCGCGGACCGCCAGCCACCGGCGCAGAAGAACACGAAGGTCTTGCCCGAGGCGAAATAGGATTTGTGATAGGGGCTTTCGGGATCGATCCAGAATTCCAGCATCCCCCGCGTGCAATGCCGTGCGCCGGGCATGTTGCCTTCGCGCTCGATCTCGCGCGGATCGCGCAGGTCCACGAAAATCGTGGCGTCGTCGCCGAGCAGTTCCGCGGCCTCAAGCGGCGAAAGTGCCTCGATTTCCGCGTTGGCTTCGTCCAGGAGCGCCCGGTAGCCTTTTTTCATGATCTCTCCTCGCTTCGGGGTGCAGTCTACACAGCGTCGGGAAGGGCGTCATCGACCTCTTTCGTCTGTCGATTGTCGCGCGCTGTGAATCGTCACTCCTCCGTAATCCTGCCGTCATCCAGCCGTCATCGGCCTGGGTGAGAAGCGGTCATGTCCATTTTACATCTTTTCGAAACAGGCGAAGGACAATGATCATGACCATTCAATCGCGACACATGCTGATGGCGACCGTTGCTGCGGCCAACCTTTTTGCCTGCGGTCCTGTCCTCGCGCAGGACGCCACGGCGGACGCCTATCTCAAGCGCGCCGCGCAGGGCGATCTCAGCGCGCCCGGCGGCGCCCGCCGCCTCGCCGGCGACGCGACGGCTGCTTTCCAGGCTCAGCTTACCGACGGCCCGGTGAAGAACGTGATCCTGTTTATCGGCGACGGCATGGGGGATTCCGAGATCACCGTCGCGCGCAATTACGCCGAGGGCGCGGGCGGCTACTTCAAGGGTATCGACGCCCTGCCGGTAACCGGCCAGTACACCCACTATTCGCTCGACAAGGAAACGGGCAAGCCTGACTACGTCACCGATTCGGCGGCGTCCGGAACAGCTTGGGCGACCGGCGTGAAGAGCTATAACGGCGCCATCGGCGTCGACGTCCACGGCAAGCCTCACAGCACGCTGATCGAGCTCGCCAAGGCCGCCGGTCTCGCCACGGGCGATGTCTCGACCGCCGAATTGCAGGATGCGACGCCCGCCGTGCTGCTTGCCCATGTCGCGCAGCGCAAGTGCTATGGTCCGGAAGCGACGACAGAGAAGTGCCCCGCCGATGCGCTGGAAAAGGGCGGGCTCGGCTCAATCACCGAACAGCTTCTCAACACGCGTCCCGACGTGACGCTGGGCGGCGGCGCCAAGACCTTCGGGGAAGTGGCCAAGGCCGGCGACTGGAAGGACAGGACGTTGATGGACCAGGCCACGGAGCGTGGCTTCGTCGTCGTCAAGACGCTGGACGAGATGAACGCGGTGGGCGAGGCCAATGGCGGCAAGCCGCTGCTCGGCCTTTTCGCCGAGGGCAACATGCCGGTGCGCTGGAAGGGGCCGAAAGCCGTCCACCACGGCAATATCGACCAGGCAGCCGTTACCTGCGAGCCCAACGCTGAGCGGACGGCTTCCGTGCCGACGCTCGCCGACATGACCAAGAAGGCGATTGATCTCCTGAAGGGCAACGAGAAGGGCTTCTTCCTGCAGGTGGAAGGCGCTTCGATCGACAAGCAGGACCATGCGGCCAATCCCTGCGGCCAGATCGGCGAGACTGTCGATCTTGACGAGGCCGTGCAGGTAGGCCTCGAATTCGCCAAGGCCAACGGCAACACGCTGGTGATCGTCACCGCCGACCATGCCCATTCGAGCCAGATCATCCCGAATGAGACTAAGGCGCCGGGGCTGACGCAGGCCCTCAACACCAAGGACGGTTCGGTGATGACGGTCAGCTACGGCAATTCGGAAGAGGACGACCAGGAGCATACCGGCGCGCAACTGCGCGTCGCCGCCTTCGGCCCGCGCGCGGCGAATTTCGCCGGCCTGACCGACCAGACGGATATGTTCTACACGATCCGCGATGCACTCAATCTCGGACCCGACCAGCGCGCCGACGCACAGTAAGATACGCTTTCACGGAAGAAGGCCCCGGCCGCTGCGGCGCCGGGGCTTTTCTTTTGAAGGACGAAAAAGCGGCCGTCAGCCTTTCATTTTGCACAATCGTCGCGACAATGGCCGAAAATTCTGCGGAAGGATTCGCCATATGCGCGCCCGGGGGCTGCCACTTCTTCTGATTTCGACGATTCTGCTGGCTTTCGCGGCGATGACCGCCGGTCGTGCGGTGGCCGAGGAGAAAAAAGACGATCCCGGCCTCAGCGACGTGCTGACCGATCTTCTGCACGGTGTCGAAGGCGAGAACGCCACATCCGGTTCCGACCGGCGCGTGCCGTTCGGGCGCGAGGAGATCCAGCTTTCCTACGCACCTCTGGTGAAACAGACGGCGCCGGCTGTGGTCAACGTCTATGCCTCGCAGACGGCCCGCGTGATCTCGCCCTTCGACGGCGACCCGTTCTTCGAGCAGTTTTTCGGCCGCTCGCAGCCGCGCGCGCAGTCCTCGCTGGGTTCCGGCGTGCTGGTCGATCCGTCCGGTATCGTCGTCACCAATTTCCACGTCATCAAGGATGCCGACGAGGTGAAGGTCGCGACCTCGGACGGGCGGGAGTTCACGTCGAAGATCCTGCTCAAGGACGAGACGCTCGATCTGGCGGTGCTGAAGATCTCCTCCGACAAGCCGTTCCCGACCATCCCGATCGGCGATTCGGACGCGCTGGAGGTCGGCGATCTGGTGCTCGCGATAGGCAATCCGTTCGGTGTCGGCCAGACGACCACCAGCGGTATCGTCTCGGCGTTGGCGCGCAGCCATATCGGCATCTCGGATTCCGGCTATTTCATCCAGACGGACGCCGCCATCAACCCCGGCAATTCCGGCGGCGCGCTGATCAACATGGCCGGGCAGCTCATCGGCATCAACACGGCGATCTTCAGCCGCAGCGGCGGTTCGATCGGCATCGGCTTCGCCATTCCTTCCAACATGGTGCATGCCTTCGCGGATGCGGCGAAGTCCGGGTCCGACTTCTTCGAGCGGCCCTATATCGGCGCCGAGTTCGAGGCGGTCACGCCGCAGATCGCCGAATCGCTCGGCATGGACGCGCCGACGGGCGCGCTGGTCTCCTCCGTCGGGCCCGGCGGCCCCGCCGACAAGGCCGGCCTCAAACCGGGCGACGTGGTGCTGAGCCTCAACGGCACGGCGGTCGAAAGCATCGAGGCGCTCGACTATCGCATGGCGACGCTGTCGATCGGCTCGACCGCGACGTTCGGTACGCTGAGCAAGGGCCAGCAGCAGACAGTCGACATCGCCCTCGAGCGCCCGCCAGAAGGCGCAACGACATCGCAGGTGTTGCTGCGCGGGCGCAGTCCCTTCGCCGGCGCGAAGGTCGCCGAGCTTTCGCCGCGGCTGGCGCAGCGGCTCGGCATGCGCACCGACGCCAGGGGCGTGGCCGTGGTGGATGTCAGCCGCGATTCACCCGCCGCCGATTTCGGCTTCCAGCCGGGCGACGTCGTGCGCGAGGTCAACGGGACGACGATCGACAGCGCCGAGAAACTGGCCCAGGTCTCGTTGCAGAACACGCGTTGGTGGCGCTTTACGGTGGTGCGCGACGGGCAGACCATGCGTCAGGTGCTGCGGTACTGAGCCAGTGCGGTCGGCGGTCGGAAAATCCATTGGCAACTGCCTACTGCCAACCGCCGATTAGCTTATATACTTCACGTATGGCCGACCTCTTCAACATCGACGACAAGCCGAAGCCGGCGCCGCCCGGCCAGCCGCTCGCGGACCGGCTGCGGCCGAGGACGCTTGCCGAAGTGGTCGGACAGGAACACCTGACCGGTCCGGACGGAGCGCTCACGCGCCTCATCCAGTCCGGCTCGCTCGGCTCCATGATCTTCTGGGGGCCACCCGGCACCGGCAAGACAACGGTGGCGCGGCTGCTGGCCGGCGAGACCAGCCTCGCATTCGAGCAGATATCGGCGATCTTCTCCGGCGTGGCGGACCTCAAGAAGGTTTTCGAGGCGGCGCGGCTGCGGCGTGCCAACGGCCGCCAGACGCTGCTTTTCGTGGACGAGATTCACCGCTTCAACCGCGCGCAGCAGGATTCCTTCCTGCCGGTGATGGAAGACGGGACGGTCGTGCTGGTCGGCGCGACGACCGAAAACCCGTCCTTCGAGCTGAACGCCGCGTTGCTGTCGCGGGCGCGGGTTCTGGTGTTCCAGTCCCTCGGTGAGGAAAGCATCGAAAAGCTGCTGGAGCGCGCCGAAGCCTTGCAGGGCAGCGCGCTGCCGCTCGACGGGGAGGCGAGGGCGGTTCTCAAGCGCATGGCCGATGGCGATGGACGCGCCTCGCTGACGCTGGCCGAGGAGGTGTGGCGCGCCGCCAAGCCCGGCGAGGTGTTCGACGCGGAAGGCCTGCAACGCATCGTCCAGCGCCGCGCGCCGATCTACGACAAGGGCCAGGACGGCCACTACAATCTGATCTCGGCGCTGCACAAATCGGTGCGCGGGTCCGATCCGGACGCGGCGCTCTACTACCTGTCGCGTATGTTCGACGCCGGCGAGGATCCGCTCTATCTGGGCCGCCGCCTCGTGCGCATGGCCGTCGAGGACATCGGCCTGGCCGATCCGCAGGCGTTGGTCGTCGCCAACGCGGCCAAGGACGCCTATGATTTCCTCGGCTCGCCGGAGGGCGAACTCGCCTTCGCGCAGGCCTGCGTCTATCTGGCCACCGCGCCGAAATCCAACGCCGTCTACACGGCCTTCAAGAGCGCCCGGCGGGCCGCGAAGGAAAACGGCTCGCTGCTGCCGCCCAAGCACATCCTCAACGCGCCGACCAAGCTGATGAAGGAAGAGGACTACGGCGCCGGCTATCGCTACGACCATGACGAGCCGGATGCCTTTTCCGGTCAGGATTACTTTCCGGAGAAGATGGGCCGCCAGACGTTCTACGATCCGCCGGACCGGGGCTTCGAACGGGATATCCGCAAGCGGCTGGACTACTGGGCCAAGCTGCGCCGCGAACGGGGCGGATAAGCCGGCCGCCGCGTATCAGTGTGCGGCCTGTCGGGCGTTTGCACTGCTGGGTTCATGGAAATCTTCATCCTGATCACTGGACGCCGCGCGAAATGGGCGTCATTAGCCAGTCATGGCAGGTGTTGAACAGATAAAGGTGGAAGCCGGCGAGGCGGGGATGCGGCTCGATCGCTGGTTCAAGAGCCACTATCCGGGGCTGGGCTTCGGCCATTTGCAGAAACTCCTGCGCTCCGGACAGGTGCGCGTCGACGGCGGCCGCGCCAAGACGGACACGCGCATCGAGCCGGGGCAGGTGATCCGCATTCCGCCGCTCGAGGTCGACAAGAAGGGCGATGCGAACCTGACCGGCCATTCCATCCGCAACCAGGGCGATGCGGATGTGCTGGCCAAGATGCTGCTGCATGAAGACGATAGGGTATTTGTCTTCAACAAGCCTGCGGGGCTGGCCGTGCAGGGCGGCTCGGGCGTCACCCGCAATGTCGACGACATGCTGGAAGCCTGGCGCAACAAGAAGGGCGAAAAGCCGCGCCTCGTCCACCGGCTCGACCGCGACACTTCCGGCGTGCTGGTGGTGGCGCGAACGCGGCTGGCGGCGATGAAGCTGTCGGAAGCGTTTCGCGCGCGGGAGACGAAGAAGACCTACTGGGCGCTGGTCAAGGGCGTGCCCGGCAAGCGCGAGGACAAGATCTCGACCTGGCTCGCCAAGGAGCAGACGCCGGACGGCGACCGTATGCGCGTGGTCAGGCATGGCGAGAAAGGGGCCGACCACGCCGTCTCCTATTATCGCGTTGTCGAACAGGCCGCGCAGTCGCTGGCATGGCTGGAAATGGAGCCCTATACCGGCCGCACCCACCAGCTCCGCGTCCATGCCGCCTATATCGGTCACCCGATCATCGGCGATCCGAAATATTTCGAGGCCGACACCAACTGGGATTTTCCCGGAGGGATGCAGAACCGCCTCCATCTCCATGCCCGGCGCATCGTCATTCCGCATCCCGCGCAAGGGTTGCTGGACGTGACGGCGCCGATGCCGCCGCATATGCGCCAGAGCTGGAACCTGCTCGGCTTCGAGGAAGACAGCGCGAGGGATACGGAGTGACCAACGCCGCCGTTCCTCTCGTGCGGCGCGATACGGTGGACGCGACGGCCGCGGGCCTGATGGTCCTGCTGACTTTCTCCTGGGGGCTGAACTACGTCGCCGCCAAGATTTCCTATGCGGGTTTCGATCCGGTCTTCCTGTCGGTGATCCGCTCGGTCATCGGCGGCTTCTTCGTATGGCTGTGGTGCCGCTGGCGCGGGATAAGGCTGTTCTCGCGCGACGGCACCCTTGGCGCGGGCGTTGCCGTCGGCATCCTGTTCGGGCTGGAGTTCCTGTGCCTCTACGTAGGGCTGGAGCACACGACCGTCGCGCGCAATACGCTGCTCGTCAATGCCATGCCGTTCTGGATGCTGATCGGCGCCCATTTCCTGCTCGGCGAGGCGATCAGCTCCCGCAAGTTCCTCGGGCTGGTTCTGGCGTTCGGCGGGTTGGTCCTCGTATTTTCCGATGGCCTGGGCGTCGCAAGGAAGGGCATGCTGGCGGGCGACCTGCTGAGCCTGGCCGCAGGCATCCTCTGGGCTTCGACGAACATCGTCATCAAGCGCTCGCGGCTGACGGAGGTCGCTGCCGAGAAACTGCTTCTCTATCAGCTCGCCGGTTCGGCCGTGGTTGGCCTTCTGGTGATGCCGTTCGCCGGGCCGCCCGTGCGCGAACTGGCGGTAGCGCCGACATTGGCGCTGCTTTTCCAAGCGGTCTACGTCGTCGCCTTCACCTATGTGCTGTGGTTCTGGATGCTCGGCCGCTACCCGGCCTCCGGGTTGTCGAGCTTCGCCTTCCTGACCCCGGTATTCGGCGTCCTGTGCGGCGGCCTGCTGCTTGGCGAGCCCGTTTCGCCGGCCGCATATGCGGCGCTGGTGTTGATTGTCGCGGGGCTGATCATTGTCAACCGGCCTGTAAAACGCCAGATAGTTCCCTGATGCGTGACCTCCTGAACGACCTCGAAGCCGGCAAGATGCTTTCCGACCCCGATCCAGTGCGCCGGGCGCAGGCGCTTGCCAGGACACCCTTGCCGAAGCGGTTCTACAAAGCGGTATCGGTCGAGCCGTTGGACGACGGATTTGCCGTGAAGCTCGACGGCCGGCCGGTGCGAACACCCGGCAAGGCGCTGCTGACGCTGCCCGCAGAGGCAGCGGCCCGGCTTGTTGCTGCCGAGTTCGACGCGCAGACCGAGACGATCGACCCTGTGAAAATGCCGGTGCTGCGGCTGGTCAACACCGCCATCGACGGCGTCTCGGCCGATCCGCAGGCGGTGCTGGAAGACATAGTGCGCTTCGCCTCGTCGGACCTGCTCTGCTACCGGGCGGACGGGCCGCAAGGGCTGGTCGAGCGCCAGAACGACCGCTGGGACCCGGTGCTCGACTGGGCGCGCTCGGCGCTCGGCGCCCGTTTCAATCTGGCCGAAGGTGTCATCCATGTCGAACAGCCGCGCGAGACCATCGCCGTGCTGGGCGCGCATCTGGCGCAACGCGCTGACCCCTTCAGGCTGGCAGCGCTACATGTGATGACCACGCTGACCGGGTCCGCCCTGCTGGCGCTCGGCGTCGAGGCCGGGGCGCTTGCGCCGCAAGAAGGGTGGTTCGCCGCCCATGTCGATGAGGACTGGCAGATCGAGCACTGGGGCCAGGACGCGGAGGCGCTCGCGCGTCGCACCCAACGCGAGCGCGACTTCATGGCCTGCGTAACCTTATTGGAAGCGCTGAAAGACAGCGCTCGGCATTAAACGTCGGATATAAGCTGCAGGACCTTGCCGGGTCAGAACGTTCTGGCCTTCACAATTCGATTGCGGCCGATCAATTCCGAGGTTTGTTGGCCTCTTCCTCGATCGCGGCCTGATGATACCACCCGTCGATATCGACGTGCCGACCCTTCAAGGCGGCGAGCTCTGCTGCGAATTTCGCCTTGTTGCCTAAATTCAAGGCAGTGCGCCGCGCTGCCGTAGGGAAAGTCAGGATCGTAGCGGTTCGGCCCCTGAGATTGGTCTGCATTGCCAGCCTCCCTTTCCTTCGGACGGGCACAAGTGCAAATGGCTCCCAAAAATATAGGTCATGCGATTCATTTGAGCAATATGATTATGAAAAGAACAGATATTGCCTAAAATATATGCAATATTGCCGGGTTGCCCTCGATGAATACAGGCATCCGCAACAATTCGGGCTACGACACGGTGGCGGTCGATCTGTCGGTTTCCGTGTTTGGCACGCTGCTTGCTTTTCCTTTGCCGGAATGTCGATCCCGCAGGAGACTACGGGACCGAACGCAGAGAGAACCTTGCCGGTTCCGCAACATCGCAAGAGGCGTCAAATGACCAAATACAAGCTCGAGTATATCTGGCTCGACGGCTACACCCCGGCTCCGAACCTGCGCGGCAAGACGCAGATCAAGGAATTCGCCGAATTCCCGACACTCGACCAACTCCCTCTGTGGGGTTTCGACGGCTCCTCGACCCGACAGGCTGAAGGCCACTCGTCGGATTGCGTGCTGAAGCCCGTCGCGGTCTATCCTGACCCGGCCCGCATCAACGGCGTTCTGGTCATGTGCGAAGTCATGATGCCCGACGGCGTCACGCCGCACGCCTCCAACAAGCGCGCTGCCATCCTCGACGACCCTGACGCCTGGTTCGGCTTCGAGCAGGAGTATTTCTTCTACAGGGACGGTCGTCCGCTGGGCTTCCCGGAGCACGGCTGGCCCGAACCGCAGGGTGGTTACTACACCGGCGTCGGCTACAAGAACGTCGGCGACGTCGCCCGCCAGATCGTCGAGGAGCATCTCGACCAGTGCCTCGCGGCCGGCATCAACCATGAAGGCATCAATGCCGAGGTGGCCAAGGGCCAGTGGGAGTTCCAGATTTTCGGCAAGGGCTCGAAGACCGCCGCCGACCAGATTTGGATGGCCCGCTACCTGCTGCTGCGCCTGACGGAAAAATACGGCGTCGACATCGAATTCCATTGCAAGCCGCTTGGCGACACCGATTGGAACGGTTCGGGCATGCACTGCAACTTCTCAACGAGATACATGCGCGAAGTGGGCGGTAAGGACTATTTCGAGGCGCTCATGGCCGCCTTCGAGAAGAATCTCATGGATCACATCGCCGTTTACGGCCCTGACAACGACAAGCGCCTGACCGGCAAGCACGAGACGGCGCCGTGGAACAGGTTCTCCTACGGCGTCGCCGACCGCGGCGCCTCGATCCGCGTGCCGCATTCCTTCGTCAACAACGACTATAAGGGTTATCTGGAAGATCGCCGCCCCAACAGCCAGGGCGACCCCTACCAGATCGCTTCGCAGGTCCTGAAGACGATCGCGGAAGTTTCGACGGAAGGGGCGAAGAAGGCGGCAGCCTGAGTCTCATCCTCCCGAGACCAAGCCGCACTGGAACCCGGCGGGAAACCGCCGGGTTTTGTCGTTCTGTGGATTTCAGTACCGCCCGCTGGCGCGCCTTTGCTGGATAGACCGGAAATGCCGGAAGCTTTCCGCTCCCGTCGGTCGGCCCACATAGTAGCCCTGCGCCCGGTCGATGCCGAAGCGCCGTGTCAGCGTCATCTGGTCTTCGCTTTCGACGCCTTCGATAAGGATCCTCGGGCCGCGATTCCTGACTAGGCCGATGATGTCGCGCAGCATGGCCTCGCCGCGCGGCGTGACGGAATCGTGCAGGAAGGACCGGTCGATCTTGACCGTATCGAAGTCGATCAGCCTGAGCCATGACAGCCCGGCGAAGCCGGTGCCGAAATCGTCGAGCCAGATCTCGATGCCGAGGAGCTTAAGATCCCCGACGCAGCGCAGGACGTCGGCGTGCATCTCCATGTCGAGGCCTTCGGTTATCTCGAAGGCAAGGCGGCTGCCGGACACGCCGGTCTCGCCCAGGATAGCGGCGACCGAAGCCGCGAATCCCGGCGCCTTGAGTTGGATGGGCGAAACGTTGACGCTGACGACCGGGGCGAGATCGTTGGCCAGTATTTCCAGGCACGCCGTCCTGATCGCCCAGCGCCCCAGGTCGACGATCGTGCCGTTTCGCTCGGCAAGGGGTATGAACAGGCTCGGTGGGACGGAAATGCCGTCTGGCATGTTGAGCCGCATCAGCGCTTCCAACCCGCAGATCCGCCTTGTCGCGACGTCCTGGATAGGCTGGTAAACGAGGCTGACCAGATTCTTTTCGATCGCCGTCCCGAGCAGTCCGGCGATGTTCTCGCTTTCGTCATTGCTCTGCGGGTCGCCGGGGTCGAACAGTTTCGCGCAATTGCGTCCGCTGGCCTTGGCAAGATAGAGGGCGCGGTCGGCCTCGTGGATGATCTTCTCGAGCTTGCCTCCTCCGAGATGGCGGGTGAACGTGGCACCGACGGAAACGGTGACGGTGCGAAAGCCGTCGAGGCGCTGTTCGTGCCTGATGTTGAGATCTTCGACAACGCCGCGAATGTCTTCCGCCAGCGCCTTCAGTTCGTCCTCTCCGGAAAGCGGCGCCAGCGCGATAAATTCCTCTCCGCCGTAGCGCCCGATCGTGACGTCAGTGGCGTCGAAGGTCCGTCGTAGCGCCTCGGCGACGAATACCAGGCAACTGTCGCCCTCCTGGTGGCCGTAACAGTCGTTGAACCGCTTGAAGAAATCCACGTCGATCAGCATCACGCCGAAGGTCCGGCCGTGCTTTTGCCAGTCGTGCCAGAGATCGCGCAGCCTCTCGTCGACGGCGCGCCGGTTGTCCAGCCCCGTCAGCGGATCGGTCCTCGACAGCCTCAGCAAGGCCATGCCGCGCTCCGTCGCTTCCTTGTGCTGTCTTTTCGCCTCGACGGCGTTGAGAAAGACGTTGTAGCGCTCTTTGTTCAGCCGCCAATTCACGTAGGACGTGAAGATAAAGCAGGAAACATAGAATAGCCCGAAGGAAAGCTGGTACGTGCGATTGCCGGGCAGCGCATGGAAAAGCACGGCGATGGATGCCAGAAGCATGATGCCCGAAACGCTGACGGAGAACAGGAACCTGAAACTGAAGAACAGGTTGGCGCTCATCATGAAGATCGCGCCGAAGACCAGATAGTAGGAGATGGTTTCCGTGTAATGCGTATTGATGGCCGTGAAGAGCCATCCGCCATAGGCAAGCACCAGGGCGATCGCGCAGGTGACGTCCATGCGGTCGGCCGACGCGCCGGTGCGAAACTGCCACTCGACCGCGACCAGGGTTCCAAGCCCTACCAGGAAGCGTGCCGCGACGGTCAGATGGGCCACATCCGGAATCAGGATGATGTCTGTCAGTGAGAAAAGCAGATAGACCAGGACCGCAGCCCACAGCCCCCGGCGCGTTGCAATGCGCCGGCCCGGCCCGCCGTCACGGTGATAGAGCATCTGTAGATGCGTTGGCGACAGGTGCTGTGCCCAGCCCTCCGTGTCGCTATCAATCAGGCCGATTGTCGTTTCGGTCATGCGCTTTCCGTTGAAATGCGATGACACCTTGCCGGCGAACGGGATCGATAGTCAGACAAACCCTTATTGCCCCCGATCCCACTACGCGCCGAAGCCGTTAAGTTTCAGCCGATTTTCGCGCCGGGAGCAAAAGCTTCCGTTAAGCCGGCGCGTATTCCATTGGCAGGGTTAGCGAAGTCTAAACAAGATCGGTCAAATGATGCTCAGGCGCGCCGAAGCTTGTGTTCCACCTTCGCGTAGGCGACGCTATGGTTAACGGATTATTAACAGGGGTGTCGCAATTTTATGGAAAAGCCACGCATTCAGTTCGATCGGGAAAGCCTCATCACGCCCGAAGACATGGCAGCAAATATGGCGCTTGCGTCGATATCCGCGACGCAGGACGAGGCCACGCAAGCGGCGATGGCTGAACTGGGCCTGATCCTGCACAGCGCTGAACAGCGGTTCGAAGGCGACGGCACGCCCGAGCGGACCATGCGATGGACCGTCGAGGCGCTGCACAAGCTTCGGCGCAAGAGCGCGCCGTCGGTATGGCAGGCGCTGACGCCCGTCGCGCAATCGCATCCGGTGGCGCGCTATTTTCATCAGGACCCCTTCACCCGGTGGTCTTTCGAAAAGCCGCGCGGTTATTCCGGCGATGCCAGGCTTCTCGACTTCATCTATCAGCACGACACCATCAGGGAGGACGTGAATGAAGCCTCGCCGATCGGCAAGGCCCTCTACGCCTACAGCAAATATTATCCGTCCTGCATCGCCGTCAGGGAGCGGCGCGATCTTCTCGCGCAGCGGGTGGATAAGATCGCCGAGGCGAGGGAAGGCGGAACGGAGGTTCTGGCTATCGCGGCCGGCCATCTTCGTGAGGCCGAACGGTCCCAGGCGCTGGCGCAGGGGCGCATAAAGCGGTGGGTCGCGCTTGATCAGGATCCGCTGAGCGTCGGAGCCGTCGCGCGCGATTATGCGGGGACGGTGGTCGAGGCTCAAGACGGATCCGTGCGCGGCCTGCTGACCGACGCCTACAAGCTGGGCTCGTTCGATTTCGTCTATTCCGCGGGGCTCTACGACTATCTGACGGACGCCGTCGCCATCAGGCTCAACAAGCGCTGCATGCGTATGCTCAAGCCGGGCGGTACGTTGCTGTTCGCGAACTTCTCGCCCGAACTCACCGACGACGGCTACATGGAAACATTCATGAACTGGACGCTGCTTCTGCGCGGCGAAGACGACATGTGGAACATCATCAACCGAAGCGTCGACCGCAATACGGTCGAGGCCGACGTCTTCTTCGGCGAAAACCGCAATATCGTCTATGGCGTGATCCGCAAGCTCGATTGAGCGGAGCTTTTCCGGGCGAAACGGACAGATAAGCAAAAACCCCGGCGCCGGCGCCGGGGTTTTTGTTTTTCAACGGGCAAGGCGGCCTCAGACCAAGTAATACATATCGAATTCGACCGGATACGGCGTCAGCTCGAAGCACACGACCTCGGCCATCCTGAGTTCGACGCAGCAATAACCCCGGTCGTCGTCGAAGACGCCGCCGGCCATTTGACGTCACGATCGCCGGTGCTCCGCCGTCTCCCGAAACAGCCAGTCGGCAAAAGCCTGCATGGCGCCGCTAGGGCGCTTGGTTTGCAGCCGGGTCAGCCAGTAGCTGCCGGTCAGGATCGAGACCGGGAATGGCTGGACGATTTCGCCGGTGGTGAGCAACCGCTGGAACATCAGCGGCGGCGCAAGTGCTACGCCAGTCCCCTGCAAGGCCGCTTCCATCATGGCAAGCGAGGAATCGAACATTATCCCACGCAATGGGGCAGGAGGACGTTTCAGCCCCGCGGCGGCAAACCAGGTCGGCCATTCGTCGCTGCGATAGGATCGCAGCAGCGCGTGACGGAAGACGTCATCGGGTGACGACAGTCCTGCTGCAAGTTCGGCCGTACATAAGGCCGACAACGGCGCGGCGAACAGTTCGGTGCTGTCGAGTCCGTGCCAGGCTCCGGTACCGAAGCGGATGGCGTAATCGAGGCCTTCGGCGGCGATATCGACCCGGTTGTTGTTCGTCGAGAGCCTGAGATCGACATAGGGCGCCTCGTTGCGGAATCCCTCCAGCCGCGGCAGCAGCCAGCCGACGGCGAAGGTCCCGACCGCGCCGATGGTGAGAACCTCGCGCAGATGGCCGCCTTCGAAACGCTCTAGCGCGTCGCCGATACGGTCGAAAGACTCGCGGACGACAGGAAGTAATGAAAGTCCTTCTTCGGTGACCATCAGGCCGCGCGGCAGCCGGCGAAACAGCGTGATTTGCAACGTTTTTTCAAGCTGCTTGACCTGATGACTCACGGCCGCCTGCGTGACGCAAAGTTCGATCGCGGCACGGGTGAAGCTGAGGTGCCTGGCGGCCGCCTCGAAGGCCCGCAATGCGTTGAGCGGAAGGCGCGGACGTTCCATGGAAACCCAAGATTTTCTAATGGGTGCGGCGAGATATCATCATTTGTCGTCTCTGTATATGGCGAATAAGTGTCGATTCCGGGTTTTGCGGCGGGGCGGTGATGTACAGGAAGATCATGGACATGAAAAAAATTCTGAGCCTGCTGGCTTTGCTGACCGCGGTCGCTTGCGTGTCTGCCGCCATGGCGCAACCAGCCGCCTGGAGCCAGCCGACCAAGCCGTTCAGGATCGTCGACAACATCTACTATGTCGGCACGAAGGGTCTGGCGTCCTACCTCATCGTATCAGATGGCAAGGCGATCCTGCTCGACGGGACGCTGGCCGGGAATGCCGGTTTGATCGAGAAGAACATTCGGGCTCTTGGCTTCCGGCTTTCGGACGTCAGGATCATCCTGAATAGCCACGCGCATTACGACCACGCTGCCGGCATCGCCAAGCTGAAGCAGGACAGCGGCGCGGAGGTCATGGCCATGGAGCAGGACAAATCCGCGCTGGAGCACGGCAGGCAGGAAGGCGACACCACCTATGGGGGCGCCCGCTTCCCGGCGGTCAAAGTGGATCGCACGTTGCATGACGGTTCTGTCGTAACGCTTGGCGATGTGCAGATGATCGCGATGTTGACGCCCGGCCATACCAAGGGCTGTACCACCTGGAGGATGACGGCAACGGACAAAGGCGTGCCCCGTCAGGTCGTGTTTCCGTGCAGCATCACCGTGGCGGGCAACATCCTGGTTGGCAACAAGAGCTATCCGGGCATCGTCGGGGATTTCCGCAATAGTTTCGATCGGCTGGGAGCGATGAGGGCCGACATCGTTCTGCCGGCCCATCCCGAATTCGCCGATGTCTTCATGCGCAAGGCCCGGCGCGACGCCGGCGACGAGGGCGCGTTCATCGACAAGGATCTGCTGCACCGGATGGTCGAAAAGGCGCGTATCGCCTTCGACAAGGAACTCGCGGCCGCGCAGAAATAGCGGGAAGCACTGTCTCACGACAAAAACCCCGGCATTTCTGCCGGGGTTTTTGCATTCCATGAGGAAAACGGCGTAACGGCTCGCTTTACACCGAATAGTACATGTCGAATTCGACCGGATGCGGCGTCATCTCGAAGCGCATGACCTCGGCCATCTTCAGTTCGATGTAGGAATCGATCTGGTCGTCATCGAAGACGCCGCCGGCCTTGAGGAAGGCGCGATCCTTGTCCAGGCTCATCAGCGCCTCGCGCAGCGAACCGCACACGGTCGGGATCTTCTTCAATTCCTTCGGCGGCAGGTCGTAGAGGTCCTTGTCCATCGGCTGGCCGGGATGGATCTTGTTCTTGATGCCGTCGAGGCCGGCCATCAAAAGGGCCGCGAAGGCCAGGTAGGGGTTCGCGCCCGGATCGGGGAAGCGCACTTCCAGCCGCTTGGACTTCGGCGATGAGCCGAACGGAATGCGACAGGACGCCGAACGGTTGCGCGCCGAATAGGCGAGCAGCACCGGAGCTTCGTAGCCCGGCACCAGCCGCTTGTAGGAATTGGTCAGCGGGTTGGTGAAGGCGTTGATCGCCTTGGCGTGCTTGATGACGCCGCCGATGAAATAGAGGCAGCTTTCCGACAGGCCGGCATATTCATTGCCCGCGAAAGTCGGCTTGCCGCCCTTCCAGATCGACATATGGACGTGCATGCCCGAGCCGTTGTCGCCGAAGACGGGCTTCGGCATGAAGGTGGCCGTCTTGCCGTAGGCATTGGCGACCTGGTGCACGACATATTTGAAGACCTGCGTCTTGTCGGCGTTGCGCACCAGCGTGTCGAACTTGACGCCCAGTTCGTGCTGGGCCGAGGCGACCTCGTGATGGTGCTTTTCCACCACCACGCCCATTTCGGACAGCACGGTCAGCATCTCGGAGCGCATGTCCTGCAGCGCGTCGATCGGCGGCACGGGGAAATAGCCGCCCTTGACGCGGGGACGGTGGCCGAGATTGCCGGTCTCGTAGTCGGTGTCGTCGTTCGACGGCAGTTCGGTCGAGTCCAGCTTGAAGCCGGTGTTGAACGGATCGGCCTTGTACTTGACGTCGTCGAACACGAAGAATTCGGGCTCCGGGCCGATATATACGGTGTCGCCGATGCCTTCCGCCTTCAGATAAGCCTCCGCCTTCTTGGCGGTGCCGCGCGGATCGCGGTTGTAGGCTTCGCCCGAGATCGGATCGAGGATATCGCATACGATGACCATCGTGGACTGCGCGAAGAACGGGTCCATATGGGCCGTTTCCGTATCCGGCATCAGCACCATGTCGGATTCGTTGATCGCCTTCCAGCCGGCGATCGAGGAGCCGTCGAACATGACGCCGTCGGCGAACATGTCCTCGTCGACAGCCGTGACATCCATCGTCACATGCTGCAGCTTGCCTCTCGGATCGGTGAAGCGCAGATCGACGAATTTCACGTCGTTGTCCTTGATCTGCTTCATGATGTCGGATGCTGTGGTCATGGGCTGTTTCCCTGTGTGGGTTCGACTTGTTGGGTTGGATGGGACGTCAGATCGCGTCGAGGCCGGTCTCGCCGGTGCGGATGCGGACGACTTCCTCGATGTTGGAGACGAAGATCTTGCCGTCGCCGATGCGTCCGGTCTGCGCCGCCTTGCGGATCGCTTCGATGGCGCTTTCGACCGCCTCGTCGCCGAGCACGACCTCGATCTTCACCTTGGGCAGGAAATCCACGACGTATTCGGCCCCGCGGTAAAGCTCGGTGTGGCCCTTCTGCCGTCCGAACCCCTTCGCTTCGGTCACGGTGATGCCTTGCAGGCCGGCATCCTGCAGAGCCTCCTTCACCTCGTCCAGCTTGAACGGTTTGATGATCGCTTCGATCTTCTTCATGAAAACTCGGCCTCCGATGCGGGAAGTTGGTTCTGGCCCGCTTGCTCCTCCGTCTAGCAGGAAACATGCCAATCCCGCCTGCGGACCCGAAAGCGCGGGAAAACGTCGATATGCTGATCGAACAGGCAAAAATCCCCGATTTCGATCACTTGGCATGGATCGTCACGTCCGAAAACGCGTCATGAGTGAATTGAGGAGGCCTATTTCTTAGGCATCATGCCCATTTTATCGGCAGAATGGCGCTGGCCTTCTAATTTTCTGCATCTCGTGAAAATCCATCGGCGCATGTTTGCGCGCAGATGGAAACTGGTCAATCCTGCGGCAGCAACAGGACGTGACCGCGTGAACATCGACCTTTTGACCCCGGCCGAGATGGCCCAAGCCGACCGTCGCGCTATAGAAGCCGGGCCGCTGGACGGCATCGGTCTCATGCGCAACGCCGGGCAAGCGGTCGCGGCGATCGTTCTGTCCCGCTTCGCGGGCGCGCGGCGCGTCCATGTGCTTTGCGGTTCCGGCAACAATGGCGGGGACGGCTATGTCGTCGCCACGATTTTGGCAAAAAGCGGAGTCGCCGTTTCGCTGTGGGCGTCGGGAGCGCCGCGCGGCGGCAGCGATGCGGCGCTGGCCGCCGCCGAGTGCCCGTTGCCAGCCCATCCATTGGCGGACTTCGCAGCGGAGCAGGGCGATGTCGTGGTCGATGCGCTCTACGGAGCCGGCTTGTCGAAGCCGCTCGCCGGAGCCGATGCCGCCGCGGTCGACAAGGTCGCGGCGCTGCGGCTGCCTGTCGTCGCCATAGATCTTCCGTCCGGCGTGTCGGGGACCGGCGGGGCGGTGCTTGGCAGGGCGTTCCGCGCCGACGTGACGGTGACGTTCGTGCGCAGGAAGCCAGGCCACCTTCTGCTGCCCGGCCGCGAATTGTGCGGCGAGGTGATTGTCGCGGACATCGGCATCGGTGACGGCGTCATCGCGTCGCTCGGCATACGGACCTTTGACAACGAACCGGCGCTGTGGCGAGGTCGATTGCCGAGGCCAGCCGTCGACGCTCACAAATACAAACGCGGTCATGTCGGCGTCTTCTCGGGTGGACCGCACGCGACCGGGGCGGCACGGCTTTCCGCACTTGCCGCTGCGCGCTGCGGGGCAGGGGCCGTGACGGTGCTTTCTCCGGGCAGCGCCATGCAGGTCAACGCGGCGCATCTGACCGCCATTATGCTGCGCCGGGTCGATGACATTGCCGACCTTGCCGGCTTCCTCGACGACCGCCGCCCGTCGGCCTTCGTGCTCGGACCGGGATTCGGCGTCGGAGAGAAGGCCCGGGAATTCGCGCTGGCGGTGCTCCGTGCCGGCAAGTCGGAACATGACGGCGACAAGTCTGCGCCTCACGGCCTCGTTTGCGACGCCGACGCCATCACGTCCTTTCGCGGCGATCCCGAAGACATTTTCGCCGCGGCAGCGGAGAGCGCCACGGCCCTGGTCCTTACGCCGCATGAAGGCGAGTTCGCGCGTCTGTTCCCCGATCTTTCGGCGGACGCGTCGCTTTCCAAGCTGGACAAAGCGCGGCAGGCGGCCGCCCGGTCGAGCGCCGTGGTCGTCTACAAGGGGCCGGATACGGTGATCGCAGCGCCGGACGGTCGCGCGGCAATCAACTCCAACGGGGCATCCTGGCTGGCGACGGCCGGTTCGGGCGACGTGCTAGCCGGCATCGTGGCAGGGTTTCTGGCGCAGGCCATGCCGGCGTTCGAGGCGGCGTGCGCCGCAGTCTGGATCCACGCCCAAGCGGGAAGCCGCTTCGGTCCGGGTCTCGTCGCGGAGGACCTGCCTCAGGCGCTGCCGCCGATCCTACGCGAATTGCTTGGGCCATAGATGGCTCAGGCGGTGGCGATTTCCTCAGGCTTCGGGGCCTTTCGCTTGAGGTTCAGCATGTTGCCGGCGAGGATCAGCGCGGCGCCGACGGCGACGTAGATGTCGATTTGTTCGCTGTAGAGCAGCCAGCCGATCAGCGCGGAAAGCGGCACCCGCAAAAAGTCCATCGGCGCGATCAGGGTCGCCTCCGCATAGACAAGCGCTCGCGCCAGGCACAGATGCGACGACATGCCGGTGAAGGCGATCACGACGATCCACGGCCACAGGTCGAGCGGCGGATTGCGCCATTCGTAGAGCGCCGGGACGAGGCCGAGCGCCGACTGGACGATCAGCATCCAGAAGATGATGCGGATCGTGCTTTCCGTGCGGGTCAGCGACTTGACCATGACCATGGAGATGCCGAAGCACACGGCTGCGCCCAGCACCATCAAATGGCCGGGATTGACCGAGCCGGCGCTCGGCCTGACGATGACGATCACGCCGATCAGCCCGAGCACGATGGAGGCGATGCGTGCCCTGGTCATCCGCTCGCCGAGGAAGGATACCGCGAGGATCGCCGTCCAGATGGGCGTGGTGAACTCGACCGAGATCAGCTCCGCCAGCGGAATGAGCGTCAGCGCGTAGAGCCACGCGCCTTGCCCGACATAGTGGACGACGTTGCGCGCCACATGCAGCTTCATCCGGCTGGACCGCATTGCGGTGAAGCCGCCGCTGGCCATCACGACCGGAAGGATGATGAACCAGCCGATGACGGACCGCAGTTCCAGGACCTGGAACACGTTGAGCACGCTCGTCGTCTCGCGTCCCGCCACCGACATGGTAAGGAACGACGCGATCGACAGCGCCATCCAGAAGGCGGCCTTGAGGAGCGAGGGTTGCGCGGTCATGGGAGGCTATCTGGCAGAGGTTGCGCCCGCCAACAATCGCTAGGATCATTCTTTGGGTGGGCCAGCCGTTGTTCACGAAGAGAGGGAAGAGACGTCACAAAAGGAACCGTGTTCGGTGCATAACGTTCACTATCGCCGGGAGAATGGATTCGCAGGACAGGAGACGGGGTTGAGGAAGATGGCAAGGATGACGGTTGCGGCAGCCTGCCTGATGGCGGGGCTGGCGCATGCCAATGCCGACGAAACTGGTTTTCTCCGGTCACTGGAAGGCAGTTGGGCGGGAAAAGGCGTGGTGAAGATTCGCGTCACGTCGCCGACCATTCATGTCTCGTGCAAATTCAAGTCCACGACTTCGACCAATTCCCTTCTGCTCGACGGCGACTGTCGTGGCCTCCTGGTGTTCACTCGACACTTCAGCGCCAGCCTGAAGGCCGACGGCGCGACCTATTCGGGCTCCTACACCGGTTCGGCGACAGGTCCCGCCGGACTGAAAGGGGTGCGGCAAGGAAGCATGATCAACCTCGGGATCACCTGGGCCAAACCTGTGAACGGCGACCGCAAGGCGATCATGACCGTCCAGAAGAACGGCGCGGACGGAATGACGCTGACCACCACGGATATCGACCCCAGAACCGGCAAGAGCGTCGTGACCAGCAGGATCGATCTGAAACGGATGTAGTTTTGGCTCCATAGTGTCGTCGTGGCCGGCGCCCTAAACGACTGCACGCGAAATCTAGATCCTCTCCCAGGGGTGCCGCACTTCTTCCCGGTCATCGTCCTCGTCCGGACGGGCCGGGCGTCCGCGATGGCCCTTGCCGAAGGTGTAGCCGGTTTGCACGGCCTTGCCGCCGAACTTGTCGCGCAGGGCATCGATCGCGCCTTCGGCCATGGCGCGTTTGCGTGCCTGTACGTCGACGAGGTCCGGCGGGTCGGCCTTGCCGTCGTCCGACAGGTCGCTGACGCCGATGCCGAGAAGGCGGTATCTCGTGCCGTCGGCCTCCCGCCGCAGCAGTTCGAGGCCGGTCGAGAAGATGCGGTCGGCGAGGCGGGTAGGGTCGCCGAGCTGGCGGTTGCGGGTACGGATCCTGAAATCGGCGGATTTCAGCTTCAACACTACCGTGCGCCCCGCGATGCCTGCGCGCTTGAGACGGGCCGAGACTTTTTCCGACAGCGCGCGCAGCACCGGCACGAGGTCGTCGAGGCTGGCAAGGTCGCTGTCGAAGGTGGTTTCGGCCGACACGCTCTTGGCGTCGCGGTCCGGATGCACCTGCCGGTCGTCCTGCCCGAGCGCCAGGCGATGCAGCCGGTCGCCCATGGCGCCGTAGCGGCGCATCAGGTCGCTGCGATCCATCGTCTGCAATTGCCCGATGGTGCGGATGCCGTCCTGCTCCAGCGTGGTGGCGAACGACTTGCCGACGCCCCAGATCAGCGAGACCGGCTGAACGGCCAGGAAATCCTTCGCTTCGGCTTCGCCGATCACGGAGAAGCCGCGCGGCTTGCGAAAATCGGACGCGATCTTGGCGAGGAACTTGCAGTAGGAGAGACCGGCGGAGACGGTGATGCCGATCTCCTTTTCCACCTCGCGCGCGAACCGCGCCAGCACCAGCGCCGGCGCAAGGCCGTGCAGCTTCTGCGTGCCGGCGAGGTCGAGAAAGGCTTCGTCGATGGAGATCGGCTCGACCAGCGGGGTGAGCGCCTGCATCATGCCGCGGATTTCGCGGCCGACGCGGATGTATTTTTCCATGTCCGGCTTGATGACGACAGCTTCCGGGCAGGCCTCCAGCGCCTTGAACATCGGCATGGCCGAGCGCACGCCCTGGATACGGGCGATGTAGCAGGCGGTCGACACGACGCCGCGCTTGCCGCCGCCGATGATGACCGGCCTGTCGCGCAGCGCAGGATTGTCGCGTTTCTCCACCGCTGCGTAGAAGGCGTCGCAGTCTATATGGGCGAGATGCAGGCGATAGAGCTCGGGATGGCGCACGATGCGAGGGCCTCCGCAGCGCTCGCACCGCCGCGTCGTGCTGCCCTGCAAAGTGAGGCAGTCACGGCAAAAGCCGTGGTCCGGGTCGTTGACAGAATCGGCCATCACTGCGAACATAAAGAGAACGAAAGGCATCTTAAGCCAGCGGCGGATCGCCAGCAAGGCGGCGGGACCGGAGGAGCGCATGGAAGTGGATATTCGACCGGTCACGGCGGCGCTGTGGCCGGCCTTCGAGGATCTTTTCGGCAGGCAGGGCGCGTGCTACGGCTGCTGGTGCACGCATTACCGGAATGCTCCGTCGGTACGGCGCGAGAACAACCGACAGCGCAACAAGGACCAGATCCGCGAGCGGATCGAAGCCGGTCCGCCGCCCGGACTGCTGGCCTTCGAGGACGGTCTGGCTATTGGCTGGATGCAGGTCGGCCCGCGCGCCGACATTCCCGAATGGAACAATCCGGGTCGCGGGTCGGCGCCGCTCGATCCAGCGGACGCCGCCGATCCTGCCGTCTGGGCGATCTCGTGCTTTTTCATCCGCAACAAGGCGCGGGGCAGGGGGTTGACGCACCGGCTTGTGTCGGGCGGCATCGATTTCGCCCGGCAGAACGGCGCGCGCTTTCTGGAAGCGTGCCCGATGGATCTGTCCCGTGATTCGCGTTCGGTCGGTCTGTACGTCGGCTCCTCGCGCGTCTTCGAAAAGGCCGGCTTCGAACGGGTGGCGGAGCGCAAGGCTGGCAGGCCGCTGATGCGGCTCGCGTTGTAAGCCGGGCTTAAACGTCAGACGCCGAGAGCTGCGGCGATCTTCGGTCGGGCTTCGCGCCAGTCGTGGACCGCGGTGATGGCGTCGGGCAGAGGCGGCAGGAATTCTCTCAGCGAATTGTCCGCCATCAGATGGAAGAGGTGCGCCTCGGGTACTGCCTGCGCGGCGGACATCAGGTTGTTAGGCTGGTCGTCGACGAACGCGACCGGCCGGCCCTTGCCGCCGCGCAACCGCGCCACCGCAGGGCCTTTCGCCATCTCGGTGGTCAGCAGCGGATAGGTCAGGCCGAGCGCGTCCAGATGCGCGCGGCGGGCGGCGCGATGCCGGTGGAACATCGCCGTCAGCAGGACGATTTCGACTCGGTCGTGGAACGACGCCAGCGCCTCGGCCGCGCCTTCGGTGATGCTTTGCCAATCCGCCTGGCCGTGGAAGAATTCATCGAGCAGCGCGGTGACTTCATCCTGATCGACAACGCGCCCGCTCGCCTTCTCGGCGACGTTTCCGGTCAATCTGAAGGACGCCAGGGTGAGGCCAAGGCCCTTTGTTTCGAGGAATTTCGGGAAGGGCCGGATGAATTCCAGAAGCACGTCGTCCACGTCGAGCACCAGAAGCGGCCTGTCATCGGACGCCAATTCGGCGATTTGGCGCAATGTTTCGGGATCGTCGCTCATATGGACCTGTCGTAGCTGTCGTCGCCCTGCGGAAGGGCTTTCATCGCCTGGCCGACATCGGCTGGTGGGGTTCCGGTTTCCTCGCAGAAACGCATCAGCGTCGGCTCGTGCGCCAGGACGAATTGCAACACGCCCGCCAGGAAGCCGGGTTCGGCGGCGGCCCTGCGAACGGCACTCGCCTCGATACCGGTGATGGCCAGGAAGCGCGGCAGCAGGTCCGGATCGGCGGCAATGAAGCCGAGCGCGCGAACGGCAACGGCTTCAGCCTGCTCGCGCATTGACGATGCGTTGGCCATCACTACCTTTCGGGATGCGGCGATTGAGTCTGCGATTCTTCACCTATCCGCTGCCTGCCGCGGGTGCAAGCTTCGGAGAGGAAGGTCACGCCGATTGTCCGTGTACGGAGAAAGGTCATGTTTTCCATGCCCGGTTTCCGTTTCGTCAATGATCTCAGTGTAGAGTTGAACAGGGTTTGATGCGCTTTCTTCACGGAAACGCATGACGGCATTCAAGAGATACTTGCTGCCGGGACGGGACATCGATGCCTAAGAAAGTCATGATCGTCGAGGACAACGAGCTCAACATGAAGCTCTTCCGCGACCTCATCGAGGCGAGCGGTTACGAGACCGTGCGCACGCGCAACGGGCTGGAAGCGCTTGATCTGGCGCGCACGCATAGGCCCGACCTCATATTGATGGACATCCAGCTCCCGGAAGTTTCCGGCCTGGAAGTGACCAAATGGCTGAAGGAGGACGACGACCTCCATGTCATACCGGTCATTGCCGTGACGGCTTTCGCCATGAAGGGCGACGAGGAGCGCATTCGTCAGGGCGGCTGCGAAGCTTACATTTCCAAGCCGATTTCGGTGCCGCGCTTCATCGAGACGATCAAATCCTATCTGGGCGACGCCTGACATGACAGCACGCATCCTCGTCGTCGACGACATTCCGGCCAATGTGAAGCTTCTCGAGGTCCGGCTGCTGGCCGAATATTTCGAGGTGCTGACGGCGACGAACGGACCGGAGGCCATCGAGACCTGCGAGAACGGCAAGGTCGACGTCGTCCTTCTCGACGTGATGATGCCGGACATGGACGGATTCGAGGTCTGCCGGCGCCTGAAGAGCGATCCCGCGACCTCGCATATCCCTGTGGTGATGATTACCGCGCTCGACCAGACGACCGATCGCGTTCGCGGGCTGGAGGCCGGCGCGGACGATTTTCTGACCAAGCCGGTCAACGACCTCCAGTTGATGACGCGGGTGAAGAGCCTTGTCCGTCTCAAGACGCTGACCGACGAGTTGCGTCTGCGCGCGTCCACGACGCGCAACATCGGCATAGAAGAACTGCTGATCCGCTCGCTGGCGGAAGCGGACACGCTGCCGAAGGTTCTGCTGGTCGACGAGCGGTCCTCGTCGGCCGCGCGCGTCGTCAAGATGCTGACAGGCGCCGCCGAAGTCGATGTCGCGGCGGACCCGCATGCCGGTTTTTTCCAGGCCGCCGAGAATGCCTATGAATGCATCCTGGTCTCCACCGGCTTCGCCGATTTCGACCCGCTGAGGCTGTGCTCGCAACTGCGCTCGCTGGATCGCACGCGCTTCCTGCCGATCATCCTGCTGGCGGAGCAGGGGGAGGACAGCCGCATCATCCGGGCGCTGGAACTGGGTGTGAACGACTACCTGATCCGCCCGATCGACCAGCATGAGCTGACGGCCCGGCTGCGCACCCAGGTGCGTCGCAAGCGCTACAACGACAGGCTCCGCGCCAGCGTCACCCAGACCATCGAGATGGCGGTCACCGACGGGCTGACTGGCCTGCATAACCGCCGCTACCTCGACAGCCATCTCCAGACGCTGTTCGACCGTGCCGTCACGCGGCGCCGGCCCTTGTCGGTCATGATAACGGATCTCGACCGCTTCAAGTCGATCAATGACACGCATGGTCATGACGGCGGCGACGACGTGCTGCGCGAATTCGCCAGCCGGCTGCGCAGGAACGTGCGCGGCATCGACCTTGCCTGCCGTTTCGGCGGCGAGGAGTTCGTGGTGGTGATGCCCGATACGGACGGGGCCATCGCAGAACGGGTGGCCGAGCGCATCCGCGCCGAAATCGCGACAATGCCGTTCCCCATCGGCCGTGACGGAAAGGCCGTCGAGGTCACCATCAGCATCGGCGTTTCGTCGATCCTCAAGGGACAGGACACCGTCGAGGCGATGATGAAGCGAGCGGACCTGGCCCTCTACGAGGCCAAGAACGGCGGCCGCAACCGGGTGGTGGCCAAGGCTGCCTGACAGCCGTCCGCAACTTCAAAGGGTTAGCAATTTACCTTAATGCGAGCGAGTCGGTCGCTTGGTTAAGAAAGTATTGATTTTTTCAAGAGCTTGCGCGACTGTGCGGGCATTGAAGAGCGGTTGCAGGCGCGGGGAATTCTGCCGGTGGCGCTCGAACGATACCCCATGATGCTCAGGTCCGCCGCATCTCCTGGGTCCGTGGGGTCGGCCGGTCGGCGCTGGCGCAAGTGGCCTCCTCGTACCGCTGTCAGACTGCCGACCGGCCCCCTTCCATCCGACTGATAAACAGAGTTTTTCGGGGCAAAGGTGTCCGGCCAGGAAGCGTGTGTCTAGCTGCTTCGCTCGCGCAACAAAAAACCGCCCCGTAGGGCGGCTTCGATTTTCCGTTCGGGAAACCGAGATCTACTTGATCTTGGTTTCCTTGAATTCGACATGCTTCTTCGCAACCGGATCGTACTTGCGAAAGGACAGCTTGTCCGTCTTGGTGCGGCTGTTCTTGCTCGTCACGTAGAAGAATCCGGTATCGGCGGTCGAAAGAAGCTTGATCTTGATGTTCGCGGCTTTGGCCATGGTCGTATCCGTTGATTTTCTGGAGTTCTAGCCGCAGCAGCCCGGGGCGGACGCCCGTGCGCGGAAAACTTGCGCGGACACATAAAGATTGCGGCCGGAAAGTCAAGCCGTTGTCCGGTTGCGTTGTCCGGCGGGCGCGTCATCCGCCAACCGGCCTTGCCTTGAGCCATTGCCACGCAGCAGCTTCATCGGCGGCTTCGAAATGCCTGATCTCGACCGGGAGCGTCGGCTCGAACCACCCTTGGGCGCTCGACGTCCAGTCGGGATCGCCGATCGAGGCGCAGCGAGCGATATGCTGCAGGGCGTCCGCCTTGCCCTGTTTGAGCGTAGCCTCGGATATCTCCGGCCAATCGATACCGTCATGGTCGACCAGGCGCACAAGGACGTCGATCCTGGGGTGCAGGGCGTAGGCCGCCTCCAGCAGGCCAAAGAGATTTTCAGCATCAGCGGCGGTCACATGCCCGACGATATCGACGGCGAGCAGGTCTGTCCGGTCGGTCTCGATCTTTCGAACGGCAGGCACTTCTTCCAGGAAATTCATCGGCGGCTCCGATTGCAGGTGATGCTCTGGAACACATAAATCCGCTGTCTGTTCCCCGCGAAGCCGCTATAGATGCCCACCCGCACCGAACCGCGCACCCCGTAACGGGAAATCGACTATGCCCGCAAAGCTGTCCGTCAACGTCAACGCCATCGCCATGCTGCGCAACAGGCGCGACCTGCCGTGGCCGAGCGTGACCGGGCTGGGCAGGATCGCGCTCGCCGCCGGCGCGCACGGACTGACCGTGCATCCCCGGCCCGACCAGCGTCATGTCCGCTTTTCCGACCTTCCCGAGATCCGCGCCTTGATCGACGACGAGTTTCCGGGTGCGGAATTCAATATCGAGGGCTATCCCACGGAGGAGTTCCTCGCGCTCGTCGAGAGACACCAGCCCGAACAGGTGACGCTGGTGCCCGACGACCCGTCGCAGGCGACTTCGGACCACGGGTGGAACTTTGTCGCGCAGGCGGCGTTCCTTGGGCCGATCGTAGCGCGGTTGAAGAAAGGCGGTTTGCGCGTGTCCCTCTTTTCAGACCCGGACCCTTCCGGCATGGCGGCCGCGCGCGACCTCGGCGCCGACAGGATCGAGCTTTATACGGGGCCGTACGGCGCCTGCCATGATGACCCGGCGCGCGCCGAAGGCGAGTTGTCGCGGCTTGGCGAGGCCGCCGACGCGGCCTTCGCGGCGGGTCTGGACGTCAATGCCGGCCATGACCTCGTTGTGGACAATCTGCCGCCGCTGGTGCGGCGCGTGCCGCGTCTTGCCGAGGTCTCGATAGGGCACGGGTTGACAGCGGACGCGCTGGAGTATGGCATGGCGACGACGGTCGGGCGTTTTCTGAAGGCATGCGGCTGGTGATGCTCGCGCTGCGACACTCATCATGACGTTGCGACACTTGATATTGCGCTGCAGCGAGGGTACAGCACCGCGCCCATGAGCAAGACGAGGCCAGCCTTGACCCCTCTGCCAGTCCGATCCGCCTTGCGTCAAAGGCTTCGGCCTGAATCGGCCCGCTCTGCCGAACGCTTCGGCACATCGTTGCATTCATCCTTTGAAGACGCTGCCCGGACCGGTTCCGCCGGCTTCTGACGGAGAGAACGTCGATGGCACTTGCCAACAACGATGCCGAACCGGAGCAGGTCGATCCGTCGTCGGTCCAGGAGCCGGAAAGCCACAGCACGCAGGTGCTGATGCTCGGCGCGCTGGGCGTCGTCTACGGCGATATCGGCACGAGCCCGATCTACGCGTTCCGCGAGGCCCTGCACGCATCCGACGGCGTTGTCGGCCGCGGCGAGGTGCTGGGCGTCTTGTCGCTGATCGTGTGGGCGCTGACGATCATCGTCACGATCAAATACGTCATTTTCGTTCTGCGCGCCGACAACAAGGGCGAGGGCGGCACGCTGTCGCTGATGGCGCTGGCGCGCAGTTCCTATCCCGCCGGTTCGAAGCTGATCCTCGTCATCGGCCTGTGCGGCGCGTCGCTGTTCTTCGGCGATTCGGTCATCACGCCGGCCATTTCCGTGCTGTCGGCGGTAGAAGGTCTCGAGGTGGTGACGCCTGCCTTCGATTCCTACGTTGTGCCGATCACGCTGGTCATCCTGGCCATGCTGTTCGCCGTGCAGCGCTTCGGCACCGGTAAGGTCGCGGCGGTGTTCGGCCCCGTCATGGCGGTATGGTTCGTGTGCCTGGGCGTGTCCGGACTCTACCACCTGATGGACGACCCGTCGGTCCTGCTCGCGGTCAATCCCTATTACGCTTTCGCCTACCTGGTCCACACGCCGGAGGGCGCGTTCGTCACCGTGGGCGCGGTCTTCTTGGCGGTGACCGGCGCCGAAGCGCTCTACGTGGACCTTGGCCATTTCGGCCGCCGGCCGATCGTGCTCACCTGGCTGTCGATCGTGTTTCCGTGCCTGCTGCTCAACTATTTCGGGCAGGGCGCCTTCGTCATCTCCAACGGCGGCAAGCCGCACAATCCGTTCTTCCAGATGCTGCCGGAATGGTCGCTCGTGCCGATGGTCCTCCTGGCCACCGCCGCCACCGTCATCGCTAGCCAGGCCGTGATCTCGGGCGCCTTCTCGCTCACGCGCCAGGCGGTCCAGCTCAACCTCCTGCCGCGTATCGAGGTGCAGCACACCTCTGAGATGCAGTCCGGCCAGATCTATATGCCGCGCGTCAACCTGCTGATCGCATTGGCGGTCATGATCCTCGTCGTCGGGTTCGAGGATTCAAGCTCGCTCGCATCCGCCTACGGCATCTCCGTGACCGGCGAGATGCTGATGACGACGATCCTGCTGTTCATCGTCATGCGCTACATGTGGAACTGGACGCTCGCTCCCGCCCTTGCCCTGACGGTGCTGTTCGCCGTCATCGACGTCGGCTTCTTCTCGGCGAACGTGGTCAAGGTGCTGGAAGGCGGCTGGGTTTCGATCAGTGTCGCCTGCGTTATGGGCCTCATCATGGCGACATGGATCAGGGGCAGCCGCTACCTGTTCGACAAGACACGGCGCAACGAGGTTCCGCTCGATTTCCTGGCGGCGAACCTTTTGAAGAAGAAACCGAAGCTGGTTCCCGGCACTGCCGTGTTCCTGACCAGCGATCCGCTCAGCGCGCCGACCGCGCTGATGCACAGCCTGAAGCACTACAAGGTGCTGCATGAGCAGAACGTCATCCTGTCCGTGGTGACCGCGCCGCAGCCGATCGTGCCGGACAACGAACGGGTGAAGATGGAGAACATCAACGACCTGTTCATGCGCGTGAAGCTGACGTTCGGATATATGGAGCAGCCGAACATCCCGCGCGCGCTGGCGATCTGCCGCAAGCAGGGCTGGAAGTTCGACATCATGACCACGTCGTTCTTCCTGTCGCGGCGCTCGCTGAAGGCGTCGCCCAATTCGGGGATGCCGCTGTGGCAGGACAAGCTGTTCATCGGCCTGGCGCGCACGGCCGCAGACGCGACGGAATACTTCCAGATCCCGACGGGGCGCGTGGTGGAGATCGGCACCCAGGTCGCGATTTGAGCGCCTGCCGGGATCGCCTGCGGAGCGGCCCTTCTTTACGCACAATCTCCCTTGCCCAATGCGGTCGCATGCCATAAAGGACAGAACCGTAACGTACGGTACGGAGTTTGACCGACCGTCCGGGAGGCGCGAGTGCAGCAGGGTGGCACGACCGAAACAGGCGAGGAATTGACGCTGCGGCAGCGCGACGTCCTCGACGCCGTGTTGCGCCTTCTGGTCGAGGAAGGCGATCACCTGACCATGGCTTCCGTTGCCCGCCGTGCGAGTTGTTCCAAGGAAACGCTCTATAAGTGGTTCGGCGACCGCGACGGTCTCCTGACGGCCACGGTGCGCTGGCAGGCGTCGAAAGTGCGCGTTGCGCCGGTCGACCAGACCCGGCTGGATCTGCCCTCGCTGACCGAAAGCCTGGAAGGGTACGCCTGCGACTGGCTGAAGGTGATCTCCAGCGACACGTCCATAGCGCTGAACCGGGTCGCCATCGGCCATGCGGGGTCGGGCAAGGACAATCTCGGCGCGATCGTGCTGGAGAACGGACGATTTGCGATGGCCAAGCGCCTCAAGCCGGTTCTGGAGGCCGGCAGACGCGTCGGCCTGCTGGCCTTCGAGGATACGGAAACCGCGTTTCGCGTCTTTTTCGGCCTGGTTGGCCGCGATATCCAGATCCGGCTTCTGCTGGGTGACTGGCCGGGGCTCACGGAAGCCGCCATCGCCGACGACGCCGCGCGCGCCACAAAACAGTTTCTCGCTCTTTATGGGGCAAGGAAGAATCCATAACGGTCACGTATCAACACGGGAAGGAAGAACCATGCGTGTCTATTACGATCGCGACGCCGATCTCAATCTCATCAAGGGCAAGAAGGTGGCCGTCATCGGCTACGGCTCGCAGGGGCGGGCACATGCGCTCAACCTCAAGGATTCCGGCGTCAAGGATATCGCCATCGGCCTGAAGCCGGGTTCGGCGACCGCCAAGAAGGTCGAGGCCGACGGGCTCAAGGTGATGACAGTCGCCGAGGTGGCGAAATGGGCCGACCTGATGATGATGGCGACGCCCGACGAGCTTCAGGCCGATATCTACAAGAACGAGATCGCTCCCAATATCCGTGACGGCGCGGCGATCGCCTTCGCCCACGGTCTCAACGTGCATTTCGGCTTGATCGAGCCGAAGTCGACGGTCGACGTGCTGATGATCGCGCCAAAGGGGCCCGGCCACACCGTCCGCGGCGAATATCAGAAGGGCGGCGGCGTGCCGTGCCTGATCGCGGTGCACCAGGACGCCTCCGGCAACGCGCACGATCTCGGCCTGTCCTATGCCTGCGGCGTCGGCGGCGGCCGTTCCGGCATCATCGAGACCAACTTCAAGGAAGAGTGCGAGACCGACCTGTTCGGCGAGCAGGTGGTGCTGTGCGGCGGCCTGGTCGAACTGATCCGCGCCGGCTTCGAAACGCTGGTGGAAGCCGGCTATGCGCCGGAAATGGCCTATTTCGAGTGCCTGCACGAGGTGAAGCTGATCGTCGACCTGATCTACGAGGGCGGCATCGCCAACATGAACTACTCGATCTCGAACACGGCCGAGTGGGGCGAGTACGTGTCCGGCCCGCGCATCATAACCGCCGAGACCAAGGCCGAGATGAAGCGCGTTCTGGACGACATCCAGACCGGCAAGTTCACCTCTGAATGGATGCAGGAATATCGGTCCGGCATGGCCCGCTTCAAGGGCATCCGCCGCCGCAACGACTCGCATCAGATCGAGGAAGTCGGCGAGAAGCTGCGCGGCATGATGCCGTGGATCGCCAAGAACAAGCTGGTGGACAAGGCCAAGAACTGAGTTTCCGGTAATCTACAGCCGGAAAATGCAGGCCCGGACGAATAGCCCGGGCGAACGATGGCCTCCCAAGGCTGGCGGCGACGGACCGAAAGGTCCGCCGCCGCTTTTTCATTTCAACGGTTCCGTTCCTGCCATCGAAATGCTAGAAAAGAACAAATAGGGAACTATGCAATGAAATGAGCCGGAAGCGCCGACCTGCCGCTGCATGGCGGCCGGGTGCCGAAGTGGCTGGGCGAACGCATGGCGAAGCTGGGCGCCGTCATCTGCGAGGCGATCGTCGTGGAATATGGTCGCGACGAACTGTTGCGGCGTCTCGCGCATCCGTTCTGGTTCCAGTCCTTCGGCTGCGTCATGGGCATGGACTGGCATTCGTCCGGCATCACCACCAGCGTCGTCGGTGCGCTGAAGCGGGGCCTGAACCCGATGTCGAAGGACCTCGGGCTCCATGTCTGGCGGGCGTGGCGCGCATTCGCGCAAGACGCCGGGCGAGCTTCTCGCGGTCGGCGAACGCGTCGGGCTCGACGGAGACGCGCTGGGTCTGGCGAGCAGGCTTGTGGCGAAGGTGGACAGCGCCGCCGTTCAGGACGGCTTCGATCTCTACCTGCACGGCTTCATCGTCGCCGACGATGGTCGCTGGGTCGTGGTGCAGCAGGGCATGAACGGCGACAGCCGGACCGCGCGGCGCTATCACTGGCTCTCGGAAGGGCTGTCCAGCTTCGTCGACCAGCCGCATGCGGCCATCGAGGGCGAGGGGCAGGGCAACATCGTCAATCTGACCGACCGGCGCGCGGCCCGTTCGCGCGAGGGGCAACTCGACCTCCTGCGAATGATCGGACCGGGCGGCGTGGCGCGTGAATTCGCTGCGGCCGAAGGGCGCAGGGCCTATGCTCCGCCGCTGCAACCGACGCTACCGCATCTGGTCATGCCGGCCCGCCACGACGTGCGCGAGGAAGACGTCGTCCTGCGTCGCCTGCATGGCGCCCTGGCTGCCGCCGCGGACCGCGGGCCGCAGGATTATGCCGATCTGCTGACGGTGCCCGGTGTTGGCGCGCGGACCGTGCGGGCGCTGGCCATGGTGGCCGAGGTGGTCCACGGCGCGCCCTGTCGCTTCGCCGACCCGGCGCGATTTTCGCTGGCGCATGGCGGCAAGGACCGGCATCCGTTTCCGGTGCCGCTCAAGGTCTACGACGAAACGATCGGCGTCATGAAGTCGGCCGTATGCAAGGCAAAGCTGGGCCGCTCCGAAGAGCTTGCCGCCCTGTCGCGGCTGGATGACCAGACGCGGCGCATGGAACGCTATGCCACCGGCCCGAGCCTGAAGGAATTCGTCGCCGGCGAATTCGACCGGTCGCATCGGTTCGGCGGCCGCAGCGTTTTCGGTTGGGAACCGCCGCCTGAGGTCAAAAGCCCCGGAACGATCGGTTCGTTGCAGGAGACGGTGCCGTCAAGCAGGTAGCGTGGTCGGCCGCTGCTCGTTTCATTCCGGCACAAATTTCGCTGGCACGCTTTTCGCTCCCGGCATAGCGGAGCAAGGGAGTTCGGGCATGGATGACGATCTCGAAATATCGGACAGGACGGGCAGCGAGCCGTTGGAGGATCGTCGCGCCTTCGCGCGCAGGCGCGTTTTCAAGGGTGCGACCCTGTCGTTCAACAAGGGCTATGGTGCGCTGGAATGCGTGGTGCGCAACGAGTCCGATAAGGGCGCTCTACTGAACTTTGGCGAGACATCGGCTGTGCCACCCGCCTTCGGCCTGACCGTCAGGGGCGGCGATACGGTGCGACACGCCAGGGTGCGCTGGCGAACGTTGTCCGTGGTCGGCGTCGAATTCGTATGAGATGCCGGCAGAACGAAACGGCGCCAGGGCGCGGCGCCGTCCGCGGTTTCTAGCGGCCTAGTACGGCGAGCGGCACTGGCGGCGCGGGCCGTGATAGGGCTGATAGGTATTGTCCCACGCCCGATACGAACGGTAGCGGTTATAGCACCAGCGGACATGGGCCGAGCCCGACCGATAAGTGTGTCGTGTGCCGTAATAATAGCCCGGCACCACTCCGAGGCCGAAATAAAGGCCCGAACCGCGATAGTGGTTGCGATGGTGCCGGTAACGCCAGTAGCGATCCCCGCGCCAATGGTGCCTGTTTCCTCGCCAATGGCGCTGATCGCCACGCCAATGCCGTTGGTTGCCGCGCCAATGGCTGCCGTGGTTACGGCGCCAGATCATTTGGTTCATGCTGGTGCCGCCGCCGGCCGTGCTGTCGCGCACCTGAAGCAGGGCGTTTTCAGACGCAGGAGCGATTGGACCGGGCTGCGGCATTGGGCCCGCGATCAGAGGCGTGGCCAGACCGACGATAAGTCCCGCCGCAATCAGGCCGGATCGCAGAGGTTTTGCAAAGAGCTTGTTCATCGCACACTCCAAAGGTTGACCCCAAGCCTGGACCCGTAGGCCAAGCATGGGTTTCCTACAATGAACGGGCGATGAACGGAGAAGTTGCACGAGCACCGGCATGATCTTGCCGTTCCGGACTTGTCTTGACGCCGCCGAGCGGGCAATGGTCGCCATCATGTCTCTTCGTCTGGCCACGTTCAACGTCGAGAACCTGATGAACAGGTTCGACTTTTCCGGTTTCCGCAATCAATTGAACGAGGACCGGACGCTCGCCCTGTTCGATATCCGGACGGAGGCAGAATACCGCTATCTCGAACAGGCACGCACCATCGCCCATTCGGACGACACGCGGCAACTGACGGCGCTGGCCATTGCTGCGGCCCGGGCGGATGTCATCTGCCTGCAGGAGGTCGACAATATCGAGGCGTTGAAGGCGTTCGAATACGGCTATCTCTTCAAGATGATCGGCGAGGGCTACCGCCAGAAATACACCACCTCCGGCAACGATTCGCGGGGCATCGACGTGGCGCTGATGATGCGCGCCGAGACGGCCGACGGGCAGCCGATCGAGTTTGTGCGCATGACAAGCCATGCCTATGTGACATTCGAGGAGTTCGGCCTGTTCACCCCCGAACTGGCGGCATCGGGCCATGAGCCGACCGAACGCATCTTCCGGCGCGATTGCCTCGAGGTCGACCTTACGGTCGGTGGCAAGCCGTTCACGCTTTATCTCGTCCATTTCAAGTCGATGGGGCCTCCGCGCAACGGCTTGAACGGGCGTGAAGCGACCATGCCGGTCCGGGTCGCCGAGGCCAAAGCCGTTCGCCGCATCATCGAGCAGCGGTTCGGCAAGGATCATGCCGCAGACAAGCGCTGGGCGATCTGCGGCGATTTCAACGACTATCGTCAGCGTGCGGTCATCGACGGCGACGGCTATTCGGGGTATCGGTTCGAGGTCGTCGATGAACCGCTTTCGTGCCTGGACGTGCTCCTGGCAGACGGGTTCAGTGAAAACGTTGTCGAGCGGAGGCCGCAGATGGATCGCTGGACCCTCTACCATACGCGTGGGCCGCAGGAGCGCCATCTGTGCCAGCTCGATTACATCCTGCTTTCGTCGGCGCTTGCACGGCGAAACGCGAAGTCGGTTCCCGATATCGTGCGTCAGGGGCAGCCCTACCGCACGCCGTTTCCGGCAGGGCAGGAGGTCGAACGATTCCCGCGCGTCGGCTGGGATCGGCCCAAGGCCTCGGACCACTGTCCCGTCGCCATCACCCTCGATATCGCCTGAAGAAAGTCACGCATGAGCTTCGACCTGCCCCAGAATGTCATCCTGCCCGTCGATGAGATCGATGTGAGGCTGGATCCCGCCCCGCATCCTTTCGAACGCGACAATTTGCCGGCCATCGACAAGAACTGGCTGCACGAAACCGCGATCAACCCGCATATCTTCGACGGGGCGGTGGCGCTCCTGTCGGAGCTTTCCTATCGCGACCGGCGCCTGACGGGACGCTGCCATATCGTGCGCTACGCGACGTTCATGTACTGGCGGCGCAACCGCCTGACGCCGAACGCCGGCCATGCCTTCGCGCACGCCATGCTGGTCGCCGGCGACGGCGCGCTGGTCGCCATCCGCATGGGGCCGAAAACGGTCAATGCCGGGCGGGTCTATTTCGCCGCCGGTTCCTTCGAGCTGGAGGATTTCCGCGACGGGCAGGTGGACGTGGCCTATAACATGCGCCGCGAGGTCATGGAGGAAATCGGCATCGACCTCGCCGAGGCCGACAGCCAGCCCGGCCAGCGGCACTATCTTCTGGCGACCGGCAGCGGCACGGTCATCTTCCGCCGTTACCGGATGCAGGCGAACGCGAACCAGCTCATCAACCGGATTAACGCCTTCGTGGCGACCCAGGAGGAACCGGAGATCGCCGGGCCGGTCATCATCCACAGCGCCAACGACCTGCCGGACGATATCGCGCCGCACATGAAGCCGCTCGTCGAATGGCATTTTTCAAACCCGGCATGACGGGCTGATTTCGTCGCGGCCCTGTGGCGGACGTTTATTCGTGTCTGAGCGCGTCGATCGGGTCGAGCCTTGCGCCGCGCAGCGCCGGGAAGAAGCCGAAGACCATGCCGATCAGGGCGGAAAAGCCGACGGCGAGCAGGATGACGGCGGGCGAGGGCGCGAAGGGGATCGTCAGCGTCAGTGACGCCAGGCCGGCCAAAGACAGGCCGATCAGGATGCCGATGATGCCGCCGAGCAGCGAAAGCACCGTCGCCTCGACCAGGAACTGGATGAGGATGTGCTTCTCATGCGCGCCTATCGCGAGGCGGATGCCGATCTCGCGGGTGCGTTCGGTCACCGACACCAGCATGATGTTCATGATGCCGATGCCGCCGACCAGCAGGGACACCGCCGCGACGGCGGACAGCATGCCGGTCATCGTCGTGGTCGCCGAGGCCATCGTGTCGGCGATCTGCGTCATGTCGCGGATATCGAAATCGTCGTCACCGCCGATCGGAATCCTGCGCACGTCGCGCAGGATATTTTCCACGCGCGGCAACAGTTCGGTCGTGGGCGTGCTGTCGTCGGCGGAAACGTAGATATTGTCGATGTCGCGATTGCCGGCGATGCGGCGCTGATAGGCGGCGAGCGGCATCATCACGACATTGTCCTGGTCTTGCCCGAAGCCCGTATAGCCCTTGGATGCGAGCAGGCCGATCACCTTGCAGGACGAGCGGTTGACGCGGACGGTCTCGCCGTCCGGATCGCCGTCGCCGAAGAACTGCTGGCGCACGGTTTCGCCGATCAGGCAAACGCCCGCGCCGGACCGCACTTCGGAATCCGAAAACGGACGGCCGGAGGCGAGCGTCCAGTCGCGCGCTGTCAGAAAGTCGCTGTCGGTGCCCGTCACGCCTGCGGTGATGTTCTGCGTGCCGTAGATGACCCGCACCTGTTTTTGCGCGGCGGGTGCGATCGCGCGCGCGCCGGTGAGATGCGCCCTGAGCGCTGCCAGTTCCTTGTCCCCCAGCTTGCGCACCTGCTGTTCAGGCCCGCCGGGGCCGCCGCGCCCGGCCGGGCGTCCGGCGCGCACCACCAGAAGGTTGGAGCCGAGCTTGGCAATGTCCGTCTTCACCTTCTCCGTCGTGCCGGCGCCGATGGTCAGCATGGCGATGACGGCGGCCACCCCGATGACGATGCCCAACAGCGTCAGGAACGAGCGCAGCGCATTGCGGCGAACGGAGCGGAGCGCCAGGCGGACGGTTTCCCAGATCATCACGCCACCTCGACATTCATCATGTCGGACGCGACATGACCGTCGAGGAATCGGATCGTGCGCTGGGCGTATTCGGCCACGTCGGCCTCATGCGTGACCATGACGACGGTCAGGCCCAATTCCCGGTTGAGGCGCGTCAGCAGATCCATGATCTCATGCGTGCGCGCCGTGTCGAGGTTGCCTGTCGGCTCGTCGGCCACCAGCAGGGTAGGGCGTGTGACGATGGCGCGCGCGATCGCCACCCGCTGCTGCTGGCCGCCGGAAAGCTCTGCCGGCGTATGATGCTCGCGCCCGGTCAGGCCGACTTCGGCCAGCGCGCGCATGGCGAGATCCCGACGCTCGGCGCTCGCCACGCCGCGATAGATCAGCGGAAGCTCGACATTCTCGGCCGCCGTCGTGCGCGGCAGGAGATTATAGCCTTGGAACACGAAGCCGATATAGAGATTGCGCAGCATGGCGCGACGGTTGCGATCCAGCCGCCCGGCATCGACGCCCATGAAGCTGTAGGTGCCGGCACTCGGCGTGTCGAGGCAGCCGATGATGTTCATCGACGTGGATTTGCCGGAGCCGGACGGCCCCATGATGGCGACGAACTCGCCTTGTCGAATGGCGAGATCGACGCCCGCCAGGGCGTGGACCTGAGCCTCGCCCTGACCGTAGGTCTTCCAGACGCGGTCGAAGGTGATGAGCGCGGCCATCGGATCAGCTCCGCTGCCGGGAGTCGGTGATGACCTTGTCGCCCTCCTCGAGGCCGGAGAGCACCTGCGTGCGGTCGCCGTCGCTCGCGCCGATCTTGACGTCGACGCGCTTCGGATGGCCGTCCGCCAGTACATAAAGGGTGCGGAAGCCTTCCGCGGGTTTTTCCTGCTGCCCGTCGCGCCAGCGGCCACGGCCGCCGCGCCCGGTGAACATGCTGAAGAAGCTGAAGCCGCGGTCGCGCGACAGCGAGGGACGGTAGCGGAACGCGGCGGAAGGAACCGTCAGCACGCCGTTCGCCTGTTCCGTCACGATCGAGACGGTCGCCGTCATGCCCGGCCGCAGCAGCATCTGCCCGTTGTCGACATCCAGCCGGGCGTCATAAGTCACGACGCCGTCGGTGGTCACCGATGCATAGGCGATATCGCGGATCGTCGCGTCGAACGGCCGTTCGGGAAAGGCGTCGACGGTGAAGCGGGCCTTCTGGCCGGGTTTCACGGTGCCGATATCGGCCTCGTCCACGGCCGCCTTCAATTCCATCTTCCGAAGATCGGCAGCGATGACGAACAGCACCGGCGCCTGCAGCGAAGACGCGACTGTCTGGCCCGGATCGACCGAGCGGGTCAGCACGATGCCGTCGATCGGCGCGTAGATGGTGCTCTTGGCAAGGTCGGCCTGCTGGGTCTTGAGGTCGGCATTGGCGATGGCGAGATTGGCTTGCGCGCTGTCGAGCGAGGCCTTGGCGCGGTCACGCTCGGCGGTTGCGGATTCCAGCGCCTGCTGGGTCGCCATGCCCTTCCGCGTCAGTTCGCTGGCCCGCGCCAGCGCCTGCTCGTTTTCCTTGAGCGTGATCTGGGCGGTTTCGACGGCGGCCGCGGCGGCCTTGGACGAGGCCTCGGCGCGTTCGATCTGCGCTTCGAGCTTGGATGTATCGAGCTTGGCCAGCACGTCGCCCTGCTTGACCTGTTGGTTTTCATCCACCGCGACGGACCGCACCACGCCAGACAATTCGCTGGAGATGTCGACCTGGGTGAGCGGCTGAAGCGTTCCGGTCGCCGAAACTTCGACGGTCAGGTCGCCGACCGTCGCGGGCGCCGTCGTGTAGTCGACGGCGGGCGAGGAGCCGGAACGGGACTGATAGACGACCACGGCAGCGGCCGCGACCATGATCGCGGCGAGCACATACCACCAGCCGCGCCGGCGGCGCTTCTTCTGTCCCTTGCCGTCGAGCCCGAGGGCCGTCTCGATTGCCGGAGCGGAATCAGCGTCCGGCCGATTGACAATCTGGTCCAAGGCGGACCCCTATGCTGTCGAACGTCCCTATGGTTGGACACATCGGGCCTTATGGTCCTGAATTCAAGTTAAATTTCGCTCATGTTCGCAACGGGGCAAGCCATGAAGAACCGCAGATACCTCGTCTACGACGTCTTTACCGACCGCGCGTTGGCCGGCAATCCGCTGGCGATCGTGCTCGACTGCGAGGGCCTCGACACCAAGGCGATGCAGGCTGTCGCGCGCGAGTTCAACCTGTCGGAATCGGTCTTCGTTCTGCCGCCTGAGGATTCCAGGCACAGGGCGCGGCTCCGCATCTTCACGCCGGACTACGAAATGCCCTTCGCGGGCCACCCCACGGTCGGCTCGGCCGTGGCGCTTGCGGAACTGGAGGAGAACGGCGGCTCCGACGCCATCTTCGTGCTGGAGGAGAACATCGGTCCCGTTCGCTGTGCCGTGCGGCGCGGACAGGGCGCGACATTCGCCGAGTTCGACCTGGCGAAGCTGCCGGAGCAACTGGAGCTTTCCGCCGACCCGGAAGCGATCGGTGCTGCGCTCGGTCTCGGCCCGCACGAGATCGGCTTCGAGAATCACCGGGTCTCGTTCTTTTCGGCCGGCGTGCCCTATGTCGCCATTCCGGTCGCCAATCTCGCGGCGGCCGGCAGGGCGCGCCTCGACAATGCCGCATGGTCCGAACTCGCGCCGCGAAAGAGCGAATGGGCCTTTGCCAGCCCCTATATCTATTGCAGGGAGACGGTGGATCACGCGAGCGCCTTCCATGCGCGCATGATCGTGCCGGGCAGTCCCTCTTACGAGGACCCGGCGACGGGTTCGGCCGCCGCCGCCTTCGCCGGCGCCGTCATGCAGTTCGATCGCCCGGGCGATGGCACCTCGCGCTATTGGATCGAGCAGGGGCTGGAGATGGGGCGGCCGTCCCGAATCCGGCTGGAACTGGAAGTCGAAGGCGACAGGCTGACCGCCGGCCGCATCGGCGGGCAGGCCGTAAAGGTGGCGGAGGGAACCTTATTTGCATGATTTCCGGCGCGGTTGCAGCCGAGCGAAAAAGCCGCGAGAAGACTTTGCGGCGGAATTGCAGGGAAATGGCCGAACAGGGCTGGACATGCCGAAACGCGGCGGCTATATGCCCGCCCAAGCTGGCTTCGCCGGCCGTGTGGGTGTGTAGCTCAGTTGGTAGAGCAGCTGACTCTTAATCAGCGGGTCCACAGTTCGATCCTGTGCACACCCACCACTTAAATCCCTTGGAAATGCTGTATTTTTTGGCTTCCAAGGGGTGCCCTGAGCCCTCGGTATCTGACGGCGCATCGGCTACCGGGCCTTCCGGTCGAAGATCACGTAATTGTCCAACCCGATATCTTCGAAAGCTCCGCTGTTTCCTTGTAGCTCTCGCTCAGGTCCATGTTTTAGGCGCTTTTGAAGTTCGTCGGCGTTGCCCAATGCGGACCAGCGTCAGCCCGCCATCAGTCCGGCCGCTCCGCGGCGCCAATAGGCGGCGGCGAGCGTCTGGTCTCGGCCGAGCCCCATTGCGCCGCGCCAATGGTCGCGCACGGTTTTGGCAGGGGTGGCTTCCGCTGCGAACCAGCCGAATGTGGAACCGTCTCGCGGCCATTGCACGGACAGCACCTCGCCGGCCAATCGCCCGTCCATAGCCGCCGCCTTGCCGTTCCGCTCCAGCCAGTGCAATTCGATCTGTGTGGCATTGCCGATCGCCTGCCGCTCGTTTCGGTCTGCGATTTCGATGAAAGCGACGCCTTTCGTGAAAGCGGGCAAGGTTTCGAGCAGGCGCCCGATCGCGGGCAGGGCGGTTTCGTCGCCGCCGAGCACATACCAGTCCGCCGGCCGCACAGGGCGGCCGACCGGCCCCATGATGCCGACCTTCTGGCCCGGTTTGGCCTGGAGCGCCCACGCCGAGCCGACGCTTTCGCCCTCATGGACGAGGAAATCGACGTCCATGAAGCCGGCGTCGATGTCGAGCGCGCGGATGGTGTAGACCCGCGCCGCCGGTCGCCGCTCGTCTGACGGCCAAATGGGCAATCCGTTGCTGCCGAGGGTCGGCCAGATCGGATCCGGAACCGTCCTGGTGGGAAACAGGACGCGAACGTGCATGCCGCCGAACTTGCCGAAGCGCTGGAGGTCTTCGCCCGTGAGCCGGATCCGCCGCATATGCGGTGTCAGGTCGCAGACGGAGGCGACTGTCATCTCGCGAAACTGCGCAAGCCGCGTGTCCCCTGCGAGATCGCCGCTCCAGATGATCTCCGGCCCGTCTTCCTTGGCATAGACCTGCACGGCCGTGGCGAGCAGGTCCTTGATACGGGCAAGCCCGTCTCGGTCGTCCGCCTCGGCGCGCATGACCAGAAGGCCCGGCTTCATGTCAAAGGAAGCCCGCCCGAAGGCGAAGCGGAAGCCGACCCTTTGCGCCTCCTGGCGGACATCGGCATCGAAGCTCTGCAACCGGTCGACGATGAGGCCGATGTAGCTCGGCAGATTCGGCAGGCGCAGTCGCGCTTCGCAGTTCAGGCTGGTCATGTCTGACATCCCGGATTATCCACCGATGCGTCCGGTCAGGGCGATCTTGAAGGTCTGCCTGCGCCCTGTACGGTCGCCGCCGGGTTAGTCGACCAACCCGGCAAGTGTTTGCAATGGCTGGATATTAAAACATGATGCCATGAGTCAACTTTATTTCTGCGGGCTGATCGGAATGTCGGTGGAGACAGGAAGGGTGGCGGTCGTGATCTGGTCCGGGCGGCCGACATATCCGATCGCCCGAGGCCGCCGCTGTGCTGACCTCGCTGGCGGTGCTGATCGTTTTCATTTCCAAGGACAATTCGCGCGAAGGAATTCAGGACTGGATCGATCTGATGTACGGCTGGAAACGGCATTGTTGCGAGGCATGGCGGGCCGTCATCCACACAATCGCGATCTTTCTGAGACCCTAAATATTGACGGAACATGCAATTGGCGATCTATATGTAGACGTCATGGTTCTCCGTAGCGATTCTTGCTTCGGAGCTAAGAGGGAAGCCGGTGCCCCGATTCCGGGAATGCCGGCGCTGCCCCCGCAACTGTAAGCAGCGAGCCTGCGTCGATGAATGCCACTGATGCCGCGAGGTATCGGGAAGGCCGACAAGGGCGATGACCTGCGAGCCAGGAGACCTGCCGTGACAGCATGAAACGTCCACGGGCGGGGTGTCCCGGAGGTGCGCTTGCGGCGGCTTGGGCATCTGTCCACCTGTCGACATGCGTCCGCTTCACGCCCCGTCCACAACGCCACGGGGAAACAGATGCCGGCGACCACGACACTCCACACCGAAGCGACCGACAAGGCTCCGATCCTTTCCAGCGACAGCGGGCATACGCCGGCGGAGCCGGGTTACCGCGTCATCCGCCGCAACGGCGCGGTGACGCCATTCGATCCGATGAAGATCACGGTCGCGCTGACCAAGGCCTTCCTGGCAGTGGAGGGATCGACGGCGGCAGGCTCCAGGCGCGTGCACGATGTGGTCGCCGATCTCACCGATCAGGTGGCTTCCGCGCTGACACGGCGCGTCGGCGAAGGCCGCACCTTCCACATCGAGGACGTGCAGGACCAGGTCGAACTGGCACTGATGCGCGGCGAGCACCATAAGGTGGCGCGCGCCTATGTTCTCTATCGCGAAGAGCGGGCGCGCGAACGTGCCGCCGAAAAGGCGTCGGTGGCGGCAAGTTCCGCGTCGTCGCTGCACGTCAAGACGGAGGATGGATCGCTCAAGCCGCTCGACGAGGAGCGTCTGGCCCGTATCGTCGAAGAAGCCTGCGACGGGCTGGATGCCGTGTCCGCCGCGCCGATCCTGAGCGAGGCCAAACGCAACCTCTATGACGGCCTTTCGCTGGACGAACTGTCGCTGGCGCCGATCCTGGCCGCCCGCACGCTGGTCGAGCAGGAACCCAATTACGCCTTCGTCTCCGCGCGGCTGCTGCTCGACCGCCTGCGCCGGGAGGCGCTCACCTTCGTATCTGGGCGCCCGGAGCAGGCGACGCAGGCCGAGATGGCAACGCGCTACGCCAGCTATTTCCCGGAATTCCTGCGTGTCGGCATTGAGGCCGAACTGATCGATCCCGAACTTGGACGCTTCGATCTGGCGCGATTGGGCGCGGCGCTGAGGCCGGAACGCGACCTGAACTTCCAGTATCTCGGCCTGCAGACGCTCTACGACCGCTATTTCCTGCACACGCGTGGAAAAAGGTTCGAACTGCCGCAGGCCTTTTTCATGCGCGTCGCGATGGGCCTTGCCGTGCGCGAGATCGACCGCGAGGGCAGGGCTATCGAATTCTACGACCTCCTGTCATCCTTCGATTTCATGGCCTCGACACCGACGCTGTTCAATTCAGGAACGCTGCGCCCGCAGCTTTCCTCCTGCTTCCTGACCACGGTCGCCGACGACCTCGACGGCATCTTCAAGGCGGTCAAGGACAACGCGCTGCTGGCGAAATATTCCGGCGGCCTCGGTAACGACTGGACCCTGGTGCGCGGCCTCGGCGCCCACATCAAGGGCACCAACGGCGAGAGCCAGGGCGTCGTGCCGTTCCTGAAAGTCGCCAACGACACCGCCATCGCGGTAAACCAGGGCGGCAAGCGCAAGGGCGCTGTCTGCGCCTATCTGGAGACATGGCACGTCGACGTCGAGGAGTTTCTCGACCTCAGGAAGAACACCGGCGACGACCGTCGCCGCACGCACGACATGAACACGGCCAACTGGGTGCCGGACCTGTTCATGCAACGCGTCGAGGCGGACGGCGAATGGACGCTGTTCTCGCCCGATGAGGTGTCGGACCTGCACGACCTCTATGGCACGGCGTTCAAGGCCGCCTATGAGACATACGAGGCGAAGGCTGCCACCGGCGGCATAAAGGTGTTCCGTAAGGTCCGCGCGCTCGACCTGTGGCGCAAGATTCTGACCATGCTGTTCGAGACCGGGCATCCATGGGTCACTTTCAAGGACCCTTGCAACATTCGCTCGCCCCAATGCCACGTCGGCGTCGTGCACTCATCTAATCTCTGCACCGAGATCACGCTGAACACCTCGAAGGACGAGGTGGCTGTGTGCAACCTCGGCTCGGTCAACCTTGTCAATCATGTCATCGAAAAAGGCCTCGACCTCGACCGGCTGGCCAAGACAGTCGGCACGGCGATGCGCATGCTCGACAACGTCATCGATATAAACTTCTACACGATCCCCGAGGCGCGGCGCTCGAACCTGCGTCACCGCCCGGTCGGGCTCGGCCTGATGGGCTTCCAGGATGCGATCCAGAAGCTGCGTATCCCTTATGTCTCCGACGCTGCCGTCGCTTTCGCCGACGAGAGCATGGAGGCGATCAGCTATCATGCGATTTCCGCCTCGGTGGACCTCGCCGCCGAGCGGGGTCGCTATCCGAGCTTCAACGGCTCGCTGTGGTCGAAGGGCATCCTACCAATCGACTCCATCCGTCTGCTGGAAGAAGCACGTCCCGGCGTAGAAATGGACAGCGGTTCGACCCTCGACTGGGAGAGCCTCCGCAAACGGGTCAAAAAGACTGGCATGCGCAATTCCAACTGCATGGCGATCGCGCCGACGGCGACCATCTCCAATATCTGCGGCGTGTCGCAGTCGATCGAGCCGGCCTACCAGAACCTGTTCGTCAAATCGAACATGAGCGGCGACTTCACCGTCGTGAACGCCCAGCTTGTCCATGACCTGAAGGCGAGGGGCCTGTGGGACGAGGTGATGGTCTCGGACCTCAAATACTTCGACGGGTCCGTGGGGCAGATCGACCGCATCCCGGACGACCTCAAGGCGCTCTACGCCACCGCCTTCGAGATCGAGTCCTCGTGGCTGATCGAAGCGGCATCTCGCCGTCAGAAGTGGATCGACCAGGCGCAGTCGCTCAATCTCTACATCGCCAATCCGAGCGGCCGGAAGCTGGACGAGCTTTACCGGCTGGCGTGGCGCAAGGGCTTGAAGACGACCTATTACCTGCGCTCCCGCTCGGCCACCCATGTCGAGAAATCGACGCTGAAGGGCACCGACGGCAAGCTGAACGCGGTGTCGGCAGCACCCGCGCCAGCCGCGGCAATCGAGATCAAGGCATCGGAGGCATGGGGCAAGGCCTGCGCCATCGACGATCCCGACTGCGAGGCCTGCCAGTAGGCGGCCTCTCCACCGTCATCCCGGAAGCCGCAGCGAAGCCGAGGCTATCCGGGTTCCAGTCCGGAACGGTCACGGAATGGATCCCGGCTCGCGGTCGCGGAGCCTATCCTCGGGCCAGCCAAAGGCTGGGCCCGGGGGCTCCCCTGGCCGGGATGACGCTTCTTCATTCTTTCAATTCAGGAGGATATCTCCAATGCTCGACTGGTCAGAACCCAAATCCGCTCCATCCGTCGCACCGCACGGCGCGCCCGCTTCCGAAGCCGACGCCACAGGCCTCGGCGTCATCGACCGGGGCGCTGCACGCGTCTCGGTGGACGACAAGCGCATGATCAACGCCCGCGCCGACGTCAACCAGCTCTTGCCGCTGAAATACCGCTGGGCCTGGGAAAAATATCTGTCCGGCTGCAACAACCACTGGATGCCGACGGAAGTCTCCATGCAGGCCGACATTGCGCTGTGGAAGTCGAAGGACGGGCTCACCGACGACGAGCGGCGCATGCTCAAGCGCAACCTCGGCTTCTTCGCCGCCTCGGAGAGCCTTGTGGCGAACAACATCGTGCTCGCCATCTACCGCCATCTCACCAATCCCGAATGCCGGCAATATTTGCTCAGGCAGGCGTTCGAGGAAGCGATTCACACGCACACCTTCCAGTACATCGTGGAAAGCCTCGCGCTGGACGAGGGCGAGCTGTTCAACATGTACCGCGAGGTGCCCTCGATCACCGACAAGGCGGCGTGGGCGCTCAAGCACACGCAGCATCTGGACGATCCGGACTTCAAGACCGGCACGCCGGAAGCCGACCAGGCCTTCCTGCGCGACCTCGTCGCCTTCTACGTCATCTTCGAGGGCATGTGGTTCTACACCGGCTTCGCGCAGATCCTGTCGCTCGGCCGGCGCAACAAGATGGTCGGCATCGCCGAGCAGTACCAGTACATCCTGCGCGACGAATCCATCCATCTGAACTTCGGCATCGACGTCATCAACCAGATCAAGCTGGAAAACCCGCACCTTTGGACCAAAGCGTTCCAGGACGAAGTGCGCGGCATGATCGCCGATGCCGCCGAACTCGAAGCCGCCTATGGCCGCGATACCATGCCGCGCGGCTTCCTCGGGCTCAACGCGGCGCTGTGCGAGCAATACATGCACTTCATCGCCAACCGCCGCTGTGCCCAGCTCGGCCTCACGCCGGTCTTCGCCGAGACGGAGAATCCATTCCCGTGGATGTCGGAGGCGATGGACCTGAAGAAGGAGAAGAACTTCTTCGAGACCCGCGTCATCGAATACCAGAATGGTGGGGCGCTCTCATGGGATTGAGTTCGGCCATGCCTTCGCCCGCACATTCCGGGTTCGGCTCCCTGGACCGGGTGCGGTGCGAGCGGTAGCTCAGCCGATTATGGACTGGGCAGTCGCATCGCTCTGTACGGAGAACCGACGATGCCGGTTCTCCGTGCACTGCTCCGCTATCGGCTGTGCTCACGCCGCCTGGACTTCCCAACTCGGGAACGGGTCGGGCAGGTTGCGCCAGCGCCCCGGCATGAAATCAATTTCGGCGACGAGGCATTCGTCCAGTCTTCGCCGTATGTCCGATTCGTCCATCGGGTCGCAGCCGATGAAGACGATCTCCTGCCGCCTGTCGCCCCAGACCGGGTCGATATAGGGCTTCATTGCCGCGCGCCATTCCGGGTGGTCGGGCCACTGGTGCTTCGGCACCGAGGCCCACCATAGGCCGCGCCTGTTGGTGCGGATCAGCGCGCCGGCCTGGCTGATCTCGCCGACGTGGTGCGGCCGTGTCGCCAACCAGAAGAATCCCTTGGCGCGCACGACGCCCGGCCACGATCTGTCGATAAACGCCTTCAGCTTCTCCGGATCGAAGGGCCGTCGCTGGCGATAGACGAAGGAGCGGATGCCGTATTCCTCGGTTTCGGGAACGTGGTCGGTGAAGCCGTTCAGTTCCTTGAACCAGAGCGGGTGCGTCTGTGCCTTCTCGAAGTCAAACCGCGCGGTGTCCAGAACCCTATCCAACGGCACTTGCGCGAAATCCGTCTCGACCAGATCGGCGTCGGGGTTGAGCGCGCGCACGATCTTCCTCGCCAGATCGAGGTTTTGGGCGGGCGCGTCCGAAACCTTGTTGAGCACCACGACATCCGCGAACTCGATCTGCTCGACCAGCAGATCGACCAGCGCACGCTCGTCGCCGTCGCCCGCCGTCTCGCCGCGCTCGTGGAGGAAATCGCGCGAGGAATAATCCTTCAGCAGGTTGGCCGCATCGACAACGGTGACCATGGTGTCGAGCCGGGCGACGTCCGACAGGCTTTCGCCGTCCTCGTCGCGGAAATCGAAGGTGGCGGCGATGGGGAGTGGCTCGGCGATGCCGGTGCCTTCGATCAGCAGATAGTCGAAGCGGCCTTCCCGCGACAGCCGGCGCACTTCCAGCAAAAGGTCGTCGCGCAGCGTGCAGCAGATGCAGCCATTGGTCATTTCCACCAATTGCTCGTCGGTGCGCGACAGGTTCGCCCCGCCGTCGCGCACGAGCGAGGCGTCTATGTTCACCTCGCTCATATCGTTGACGATGACGGCGACGCGGCGGCCTTCGCGATTGTTGAGGATATGGTTCAGCAGCGTGGTCTTGCCTGCGCCGAGAAAGCCGGAAAGCACGGTGACGGGTAGTCGGTGATTGGACATCGTTTCGCCTGTCAGATGGTTGGGCGATGACTAATATCTGTAATATTATAACATATCAACCAGAGTTATGTGGTTGTCGCCTTCGCGCTTTGCCGATGTCGCTTTCATGGCTTCGCTTGGGGTCGCTTCGTGGTCTGATCGAGATGTTCAAGGTGCCCGTCAGCGGAAACGACGGCGGGATAATTGGGAAGCCGGTGCCTCTTTCAGAGGGAATGCCGGCGCTGCCCCCGCAACGGTAGCGGAGCTGAACCCCGACTGAAACCACTGGGCGGAAAGCCCGGGAAGGTGTCGGGACGGCCTGACAAGGCCAGCTTCGGAGCCCGGAAACCAGCCTCGGACATAACCTGACTGATCGCGGTGGGCGGTCAAGAGGCAGAGCGCTTCGGGCGATGCTTGCCTGCGGCCATCTACCCCTCAATCACCACCAGTTCAGTCCTTGTGCGAATGCGAGGACGGACATGGATACACGCAACGAGATGCTGAGGCTGATCCGCGAGCGGCGCGACGGCTTTTCCCTTCAGCAGCCCTTCTACATCGATCCGGATTTCTTCCGGCTGGATATGGAACTGATCTGGTATCGCGACTGGCTGTTCGTCGGGCATGACTGCGAGATCGCCAAGCCAGGCGCCTTCTTCACCGTACAGGTTGGCGACTATCCGGTGGTGATCGTGCGCGGCCGCGACGGCCGGATTCGCGCCTTTCACAACTCCTGCCGTCACCGCGGCAGCCGGGTGTGCAACACCGAGCGCGGCACCGCCGCGCGGCTGGTCTGCCCCTATCACCAGTGGACCTACGACCTCGACGGTTCGCTCGTCTTCGCGCGCCAGATGGCGGACGGCTTCTGCAAGGAGGAGTTCGGCCTCAAGCCCGTCGCCTGCGAGAGCGTCGCCGGCTACATCTTCATCTGCCTCGCGGATCAGCCGGCCGATTTCGCGCCGTTCCGCGCGCTGATGGAGCCGTTCTTCGCGCCGCATGACCTCATCGACGCCAAGGTCGCCTACGAATCGACCATCATCGAAAAGGGCAACTGGAAGCTCGTGTGGGAGAACAATCGCGAGTGCTATCACTGCGCCGCCAATCATCCCGAGCTCTGCAAGACGTTCCCCGAAGCGCCGACCATCACGGCCACGAACGCCGCAGAGAAAGATCCGGAGATCCTGGCCCATTGGCAGCGGTGTGAATCCCACGGACTGCCGTCGCGCTTCCGCATCGATGACGCCGGCCAATACCGGGCGACACGTGTCCCGCTGCTGCGTGACGCCGTGTCCTACACCATGACCGGCAAGCGCGCGGTGAGCAAAAATCTGTCGGATAACGTGTCTGCGGAGAAGATCGGCGCGCTGCTGCTGTATCACTATCCGACCACGTGGAACCACGTTCTCGGAGACCATGCCGTCACCTTCCGCGTACTGCCGATCAGCGCCACCGAGACCGCGGTGACGACCAAGTGGCTGGTGCATAAGGATGCCGTCGAGGGAGTCGATTACGATCTCCAGAACCTCATCCATGTCTGGACCGAGACCAATGACGAGGACCGCCGTATCGTCGAGGAGAACGCCTTCGGCATCAAGTCGCCCGCCTACGAGCCCGGCCCTTACTCAGAGATGCATGAAGGCGGGGTAATCCAGTTCGTCGATTGGTATGCCGGGTTCATCGAGCCGCGCCTTGCCGAAGACGACAGGCCCGCGCTGCGCAGCGTGGCGTGAGGAGGCCGGCGTGAACGCGATGACTGATCTCGCTCTCTACCGCCACCTCGATGAGATGGCGCCCTGGAACGACCGGCTGCAGGTGTTGGAGGTGATCGGCGTCTCGGACGAGGCGCCGGACGTCAGGACCTTCACCTTCCGCTCCGATGCGCAAACCTGGTTCCGCTACAAGCCCGGCCAGTTCGTGACGCTGGAACTGCCGGCGGCTGACGGGCCGTTGATGCGCACCTACACCCTGTCGTCGTCACCGTCGCGGCCGTTCTCCATCGCCGTCACCGTCAAGGCACAGCCAGGCAGCATCGGCACGCGCTGGATGTTCGACAATCTCGGCGTGGGGACGCGCATCAGGGCATTCGGACCGGCCGGTGATTTCACCCATCACAACCACCCGGCCGCCAAATACCTGTTCGTCTCGGCGGGTTCAGGCATCACGCCGATGATGTCGATGCTGCGGTGGTTGAACGACTGCGCGCCGTGGACGGACGTTTCCTTTGTCAATTGCGCGCGGCGGCCGGAGGAGATCATCTTCCGCAAGGAACTGGAACTGCTCGGCGCGCACATGCCGGGCCTTTCGCTCGGCTTCCTGATCGAGGAACGGTCGAGCCGGGAAAGCTGGTTCGGTCATATGGGTCGCATCGATGCCGTGCGGCTGCCGCTGCTGTCGCCCGACTTCCGTGAGCGCGAGGCTTTCTGCTGCGGGCCGGAACCGTTCATGCGCGCCGTGCGCGAGATGCTGGCGGCTGCCGGCTTCGACATGGTGCGCTATCATCAGGAAAGTTTTGCTGCGCCGGTGGTCGAGGAAATTCCCGCACCATTCTCGGGCGGCGATGCCGGCGAGCAGGCTGAGACTATTCCGGTCCAGTTCGCCGTTTCCGGCGTCGAGGGCCAATGCCAGCCGGGCCAGACGGTGCTTCAGACAGCACGCGCGTCTGGCGTGCGCATTTCGGCCGCCTGTGAGTTCGGCCTATGCGGCACCTGCAAGGTGAAGAAGCTCTCCGGCGAAGTCGAGATGAGTCACAACGGCGGCATCCTCGACGACGAGATCGCCGAAGGCTTCATCCTTGCCTGCTGCTCGAAACCGCTGTCGCCGCTGGAGATCGAAGCATGACGGCTCGCGACGACGACGACACGATCGCGGCGAGACGCCCGTTCAATGCCGAGGCGATGCGGGCGGTGTCGCCCCTGCCGCCGCCGGAAGAGGTGTTCGCAGACTGGCTGATGTCGGTGCCGCACGGCGCCGACCTCGCGGCTGCGGCGCGCAGGCAGATCGCTCTCATCGACCGGAGCATGTTATTCCATCCCGACGTCCAGTGCCTGCGGATGCTGCTGGTCGCCGTTGCCGGCAACGGCAGTTGGCCGAAACGTCCTTGCGGCTGCTGAGGAGCGGTTCGACGGCTCGAGCGAGAACGGCGAGACGGCCGCTTCCGAAACAAGCGAAGCGGCCGGGCAGGTTCAAGCTGCCTTCGCGACCTTCCTCAGTTCGCGTGCCGCCGCGACCATGTTGACGAGGGCAGGGCGGACTTCCTCCCATTTCCTCGTCTTCAGGCCGCAGTCCGGATTGACCCAGAGCTGGTCGTCGTCGATGCGTTGACGGGCGAGCGACAGCAGATCGGTCATTTCGGCGACGTCCGGCACGCGCGGCGAATGGATGTCATAGACGCCCGGGCCGATTTCATTGGGGTATTTGAAGCTCCTGAAGGCATCCAGAAGCTCCATCTTCGAGCGCGATGTCTCGATGGAGATCACATCCGCGTCCATGGCGGCGATCGCATCGATGATGTCGTTGAACTCGGAGTAGCACATATGGGTGTGGATCTGGGTGGCGTCCGCCACGCCGCTCGAGCACAGGCGAAAGCATTCCACGGCCCAGGCCAGATAGGTGCTCCAGTCCGATTTGCGCAGCGGCAATCCTTCGCGCAGGGCAGCTTCGTCGATCTGGATCATTTTGGCTCCTGCCTTCTCGAGGTCCGCCACCTCGTCGCGGATCGCCAGCGCGATCTGCCGGCATACCGTGCTGCGAGGAAGATCATCGCGCACGAACGACCAGTTGAGGATGGTCACCGGTCCCGTCAGCATGCCTTTCACCGGCCGACCGGTCAGCGACTGGGCATATCGCCACCAGCGCACTGTCATCGGGTTGGGGCGTGAAACGTCACCGTAGATGATGGGCGGCCGAACGTAGCGCGAGCCATAGCTCTGCACCCAGGCGTGCTGCGTGAAGGCGAAGCCGGATAGCTGCTCGCCGAAATACTGCACCATGTCGTTGCGCTCGAACTCTCCATGCACGAGCACGTCGAGGCCGATTTCCTCCTGCCAGCGGATAGCTTCGGCGGTTTGGCTTTTGAGGAAAGCCTCGTAGTCGACATAGCTCATCTCTCCCTTGACGTGGCGGGAACGCGCCTTGCGAACATCGGCCGTCTGTGGAAACGATCCGATCGTGGTCGTCGGAAAGGCTGGCAAATCGAGCTGTCGCGCCTGCAGCTTGCGCCGTGCCGCGAAAGGCCCTGTTCGCCGCAGCATGGCGTCTTCGATATTTGCCAGCCGACCGCCGACCAGGGGATCGTGAACCCTGAGCGAGGATCGGCGCGAAGCGGCAGCGTAGGATGCTGCCTTTATAGCATCGGAGACGGAATCCCGCCCCTCGGTCAGCGCCCTCGACAAGGCGGCCAACTCGTCCATCTTCTGAGCGGAGAAGGCGAGCCACGATTTCAGTTCGGGATCGAGCCCGGTCTCCAGTTCGACGTCGACCGGGACGTGCAACAGCGAGCAGGACGACGCGATCTCTATGCGATCCGAAGGCCAGCCGGCGACAACAGGCTTGACCTGCTCGAGAACTGCGTTGAGGTCTGTCCTCCAGACGTTGCGTCCGTCGACAAGGCCCAGGGACAGCACAAGATCGCTGCTGGCAAAGCGAGCCACCCTTCCCAATTGCTCCGGAGCGCGAACCAGATCGATATGCAGGCCCGCGACGGGCAGCGCCAGCGCCGCCTCCAGATTCTCTCCGAGCGCACCGAAATAGGTCGCCAACATGATCTTGAGGCCGGGGACGGAGGTCTCGAACCGGCTGTATGCCAGTTCCAGCGCCGTGCGCTCGGTGGCCTCCAGGTCAAGCACCAGACAGGGTTCGTCGATCTGCACCCAGTCGGCGCCCGCCTCGCTGAGTTGCTTGAGGAGCTTCACATAGACCGGCAGGATCTTCGGCAGCAGGGACATCAGGCCGAAGGCCCCGGTCCGCGCCTTGGCAAGCTTCAGGAACGTCACCGGACCAAGGATGACGGGGCGTGTGTGGATGCCCAGCGCCCTGGCTTCGAGGAAGTGGTCGAGCGGTTTCGTGGAAGCCAGTTGGAAGCTTTGGTCTTCGGCGAGTTCCGGCACCATGTAATGATAATTGGTGTCGAACCATTTGGTCATCTCAAGCGCCGAGACGCCATGCGCGTGACCGGGATTGCCGCATCCGCAATCGGCGTTCTGGTCTCCGCGCGCCATGGCGAAATAAGTATCGAGCGGGACGTCGCCCCCGTTCCAGCCGTAAGACGGCGGAATGGCGCCGACCATCACGGCGGTGTCGAGCACGTGGTCGTAGAGCGAGAAATCGTTCGACGGAATCTTCGTGACGCCGCGATCGCGCTGTTCGATCCAACTCGCGGCGCGAAGCTTCCTGGCTGTCTCCAGGATTTCGCTTTCGGAGGACTTTCCCGACCAATAGCTTTCGAGGGCGATTTTGAGTTCGCGATGACGGCCGATGCGTGGCACGCCGAGGGTGGCGACAGGGACTTTCAAAGAGGACATTTCATACCCCATTGGTTGGGGGCATGGTGCGAGCGGACGCAAGCAAGCCTTGAACCGGGTTCTGGCCTGCCACGACCCACCGGGACACCCCGCCCGTGGACGATCATTTCGCCATGGCAGGTTTCCTGGCTCGCGGGTCGTCACCTTGGCCCGTCTTCCCAAGGCATACGCCTCAGTGACTCGAATGGGCTTCGGCTCGCCGCTTACAGTTGCGGGGGCAGCGCCGGCATCGCTCTCGCTTACCGGCTTCCCTCTTAGCCCTTGGGCTTGACGCTCAAGGGTACCATGACAATGCCATCGTCCGTCATGTCGCGACGGTTGTCAATATCATATAAAGAGATGTTTATGTCTTTAATTGTTTTTGCCGTCTCATCTATGCGAACCCGCTGCGGTTCCTGCCGGCTGACAGGTATGGATTCTCATATGGCTGGCCATTTCTCGAGGAGATAAAGATGCAGCAGGTGAACCGCGACGAAGACCGCTGCAACGACGGTCAGGGTCCAGAACTGGAGTGGCGGATCGCTTGCGAGCTGGTTAGCGATGAGAGCCATGACCACCGCGGCCAGAAGCGGCGTGAACGCCAGCGCCAGGTGGCGGGGAGCTGACCAGTTCACCTTCCGGTCGAACGACCATTGCATCGGCAGCCTGGCCCTGTCGCGGAACTTCCGATTGGCGCCTATCGACATGATGACAAGGATCAGGACACCAGTCGCCGCAACCGCATAACCCGCCATGTCGGAAGCACCTTTTCAGCCTAACGAAAGCGTTTCAGGGCAAGCTTCATAAGATAACTGGAGTTGTCAACTATATGCCTCGGCGAAGGATCGAGCGACCATCCCTGATGAAAACGATACGGCCCGCCGACTGTGAACGAACCGGATAGGCCGTCTCAACCGGCTCTTGCCGTTCGCCGGAAGGACTGCCGTCGAGCGCCTTACGCCCGTTCCGGGACGATATGTTCAAGATCGCGACACCGGGGCGGCCGGCAGGCGTGAAGGGGCATGTCGTTACGAGACGGTGTCTCAATTCGGGATAGGCCGTGGCAGGGCGGAACGCGCGCAGATCAAAAGCGTTCTCCGTCGGAAGGAGGACTCCCGATGACCTGCGCAGGCAAGCCTGGCCCGGTGCCACCGCCGTTTCCCGATCCGCAACCCGATCCCGAGCCGCCGCCGGCGCCACCGCCGAACCCCATCCCTGTTCCGCCGGTGCGCCGGCGCAGCCGTTAACCCGTGGTTAAGTACGGCCGCCGGATTTCGTTCGCCGCCGTCTCGCACCGCTGCCGCCGGCCCGCTCCTTGCTCCGTCGTATGGCGGCGGAAGATGAGATGCGGATGTTTCACAGCGATTCGGACAGGCGCGAGGGCCCGGGATCCATAGCCGGCCGCACCGGCAGGCTGCTCGCGGCATGGCTGCACTTTTGCGGCTGGCGGCTGGCGACGATCGCCGGGGAGGCTCTCTCTCTGAAAACGGCGAGGCGCTGGTTTCTTTCACGCGCGGGACAACCTGACTTGTCGGCTGGACGCACGCGCAGGCGCGGCAGGCCGGAAGCCTGAATCGGGTCGCGCTGGCCCTCAGTCTTCCTTTCCCGATACACCTGCCTCGGCAAAGCTCGCCATGTGGGCATGGCAGGCCAATGCGGCGCGCACGATGTTGAGTGCGACCGCCGCCCCCGAACCTTCGCCCAGCCGCATGTTGAGGTCGAGGAGGGGGGCAAGTTCCAGCGCCTCCAGCAGGCGGCGATGGCCGGACTCGGCCGAAACGTGGCCGGCCAGCGTATGCGCGAGCCCCTGCGGATGCAGGCGGGCCAGCGGCGCGGCCGCGGCGGTGCAGACGAATCCGTCGAGCAGAACCGGGACGTTGTGGCGACGCGCGGCGAGCACGGCGCCGAAAATGGCGGCGAGTTCCCGCCCGCCGAGTGCCGCCGCGACCGCAAGCGGGTCGGACAGGGCGGTGGCATGCCGTTTCAGCCCCGCCTCGATGGCCTTGACCTTACGCAGGAGGCCGGCATCGTCGACGCCTGTGCCCCTGCCGGTCCACGCCTGCGCGCCGCCGCCGAAGAGCGCGGCGGAGATCGCCGCGGCAGGGGTGGTGTTGCCGATGCCCATTTCGCCGAGGCACAGAAGATCGAGATCGTTCCCGACGGCGTCGTAGCCGGTCGACACGGCATCCAGGAACGCCGCTTCATCCATCGCTTCGGTCTCGGTGAAATCGCCGGTCGGTCGGTCGAGATCGAGAGGGATGACGTCCAGTTCGGCGCCGGCGAGGCGGGCGAGTTGGTTGATGGCCGCGCCGCCATGGGCGAAATTCGCGACCATCTGCACGGTCACCTCCGCCGGAAAGGCCGATACGCCCTGCGCGGTGACGCCGTGGTTGCCGGCGAAGACGATGATCTTCGTCCTGTCCAGCCTGGGCATCTCCCGTCCCTGCCAGCGTGCCAGCCATATGGCGACGGCTTCCATGCGTCCGAGACTGCCCTGCGGCTTGGTCAGCGTGTCCTGGCGCGCGGCGGCGGCCTTGGCGGCGTCGTCGTCGCCGGCAGGCAGGTCAAGACAGGCAGAGCGCAATTCATCGACTGTTTTGAACGGCATGGGGCAGGAATCTCCAAGAAAAGGTCAGGCAGAGGATGCGGAAGCGACCAGCAGGATGACAATCGCCGCGAGCTGCTGCAGCGCGCCGACGGTGTCGCCGGTCTGGCCGCCGATGCGGCTAAGGCAGAGCACTCTGAAAGCGAGGAAGAGCGCGGCAAGCAGCACCAGCGCTGCAAGCGCGGCGGGCAGGCCAAGGGTCAGCAGCGCGCCGGCGCCAATCGCCGCGCCCAGGGTCGCGGTCTCCCGCGTCACGCTGCCGGCACCAGCGGAGAGGCCGTCGCTGCGGGCCGGCGGCAACGCGTGCATCAGCAGGCCGGCGAGGCCGCGGGAGCCCGCCTCCGCGGCAATGAGAGCAAGGAACAGGTGCCAGGCGCCGTGCAGACCGGCCAGAACGGTCCACCGGACCAGCAGCGACAACACCAGCGCTGCCGCGCCGTAGGCACCGATGCGGCTGTCGCGCATGATCTCCAGCCGGCGTTCGCGCGTCTGCCCGCCGCCGAAACCGTCGGCCACGTCGGCAAGGCCGTCCTCGTGCAGCGCGCCGGTGACGAACAGCGTCGCCGTCAACACCAGCGCCGCCGACGGGCCTGCGGCGAGGCCCAGCCGTTCGGCAGTCGCAGAAACGATACCCCCGACAAGTGCGACCACGAGACCCGCCAGCGGCGCTGCCCAGATCGCGTCTGCGAGGCGACGGTCGCCGAAATCGAAGTGCGGCAATGGCAGCCGGGTGAAGAAGACGAGGCAGAGCGCACTGTCGAGGCCGGCCTGGCGGGGCGAGGAGGGCAGGCTCATGCGCTCCTCGCGATCGCATGGAAGAACGTGCCGCTGACGTTCCCGCGCCGCAGGCCCGAGGGTCCGAGCGGGCGGCCCTCGCCGTCGGCGAGTTCGGCCAGCGGCGCATCGCTGCCGGTCGCCGTGATGCGCGCATAGTGGAATTCATGGCCACGCACCCGCGTGCCGGCCGGCCCGAGCGGGCAATCGGCCAGAAGGGTCGCCTGCCGGTAGCCGAGGTTCATCTTGCGCCTGGCGAAGGAGGTCGCATGGCCGAGCAGGCCGAGCATCCGATGGGTCCGGCCGTCGGCGTCCTCCAGCATCTCGCCCAGAACCATGAAGCCGCCGCATTCGCCGTGGACCGGTTTCGTCGCGGCAAACTCCGCCATGCCTGCCCGGAAAGTTCCGGCGGTCGCCAGCCGGCCGGCATGGAGTTCGGGATAGCCGCCCGGCAGCCAGCAGACGTCGCAGTCCGCCGGCGGCGGCTCGTCGGCGAGCGGCGAGAACGGCACGATCTCGGCGCCGGCCATGCGCCAGCGGGCGGCGACATGCGGATAGACGAAGGTGAAAGCGGCGTCCCGCGCCAGCGCGATTCGCTGTCCGGGCGGGGAAAGCGCGTCTTCAAAGCCGTGTGCATCCGCCGGGGGACGCGCCAGAGAGGTCGCCAACGCCATCACCGCGTCGAGGTCGAGCGAGCGCTCGACCATGTCGGCCATCCTGTCGATGAAGGCGGCGAGGTTCGCATGTTCGGAGGCCTGCACCAGGCCGAGATGGCGCTCCGGCATGGTCATCTCGGGATCGCGCAGGATTGCGCCGACGACCGGCAGGCCGAGCGCCTCGACCGCCTCCGCGCACAGCCGGCGGTGCCGCTCGCTGCCCAGACGGTTGAGCACGACGCCGGCGATGCGCACCGCCGGATCGTAAGTCGCGAATCCCTTGGCGACGGCGGCGGCCGTGGTCGATTGGCCGGATACGTCGAGCACCAGCAGGGACGGGATTCCGTAGAGCCGCGCCAGATCGGCGCCCGAGCCGGTGCGGCCCGCGCCCGCCGGGATGCCGTCGAACAGGCCCATCGCGCTTTCGATGACGACGATCTCGGCATCGGCGGCCGCTTCCGATGCTAGGCCATTCAGCAGCGCCGGCGACATCGCCCAGGAGTCCAGATTGACCCCAGGCAGGCCGGTCGCGGCCTCGTGGAAGCCGGGATCGATATAGTCGGGACCGGATTTCGCCCCCCGCACGCGTACGCCGCGCCGGGCCAGCGCGCGCAATATGCCGATGGTGACGCTGGTCTTGCCGGAGCCGGAGCGCGGCGCGCCGATCAGGATCGCGCGGGCGCTCATGCGGAGCCGGCCATCGCTTCGCGCAGGGCGACGATGCCGCCGACGACGATCAGGGCAGGGGAGGCGACCTGCTCACGCGCGGCAGCTTCCGCCAGCGTTCCGAGCGTGGCGACCACCACTCGCTCCTCGGGCAACGTGGCGTTTTCCACCAGCGCGGCCGGCGTCTCGGGCGGCAGGCCGCCCGCGCGCAGGTCGGCGACGGTCTCTTTCATATGGGTCAGGCCCATATAGATCACGAGCGGCTGGCCGGTGCGGGCGAGCGTCGCCCAGTCCGGCCGGTCGTCGGAGACGGCCGCGAAGCCGGTTGCGAGGATGACGGCGCCGTTGACGCCGCGCATGGTCACGGGGATGCCGGCCGACGCCAGCCCGCCAAAGGCGGAGGTGACACCGGGCAGGATGCGATAGGGAATGCCGTTCTCGACCAGCGCCAGCGCCTCCTCGCCGCCACGCGCGAACACGGTCGGGTGTCCGCCCTTGAGCCGCACCACTTTGCGCCCTTCCTTCGCAAGCCTCACCAGCAGGGCGTTGATCTCGCCTTGCGGAATGGACAGCCGGCCGCCGCGCTTGCCGACGAAGAATTTTTCCGCCTGCCCGGCGACCTCGATGATTTCCGGCGACACCAGTGCGTCGTGAACCAGCGCGTCGGTTTCCTGCAGGGCGGCGAGCACTTCGAGCGTCAGCAGGCCCGGATCACCAGGGCCGGCGCCCGCCAGCCAGACATGGCCGGCTTCGAGGCGCGGCTTGTGGGCGGTGAGTTTCGTCGCGATGTCGGACAGGCTCATTGCCGCCCCCTGAAGCGTCGCTGGTAATACGGATCGTAAAGCGAGCTCTCGGTAAAATCCTCGGCGGCCAGCGAGCGGCCGACGAAGATGATGGCGCTGCGCTCGACCGGTTCCGCCGCGAACTGCTCCGAAATGGTCGCCAGCGTTCCCCGCAGGATCCGCTCCTCGGGCCACGAGGCGCGGAAGACGACGGCCACCGGGCAGTCCGATCCGTAATGCGGCAGAAGCTCCGCCACCACCTGATCCAGCGCGTGGATGGCGAGATGGACGGCGAGCGTCGCGCCGGTGCGGCCGAAATTCGTCAGTGTCTCGCCGGGCGGCATTTTCGAGGCGCGGCCGGACACGCGGGTCAGCACGAGGCTCTGCGCCAGTTCGGGAATGGTCAACTCACGAGCGAGCGCCGAGGCAGCGGCGGCGAAGGCGGGGACGCCCGGCGTGAGCGTATAGGCGATGCCGTGCCGCTCCAGCCGGCGAATCTGCTCGGCCACCGCGCTCCATACCGAAAGGTCTCCCGAATGCAGGCGCGCCACGTCCTGCCCTGCTTCGTGCGCGGCGACATATTCGGCCTCGATTTCGTCCAGCGACAGCGGCGCGGTGTCGACCAGGCGCGTTCCGGGTGGGCAATGCGACAGCAGGTCCGGAGCGACGATCGAGCCGGCATAGAGACAGACCGGGCAGGAAGCCAGGAGCCTCGCGCCGCGCAAAGTGATGAGGTCGGCCGCGCCGGGGCCGGCGCCGATGAAATGGACGGTCATGACGAGGCCTCCGCGATGGCGCAGGTGACGGGGCCGACAACGGTTCGCGGTCCGAGCAGCCGCGCGAATTGTCCTGCGGCGGCGAGCGCGGCCGTCTCGGAGACGGAAGGCGTTCCGGTTGCCGCCATCGAGAAGCTGGAATCAGTCAGCGCGCGAAACGAAACGGCCCGAAGCGCGGCGTCGTCGACGAGTAGAACCGGCAGGCTCAGCGTCTTTCCGGTGGCGAAGATGGCTTCCTCGGCCTGCTTGTGTCCGGCCGTGGCCAGGGCCGAAAGCGACGAGACGGCGAGACCGTAGGCGCCGAGCGCCGTTTCGATCGCGGCCATCACCTGCTGCTCGGCGACGCCCTTTCGGCAGCCTATCCCGGCGACGATCATGACTTCGTCCAACTCCATTGGGTGACGGGCATGGCCGTGCGCCAGCCCGTCATCGTGCCGATCGGACTTGCGCGGGAAACCGCGATGCGGATCAGGTCTCCTCCGAGCGTGGCATGTCTGCCGAGCAGCAGCGCCTCCATTTCCAGCGTCACGGCATTGGCGACTAGCCGGCCGGCCGGAGGCAGGGCGTTGATCGCGGCTTCCAGAACACCGGCGTCCGAGCCGCCGCCGCCGATGAAGACGGCATCCGGCCGCTCCAGTCCGTGCAAGGCCTGCGGCGCAGTTCCTTCGACCACCGTGAGCCCCGGCACGCCGCAGGCGGCAGCGTTGCGCCGGATACGGGCGACGCGCTCGCCGTCCGCCTCGACCGCGATCGCGCGCATCGAGGGGTGCGCCAGCATCCATTCGATGGAGATGGACCCGGACCCCGCGCCAATGTCCCACAACAATTCGCCGCGACGGGGCGCGAGCGCCGACAGCGTCGCGGCCCGAATCTCGCGCTTGGTGATCTGCCCGTCATGCTCGAACAGCGCTTCCGTCATGCCCGCCGCCAGAGGCAGGATGCGGGCCTGCAGCTCCGCTCGAACGTCGATGACCAAAACGTTGAGCGGACTGATGTTTTCGATATCGAAAGCTTCGGCGCGCGTCGACCTGATGCGCTCGTCCGGCCCGCCCAGCGCTTCCAGCAAGGTCAGACCCGACGGGCCGAATCCGGTCCGCGTCAGCAGCCGTGCGATTTCGACCGGTGCCTCGCCATCGGAAGTCAAAGCGAGGATACGAGCGCCCGGATGCAGCAGGGGCCGCAGGAGATCGATCGGCCGTCCATGCAGCGAGACGGTTTCGACATCCTGCAAGGCCCAGCCGAGCCGGGACGCGGCGAGCGACAGGGAAGACGGAGCCGGCAGGACGCGCATCTCCGCCGGCGGAACCTGCCGCGCCAGCGTGACGCCGACGCCGTGGAAGAACGGATCGCCCGACGCCAGCACGCAGACCTTGCGGCCGCGCAGCGCCAGCACGTCGCGCATGGCGCTGTCGAAGGGCGTCGGCCACGGCCGCTTCTCGCCTGTGACGATCGCGCCGGCCAGCGCGAGATGGCGGGCGCCGCCGAACACGAAATCGGCGTTGGCGATGCGCCGCTTGGCCTCGTCGCCGAGACCGGCTAAACCGTCCTCGCCGATGCCGACGACGGTGAGCCAGCGGTTTTCGGCCGGAAACTCAGCAGGCATCATGACCCACACGATCCTGATATTGGGCGGAACGGCGGAGGCGCGGCAGATAGCTACGGCCCTTGCCGGGCGTGGAGATTGCGCGCTCACGCTGTCCCTCGCCGGGCGAACGCAAAGCCCCGCCGGGCAGGGCGTGCCGGTGCGGGTCGGCGGTTTCGGCGGCGCGAGCGGGCTGGCGGACTACCTGCGGCAACGCGGGGTCGATCTGCTGGTCGACGCTACACACCCTTACGCCGCGCGCATATCGGCCGGCGCCGCCGAGGCGGCGACGCGTGCCGGCGTGCCTATCCTCGCCCTGCGACGGCCCGGCTGGCAGCGGACGGAAGGCGACCGCTGGACGGAGGTCGCCGATGTCGACGCGGCGGTGACGACGCTCGGGGCCGCTCCGCGCCATGTCTTCCTCGCGCTCGGCCGGCAGGAGGTCCATGCGTTCGAGGCCGCGCCGCAGCACCGCTATGTCGTGCGCAGCGTCGATCCCGTCGAGCCGCCGCTCGCCTTGCCATATGTCGAGACGATCCTCGCGCGGGGACCGTTCGAGACGGCCGACGAACTGGCGCTGCTGGAGCGCCATCGCATCGACGCCGTCGTGTCGAAGAACAGCGGCGGTTCCGCGACCTACGGCAAGATCGCAGCGGCGCGGGCGCTGGGCATCGACGTGGTGATGGTGCGCCGCCCACCGCTGCCCGACGTCCCGTCCGCGCCGACCGTCCATGAACTGGTCGCCATGATCGCTCATCGGCTGGGTCCCGTCGCGGATCGCGGCGTGTAGACCAACGGCGGCTTTCCATCTCTGGGAACTGTGCGGGTTTCGGGCGAGCCGATGATGACGCAGGTTGCCATGTCGGCCATGTCCGCCCTTGCCTCGGCGAGCGGGACGATCTGGATGCGTTCGTCGGGTCGGCCTGCGGCGCGGCCGAAGATGACGGGCGTCGTGCCAGGCAGGATCGCCGAAAGGCACTCGAAGGCGCGTCCGAGCTGCCAGGGCCGTGATTTCGAGATCGGATTGTAGAGCGCGATGACGAAGCCGGCGCCGGCCGCCGCCAGCAGGCGCAACTCGATCAAGTCCCAGGGCTTGAGATTGTCCGACAGGGAAACGGCGCAGAAATCATGTCCCAGCGGCGCGCCGATGCGCGCGGCGACGGCCAGCATGGCAGTGATGCCCGGCACCACGGTCAGGTCGATATCGCGCCATGCCGGCGGCCCGGCCTCGATCGCTTCGCAGACGGCGGCGGCCATCGCGAACACGCCTGCATCGCCGCCGGAAACGACCGCGACGCTATGGCCTTCCATCGCCCTTTCGATGGCTTCTCTGGCGCGCGCCAGTTCCTCACGGTTGTCGGAGGCGATCGCCTGCTGGTCCGGGCGGAGATCCAGCCGGTCGACGTAAGGCTTATAACCGTAGAAGAAACGCGCCTCGGCTACGGCCCGGCTGGCTTCCGGCGTGACCTGTCCGGCATTGCCGGGGCCGAGCCCGATGACGGCGAGCCGGCCGCTCACAGAACAGCTCCCGAGGCGGACGCTGAGCCTGGTCGGCCCAGCCAACCCGGGACCAGCACGATGGAGAAATAGGGCGCGCGGTCGTCGGCCTTGTCGGCGAGCCTCACCGATGCGCCGTTCGTCATGGTGCCCCGCTCGACATAGACGGCGCGCCCGATCCTGCCCGTCGCCTCCAGCGCGCGCCGTATCTTCGGCAGGTTGCGGCCGACCTTCATGATGACGGCCGCGTCGGTGTCCGAAAGCCGCCGGGTCAGTTCGGCTTCCGGCATGGTGCCGGGCAAAACCGTCAGCACATCGTCGCCCTGCACGATGGGATTGCTCGTCTGCGACCAGCAGCCGGACATGGCGGTCACGCCGGGGACGACCTCGGTGGGAAACCGATGGGCGAGGCGGACGTGCAGGTGCATGTAGGAGCCGTAGAAGAGCGGGTCGCCTTCGGAAAGAATGGCCACGCAGCGCCCGGCGTCGAGATGCGCGGCGACGCGCTCGGCGGATTCTTCATAGAAGGCGAGAATCTGCGCCTTGTAGTCGGCATGGTTCTTGTCGATTTCGACCGTCACCGGATAGTGCATCGGCAGTTCGATCACGTCGGGCTTCATGTGTGCGGCGACGATCGCGCGAGCATTGCCGTTGCCGTCGCGCTTGGCGAAATGGGCGACGACGTCCGCCTCGCTCAGCGCACGGACGGCTTTCAGGGTAAGAAGCTCGGGGTCGCCCGGTCCGGTGCCGACGCCGATCAGGCGGCCTTTGTTGGCTGGAGCGTTCACAGGCCCGGCCTCGCCAGTGCGTTGAGGGCGGCGGCCGTCATCGCCGAACCGCCCAGGCGGCCGCGCACGATCGCCCACGGCACGCCGTAGGAATTCTCCGCCAGCGCATCCTTGGACTCGGCCGCGCCGACGAAGCCGACCGGCATACCGATGATGGCCGCAGGTTTCGGTGCGCCGTCGCGCAGTTTTTCCAGAAGATAGAAAAGCGCCGTCGGCGCATTGCCGATGGCGACGACGGCGCCCTTCATGCGCTCGCCCCACAGGTCGATGGCGGCGGCCGAGCGTGTGTTGCCAATCCTGTCCGCGATCTCGGCGGTGCGGGGGTCGCGCAGGGTGCAGACCACTTCGTTGCCGGCAGGCAGTCGGGCGCGCGTCACGCCATGCGCCACCATCGCCGCGTCGCAGAAGATCGGCGCGCCGCCCGCCAGCGACTCGCGCGCGGCGGCGACGAAATCCGGCGAGAAGGCGAAGCTCCTGGCTGCCTCTACCTGCCCACAGGCATGGATCATGCGCACGGCGACATCCGCTTCGGTCTCCGAGAATCGCGACAGGTCGGCCTCGTCACGGATGATCGCAAAGGACCGTTCGTAGATCGCGTTGCCGTCGCGAATGTAGTCGTAGGCGATCATGTCGGTTCCCGGTGGCCTGCTTGTTCCGAAACGGCCTGCGCCAAACGCGAACGCCCCAGACGAGCGAGGCAGGCGGCCGCGGTTTCGCCCGAAGCGCGCTCTTTTGCAACAAGAGATGCGATCGCGTCGAGCGCGCCGGCGGCCCGTCGTTCCGGGACGTAGCCGAATGGCGCGCTTCCCGCCGTTCCACCGGCGACAAGCGCGACACCGTTTTCGCCACCGGTTAGCGTCAGCGCCGACGCGCCGGGATGGGCGCAGCCTTTCGCGCAGCCCGAGACATGCAGCGTGAACGAACCATCGAGCATGTCGTCGTTCCGGGCTGCGATCGTCTCGGCAAGCGCGCGCGTCGCGATCCGGCCGGAGGCGCAGGCCGGCGCGCCGGGACAGGCCGCGACCCGCAGGCGCCGGTCGTCGGCGGCGGTGAAAAAGCCAAGCGCGGCGGCTTTCGCCTGGAGACTTGCGGCAGGTTCGGCTGAAAGGCCGGGCACAAGCAGCATCCGCCCCGGCGCCGAACGGATTTCGGTCGCTCCGAGATCGGTGGCGGCTTCGGCCAGGCCAGCAAGTCTCTCTGCTTGTATCGAGCCGAAGGGTAGGGCGACGCCGAGGCAGAGAGTGGAATCGGTCAAGGGAAAGATGCCCGGCGACAGGAGTGATTTAGGCGGTGAGGGTCGCGCACCCCCACCCCTAGCCCCTCCCCACAAGGGGGAGGGGGATTCGCTTGCCTCGTCGTTTTTCTCAGATGCCTGATCACTTGAACCGGGATAGCCGCCGCAAGTTTCCTCTCCCCCTTGTGGGGAAGGGTCAGGGGTGGGTGCGCGCGGCGCCATGATATCCCTCCCGCGACCCTCCAAGCCGAGTTCGGCGATGGCTTCCAGAATCCCGATTGTTCTTTCGCAAGCATCTGCTTCGGCAAACAGACCGACCGTCCGCGCCGTGGCTGCCGTGCCGCCGACCGCGAGATGCCAGACTATCCTCGCGTCCCGCTCGACCGCCGTCAGCCGCACATCCGCTAGAAGCCCGTCCATCGAGACGCGCCCGCCGCCGTCGACGATCACCGAGACCTTGGGGCCGAGCTGGCGGGACAGGGCGGCCGTTTCGATCGCGATGCGGATTGTTTCTGCGAGCGGTCGCGGGTCGGCCGTCTCGTCGGGGTCGAGACCGGCGAGAGGGCCGGTTTCGACGGGTACGCCGGTCCGCACCGCAACGCCCAGCGCGTCGACCTCCACGGCGAGGCTACACGCGCTTGGCGACGTCAGGCCGCGGATCTGGATCGAGCCGCGCTGGGTCACTTCCATAAGGCCGTTGCCGCTTCGCGCCGCCGCCTCGCAGAGCCCGACCAGCGCCTCGGTGCTCAAGCCTCCTGAAAGGGGATTGAGGCGCACGAGCAGGCCGTCGCCTGTCAGCATGGGCGCGGAAAGCGCCGGGCAGGCGCCGCGTCGCGCAAAGCCGTTCATTCCGCCGCCTCCGATGACTTTTCGGAAGTATCCCCACCTCTAGCTCCTCCCTTCGAGGGGAAGCTACCGCGCCTTTCTCCCTCACTCTTGAAGGGAGGGGTTAGGGGTGGAGATGATTTCGCTGCCTGTCGCGTTTCCGCCTCGGCGATCAGCGCCGCCAGGTCGTCGTCGATGGAGTTGCGCAGGGGGTGCCAGAGGCCGCGCCGGCGCGCCGACAGGAAGCGCTCCGCGATGACCTTTGCGGCCGCCGGGTTTTCGCGCAGCAGGAAGGACCGGACCTCAGGATCGCCGACATAGGCGCCATGGACCGCTTCGATCAGATTGCCGGGAATGGCGTGCGTGGTCTCCGCGAAGCCGACGAGGCGGTCCACCGTTTCGGCGAATTCCGAGGCGCCGCGCGGGCCGTGACGCATCTGGCCGTCGATGAAGCGGCGGTTGACGGCGCGCGCTCGCACGACGCGGCCGACGGCTTCGGCGACGGAACGCGGCTTCGGCTTTTGCGGGTCGGTGGTGTCGAGCACGATGACGTCGGCCTTGCCGCCGAGCGCCGCCACCGCCGCCGAAAAGCCGCCGATGAAGGCGACATCGGCGGACCCTTCGAGAATGTCGCGGCCCGGATCGTCGCCGGTGTGGACGAGGAGGTCGGCTTCCGCGAGGCGGGAGGCGAAACCGTCCGGAACCGCTTCACCTTCACCCGCCGCGCCGCCATAGGCATGGGAGGCGGCGTCGAGATAGGCGCGGCCGAGGTCCTCGCGCCGCTCCCAGTCGCCGCTCGAAAGCAGGTTTTCCAGCCCCGCGCCGTAGGTGCCGGGCGACGAACCGAAGATGCGTGGCGCGACCTTGCCGGCGGCGCGGCGTTCTGCGGCAAGCGGGTTTTCGTCGTCGTCCTCGTCGCGATTTGCGACCGCGCGCGCAGCGGCGTCGATCAGCGCGATCTGCACCGGGAACATGTCCCTGAACAGGCCGGAGATGCGCCAGGTCACATCGATGCGCGGACGCCCCAACGCAGCCGGCGGCAATACCTCGATGCCGGTGACGCGGCCGGTCGCGGCGTCCCATTGCGGGCGGCAGCCCATCAGCGCCAGCCCTTGCGCGATCTCCTCGCCGCCGGTGCGCAGTGACGCCGAACCCCAGAGGTCGATGATCAACGCGCGCGGCCAGTCGCCATGCGCTTGCAGATACGAAGTCACGATCTCGTCGGCGGCGACCTTGCCGAGGTCGTAGGCGGTCGGCGTCGGCATGGTGCGCGGGTCGGCGGTGAAAAGGTTGCGGCCGGTCGGAAGAACGTCGGTACGGCCCCGCGCCGGCGCGCCGGACGGGCCGGCGGCGACGTGGCGGCCGTCGAGTGCGGCCAGCAGGCTCGTTTTCTCAGCTTCGGCGCTGGCCAGCCGCAGCGGATCGACTTCGCCTTCGGCTGGGCGGCCGTAGACGTGCAGCCCGTCCTTGATGGCGAAATCCTTCAGGTCGCACAGCCAGGCGTCGATGCGGCGCAGCGCCTCGTCCGGCGCGTCGGTTTTCGCCACGCCGGCATCGGCTGAAAGGCTGGTGGCCTCGGCCGCTTCGACAATCAGCCTGGCCAGCCGGTCGCGGCGGCGGCGGTCGAGGCCATCGGCTTGCGCGTATTCGTCCACCAGCCGCTCCAGCTTCTGCTGGTTTTCATCCAACCCGGCGGATGCGAGCGGCGGCGGCAGGTGGCCGAGCGTCACGGCGGATATGCGTCGCTTGGCCTGCGCGGCCTCGCCGGGGTTCGAGACGATGAAGGGATAGACGACCGGCAGCGAACCGGTGACGATCTCCGGAAAGCAGTTTTCGCTCAACGCCACGGTCTTGCCGGGCAGCCATTCCAGCGTGCCATGCGCGCCGACATGGACGATGGCGTGGACATCGATAGCCTTTTGCAACCACAGGCCGAAGGCGACGAGTTCGTGTCGGGGCGGCAATGTCGGGTCATGGTAGTCAGCGCGGCGATCTTCCGAACGGCCGCGATCCGGCGTCAGCGCGACGGTGACATTGCCGAAAGTGGCCGCCCGGACGGGGACCGTGCTTCCGGGGGCGGTCTGCCCGTAAGCGTCGCCGCCCATGTTGCCCCACGCTGTAGTCATGCTTTCTCGTGCGGCAACAGGCAGGTCGGAGAAATGACGCCGGTATTCCTCCTTGCCCAATCCGTCGTCGCCATGCTCCAGCGCGTCCAGAAGTTGGCGTGGCGATTCCGGAATGCCTTCAACGGCATAGCCTGCATCCCTCAGATCGTGCAGCATGGCGAGCACGCTGGAAGGGACGTCGAGCCCGACCGCGTAGCCGGTGCGGCCGGGGGCGCTCGGATAGTCGGGGATCAGGATCGCCACGCGGCGATCTCCCGCTGGCGTTTGCCGCAGCCGCAGGACATTGGCGATGCGTCTCGCGACCTGCTCGATGCGGTCCGGCTCCGGACGATTGGAAAGTGCGCGGAAGCCGAGTTCGGCATCCGCCTCGCCCTGTGCCTTGAAGGAGACCGCGCCGGCGAGGATACGTCCGTCCAGTTCCGGCAGCACGACGTGCATGGCGAGGTCCGCCGGCGCGAGGCCACGCTGGTTGGTTTCCCACGCATTACGCCGGGTCGTGGCGACGATCACCTGGAAGACAGGCACCCCGGCCCGGTCGAACAGGGTCTCGACGCCAGGCTCCGCGCTGGAAGCGAAGGCCGTGGCCGTGACGACGGCCGACGGCCGGAGGGACTTGAAGGCAGCCTCCACGAAGGCAAGCGATTCCTTGTCCTTCAGGCTGGAGACGAAGATCGGGACGGCCGTGATGCCTTTCGCCCGCAGCGCCGCCGTCAGCGCATCGATCGGCGCGGCATCAGCCGCCAGAAGCATCGAGCGATAGAAGAGGATGGGAACGACGGGGGTGGCTTTTGCCTCCATTTCGGCGTCGTGCACCCCCACCCCTAACCCCTCCCCGCAAGGGGGAGGGGGACTTTGCAGCGATGCCGCAATCCGGTCGCCCAGGCGATTTGCCGGATCGGCGGCGCCGGCGTCTCCCTCCCCCTTGCGGGGAGGGGACAGGGGTGGGGGTGAGCCATCGTGCGCGATCGATCTCCCTCCATGCGAAAGGTCCACCACGCCCATGCCCGGTTCGTAGTACCCGGCCTTCGGCACCTCGACCGGCCGGGCGGTATCGATGTCGCGCCCGGCAAGACCGGCCAGACGGCGAACCAGCGCGCGCATGTTGTCCGGTCCGCCGGCCCGGAAGTAGCCGAGCAGCGCGGCAAGCTCGTCCTGAGGCAGCGTCGAGGCCTCGGCCAGTCGCGGCTCTGCGTCGCGGTCCTCGCCCGGCAGCAGGGCGAGCTTGATTCCACGTTCGCGCGCCAGCGCGGACAGGCGGTCGCAGCCGTAGCGCCACCAGTCGTAGCCGCCGAGAAGGCGCACGAGGATGACCTTGGCGTGGCTGGCAACGCCGTCCATCCACAGATCCACCGACATGGGATGGCGCAGGTCGCGCAGGGCCGCGAGCCGCATCGACGGCAGCGCGCCGCGCTCTTCCTTCCAGGCAGAAGCCAGACCTGCCAGATCGCTGTCTGTGAAGGACAGCGCCAGAATGTCGGCCGGCTGCTGCCTCAAGTCGATCGGCTCGGCGATATCGTCGAGCGACGCCGAAGTGGTGGTCAGGATGTGCATGACCTGACTCTTCCGGCTTTTCCGTTCAGCCCGCCAGTATTTTTTCGATCGCCGGCCTGTCCAGGCCTTTCAGGCCGATCACCACCAGCTTCGAGCGGCGCTCGTCCCCGGCCGTCCAGGCCCGGTCGTAATAGTGGTTCACGCGCGGGCCGACTGCCTGCAGCAGAAGCCGCATCGGCTTGCCGCCGACCTCGACGAATCCCTTGACGCGCAGCACGTTCTCTTCTTCCGCCGCCTTCGCCACGCGGGCGGCAAGGTCCTGCGGGTCCGCCACCGTCGGAATCTCGACAACGAACGTATCGAAATCGTCGTGCTCGTGGTCGGCCATGCCGTCATGATGGCTCTTGCGGTTCTCGATGTCGTCCTCGACGGCGAGGCCGAGGCCGAGCAGCACCGAAGGGTCCACCTTGCCCTGGGTGGTCGGCACCACCTTGACGGCCCGCGCGACGTGCTCGTTCAAAAGGGCGTTGGCCTTGGCGGAGGCGTCGGCGTCCATCAGGTCGCCTTTCGACAGGATGATGAGGTCGGCGCAGCCGACCTGATCCTCGAAGACCTCTTCGATCGGATCATCATGGTCGAGTGCATCGTCGGCGGCGCGCTGGGCGGCGAGCGCGTCCATGTCGGAGGCGACGCGGCCGTCCGCCAGCGCCGGCCCGTCCACCACCGCCACGACGCCGTCGACGGTGACGCGGCTCTTGACGCTCGGCCACTGGAAGGCCTGCACCAGCGGCTTGGGCAAGGCGAGGCCGGACGTCTCGATCAGGATATGATCGACCTTCGGCGTGCGCGACAGGATCTGGTCCAGCGCCGGCACGAAGTCGTCGGCGACGGTGCAGCAGATACAGCCATTCGCCAGCTCGACGATGTTCTCCTCCGGGCAGGTATCGACGCCGCAGCCCTTCAGGATCTCGCCGTCGACGCCGACGTCTCCGAACTCGTTGACGATGAGGGCCAGCCGCTTGTCGCCGGCGTTTTCAAGTATGTGGCGGATCAGCGTCGTCTTGCCGGCGCCGAGGAAGCCGGTGACGACGGTGCAGGGAACGCGGGAAGCGGAAGCGGTCATGGAATGTCCTTCAGCATGTCGAGGGGAGGGATGCGCGCGACAAGGCCGCGCTTGAGGCAATCGGGGCGGCCGCGCCAGGGGATCAGGCCGTCCGCGGATTCTGAAAGAAGCCGGGCGCCGGTCACGAGGTCGGCGCCGCTGGCGGTCGTCAAATCGCCGAAGATATAGCTCCAGCCACCCTTGCGCAGAAGCGCTGCCGAGAGCCGGCGCTTGCAGTTGCCGAGGCAGTCCACCGTGCGGACGGCAACGGTGCCGCCGGCAGCGCGGCGGGCGTCTCCCGCGAGAACGGTGCCGGCGCGCGGATGCGCGTCCGAGCCGCTTTCGTCGCGGCAGGTGGCGCAGACCACGATCGTGACGTCGGCGTCGTTGGTCGCGCCATGCGATGGGTCGCCGGCTGCAACGTCGGTCAGGTCGGGGAAAACATCGTCGCGGTTCAAAATGCGGCTCCTTGTCCGGGACACCCGCCGGACGATCGGAATTCTGTGTTCGACGGCAGGTCTCCTGGCTCGCGGTTCTTCGCCGTGTCGCCGCCTTCCCGGATATCCAGTGGCCTTCGGCTTCGGCTCGTCGCTTACAGTTGCGGGGACAGCCGCGGATTCGGAAAATCTCCTACACCGCATTCCCTCTTAGCTTCTCCTTCTCGGGAGAAGACCGTCACGCGGGATTTAGGCCGCCGGCAAGGACGCTGTCAATGACGGCGCGCGCTGCACGGTGTCGGTATCCGGACAGGACGGTCCGCCGGGGACCACCGGCAGCTACCGGACCGGCAGTCCCCTCCGCTGCCATTCGTCGGGCGGGATCGGGTCGCCGACGCGGAAGGCGAAGGACAGAACTTTCGTGGCGTCGGCGTCGACCTCGCAACGATAGGCCAGGTCGCGCCATTTCCCGCCGACCCGAAAAGCCGCGCGCGGCACGTCGATGACGTTTCCATCCTTCAGCGGATAGGAGGGCAGCAGGTCCGCGAAATAGGGCGGATCGGCATGGGTGAGCTGTGCGCTGAGTTCGCTGACGCAAAGCGTGCCGCCCCGCGCGCTGCGCGGCATCCCCGCCATCGCCGTGACTGCAAGGGCGTCGCCGGTGGACGATCTCGAAAACAGCGATCTGGCATTCTTCAGTTTTTTCGTCTTTCCTCTTTTCGGTGTCTCGGCTTTCTCCGCCTTCGGCTTGGCTTCGTCGTGTTTTGGCGGTGCCTGGGTGCTTCCGCCCGGCGAAGCCATGATCTTGGGGGCGGAGGCTTCCTGTCGCTTCGTTTCCTCCCGCCGGTCGACTTCGGCGGCTCCGCCGGCTTCCGCGCTGTCTCCCTGCAAGGATTTGCGAGGGCCGGCATCCTTTCGTCCATATTGCACGACCGGATTCAGGCGTGGGATAGGCTGGCTGGCAGGCGTTTGCTTCGGCGGCGTCTTGGCGGCATTCGCTTGCTTTTTGGGTGGTTCCGGCGGTTTTTGCGGGGCAGGGGGAGCTTTCGGTTTTGGCTGCTCTATGGGAGGAGCAACGAGCTTGACTGCCACGGCGTCTTCTTTTTGCGGCGCTTCCAGTGAATTCGGCAGCCCGAAGATCAGCAGCGCCGCGATGGCGGCATGCAGGCCGACGGAGACCGGCAAAGCCAGTCTCAGCGTTCGGTTCGGCTCCCTAGTTTCATCCTGCATCATCACAGCGTGCAACGGCATGGCGGCGAGATCATGCCGCTCGACAGTTTGCGGGTACAGGTCGCGGTCGCCGCTTGCAACCGGAGCGGTATCAGCCGCTGGCCGCGACGTTCGGCCCGGCCGCGGCCAGCAAAGCGGGTCCAAGGTCCCCCGCCGGGGTGATCTCCATGCGCTCCAGCCCGAGCCAGCCCTGGAGATGCTTCAGCTCTTCCGTCAGGTGGACGGCGGTTTCCGGCGGTGCGCCGGACTCGGCGAACGTCGCGTGGACGCGCAGGACGCCGGTCGGCCGGTCGGCCTTCAGGTCGACGCGCGCGACGATCGTATCGCCGAGCAGGAACGGCAGCACATAATAGCCGAACTGGCGCTTTTCGGCGGGCGTGTAGATTTCGATGCGGTAGCGGAAACCGTAGAGGGTTTCGGCGCGAGTGCGTTCGAACACGACGGGGTCGAAGGGTGCGAGCAGCGCGCGCGCTTCGATGCGGCGCGGCATGCGGGCGTCCTTGTAGAGCCAGGCCTGTCGGTTCCAGCCCTCGACCGCGACGGGAAGCAGCGCGCCTTCCTCCACCAGTTCCTCGATTCCTTTCTTGGTGTCGTCGGGCGAAAGGCGAAAATAGTCGCGCAGGTCCGCATAGGTGGCCACGCCGTGCGCGCGGGCGGATATGCGCAGAAGTTCGCGGTGCGCGTCTGCGGCGGACGGCTCGGGCAGATCGAGGACCGAGGCGGGCAGCGCGCGCTCCGGCAGATCGTAGAACCGCTCGAAGCCTCGCCGCGAATGGGTGGTGATCAGCCCGGCCCAGAACAGCCACTCGAAGGCGTGCTTGGCGTCGCTCCAACCCCACCAGCCGCCTTTGCCCTTATGGCCTTCGATATCGGATGCCGCGATAGGACCGCGGCTCCTGACCTCCTGCAGGATCTCCTCGATGAACGCCTTCTTGTCCTCGGCCCAGACAGCGAGCCCTTTATATATCTCGCTTGCGTCGTTGGCGCGTGCCCGCCGCATGCGCCATTGCATGAGCGGCCAGAGCTCGAGCGGCAGCAGCGAAGCTTCGTGCGCCCAGTATTCGAACAGCAGCCGCTTGCGGCCGGCCATCGCACCGTCCAGCAAGGCCATCGGGTAGGAACCGAGCCGCGAATAAAGCGGCATGTAATGCGCGCGCACCACTGCCGACACGGAATCGATCTGGAACAGGCCGACCCGCGACAGCACGCGTTGCAGGTGCCGCCGGTCGATCGTTCCTGCCGGCGCGGGATCGGCGAAGCCCTGCGCCGCAAGCGCGATGCGGCGGGCCAGGGGCAGCGAAATCTTCTCTTTCATGAGTTCCGTTTCTGCTTCGTCAGGATGCCGCTGCGACACCCGATTCCAGCTACCCTAGCAAGGAAGCGGCGGTTTTGCTGTCAGGAGAAAAAGTGGAGTAAAAAGCGAAGGAAATCAAACAGGAGCGGATAAGGCCAGTTTTGCACCGGTTGCCCGCCAGAAGCCGATTTTGGCGAATGTTTGACTTGCTTCACAAGAACCGCTGCGCTAACCCTCGCCGCGTTGCAGCATATGGGCCGTTCAATCGGTTCAGCAGGCAAACTGTCACGCTTCCGCAATACGGTCCCGTGCTGTAAGTCTGGCCGGAAGGCCGCAAACGGAAAGTCGCAGCATGAACGCACTTCTCGGTTCGTATCTGCCGATCGTGATCTTCATCGGCGTGGCGCTGGTCGTCGGTCTGGCGCTGATCACCGCGCCCTACATCGTGGCCTATCGAAATCCCGATCCGGAAAAGCTTTCCGCCTATGAATGCGGCTTCAATTCGTTCGACGATGCCCGCATGAAATTCGACATCCGCTTCTATCTGGTGTCGATCCTGTTCATCATCTTCGATCTCGAGGTGGCGTTCCTGTTTCCGTGGGCCGTTTCCTTCTCGAAGATCGGCATGCTCGGCTTCTGGTCGATGATGGTTTTCCTCGGCGTGCTGACGATCGGCTTTGCTTACGAGTGGAAGAAGGGAGCGCTGGAATGGGATTGAGCACCACTCCGGTGAAAGGCGGGGGCACGCTCGTCGCCCCGCAGCCCAAGGGTATCCTGGACCCGGCCACAGGCAAGCCGGTCGGCTCGACCGATCCGTTCTTCGCCGGCATCAACAATGAACTGGCCGACAAGGGCTTTCTCGTCACCTCGGCCGACGCGCTGATCACCTGGGCGCGCTCCGGCTCGCTGATGTTCATGACCTTCGGCCTGGCCTGCTGCGCCGTCGAGATGATCCATACATCGATGCCGCGCTATGACTCGGAACGCTTCGGCGTCGCGCCGCGCGCTTCACCGCGCCAGTCGGACGTGATGATCGTCGCCGGCACGCTGACCAACAAGATGGCGCCGGCGCTGCGCAAGGTCTACGACCAGATGCCGGAGCCGCGCTACGTCATCTCGATGGGCTCGTGCGCCAATGGCGGCGGCTACTATCACTATTCCTATTCGGTGGTGCGCGGCTGCGACCGCATCGTGCCCGTCGACATCTACGTGCCCGGCTGCCCGCCGAGCGCCGAGGCGCTGCTCTACGGCATCCTTCTCCTACAGAAGAAGATCCGCCGCACCGGCACGATCGAACGGTGACCTGACATGAGCGAAGCTCTCAGCGATCTTGCCGCCCACATCCGCGAAAAGCTCGGCGACACCGTGCTGGACAGCGTGCTCGCCTATGGCGAGTTGACGGTGGTCGTGGCGCCCGAAAGCGTGGTCGCCGCGGCGACCTTCCTGCGCGACGACGCGCGCTGCCGGTTCGTCTCCATCATCGATATTTCCGGCGCCGACTATCCGGCACGCGAAAAGCGCTTCGATGTGGCCTATCATCTGCTTTCGCCGAAGCAGAACCTTCGCATCCGCCTGAAGGTGTGGGCCGACGAGGAGACGATCGTCCCGTCCGTCACCGGTGTGTGGCCGGGCGCCGACTGGTACGAGCGCGAGACCTACGATCTCTACGGCGTGCTGTTCTCCGGCCACCCGGACCTGCGCCGCATCCTCACCGACTACGGCTTCGAGGGCCATCCGCTGCGCAAGGACTTCCCGCTGACGGGCTTCTACGAGGTCCGCTACGACGACGAGGCCAAGCGCGTGATCTACGAGCCGGTCGAGCTCAAGCAGGAATTCCGCAATTTCGACTTTCTGTCCCCGTGGGAAGGCACCGAATACGTGCTGCCGGGGGACGAGAAGGCGAAGGCGAACTGAGGCGCATCCATGGCCGAGACGTCTGTCCGCAACTTCAACATCAATTTCGGCCCGCAGCATCCGGCCGCGCACGGCGTGCTGCGCCTCGTGCTGGAACTGGATGGCGAGGTGGTCGACCGCGTCGATCCGCATATTGGGCTGCTTCACCGCGGCACCGAGAAGCTGATGGAGCACAAGACCTATCTGCAGGCCGTGCCCTATCTCGACCGCCTCGACTATTGCGCGCCGATGAACCAGGAACACGCCTTCGCGCTTGCCGCCGAGCGGCTGCTCGGCATCGAGGTGCCGAAGCGCGGGCAACTGATCCGGGTGCTCTATTCCGAGATCGGCCGCATCATGTCGCACATCTTGAACGTGACGACGCAGGCCATGGACGTCGGCGCGCTGACCCCGCCGCTGTGGGGCTTCGTCGACCGCGAAAAGCTGATGGTTTTCTACGAACGCGCCTCCGGTTCGCGCATGCATGCGGCCTATTTCCGGCCGGGCGGTGTCCACCAGGACCTGCCTAAGCAGTTGATCGAGGACATCGGCCGCTGGATCGATCCGTTCCTGAAGAACCTCGACGATCTCGATGATCTCCTGACGCCCAACCGCATCTTCAAGCAGCGCAACGCAGATATCGGCGTGGTGTCGCTGGAAGACGCATGGGCCTGGGGTTTTTCCGGCGTCATGGTGCGCGGCTCGGGCGCCGCCTGGGACCTGCGCAAGTCGCAGCCCTACGAATGCTATGCCGAGATGGATTTCGACATTCCCGTCGGCAAGAACGGCGACTGCTACGACCGCTATCTCATCCGCATGGAAGAAATGCGCCAGTCGGCGAAGATCATGCGCCAGTGCATCGACCTTCTGCTCGGCAAGGAATCGACCGGTCCGGTCTCCAATCTCGACGGCAAGGTGGTGCCGCCCAAGCGCGGCGCCATGAAGCGCTCGATGGAATCGCTGATCCATCACTTCAAATTGTACACCGAAGGCTACCATGTGCCCGCCGGCGAAGTGTATGCAGCCGTGGAAGCGCCCAAGGGTGAGTTCGGCGTCTATCTGGTGTCCGACGGCACCAACAAGCCCTATCGCTGCAAGCTGCGCGCGCCGGGGTTCGCGCATCTTCAGGCCATGGATTTCCTGTGCCGCGGTCATCTTCTGGCCGACGTCACCGCCGTCCTCGGTTCCCTCGACATCGTCTTTGGTGAGGTCGATCGCTAATTATGTCCGTACGTCGTCTCGCAGAGCCAGCCGCCCAGCCAGCGTCCTTCGCCTTCAACAAGGCGAATACGGCGGCGGCCAGGAAGTGGATCGCCAAATATCCAAAGGGTCGGCAGCAGTCGGCGATCATCCCGCTGCTGATGCTGGCGCAGGAGCAGGAAGGCTGGGTCACCCAAAAGGCGATCGAAGCCGTCTGCGACATGCTCGAAATGCCCTATATCCGCGGGCTCGAGGTCGCGACCTTCTACACGCAGTACCAGCTCAAGCCCGTCGGCACGCGCGCCCATATCCAGGTCTGCGGAACCACGCCCTGCATGCTGCGCGGCGCCGGCGAGCTGATGGATATGTGCCGGTCCAAGATCCATCACGAGCAGTTCCACACCAATGCCGCCGGCACGCTGTCGTGGGAGGAGGTCGAGTGCCTCGGCGCCTGCGTCAACGCGCCGATGGTGATGGTGTTCAAGGACACCTACGAGGACCTGACGCCGGAGCGGCTGGAAGAAATCATCGACGCCTTCGAGGCGGGCAAGGGGAGCGACATCAAGCCCGGCCCGCAGATCGACCGTTTCTATTCCGCGCCGGAAGGCGGGTTTACGGCGCTGGCCGACGAGAAGGCGGTGCTGAAGTCCACGCCTGACAAGGTGGGCAAGGCTGCCAAGGCGGCGGAAATCCCGCCGTCCAACGCCGCCAAGGCGGCAACGGACGCCCCCGAAACCGATCCGTCGCAGAAGGCGCCGAAGAAAAAGGCGCCGAAGGCGGCGCCCGCCGCCGAGACCGCTTCGCCCGCCCCGAAGTTCGACAAGAAGAAGGCTGATCTGGCCGAGCCGGCGGTCGAAGAGGTCAAAGGCAAGAAGCGCACCCGTCCGATCCCGCCGCAGGGGGCTGCGAGCGCCTACAAGGCGCCCGAGATGCTGAAGGGCGACCCGATCGGCGCGGCGGCGAAGAAGACGACCGCGAAGGCGGACAAACCGTCGCTCGATCACAAGGACCGGCCCAAGGGCATCGAGAAGCCGGCGGCGGTCGACGATCTCAAGCTGATCTCCGGCGTGGGGCCTAAGAACGAGGCGACCCTGCATTCGCTCGGCATCTACACCTTCGCGCAAGTCGCTTCGTGGAAGAAGGCCGAGCGCGCCTGGGTCGACGGTTACCTGAATTTCCACGGCCGCATCGAGCGCGAGGACTGGGTCAGGCAAGCCAAGGCACTCGCCAAGGGCGGGGTAGCCGAATACATCCGCGTCTTCGGCAAGAAGCCGGTCTGAGGAGTAGAACATGCTTCAGGACAAAGACCGCATCTTCACCAATATCTATGGCCGCTTCGACAAGTCGCTGCAGGGCGCCATGTCGCGCGGCATCTGGGACGACACCAAGGGCCTCATCGACAAGGGCCGTGACTGGATCATCAACGAGATGAAGGCGTCCGGGCTGCGCGGGCGCGGCGGTGCCGGCTTCCCCACTGGCCTGAAATGGTCGTTCATGCCCAAGCAGAGCGACGGCCGGCCGAGCTATCTCGTCGTCAACGCCGACGAGTCCGAGCCCGGCACCTGCAAGGATCGTGACATCATGCGCCATGACCCGCACACGCTGGTCGAGGGCTGCCTGGTGGCCGGCTTCGCGATGGGCGCGGTGGCGGCCTACATCTATGTGCGCGGCGAGTTCATTCGTGAGCGCGAGGCGCTGCAGCGTGCCATCGACGAAGCCTATGACGCGAAGCTGATCGGCAAGAACAACAAGAACGGCTACGACTTCGACATCTATGTCCACCATGGCGCCGGCGCCTATATCTGCGGCGAGGAGACGGCGCTGCTGGAAAGCCTGGAAGGCAAGAAGGGCCAGCCGCGCCTGAAGCCGCCGTTCCCGGCCAATGTCGGCCTCTACGGCTGCCCGACCACGGTCAACAATGTCGAGTCGATCGCCGTCGCGCCGACCATCCTGCGCCGCGGCGCCGCCTGGTTCTCGGCCATCGGCCGGCCGAACAACGTCGGCACGAAACTGTACATGCTGGTCGGCCACGTCAATACGCCCTGCGTCGTCGAAGAGGCGATGGGAACCACCTTCCGCGAGATCGTGGAGAAGCATGGCGGCGGCGTGCGCGGCGGCTGGGACAATCTGCTTGCCGTCATCCCCGGCGGCGCGTCCTGCCCGGTGGTCAAGGGCGAGGATATTCTCGACGCCCCGATGGATTTCGACGGCATGCGCGAGTTGAAGTCGTCCTTCGGCACGGCGGCGATGATCATCATGGACAAGTCCACCGACATCGTGAAGGCGATCGCGCGGCTGTCCTACTTCTTCAAGCACGAAAGCTGCGGCCAGTGCACGCCGTGCCGCGAGGGCACCGGCTGGATGTGGCGCGTCATGGAGCGGCTGGTGCGCGGCGAGGCGCAGAAGCGCGAGATCGACATGCTGCTCGACGTCACCAAGCAGATCGAAGGCCACACGATCTGCGCGCTGGGCGATGCGGCGGCCTGGCCGATCCAGGGCCTGATCCGCAACTTCCGCCCTGAGATCGAGAGGCGCATCGACGAGTTCACCCGCAATGCGCACCGGGCCGAGCCCGTGCTGGTGGCTGCGGAGTAGGCGCTTTGAGCAAGCGGGGCGAAATCGAGATGCCGAAGGAACTGGCCGGCGCGGCCAATCTGATGGCGCATCCGCTGGCCGGTGCGGCGGCCCTGTCGGCGCTCGGCGTCGGGCTGGCCAGCCAGGCTTTCGGCGCTTGGATGGGCGCCCTGACCGGCGCGGCGGAAATTTCGCAGAGGCTTTTTCAGCGGGTCGATGTCTCGCCGGACGGCGACGATGCCTTCATCGAGCATCCGAGGCATTCCGCGATCCGCGACGAAGCCGCTGAACGGCGGGCGCTGATCGACAAGACGAAGGCCCTGGCCGCGAGGAAGGCGGAGGCTTCGTCCGCGCGCGGGCTGGGCACGACGGCAGCCGCTGCGGACGGAAAGGTGCAGGCAGCGCGGGTTGCGGCCGTGGCGGGTACTGCCGCGACATCGGCTGCCGAAGTTCCTATGACCGCCGGCAATGGCCGCCAGCCGAAGACGCTCGCGCGTCCCGCTGCGCCCGACGACCTGAAGGCGATAGCGGGAATAGGACCGAAGCTGGAGCAGGTGCTGAACGGTCTCGGCGTATGGACCTATGACCAGATTTCGGCTTGGACGGCTGAGGAAGTTGCCTGGATGGAAGACCATCTCGGCTTTGCGGGACGCATCGGCCGGGACGGCTGGCAGGAGCAGGCGGCGACGCTTGCCGTTCATACCGGAACGGCGGGGTAGGGGCCGTGAGCATGAAACCGGACGCGATGCCGGGCACGGTGATGATCGACGGCGTGCAGGTCGGCGACCTGTTCAAGGCATATGAGGCGGCACAGGCCGCCGGAGACAGATGATGGCTAAGCTCAAGGTCGACGGGAAAGAGATCGAGGTACCCGACCACTACACGCTGCTGCAGGCGGCCGAGGCGGCCGGCGCGGAAGTGCCGCGCTTCTGCTTCCACGAGCGGCTGTCGATCGCCGGTAACTGCCGCATGTGTCTGGTCGAGGTAAAGGGCGGCCCGCCCAAGCCGCAGGCGTCCTGCGCCATGGGCGTGCGCGATTTGCGCCCCGGCCCGAACGGCGAGGCGCCCGAAATGTTCACCAACACGCCGATGGTGAAGAAGGCGCGCGAAGGGGTGATGGAGTTCCTGCTCATCAACCATCCGCTCGATTGCCCGATCTGCGACCAGGGCGGCGAGTGCGACCTACAGGACCAGGCGATGGCCTTCGGCGTCGATTCCTCGCGCTACAAGGAAAACAAGCGCGCGGTCGAGGACAAGTATATCGGCCCGCTGGTCAAGACGGTGATGAACCGCTGCATCCACTGCACGCGCTGCGTCCGCTTCACCACCGAGGTTGCCGGCATCTCCGAGCTTGGCCTGATCGGCCGCGGCGAGGATGCCGAGATCACCACCTATCTCGAACGCGCGATGACGTCAGAGTTGCAGGGCAACGTCGTCGACCTTTGCCCGGTCGGCGCGCTGACGTCGAAACCCTTTGCCTTCACGGCGCGGCCGTGGGAGCTGAACAAGACCGAATCCATCGACGTGATGGACGCGGTCGGCTCGTCGATCCGCGTGGATTCGCGCGGCCGTGAGGTGATGCGCATCATGCCGCGCGAGAACGACCAGGTGAACGAGGAGTGGATATCCGACAAGAGCCGCTTCATCTGGGACGGGCTGCGCACCCAGCGTCTCGACCGGCCCTATGTGCGCAAGGACGGCAGGCTCGTCGCCGCGTCATGGGGCGAAGCGTTCGCCGCCATCAAGGATGCCGTTGCCAAGACCTCGCCCGAGAAGATCGGCGCGATCGCCGGGGATCTCGCGGCGGTGGAGGAAATGTACGCTCTCAAGCTGCTGATGCAGTCGCTCGGCTCCGCCAATATCGACTGCCGGCAGGACGGCGCGGCGCTCGACCCAGCGCTTGGCCGCGGCAGCTACATCTTCAACCCGACCATCGAGGGCATCGAGGACGCCGATGCCGTCCTGATCATCGGCGCCAATCCGCGCTTCGAGGCGTCGGTGCTCAATACCCGCATCCGCAAGCGCTGGCGCGGCGACACCGTGCTGCCGGTCGGCGTCATCGGCGATGTCGGCGACCTGCGCTACGATTATGAACAGCTTGGCGCGGGAACCGAAACGCTGAAGGACCTCGCCGACGGCAACGGCAAGTTCTTCCAGACGTTGAAGAAAGCGTCAAAACCCCTTGTCATCGTGGGGCAGGGCGCGCTTGCCCGCGCTGATGGCGCAGCCGTTCTGGGCCTTGCCGCCAAGCTCGCCACGGCTGTTGGCGCCGTCACGCCCGATTGGAACGGTCTGGCCGTTCTGCACAACGCGGCTGCACGCGTCGGCGGCCTCGACATCGGTTTCGTGCCGGGCGAGGGCGGCAAGGACATCGCCGGCATGCTGGGTGACAGCGAAGTTCTGTTCCTGCTCGGTGCCGACGAATTGGATATGGGCCAGACCGGTGGCGCTTTCGTCGTCTATATCGGCACACATGGCGATGCCGGCGCACACCGCGCCAACGTCATCCTGCCGGCATCGGCCTACACCGAGAAGTCCGGCACCTACGTCAACACGGAAGGCCGTGTGCAGATGACCAACCGCGCCGGCTTCGCGCCTGGCGAGGCCAAGGAAGACTGGGCGATCCTCAGGGCGCTGTCGGACGTGCTCGGCAGGAAGCTGCCGTTCGATTCGCTGGCGCAGCTTCGCGCCAGGCTCTATGGCGAGTATCCGCACCTGGCACGCATCGACCAGATCGCGCCCGGCAGTACGGACGACATTGCTCGCGCAGCCAAGCTCGGCGGCCGGCTGGGCAAGGGTGCGTTCACCTCGCCGGTGATCGATTTCTACCTCACCAACCCGATTGCGCGAGCCTCGGCCGTCATGGCCGAATGCTCGGCGCTGGCGAAAAACGGTTTCCAGCAGGCGGCAGAGTAGACATGGATTCCTTCTTCTCCTTCTACGTCCTGCCGGCGCTGATCATCCTGCTGAAGTCGGTCGTGCTGATCGTCGTCCTGCTCGTCATCATCGCCTTCCTGCTCTACGGCGACCGCAAGATCTGGGCGGCGGTGCAGTTGCGGCGCGGTCCGAACGTGGTTGGTCCCTTCGGCCTGCTGCAGTCCTTTGCGGACCTTTTGAAGTTCGTCTTCAAGGAGCCGATCATTCCGTCCGGCGCCAACAAGGGCGTGTTCCTGCTGGCGCCGCTGGTCTCCGCGGTGCTGGCGATCGCGGCATGGGCGGTCATCCCTGTCAACGACGGCTGGGCGGTTGCCAACATCAATGTCGGCATCCTCTACGTCTTCGCGATCTCCTCGCTGGAAGTCTATGGCGTCATCATGGGCGGTTGGGCGTCGAATTCGAAATACCCGTTCCTCGGCGCCCTGCGTTCGGCCGCGCAGATGGTGTCCTACGAGGTGTCCATCGGCTTCGTGATCGTGACCGTGCTCCTGTGCGTCGGCTCGCTCAACATGACCGACATCGTGCTGTCGCAGCAGGACGGGCTGGGCACTCATCTCGGCGTGCCGGTCAACACTTTCCTCGACTGGCACTGGCTCGGCCTGCTGCCGATGTTCGTGATTTTCATGATCTCGGCGCTGGCCGAGACCAACCGGCCGCCCTTCGATCTGGTGGAGGCCGAATCCGAGCTCGTTGCCGGTCACATGGTCGAATATTCCTCGACGCCGTTCCTGCTGTTCTTCCTCGGCGAATACGTCGCGGTGGTGCTGATGTGCGCGCTGACCACGATCCTGTTCCTCGGCGGCTGGCTGCCTCCGGTGGACGTCGCGCCCTTCACATGGGTTCCGGGCGTGATCTGGTTCGTGCTCAAGGTCTGCTTCGTCTTTTTCATCTTCTCCATGGCGAAGGCGGTATTGCCCCGCTATCGCTACGACCAGTTGATGCGGCTCGGCTGGAAGGTGTTCCTGCCGATCTCGCTGGCGATGGTCGTGCTCACCGCCGCTTTCCTCAAGATCACGGGACTTGCCTGATGGGTGCCCTCTCACAAGCCGCCAAGAGCCTGCTGCTCAAGGACATCGTCGGCGGATATCTGCTCGGCCTGCGCCAGTTCGTGGCGCCCAAGGAAACCATCAACTATCCGCACGAGAAGGGGCCGACTTCTCCGCGCTTCCGTGGCGAGCACGCGCTGCGCCGCTATCCGAACGGCGAGGAACGCTGCATCGCCTGCAAACTGTGCGAGGCGATCTGCCCGGCGCAGGCCATCACCATCGAGGCCGGCCCGCGCCGCAACGACGGCACGCGCCGCACCGTGCGCTACGACATCGACATGGTGAAGTGCATTTATTGCGGCTTCTGCCAGGAAGCCTGTCCGGTCGACGCGATCGTCGAGGGGCCGAATTTCGAGTTCGCGACGGAGACGCGCGAGGAACTCTACTACGACAAGGACAAGCTGCTGGCCAACGGTGACCGGTGGGAGCGCGAACTGGCGCGCAACATCGCACTGGACGCGCCTTACAGGTGAGACCGGCACTCCTCTCTCCATTCACGGGGAGAGACCGAAGACAGGAAACATGGACGTGCCGGCAAGGCTCGTCTAAGGAACACGCGATTTCGCGACCCGGAGGCGGGGCGGAGTCGGGAACAGGAACCCGGGGGAACCCATGCTCAACGGCCTAGAGGCGATCTTCTTCTATTTCTTCGCCTTCATCGCGGTGGCGTCGGCTTTCATGGTCATCGCCGCGCGCAATCCCGTCCATTCCGTGCTGTTCCTGATCCTCACCTTCTTCAATGCGGCGGGGCTGTTCTTGCTGACGGGCGCCGAGTTCCTGGCGATGATCCTGCTTGTCGTCTATGTCGGCGCGGTGATGGTGCTGTTCCTGTTCGTCGTCATGATGCTCGACGTGGATTTCGCCGAACTGAAGAGCGGCGCCCTGCAATACGCGCCGATCGGCGCGCTGGTGGGCATCATCCTTGCAATCGAGCTGATCGTCGTCCTCGGCGGCTATACTTTCGCGCCGCAGCTTGCCTCGACGGTGGCGCAACCGATCCCCGACCTGGCGGCACGGTCCAACACGGCTGCGCTCGGCGACGTGCTCTATACGGACTACCTCTATTACTTCCAGATCGCCGGCCTGGTGCTTCTGGTCGCGATGATCGGCGCGATCGTCTTGACGCTGCGCCACAAGCCGAACGTCAAGCGCCAGTCGATCGCCGAGCAGGTGGCGCGCACGCCGGCAACGGCCATCGAGATCAAGAAGGTCGAGACGGGGAAGGGCATCTGAGATGACTGTCACAATCGCGCACTACCTCACCGTCTCGGCGATCCTGTTCACGCTCGGCGTGTTCGGCATTTTCCTGAACCGCAAGAACGTCATCGTCATCCTGATGTCGATCGAGCTCATCCTGCTTTCGGTCAACATCAACTTCGTCGCCTTCTCGGCGTCGCTGGGCGATCTGGTCGGCCAGGTGTTCGCGCTGTTCGTGCTGACGGTGGCGGCGGCCGAAGCCGCTATCGGGCTTGCCATTCTCGTGGTTTTCTTCCGCAACCGCGGCACCATCGCGGTCGAAGACGTGAATATGATGAAGGGCTGAGGAATGTATCAGGCCATCGTTTTTCTGCCCCTCATCGGGTTCCTGGTCGTCGGGTTGTTCGGCAATTCGCTGGGCGCCAAGGCTTCCGAATACATCACGTCCGGCCTGCTGGTGATTGCGGCCGTGCTGTCCTGGATCGCCTTCTTCACCGTGGCCTTCGGCGACGGCGAGGTGTTCACGGTGCCGCTGCTGCGCTGGATCCAGTCGGGCGGCGTCGATACGGCGTGGTCGCTGCGCATCGACACGTTGACCGTGGTCATGCTGATCGTGGTCAACACCGTGTCGTCGCTGGTACACATCTATTCGATCGGCTACATGCACCACGACCCGCACCGGCCGCGCTTCTTCGCCTATCTGTCGCTGTTTACCTTCGCCATGCTGATGCTGGTAACGGCCGACAATCTGATCCAGATGTTCTTCGGCTGGGAAGGCGTGGGTCTCGCCTCCTACCTGCTGATCGGTTTCTGGTACAAGAAGCCGTCGGCCAACGCAGCCGCCATGAAGGCCTTCATCGTCAACCGCGTCGGCGATTTCGGCTTCGCGCTCGGCATCTTCGGCGTGTTCGTGCTGTTCGGATCCCTCAATCTCGGCACCATCTTCGCCAACGCGGCCTCGTTCATTCCCGCCGAAGGCGGCGAGGCGGCCGCGCAGGGCGGTGCGGTGCTGACCTTCCTTGGCCATGCGCTGGACAAGCAGGCAGCGATGACGGTGGTTTGCCTGCTGCTGTTCATGGGCGCGATGGGTAAGTCGGCGCAGGTGCCACTGCACACCTGGCTTCCCGATGCGATGGAAGGCCCGACGCCGGTCTCCGCCCTGATCCACGCCGCCACCATGGTGACGGCCGGCGTGTTCATGCTGGCGCGCCTGTCGCCGCTGTTCGAGCTGTCGCATACGGCGCTCACAGTGGTGACCTTCATCGGCGCCATCACCGCCTTCTTTGCGGCGACCGTCGGTCTGGTGCAGAACGACATCAAGCGCGTGATCGCCTATTCGACTTGTTCGCAGCTGGGCTACATGTTCGTGGCGCTGGGCGTCGGCGCCTACGGGGCGGCGATCTTCCACCTGTTCACGCATGCCTTCTTCAAGGCGCTACTGTTCCTCGGCTCGGGTTCGGTCATCCACGCCATGTCGGACGAGCAGGACATGCGCAAGATGGGCGGCATCCGCAAACTCATCCCCATCACCTACTGGATGATGGTGATCGGAACGCTGGCCCTGACGGGCGTCGGCATCCCGATGACCTGGATCGGCTTCGCCGGCTTCTTCTCCAAGGACGCCATCATCGAGGCCTCCTTCGTCGGCGAGAACGCGATGGCCACCTTCGCCTACGTCCTGCTGGTGATCGGCGCCGGCTTCACGTCGTTCTATTCCTGGCGGCTGATCTTCATGACCTTCCACGGTGAGCCGCGCGCCGATCACGAGACGATGCATCATGTGCATGAATCGCCTCTGGTGATGCTGGTGCCGCTGTTCGTGCTGGCGGCTGGCGCTGTGTTCGCCGGCGCGCTGTTCTCGAACTATTTCGTCGGCGAGGGCTATGCCCACTTCTGGAAAGCGGCACTGTTCACGCTGCCGGATAATCATGTGCTGCACGAAATGGAAGAAGTGCCGTTGTGGGTGAAGCTCGCCCCCATCGTCGTCACCATTTTCGGCTTCCTGGTCGCCTGGCAGTTCTACATCCGCAATCCGCGCGCGCCGAGGGAACTGGCCGAGCGTCACCGCGGCCTCTACGCCTTTCTGCTCAACAAATGGTATTTCGACGAGCTCTACGACTTCCTGTTCGTGCGGCCGGCGAAATGGCTGGGCTACACGCTCTGGAAGAAGGGTGACGGTGCGATCATCGACGGTTTCGGACCGGACGGCGTTTCCGCCTGGGTGGTCGATGTCACCAACCGCGTGGTCAAGCTGCAGACCGGCTACCTCTACCACTACGCCTTCGCCATGCTGATCGGCGTTGCCGCTCTCGTCACCTGGATGATGCTCTGATGTCCGACTGGCCCATTCTCTCCACGGTCACATTCCTGCCGCTGGTGGGCGTGCTGCTCATCCTGTTCGTGCAGGGCGAGGGTGCGGCGGCGGTGCGCAACATCCGCATGATCGCGCTGTGGACGACGATCGTCACCTTCATCGTCTCGATCTTCATCTGGACCGGGTTCGACACGTCCAATCCCGGCTTCCAGTTCGTCGAGAAGCACGGCTGGCTCGATTCGGGCATCTCCTACCACATGGGCGTGGACGGCATCTCGATGCTGTTCGTCATCCTGACCACCTTCCTGATGCCGTTCTGCATCCTGGCCTCATGGGAAGCGATCGACAAGCGCGTCAAGGCCTACATGGTCGCCTTCCTGCTGCTCGAGACGCTGATGGTCGGCGTGTTCTGCGCGCTCGACATCGTGCTGTTCTACGTCTTCTTCGAGGCGGGCCTGATCCCGATGTTCATCATCATCGGCGTATGGGGCGGCAAGCGGCGCGTCTATGCCTCGTTCAAGTTCTTCCTCTACACGCTGCTCGGCTCGGTGCTGATGCTGCTCGCCATCATGGCGATGTTCTTCCAGGCGCACACCACCGACATCACCGAGCTTCTGCGGCACGATTTCCCGGTCTCGATGCAGACCTGGCTATGGCTGGCCTTCTTCGCCTCCTTCGCGGTGAAGATGCCGATGTGGCCGGTCCACACCTGGCTGCCGGACGCGCACGTCGAGGCACCGACGGCTGGCTCCGTCATCCTGGCCGGCATCCTGTTGAAGATGGGCGGCTACGGCTTCCTGCGCTTCTCGCTGCCGATGTTCCCCGAGGCGTCGGCCTACTTCGCGCCCTTCGTCTTCACCCTGTCGGTCGTCGCCATCATCTACACCTCGCTGGTGGCGCTGATGCAGGAGGACATGAAGAAGCTGATCGCCTATTCCTCCGTCGCCCATATGGGTTTCGTGACGATGGGCATCTTCGCCATCAACCAGGAAGGCATCCAGGGCGCGCTGTTTCAGATGCTGTCGCACGGTCTGGTCTCGGGCGCGCTGTTCCTGTGCGTCGGCGTCATCTACGACCGCATGCATACACGCGAGATCGCCGCCTATGGCGGGCTGGTCAACAACATGCCGAAATACGCCGTGGCCTTCCTGATCTTCACCATGGCCAATGTCGGCTTGCCGGGCACCAGCGGCTTCATCGGCGAGTTCCTGACGATGCTGGGCGTCTTCCGGGTCAACACCTGGGTGGCGTTCTTCGCCGCCACCGGCGTCATCCTGTCGGCGGCCTACGCGCTGTGGCTCTACCGCCGCATCATCTTCGGCGCGCTGACCAAGGACAGCCTGAAGACGCTGCTCGACCTGTCGCCGCGCGAGAAGACGATCCTCTATCCGCTGATCGTGCTGGTGATCTTCTTCGGTGTCTATCCGGCGCCGGTCTTCGACGCGACGGCGCAATCGGTCAAGGCGCTCGTCACCGACGTCACCGCATCGCTGAACGCCGCGCAGACGGCGTCGGCCAACTGAGAGAGCAATCGATGTCACTGGACCTCCTTTCCAGCCTTTCGCTCTCGACGCCGGAACTGATCCTGGCGGTCGGCGCGCTCGCCCTGCTGATGGCGGGCGCCTATGCGCGCGAAAACACCAGCGGACTGGTCAACGGCCTCGCTGTCTGTGTCATCGCCGTCGCCGGTCTCTGGATGTGGCTTGCCGGCGGGCAGGGTACCGCCTTCGACGGTGCCTTCAAGCAGGACGATTTCGCCCGGTTCATGAAGCTGGTGACGCTGCTCGGCTCCGCGGTGACGCTGGTGATGTCGATCGGTTATGCGCGAGCGCAACGCTACGACAATTACGAATATCCCGTGCTGGTCATGCTTTCGACGCTGGGCATGATGCTGATGATCTCGGCCAACAGCATGATTTCGCTCTATCTCGGCTTCGAACTGCAATCGCTGGCTCTCTATGTCGTTGCCGCAATCAATCGCGAGAATGCCCGCTCCAGCGAGGCCGGCCTGAAATACTTCGTGCTCGGCGCGCTCGGCACCGGCATGATGCTCTACGGCATCTCGCTGACCTATGGCTTCACCGGCAGCGTCGATTTTGGCCGGATCGCGGAGGCCGTCAGCGGTTCCGGTCGCCAGGTCGGCGTGCTGTTCGGCCTCGTCTTCATTCTTGCCGGCCTGACCTTCAAGATATCGGCGGTGCCGTTCCACATGTGGACGCCGGACGTCTACGAGGGCGCGCCGACCCCGGTGACGGCCTTTTTCGCTGTGGCGCCGAAAGTGGCGACGATGGCGCTGATCCTGCGGGTGACGATGGAGGCCTTCAAGCCGGTCTCCGCCGACTGGCAGCAGATCTTCGTCTTCATTTCCATCGCCTCGATGGCACTGGGCTCCTTCGCGGCGATCGGCCAGAAGAACTTCAAGCGGCTGATGGCCTATTCTTCGATCGGCCATATGGGCTTCTGCCTTGTCGGTCTCGCCGCCAACAGCCAGGCCGGCGTGCGCGGCGTCATTCTCTACATGCTGATCTACGTCGCCATGACGCTCGGCACCTTCGCCTTCATCATCGCCATGCGCCGCAACGACACCCAGGTCGAAAGCATCGACGATCTGGCCGGCATATCGAGCACCAATCCAGTGATGGCCACCGTCCTGACCATCCTGCTGTTCTCGCTGGCCGGCATTCCTCCGCTCGCGGGCTTCTGGGCGAAGTGGTACGTGTTCCTGGCGGCGATCAATGCCGGACTCTATCCGCTCGCCGTGATCGGCGTGGTGACCTCGGTGGTGGCGGCTTTCTATTACCTGCGCATCATCAAGATCATGTGGTTCGACGAGTCGGTCGGCGCGTTTCAACCGATGGCGGGCGAACTGCGCGTCGTGCTCGGCCTGTCCGGCGCTTTCGTGCTGTTCTACGTGCTGATCGGCGGGCCGATCGCCGCCTATGCCGAGGCAGCGGCGAAGTCGTTCTTCTAGAGCGAATGACCGGTTTTCGTCTCGCGCCCACAGCGGAATCCGAAGGCTACCGCCTCGAAGCGCACGACGTCGTCGGTTCCACCAACGTGCTGGCGCTCGACCATGCGCGGGCCGGTGATCCGGGAAAACTCTGGATCGTTTCGAAGAAGCAGGAGAGCGGACGGGGACGGCGCGGCCGCGCCTGGGCGACGCCGGAAGGCAACCTTGCCGCGACGCTGCTTCTCGTTGCCGGACGCGATCTGAAACAGGCCGCCACGTTGGGGTTTGTCGCCGGGCTGTCGCTGGCCGATGCGCTCGATGCGGCGGTGCCGTCGGCGCGGCTGGCTATCGGGATCGACGGCGCGCAACGCGGCCGCGATCGCTTCGAGTTGAAATGGCCGAACGACGTTCTGGCTTCGGGCGCCAAGCTCGCCGGCATCCTGCTGGAATCGACGCAGCTTGCGAGCGGCCTGTTCGCTGTTGCCGTCGGCATCGGCGTCAACGTCGTGGCCTATCCGGATGACCTGCCGTATCCCGCCACATCGCTGAAGGCCCTGGGCTCGGCCTGCGACGCCGAAACCCTGTTCCTGGCGCTGTCCGACGCCTGGGGCGCGAACGCGCGCTTGTGGAACGAGGGGCGGGGCCTCGCCGCCATCCGCGACCGCTGGCTGGAGCGCGCGGCGGGGCTGGGCAGCGAGGTTGCTGTCAGGATTGACGGGAGTGTCGTGCGTGGCACCTTCGAGACTATTGACGCGGACTGCCGGTTCGTGATCCGCGACAGGAACGGCAACAGGCAGACCATCGCCGCCGGCGATGTCCATTTCGGCGCGGTGGCTTCGGCCGGCGCGGCCTGACAGGAAAGGATGCTCATGGCGAACGAGAACAGCACGGATCTCGTCTTTGCGCCGCTCGGCGGCGTCGGCGAGATCGGCATGAATTTCGCCCTCTACGGATATGGCCCGCCGGACGATCGCGAGTGGCTCGTGGTCGACGTCGGCGTCACCTTTCCGGACGCCGCGCATCCCGGCGTCGACCTTATCCTGCCCGACACGCGCTTCATCGAGGAACGGCTCGACCGTCTGCGCGGCATCGTCATCACGCATGCGCATGAAGATCACTATGGCGCGCTGCACGAGATCTGGCCGAGGTTGAAGGCGCCGGTCTGGATGAGCCCGTTCAGTGCCGGTATGCTGGAAGCCAAGCGACAGGGTGAGCAGGGCGCGCCGAAAATTCCGGTGACGGTCTTCCGGGCAGGCGAGAAATTCACGGTCGGACCGTTCGAGATCGAGCCGATCCCGGTCTCTCACTCCATTCCCGAGCCGTTTTCGTTGGCGATCACGACGCCAGCCGGCACGGTCGTCCATACCGGCGACTGGAAGATCGACCTCGCGCCCGCCATTGGCCCCAAGACGGACGAGGCGCGTTTTCGCGCTTATGGCGACAAGGGCGTGCTGGCGCTGGTCTGCGATTCCACCAACGCGCTCAGGGAAGGGCAATCTCCCACCGAGCAGGCGGTCGGCGCGAGCCTTAAGGAGATCATCAGCCGTGCCGACGGCAGGGTGGCCGTCACCACCTTCTCCTCCAATGTCGGGCGCATCCGTTCCATCGCCGAAGCCGCGCGCGACGCCGGACGGCAATGCCTGCTGCTCGGCCGTTCGCTCAAGCGCGTCGTCGATGTGGCGGGCGAACTCGGCTACATGGACGGCCTGCCCGAGTTCATCTCGGAAGAGGACTACGGCTTCATTCCGCGCGAAAACCTCGTCATCATCTGCACCGGTAGCCAGGGCGAGCCGCTGGCGGCACTTGCCAAGCTGTCGCGCGACGAGATGAAGGCGGTGGCGCTGACGGCCGGCGACACGGTCATCTTTTCCTCGCGCACCATTCCCGGCAATGAGAAGGCGATCCTGGAGATCAAGAATCGCCTGATCGACCTCGGCATGAAGATCATCGAGGACGGAGATGCGCTCGTCCATGTGTCGGGCCATCCGCGCCGCAGCGAACTCAGGCAGATGTACGAATGGGTGCGGCCAAAGATCGGCGTGCCGGTTCACGGCGAAGCGGCGCATCTCGTGGCGCAGGGTTCGCTGATGGCGACCTCCGGCATCGGCCAGGTGGCGCAGGTGCGCGACGGCGACATGCTGAGGCTGTGGCCGGGCGCGGCCACCATCATCGACCGGATTCCGTTCGGCCGCGTCTACAAGGACGGCAAGCTGGTCGGAACCGACGAGGCGATGGGCATCCGCGACCGCAGGAAGCTGTCCTATGCCGGCCATGTGGCCGTCAACGTCGTTCTGGACGAGCGCTACGAGCTTGCCGGCGACCCCGACCTCGTCTCGATCGGCGTTGCCGGCGTCGACGCCAGGGGCGAGGACATGGAAGAGTTGATGCTCGATGCGGCAATCGGCGCGGTGGACTCCATCCCCCGCCAGCGCCGAAAAGATTTGGACCTCGTGCAGGAATCCGTGCGCCGCGCTGTGCGCGCCGCCGCCAACGAAGCCTGGGGCAAGAAGCCGTTGGTCACGGTGTTCGTGACGCGGTGATCCGGTAGTCGGCAATAGGCAGTCGGCAATCGGGTTGAGTGGTAGAGCGGAGTTTTGAGTGGGGCGCGGTGCCGCGAGCCTTCAGATTTCCGACTGCCTATTGCCTATTGCCGACTGCCTCGGAGGCATTGATGCTTGGCCGCTTGAATCATGTCGCCATCGCCGTTCCGGACATCGCTGCCGCCAGCGCGACCTATCGCGACACGCTGGGCGCTGTGGTGACCGAGCCGCAGGCACTTCCCGATCACGGCGTCACGGTCGTCTTCATCGACCTCGGCAACACCAAGGTCGAATTGCTGGAGCCGCTCGGCGCAGGCTCTCCGATCGCCACCTTTCTGGAGAAGAACCCGTCCGGAGGCATGCACCATGTCTGCTACGAAGTGGACGACATCGTCGCTGCGCGAGACCGCCTCAAGGCAGCCGGCGCGCGCATGCTGGGCGATGGCGAGCTGAAAGTCGGCGCGCACGGCAAGCCCGTGCTGTTCCTTCATCCGAAGGATTTTTCCGGTACGCTGGTGGAATTGGAGCAGGCATGAACTGGCTCGTCTATGTCGCCACTTTCTTCATATCGTGGTGGTTCTTCCTTTTCATGGTGCTGCCTTTCGGGCTGAAGACCCAGGACGAGGAAGACGACGTGACGCTGGGTACTGTCGCCAGCGCTCCGCGCGGACCGCATATGCTTCGCGCGGTACTGTGGACCACGCTGATTACCCTGCTTTTTGTAGCGGCCATGTATTGGTTGTTCGAGGTGTACGGCTTCGCCTTCGATGACCTGCCGCGAATCGTGCCGGACTGACGCCAGCCAGATTCGTATCAGCTTCGCGTGTTGCGCAAACCGGCAGCGCGAACGTGATGATTGCACAAAAAAAATGCAAGGCGCGAGGCCTTGCAATTTAACGCGTCCGATCTGCTTTCCGGTATCCGGCGGCAGCGAGTGACCGCGCCTAGATCGCATCCTCCCAAGACTTTGACCGCGTAGGAGTACGGATGTTTTTCCGTTCTCTCGATTATCAAAAAACCCTAGACCAAGCGCGCTCGCATTGTCACGAAAAATTTTATTCGGAAACAGCTCTTTCGATGCTGCGATGCACAATAAAAAGGCAAGAGATGCCCGCACATAGCCCATGCCGTCGGTGCCCGCTCAACGCGTGTCGGCGGGTTTCCATTCCGCCATGAAATGGCTATGAAGCCCTGCAATCAGCAAGTTGCGCGCCGATTCCTGCGCGCCGTCTTTTTCACGGATTCCTGCATGCGTCTTTCGCGCTACTTCCTGCCCATCCTGAAAGAAAATCCGCGCGAGGCCGAGATCGTCTCTCACCGGCTCATGCTGCGGGCGGGAATGATCCGTCAGCAGGCCGCCGGTTCCTTTTCGTGGCTGCCGCTTGGCAAGCGCGTTCTCGACAAGGTCTGCCACATCATCCGCGAGGAGCAGAACCGGGCAGGCGCGCTGGAGATCATCATGCCGACCATCCAGTCGGCCGATCTGTGGCGCGAGAGCGGCCGCTACGAGGACTACGGCAAGGAGATGCTGCGCATCAAGGACCGGCATGAGCGCGACATGCTCTACGGCCCGACCAACGAGGAAATGGTCACCGAGATCTTCCGTTCCTACGTGAAGTCCTACAAGGACCTGCCGCTCAATCTCTACCATATCCAATGGAAGTTCCGCGACGAGGTGCGCCCGCGCTTCGGCGTCATGCGCAGCAGGGAATTCCTGATGAAGGACGCCTATTCCTTCGACCTCGATTTCGAAGGGGCGAAGGCGGCCTACAATCGCATGTTCGTCGCCTACTTGCGCACCTTCACGCGCATGGGCCTCCAGGCGATACCGATGCGCGCCGACACCGGCCCGATTGGCGGCGATCTCAGCCATGAGTTCATCATCCTGGCCGACACCGGCGAGAGCCAGGTCTATTGCGACCGGCACTACCTCACGCTCGACGTGCCGGGCGCAGACACCGATTTCGGCAACGACGCCGAGATCGCCGGCATCGTCAAGACATGGACGACGCCTTATGCGGCAACCGACGAGATGCACGACGATGCGGCCTGGAACAAGGTGCCGGATGCCGAGCGCCTGTCGGCGCGCGGCATCGAGGTCGGCCACATCTTCCATTTCGGCGAGAAGTATTCCAAGCCGATGGGCGCCAAGGTGACCGGGCCTGACGGCAAGGATCATTTCGTCTCGGGCGGTTCCTACGGCATCGGTCCTTCGCGGCTGGTGGCGGCCATCATCGAGGCGAGTCACGACGAGAGCGGCATCATCTGGCCGGAGGCGATCGCACCTTTCCATGTCGCGCTCATCAATATGAAGCCGGGCGACGCAGCTTGCGACGCGCTGTGCGAAAAAATTCAGGCGGCCTACGAGAAGGCCGGCCGCGACGTGCTCTACGACGACACCGACCAGAGGGCGGGCGCCAAGTTCGCCACCGCCGACCTGATCGGCCTTCCCTGGCAGGTGATCGTCGGCCCGCGCGGCGCTGCCGAAGGTACGGTCGAGGTCAAGAACCGCAGGACGGGCGAGCGCGACGTAAAGAGGATCGACGACCTGATGACGATGGTGGAGAAGGCCGCGTGAGCAACGCCGCGGCCGCGACGGCCAAACCGGCAAAAAGCCAAGAGGCGGGTGCCGGCCCGTTTTCCGGCTTCGAGCGCATGGTCGCTTGGCGCTATCTGCGCTCGCGGCGCAAGGAGACGGTGATCTCGGTCATCGCCTCGATCTCGTTCCTCGGCATCATGCTGGGCGTCGCTACGCTGATCGTCGTCATGGCCGTCATGAACGGGTTCCGCGCGGAACTTCTCACCCGCATCCTCGGCATCAACGGGCATCTGATCATCACGCCGATCGACATGCCGCTGGAGGACTATGCGGCCATCGCCGACCGCATCAACAAGGTGCAGGGCGTCAAATACGCGGTGCCGCTGATCGACGGACAGGTACTGGCGCAAGGCTCGGTCGGGTCGGGCACAGGCGCGCTGGTGCGCGGCATCCGCGGCGAGGATCTGGCGAAGATCACGCTGGTCGCCAACAACATCAAGCAGGGCTCGCTGGTCGGCTTCGACAAGGGCGAAGGCGTCGCCATCGGCACGCGCATGGCCGAAAATCTCGGGCTGGCGCTCGGCGATTCCATCAACCTGATCTCGCCAGACGGAGATGCGACGCCCTTCGGCACCACGCCGCGGATGAAAGCCTATCCGGTGACCGCGATCTTCGAGGTCGGCATGTCGGAATATGACAGCTCGATTGTCTACATGCCCTTTTCGGAAGCGCAGCTTTATTTCAACCAAGAAGGCAAGGCGCAGAGCATCGAGGTCTATGTCGACGATCCCGACAACGTCGATGCGCTGAAGCCGAAGATCGAGGCGGCGGCGCAGCGCCAGATCCTGATGACCGACTGGCGCGACCGCAACAAGACGTTCTTCGACGCCTTGCAGGTCGAGCGCAACGTCATGTTCATGATCCTGACGCTGATCGTTCTGGTCGCGGCGCTCAACATCATTTCCGGCCTCGTCATGCTGGTGAAGGACAAGGGACACGACATCGCCATCCTGCGCACCATGGGCGCCACGCGAGGCGCCATCCTGCGCATCTTCCTGATGACGGGCGCGGCGATCGGCGTGATGGGGACGCTGGCCGGGGTCGTGCTGGGTGTCGTCATCTGTCTTAACATCGAGCGCATCCGCGAGTTCTTCTCCTGGCTGTCTGGCGAGGTGCTGTTCAATCCCGAGCTCTACTTCCTCAGCCAATTGCCGGCCCGGATGGACCTTGGCGAGACCCTCTCGGTCATCGCCATGGCGCTGATATTGTCGTTCCTCGCGACGCTTTTCCCGGCATGGCGCGCGGCGAGGCTCGAACCGGTCGAGGCGCTGAGATACGAATGAAGCGCGAGATCGTCATCGAACTGAAGGACGTTGCCCGCCACTATGTCCAGGGCGCGCGCAAGCTGACCATCCTGAACGGCGCGAATTTCTCCCTGCATCGCGGCGAGATGGTCGCGCTGGTGGCACCGTCGGGCACCGGCAAATCCACCCTCTTGCACACGGCCGGCCTGCTCGAAAAACCCGACGCCGGCGACGTTGTCCTGTCCGGGCGCACCTGCGGGCGCCTGTCGGACGACGAGCGCACCGCGATCCGGCGCAACGATATCGGCTTCGTCTACCAGTTCCACCATCTGCTGCCCGAGTTCTCGGCGCTCGAGAACATCATGATGCCGCAGTTGATCAAGGGGTTGTCGCCCAGGGAGGCTTCGGCGCGTGCAGCGCAGTTGCTCGACTACATGCAGATCGGCAAGCGCGCCCAGCATCGGCCTGCCGAGCTTTCCGGCGGCGAGCAGCAGCGCGTCGCCATCGCCCGCGCGGTGGCCAACGCGCCGCTGGTGCTCATGGCCGACGAGCCGACAGGCAACCTCGACCCGCACACGGCCTCCTACGTGTTCGATGCGCTTGAAGCGCTGGTGCGGCAGTCCGGGCTGGCCGCGCTGATCGCCACCCACAACCACGAACTCGCAGCGCGCATGGACCGCCGCGTGACCCTTTCCGAGGGAAAGGTCGTGCCGCTCTGACGGGCATTTGCCCTGCGATGTGTTGCAGATGACGCTCGCACTCGATGCGATGTACGGCACAAAAAAGAAAGGAGCAGGGGAACTGCTCCTTTCTCGCTTGGATATCTCGATCTTTGCCGATCCGGTCGTAGGGCGATCAAAGCGAGTTTTTGATCTTTTCCTTCACGTCGCCGTAGGCTTTCTGGACCTTGCCAGCCACCTTGTCGGCCTTGCCTTCGGCCTGCGTCTTGCGGTCACCCGTCACCTTGCCGGCGGCGTCCTTGACGGAGCCCTTCACCTGCTTGGCAACGCCGGAAACCTGATCCTTGTTCACCATGTCGCATCTCCTGGTTGTGTGTCTGTTCGCGCATGAAAACGGACGGGGCAGGATTTAGGTTCCGCCGGTTGGCCATCCTTTCTTCAAAGGCTGTTCCCGCTCTTCAACTCTGCCGGATCGAACCTACTTAGGGTCGGGGTGGCACGAATTCCTGGAGCAAGATCATGACTTCTCATTCTTCCGGTCCCCTCGCGGGAAAAGTGGCACTCGTGACTGGCGCATCGTCGGGTATCGGCGAGGCGACTGCGGCGGCGCTTGCTCAAGCCGGAGCGAAAGTGGCTGTTGCGGCGCGACGAACCGACAGGCTCAAGGCGCTCGCCGCTCGCATCGGGGCGGCCGGCGGCGAGGTCCTCGTCATCGAGGCCGACGTCACGCACGATGCCGACATCAAGACGATGATCGACAGGACAGCCGCGCAATGGGGACAACTCGATATCCTCGTCAACAATGCCGGCCAGATGCTGCTGTCGCCTCTGGCCGAGGCGAGGGCGCAGGACCTTCGGCATATGGTCGATCTCAACCTGACGGCCCTCATGGAGATCACCCGCCAGGCCCTGCCGCACCTGAAAGCCGCCAAAGGACACATCGTCAACGTCTCGTCGGTCGCCGGGCGGGTCGCCAATCCTGGTTCCAGCGGCTATGCGGCCACCAAGTTCGGCGTCGTCGGCTTTTCGGAGGCCGTGCGGCGCGAGGTCTATGCGGACAAGGTCAGGGTCACGCTGATCGAGCCGGGCCTGGTGTTGACGGAACTCGGCGATCACATTCCCAATGCCGGGATGAAGGCCGGACTGGAGAAGCGCAAGCAGGCGATGGAAGGTCTGGAATCCGAGGACATCGCCGCCGCCATCCTCTACGCCGTCAGCCAGCATCCGCGCGTCAACGTCAACGAGATCTTGATCAGGCCGACCGATCAGGAACGGTAGGAGGCACCGCTGATACCAATCTTAACGAAATCTTAACCATCGGGATTCAGGATCAAATCCAACTGTCGTATTGCCGTAACATTCTCTCGGTAGAAGGCAGGGTGTCGAACGAGAACCGACCGCGGATGAACCGGCGGTCTCGCGACAGACGAGGAAGCGGGGCCTTGGCTCCGCTTTTTTGTTGCCCTGGCCTCACTTCTTCCGCGCAAGAAAAAGCCCGCCGGCAGGAAAGCGGCGGGCTGGAAGGATACGGACTGTCCTGACCGTGTCACGCAGCGGCAAGCGCGGCCTTTGGCTCCGCCACCTCGTAACCGAGCGATTCAGCGACGGCACGGCTGGTGATCTTGCCTTTGTGGACGTTCAGGCCGTTGCGCAGGTGCTGGTCGTCGACGATCGCCTTGAGGCCTTTGTCCGCAAGCTGAAGGCCGTAGTGAAGCGTGGCGTTGTTGAGGGCGTGCGCCGAGGTCACCGGCACCGCGCCGGGCATGTTGGCGACGCAGTAATGGATGACGCCGTCGACCTCATAGGTCGGATCGGCATGGGTGGTGGCGTGCGAGGTTTCGAAACAGCCGCCCTGATCGATCGCGACGTCGACCAGAACGGATCCCTTCTTCATGCCCGACAGCATCTCGCGGGTAACCAGCTTCGGCGCCGCAGCGCCCGGGATGAGCACGGCGCCGACGACCACGTCCGCGGAAAAGCATTCGTCCTCGATCGCCTCGACCGTCGCATAACGGGTATGGACGCGACCGTTGAAGATGTCGTCGAGCTGCCGCAGGCGCGGGATCGAGCGATCGATGATGGTGACGTCGGCGCCGAGACCGGCCGCCATCTTGGCCGCTTGCAGGCCCACCACGCCGCCGCCCAGCACCGCGACCTTGCCGGGCAGGACGCCCGGCACGCCGCCCAGCAGCACGCCACGGCCGCCGTTGGCCTTTTGCAGAGCCGTCGCGCCAGCCTGGATGGCTAGACGGCCCGCCACCTCGGACATCGGCGCCAGCAGCGGCAGGCCGCCGCGGTCGTCGGTCACGGTCTCATAGGCCACCGCCGAGACTCCCGATGCGAGCAGGCCCTTGGTCTGCTCCGGATCGGGAGCGAGATGAAGATAGGTGTAGAGGATCTGGCCTTCGCGCAACTGCGCCCACTCGCCAGGTTGCGGCTCTTTGACCTTGACGATCATGTCCGACTTCGCGAACACGTCCGCCGCCGTCTTGGCGATCTGCGCACCCGCCGCGCGGTAGGCGTTGTCGTCGGCGCCGATGCCCGCGCCCGCGCCCGTCTCCACCAGGACCTCGTGGCCGTGCGCGACATATTCGCGGACTGAGCCGGGGGTCAGGCCGACCCGGTATTCATGGTTCTTGATTTCCCTGGGGCATCCGACGCGCATTTGGTGATCTCCTCTTCAGCCTTCGCGGCTTTCCCTGTGCCGATCATTGAACCATGAATCGGTGCGCAGGTCCTTGCGAATGCGCTTGCCTCTCGCGGGATTCATCGATAATTGTTGCGTAAAATTGCTCATTATTCGCAGGAAAGTCGAGAAATGGCCCTGGATAGGATCGATATCGCTATTCTGGAGGCATTGCAAAAAGACGGGCGCATGCCCAACGCGGCGCTAGCCGAAAAGGTCGGCCTTTCCCAATCGGCCTGTTCGCGGCGGCTGGACAATCTGGAGAAATCCGGCACGATCCGAGGCTATCATGCGCGGCTTTCCAGTGCAGCTCTCGGTCATCAGATGACTGCGATCGTGCACATCTCGCTGTCCGGTCAGTTCGAGAAGACGTTGTCGGATTTCGAAACGGCCATCAAGCGCTGTCCGAACGTGTTGTCGTGCCACCTGATGTCGGGGGAATACGATTATATCCTTCGTATAGCCGCCAGGGATCTTGCCGATTACGAGCGCATCCACAAGGAATGGCTGTCGGCCATGCCGCACGTCACCAAGATCAACTCGTCCTTCGCGCTGCGCGAGATCGTTGACCGCACGGCAATGGGGTTGAAGCCGGAGATGGTCTGAGGAGATGTCTTGATTTTCGCACCTGCGAAACCACCTTCGGCTTGAACGAGGCGAGTCATGAGCAGCCACCATCATATCGTCGTCGTCGGTGCGGGGTTTGGCGGTCTGGAATTCGTCCGGGCCATCGCCGGTTCCCCGGTCGAGGTGACGCTGATCGACCAGCGCAATCATCATCTCTTCCAGCCGTTGCTCTATCAGGTCGCGACCACCTCGCTGGCGACGTCCGAGATCGCATGGCCGATCCGCCATCTGGTGCGCCGCTACAGGAACGTCACGACCCTGCTGGGCACCGTCACGGGGGTTGATGCCGACGCCAGAAAAGTGCGGCTCGACGATGGCGGGGAGATCGGTTACGACACGCTCGTGCTGGCAACCGGCGCGCGCCACGCCTATTTCGGCCACGACGAATGGGAAGAGTTCGCTCCGGGGTTGAAGACGCTGGAGGACGCGACCGCCATTCGCCGCCGGTTGCTGCTCGCCTTCGAGCAGGCCGAGCGGGAGACCGATCCGGTGGCGCGCGCCGCGCTGCTGACCTTCGTCATCATCGGCGGCGGTCCGACCGGCGTCGAGCTTGCCGGAACCATCGCCGAGCTTGCCCATGTCACCTTGCGCGGCGAATTCCGCAACATTGACACCGCAAAGACGCGGGTGGTGCTGGTCGAGGCCGGCGAGCGGGTGCTGGCCGCCTTCAAGCCGGCCTTGTCAGACTACGCCAGATCGGCGCTGGAGCGTCTGGCCGTTACTGTCGAACTGGGCAATGCGGTTACCGCCTGCGACGCCGAGGGCGTGGTCTTCGGCGGCCGAAGGCTGCCGGCGCGCACGATCATCTGGGCGGCCGGCGTGGCGGCTTCGCCGGCGGCGCAATGGCTCGGGGCGGCGGCCGATCGGGCAGGGCGCCTCGTCGTCGAGCCCGATCTGACGGTGCCGGGGCACCCGGACATCTTCGTGATCGGCGACACTGCGCAGGTCGCGCGTCCAGAGGGCGGTTTCGTTCCCGGCATAGCGCCGGCCGCCAAGCAGGCCGGCAAATATGTCGCGGCGACGGTGAAGGCCAGGCTTGCCGGCGATAACCACTTGCGGCCTTTCCGCTACAAACATGCGGGCGACCTTGCCACCATCGGCAAGCGCGCCGCGGTCATCGATTTCGGACGCCTGCGCTTCACCGGATGGCTCGCCTGGTGGCTGTGGGGCATCAGCCACATCTTCTTCCTCATCGGCCTGCGTTACCGGCTGGCGGTGGCTCTGAGCTGGTTGTGGATCTACACGACAGGGCAGCGCAGCGCCCGATTGATCACCCAGGGCGACGCGGACCAGCCTCGGTGACCACCGCATCCATCGGGATATCGTGCGGCTGCGGGTAGATCGTCGCAATGCGCTGGAGCTCGTAGCCGATGCCGATGACCAGAGGCTTGCGCGGCATGGCCGCAATCGTGCGATCGAAGAAGCCGCCGCCATAGCCGAGCCGGTAACGATTCGGATCGATGCCCACGATCGGCGCGATGACCACGTCCGGAAACACCGGGTCGCCGGCGGCCGGGACAGGGATGTTCCAGACGCCTTTTTCCAGCGGTTCGCCCGCTTTCCAGGCCTTGAAAACCAAGGGATGGCCTTTTTCGATCACAATGGGGAGCGCGGTCTGGCCGCCACGGTCCACGACGGTCGCCATCCAGGGACGAAGGTCCGGTTCGCCGCGGAATGGCCAGTAGAGGCTGACCATCTTTCCGGCGACGTCGCCGATCAGTTCGTCGAGGCCGTCGGCGATGCGTGCTGCCATCGCGGTGCGGGCGTCGGCGGAGACCGCGAGCCTGGACTGGATCAGGCGCTCGCGCTCGGCCTTGCGCCAGCGGCGCACGTCACTCCAGTCGGCAACCGGCGCCTGGAAGGAAGGATCGAGCTCGTGCATGAAGCAGGGCGGTGACGCATACTGCGCCCCGCCTTCGTCGTCCGTATCAGTCATTGCTCATGTCTCGCTTGTCCACCTTTTCATCCTACGCCCGCCGAAGAACGAGGATTTCCCGCATGCGACCCCCGCGGTCGTTTGCCGGATCGTTCTCGCCCTGAAGGCGGGACGGCCGTCCGCCTGTCACTATATCGTTTGGAAAACGCATGATATGATCGGCCATGCGCTACGTCATCTTCTTCGCGGCATTGGGATTTTTCGCAGCGTGGGACATCATCTATAATCACGGGCAATATATCGACGAGGTTATGCGCTTCACGGCGCATCTCGTCCGCTCGGTCACCGGCTGACTGTCTCGGCAGCCTCGCGCCCGCGACAAGCTGCCGGTTGACGCGAGCATCCCGGGGAACCAAAACCACCCTCCGGAAAGGGGCAGGTCGCCGTCGGTGCGGCCGGATAGTCGATCCCGTTTCACAGGAGGCATCGTTGATCCGCCATATCGTATTCTTCAGCGCCCGCGACAAAAACGAAATGGAGCGCGTGCGCGTCGGATTGATGGAACTCGGCCGCATCCCTCATTCGACATTCTTCGAGGTGGCGTTGAACAGCAAGGTCGATCCCATGTCCGATGAGATCGATATCGTGGTCTATGCCGAGTTCACCGACCAGGCTGCGCTTTCCGCCTACAAGGCGCATCCGATCTATGCCGAGACCACCGCCAAGGTGCGGCCCATGCGCGAATTGCGGTACTCCGCCGATTTCCAATCGAAGAGCGCCGCAACCGTGTGACGGGGCGTCGTCCCTATCGAGGGGCGCGGCCGCAATGCCGTTCCATTCTTGAAATCATGCTGCCGCGACAGGAAGCCAAGTCAGGCGACCTCGCGTCCGGCGACATCTCTGCCTGCAACGTGTCCCGGTAGGTCCTCTCATTTTTCCCCGAAAGAAAAAGGGCGGTCGTTGCCGACCGCCCCTTTTTTGTGTGCCTGAAAGGCTGGATCAGAAGTCCATGCCACCCATTCCGCCCATGCCGCCGCCGGGCATGGCCGGGGCCGGAGCGTCCTTCTTCGGAGCTTCGGCGATCATGGCCTCGGTGGTGACCAGCAGGCCGGCGACCGAAGCGGCGTCCTGCAGCGCGGTGCGCACGACCTTGACCGGATCGACGATGCCGAGCGAGATCATGTCGCCATATTCGCCGGTCTGGGCGTTGTAGCCGAAGGTGGCCGACTTGTTCTCGAGGATCTTGCCGGCAACGATCGAGGCTTCAGCACCCGCGTTCGACGCGATCTGGCGGGCCGGAGCCTGCAGGGCGCGCTTGACGATGGCAATGCCGGCCGCCTGGTCGGCGTTGACGCCGGTCGCCTTGATGGCGGTCGACGCACGCAGCAGAGCAGTGCCGCCGCCGGAGACGATGCCTTCCTCTACCGCCGCGCGGGTGGCGTTCAGGGCGTCGTCGACGCGGTCCTTCTTCTCCTTGACCTCGATCTCGGTCGCACCGCCGACGCGGATGACGGCGACGCCACCGGCCAGCTTGGCGAGGCGCTCCTGCAGCTTCTCGCGATCGTAATCGGAGGTGGTCTCCTCGATCTGCTGCTTGATCTGGGCAACGCGGCCCTGGATCTCGGCCTTCTTGCCGGCGCCGTCGACGATCGTGGTGTTCTCCTTCTCGATGCGCACGCGCTTGGCGCGGCCGAGCATGTTGAGACCGACGTTCTCGAGCTTGATGCCGAGGTCTTCCGAGATCACCTGGCCGCCGGTCAGGATCGCGATGTCCTCAAGCATGGCCTTGCGGCGGTCGCCGAAGCCCGGAGCCTTGATGGCGGCGATCTTCAGGCCGCCACGCAGCTTGTTGACGACCAGCGTGGCAAGCGCCTCGCCTTCGACGTCCTCGGAGATGATGAGGAGCGGCTTGGAGGTCTGGACGACGGCTTCCAGAACCGGGAGCATCGCCTGCAGGTTGGAGAGCTTCTTCTCGTGCAGGAGGATGTAAGCGTCTTCCAACTCGGCGACCATCTTGTCGGGGTTGGTGACGAAGTAGGGCGACAGGTAGCCGCGGTCGAACTGCATGCCCTCGACCACTTCCAGCTCGGTCTCGGCGGTCTTGGCTTCCTCGACGGTGATGACGCCCTCGTTGCCGACCTTCTGCATCGCCTCGGCGATCATCTTGCCGACCGACTCATCGCCATTGGCCGAGATGGTGCCGACCTGAGCGACTTCGTCGGAGGTCTTGATCTTCTTGGCCGACTTGCCGAGAGCAGCGACCACTTCGCCGACGGCGAGATCGATGCCGCGCTTCAGGTCCATCGGGTTCATGCCGGCGGCAACCGCCTTGGCGCCTTCCTGAACGATCGACTGGGCGAGCACCGTGGCGGTCGTGGTGCCGTCGCCGGCGATGTCGTTGGTCTTGGAGGCCACTTCGCGCACCATCTGGGCGCCCATGTTCTCGAACTTGTCCTCCAGCTCGATCTCCTTGGCGACGGTGACGCCGTCCTTGGTGATGCGCGGAGCGCCGAACGACTTGTCGATGACGACGTTGCGGCCCTTGGGGCCGAGCGTGACCTTCACCGCATCGGCGAGGATGTTGACACCGCGCAGCATGCGCTCGCGGGCGTCACGGGAGAATTTTACTTCCTTGGCTGCCATTTCAATACTCCTGGATCTTCAGATCCGAAATTCAGTTTGGCTTGTGAAGAATGGGACGCCGGCCGATCAGCCGATGATGCCCATGATGTCGGATTCCTTCATGATCAGAAGGTCTTCGCCGTTGAGCTTGACTTCGGTGCCGGACCACTTGCCGAACAGCACACGGTCGCCGGCCTTGACGTCCAGCGGAACCAGCTTGCCGGCCTCGTCGCGGGCGCCGGAACCGACGGCGATGACTTCGCCTTCCTGCGGCTTTTCCTTCGCCGTGTCGGGGATGATGATGCCGCCAGCGGTCTTCTCTTCGGAATCAACACGCTTGACGACCACGCGGTCATGAAGCGGGCGGAACTTCGACTTTGCCATTTGCTTGCCTCAGTACGATGTGAGAAAGGATTCCTCCGTCCGGCTTGCGCCGAACACAATTAGCACTCCCCATTGGCGAGTGCTAACGTGCCGGTGAGATAGTTTTCCTCACTTCGTGAGTCAAGAAGCGCGAGCCCGCGCGACGTAAAAATAACGGAAGGCGCCGCTCTTTTGTCCGACCTGCCCCACGCAGGATCGCAAATATGGCATCGTTCGCGATAGATAGTTGACTCAGTCAAATAAAGTTCCGATGCTGCCGGTCGTTATCGGAGGTCGGCGGAAATGGAAATATCCGAGGAAGGCACGATCGCTGCGGTTCGACGGTTCAACCGCTTCTATACGCGGCAGATCGGTCTGCTCAGCGAGGGGTTGCTCGATAGCCGGTTTTCGCTGACCGAAGCGCGCGTGCTCTATGAACTCGCGCATCGCGAGGCATCCGTCGCCAGCGAACTCTGCCGCGGCCTGGGTCTCGACGCAGGTTATCTCAGCCGGATGCTCAAGCGCTTCGAGGAGAATGGATTGATCGCGCGCACGCCAAGCGATGCCGACGCGCGCCAGGCTTCGATAGTCCTGACCAAGACCGGCCGTGAGGCTTTCGGCCCGTTGGATGCTGCGTCGAGACACCAGGTGACGGCGTTGATCTCGCACCTGGATGAACCCAGCCGGGCGCGTCTGGTCGGCGCGATGGAAGATGTACGTGCATTGCTTGGCGCCGATGCTCCGCCGTCGTCTTATATCCTGAGACCGCTGCAGGTGGGCGACATCGGTTGGATCACACATCGGCAAGGGCTGCTCTATGCCCGTGAATACGGGTGGGACGAGACATACGAGGCGCTTGTGGCCGAAATCCTCGGTGCCTTCGTCAGGGATTTCGACCCTGAGCGCGAGGCATCGTGGGTCGCCGAACGGCGAGGCGAGGTGATCGGTTCGGTCTTTCTCGTGAAGAAATCCGATACGATCGCCAAGCTTCGGCTTCTCTATGTCGAGCCCTCGGCGCGCGGTCTCGGTCTCGGGTGCCGTCTGGTCGACGAATGTATCGCCTTCGCCCGCGCGAAGGGCTATCGCCGGCTGACCCTGTGGACGAACGATGTGCTGGTCTCGGCGCGCCGCATCTATCAGGCGGCGGGCTTCACGCTTGCCGACGAGGAGAAACACCACGCTTTCGGCAAGGATCTCGTCGGTCAGAACTGGAATCTGGACCTGTAGCGTTCCTGGCGCCGGTCGGTAACCGGTTCTTAGGGACGTCGTGATCCGGCATGGCTGCCATGCGTTTTTGTGCGATGCAGCGGATTGAATGATAAGCACGCTTATAATATATGCCGCTCATGGTTTCGAATGGCATAGAGAATTTGGGATTCCTGATCCACGACGTGCAGCGCCTTTTGCGCAAGCGTTTCGAGGCGCGCGCCAGTGAAACAGGACTTTCCGCCGCACAATGGCGATTGCTGGTACGTGTCGCCAAGGAAGAGGGCGTTGCGCAGGCACGGCTGGCCGAACTTCTCGAGATCGAGCCGATCAGCGTTTCGCGCCTGATCGACCGGATGGAGGAAGGCGGCTGGATCGAGCGGCGGCAGGATGTCAACGACCGTCGTGTCCGCACCATCCATCCGACGCCCAGGGCGCGTGAGGTTTATACGGAGGTCAAGGCGCTGGCTGCCGAAGTCTACGAGGAATCGCTCAGAGGCGTTTCCCTGGAGACCCGTCGCGGCCTGATTTCCACGCTCAAGGCGATGGCAGAAAACCTGTCCGATGGCGAACAGCCGCCCTGCGGCACGATCAAGACTTCAGAAGGCATGACAACAGCATGAACGCGGTGGCAAAAGTGGATGAGAACGTGACCAAGGTGGAGATGGAAGGTCCGGCACAACCGGCCCAACCGACTCCGGCTACGCCCGCGGACGAAGCGCTGAAGCAGGATGCGCCGAAGCAGGCGGAAGCCGCACATCCGGCGCCGGTCGCGCCGAGACGGAAAAGCCGCCGGACGGGCCGCTTTGCCCTGATGCTCGCCCTGCCGCTTCTGCTCCTGGTCGGTGGCGGCTACATATGGGTGACCGGCGGTCGCTACGAAGAGACGGAAAACGCGAATCTCCAGCAGGCGAGGGTTTCAATTGCCGCCGATGCCGCTGGTCGCATCGTGGACGTCGACGTCGCCGACAACAAGGCTGTCAAGAAAGGCGACGTGCTGTTCCGCATCGATCCGCAGCCATATGACATTGCACTGGCACAAGCCGATGCGGCCGTGGCCAATGCGCGCCTGAACGTCGAGCAGTTGCGCGCGGCCTATCATCAGGCGATTGCCCAGGAGAAGTCTGCGCAGAGCGAAGTCAACTACGCGCAGTCGCAGTACGATCGCTCGGCCGATCTCGCAAAGAAGGGCATCAGCGCGACGTCGTCGCTGGACGAGGCGCGCAACGATCTGGACAAGTCGAAGATGCAACTGGCCGTCGCGCAACAGGGCATCGAGAGCGCTAAAGCGGCTCTCGGCGGCGATCCCGATATCGAGACCGACAAGCATCCTGCGGTGCTGGCGGCCCTTGCGGCGCGCGCCAAGGCGGCCTACGACCTTGCCCAGACCACGGTGCATGCGCCGGCGGACGGCGTGGTTTACCAGGCCGCGTCTTTCCGGGTCGGTCAATATGTGACCACCGGCACGGCCCTGTTCACGCTGGTCGAAACGGGCGACACCTGGATCGACGCCAATTTCAAGGAAACGCAGCTGACGAACATGAAGCCCGGTCAGAAGGCCGAGGTCGTTCTCGACACCTATCCGGACAAGACGTTCGCGGCCACGGTCGAGGCCATCGGGGCCGGCACCGGCGCCGAGTTCTCGCTGCTTCCGGCGCAGAATGCCACCGGCAACTGGGTCAAGGTTACCCAGCGCATTCCGGTCCGGCTGAAACTCGACGACGCCGGCGGCAAGCTGGCGCTGCGCGCCGGCATGAGCGCCGACGTGTCCGTCGATACGGGCGTGGCGCGCGGCCTGCCGAGCTTCCTCGGCGGTCACGCCGTGGCCGCCCAGGACGAGTAAGGCGCCGGTCGCGGTTGAGTTCAGATCATGGCCCAGGCTGATCCGGTCAATCCCTATGACGTACCGCATCGCGGGCTGATCACGGTCGCCCTCATGTTGGCGACGATCATGCAGGCGCTCGACACCACGATCGCCAACGTGGCGCTGCCGACGATGATGGGCAATCTCGGCGCGTCGCCCGACAACATCAACTGGGTGCTGACCTCCTACATCGTCGCGGCCGCAATCATGACGCCGGTGACGGGCTGGCTGGCCGATCGGCTCGGCCGCAAGGAACTGTTTCTCACCTCGGTCGTCGGGTTCACCGTCTCCTCCATGCTGTGCGGCATCGCGTGGAGCCTGGAGACGATGGTGCTCTTCCGCCTCCTGCAAGGCGTCTTCGGAGCGGCCATCGTTCCGCTTTCCCAGACGTTCCTGCTCGACATCAACCCGAAGGAGCGCCACGGCCAGGCGATGGCGATATGGGGCGCCGGCATCATGCTCGGCCCGATCCTCGGGCCGATGCTGGGCGGCTGGATCACCGAGAACCTTACCTGGCGCTGGGTGTTCTTCATCAATCTGCCCATCGGCATCCTGGCTTTCGCGGGCATGTTGATTTTCCTGCCGAAGATTCCCCGGCGCGCGCGCGGCTTCGATTTCTTCGGCTTCGCCATGCTCTCGCTTGGCGTCGGCGCGCTGCAGATGCTGCTCGATCGCGGCGGCGAGGTGGACTGGTTTTCCTCGGTCGAGATATGGATCGAACTCGGCCTGTCGCTGTGCGGCTTCTGGGTCTTCATCATCCATATGATGAGCGCCGATCACCCCTTCATCGATCCACGCATATTTCTCGACCGCAATTTCGTCACCGGCCTCGCCTTCATCTTCGTCATGGGCGTGCTGATCCTGGCTTCCATGGCGCTACTGCCGCCGATGCTGTCGACCATCTTCGGCTACCCGAGCGTGACCACCGGTCTCGTGATGGGACCGCGCGGCGTCGGCACGATGATCTCCATGCTTGTCGTGGGGCGGCTCGTGGCAAAAGTCGATGCGCGGATTCTCGTCGTTATCGGCTTTCTGCTCACGGCCCAGTCGCTGTACACGATGGCGGGCTTCTCGCCGCAGATGGACGACAGGCTGATCCTGGTTTCCGGCGTCGTCCAGGGACTCGGCATGGGCATGGTGTTCGTGCCGCTGTCCACGATCACCTTCGCGACACTCGACGCGCGCTACCGCACCGACGCGACCGCCCTGTTCAGCCTCGTGCGAAATCTCGGCTCGTCGATCGGCGTGTCAGTGGTGTCGATGCTGCTGAGCCGTAATATCCAGGTGAACCACACCGAGCTGTCGGCCTTCGTCAATCCATACAATCCGAACCTGCAGGCGATGTCGCCTGCTGCCGTCAGCGGCGACCCGGTCGCGCTGTCCCAGATCGACGGACTGGTGAACATGCAGTCGCAGATGATTTCCTACAACAACGATTTCTGGCTGCTGATGCTGATGACGCTGGTGGCGGTGCCGTTCGTCATTCTGCTGCGCAAGCCCAAGGCGGCCCCGGCAGGAGCGCCTTCGGTGCATATGGACTGAGGCAATCGGCAGTCGACTCCCTGGAAACCTTTCCGATTGCGGATCTGCCGACTGCCGCTACTTTCCAAGCACCAGCGCCCAGTACCGCCAGTCGGCGTTCTTGCTGTCACGGACATAGGCCAGCCCGAAGCGCATGAAGCGGGCGTCGAGCATGTTGCGGCGGTGCGGCGGCGATTTCATCCACATGTCGAACAGCCGGGCGAGGTCCATGCGTCCTTCGGCGATGTTTTCCGCCGCCGCACCGGCAATGCCGTTGTCCTTGACGCGGGAAGCGAAATCCTTGCCCCAGCCGGTCGTGTGCTCCATGCGCCGGGCGCCGGCCATGTAGCCTGCCTGCTGCAGGGCCGCCTGTTCGAGCCGGCTGTCCGTTGCGAGAGCGGAGAGTCCGTTCGCGGTTCTGTAGCCGTTGATGATCGACGCGGCGGAGGCCGAGGCGCCGGCGCCCTGGCCGGTCGGCCGCAGCGTGCCGCAGGCGGCCAGCGCGGCGAGGGCGCCGAGACCGGTCAATCGGAGAAGCTGGCGCCGGTCGGGCATGAGAAGGGTCGGCTGCGCGACGGGGGAATGCGTTTTGGTCATGTCGTGCCGGGATAGCCGCAATCATGGCATTTGACAGGCAAACGCATGAAAAATCCGTCATCGGCGGGTTTCGCCTCCCGGACAAGTGAACAGGACGGATACCAGGCAAGCGACAGCAGCGACAGAACCTGCTATGGTCTCCCCGTTCAATGTGGCAGCCACGGGCGGCCATCATGGCGGTGTCCGCCCGCGCAACGCACGGGAGGATGGTTATGGCCAATTTTCACGTCATGGCAGGCGCGAGCGGGAGTCTTGTCCAGCCCGCGATCAGGCAGATTTCCGTTGGTGACCTGATGGATGCGCTCAGATCCGGTTTCGAGGATTTCTGGGCGAAACCCTCTCATTACGTGTTCCTGTGCCTGATCTATCCCATCGTCGGTCTGATCCTCACCCAGTGGTCGTCAGGTTCGAACGCTCTCCAGCTTGTCTATCCGCTGATGTCGGGCTTCGCGCTGGTCGGTCCCTTTGCCGCGATTGGATTGTACGAGATCAGCCGGCGGCGCGAACTGGGCGCGGATACCTCATGGCGCCACGCATTCGATGTCCGGCATTCGCCTGCGCTGCCCTCGATCGCGGCGGTCGGAATCATGCTTGTCGCCTTGTTCCTGCTTTGGCTGTATGTCGCGCAGTCGATCTATATCGGCATTTTCGGCGATCAGCCGCCGGCCTCGATCGGTGGCTTCCTCGACCAGATTTTCGGGACCAGCCAGGGCTGGAAGCTCATTCTTCTCGGAAACGTCGCCGGCTTCCTCTTCGCGCTCGTAGCGCTCGCCACGACCGTTGTGGCGTTCCCGCTGCTGCTCGACCGCGACGCGGGCGCGGTAGCGGCGATCGAAACCTCGTTCCGGGCCTTGATCGCCAATCCGGTTCCAATGCTTTTATGGGGACTGATCGTCGCCGTGCTGCTGGTGATCGGCTCGATCCCGCTGTTCGCCGGCCTGGCGGTTGTCGTGCCGGTGCTCGGTCATGCGACCTGGCATCTCTACCGCAAGGTGGTCGAGCCGAGTCGCGTCGCCGAGCGCCGTCCGATGTGACCGGCTTGCCGCTTCCGACCTCGCCGCGCTCCGGCCGCTGTCCTGAATGTCGACGCGGCCGGCGCTGGACAGTTCCCGGAGGACCGTCCATGCACACCCCGCCACGAAAGCTGGTGACAGGCCGGAGCGGTTCGGCTAATTGCGGGCATCCGGCGTTCCGCCGGCTTCATCCTCGCAATGTGCACGGGGCACGGCATGGCCGATTTGCCGGAAACGATCGATTCGCTAGACATGCTCTTTCCCCGCTATGGCGCGCTGCTGTGCGATGTGTGGGGTGTAATCCACAACGGCGAGAAACATTTCCCCGCCGCCGCCGCGGCGCTCCAGCGGGCGCGCGAGTCGGGTCTTGCGGTGGTGCTCATCACCAATTCGCCGCGTCGTAGCAAGGACGTCGCCGATCAGCTTCGCATGATCGGCGTTCCGGAAGGTTCCTTCGACCGGATCGTCAGTTCGGGCGACGTGACGCGCGAGCTGATCGCGGAAGGGCCGCGCCGGATCTTCCATATCGGTCCGGACCGCGACTTCAATCTCTACGACGGGCTGGATGTCGAGCTTGTCGAGGAGTTCGAGGCCGATTCCGTCGTCTGCACCGGCCCGTACAATGACGATGTCGAGACGCCGGACGACTATCGCGACCTGCTGATGCGTCTTCGAGCCCGCAACCTGCCTTTCATATGCGCCAATCCCGACATCGTGGTGGAGCGTGGCGAACGGCTGATCTGGTGCGCCGGCGCCATCGCCCGCGACTACGCCCAGCTTGGCGGGCGTACGCTGATTGCCGGCAAGCCGCATGCCCCGATCTATCGCGCCGCGCTGAAGGCGGCCGGCGAAGTGGCGGGCCACGACCTTGCTCTTTCCGACGCGCTGGCGATCGGCGACGGCATGATGACCGACGTCAAGGGCGGGGCCGACAACGGTTTCGACGTGCTCTACGTCTCCGGCGGCATCCACGCGCGCGACTACGGCGAGCCGTTGGCGCCCGATCCGGCGCTTTTGGCCGCCTTCCTCGACAAGCATGGCTATCATCCGGTGGCGATGATGCCGAGGTTGCGCTAGGGCTCGCTCATGGCCGGGACGTTCGAGCGCCTTACCGGAGACAAGCCGCTGCCGCATCATCTGCGCGGCGGCGTGGTGGCGATCGGCAATTTCGACGGCGTGCATCGCGGCCATCAGGTCGTGCTCGGCCGCGCGCTTGCAGAGGCACGGCGGACCGGCGCGCCGGCGCTGGTGCTGACGTTCGAGCCGCACCCCCGCAAGGTTTTCCAGCCCGATGCGCCGCTCTTCATCCTGACGCCGCCGGCCATGAAGGCACGACTACTTTCATTTCTCGGCTTCGACGCCGTGGTGGAGCAGTGCTTCACCAGGGAGTTCGCGTCACAGTCGGCCGAAACTTTCGTCATCGACGTGCTCGAGAAGTGCCTCGGCATCAGCCATGCCGTGACCGGGTTCGACTTTCATTTCGGCAAGGATCGGCAAGGCGGTCCGGCCTTTCTGATGGACGCGGGCAAGCGCCACGGCTTCGGCGTGACGCCCGTCGACGCCTTTCGCGACGAGGGTGCCGAAGTCGTCTCCTCGAGCCGCATCCGCGCGCTGCTGGAGGAGGGCGACGTGGCACAGGCGGCCGGGCTGCTTGGCTATCGATTCACCGTGGAAGCCGAGATCGGCGGCGGACAGAAGCTCGGCCGCACGCTCGGCTTTCCGACCGCCAACATGACGCTTCCGCCAGATACGGCGCTGCGGCACGGCATCTATGCGGTGCGTTTTCGCCGCGCCGACGGATCGCTCCACGACGGCGTCGCATCCTTCGGCCGCCGGCCAACCGTCGACGACAATGGCGCGCCGCTGCTCGAAACCTTCCTGTTCGACTTTGACGGTGATCTCTATGGCGAGACCTGTGCGGTGTCGTTCTTCGGCTGGCTGCGCGGCGAGGAGAAATTCGACGGACTGGATGCGCTCGTCGCGCAGATGAAGCGCGACGAAGCGGAGGCGAGGGCGCTGCTTTCAGGCGTGCGGCCGCTTTCCGAACTGGACGGAAAAGTCGCGTTCTGACCCTATCGCTTCAGCGCGAGCCCGAACGCGATGAAGCTCCAGCCCTGGAAAACCAGGTCGATGGCAAGGAAAAGGCCCAGCACCCACAGGCTGTTGACCGGCCAGTGCATGGCGATGACGAGACCGGCGAGCGCGGTCACGATGCCGGCCGTGACGATCCAGCCCGAGCCTTTTTCCGACCAGTGCTGATAGGCGACCCACACCCTGAGCAACCCTGAGGCGATCAGGGCGATTGCCAGAAGGAAGGTCAGCACCGCCGAGGCGAGCAGGGGGTTGTAGAAGGCGAAGAAGCCGGCGAAGGCGTAAAGCAGGCCGGACAGCAGCCAGTAGAAGAAACGGCCCCATGTCTTGACGCCGAAGGCGTGGATGATCTCGACAGCGCCGGCCATCAGCATGAGCCAGCCGATCAGATAGACGGACGCCACCGTCGCGATGAAAAGATTGCCGAAGGCAATGCCGCCGAAGATCAGCAGCAGCACGCCGAGCGCGACGAACCAGCCCCATTTGTCGCGTGTTGCGCCGATTGCGTCTTTCAAGGTGTCGTTGTGCAGGGTCATGGCTTGGTCTCCACCGCCGCAGGTTGGACTCCGGCGGAGGTTAGCGCCGCACGGGTTTTGCGTCTACTGGCTCGTATGCTTGCTTCTGATGGCATTGCCGCAACGGATTTAAATCAAATTTTACCGGATTCCGGACAAGGGTTCCGATAAACCTCAAGTTGTGCGTAGGGTGTCCGAATGACTCGCTTTTCCAAGACAGCAATCGCGTCGATCTTGCTGGCGCTGGCGCTGGCGCTGGCGCCGGCGGCCGCGCAGGCGGGCGAGGGGCCGATGGGCTGGCTCTCCGGCGATTGGTATCTGACGGTCGGCGCGACCGGCCTGGTGGCGCCGGATTTCGAGGGAAGCAACAATTACCTGTTCAGCGCCCAGCCGCTGATCTCGCTCGGCAAGGCAGGCCCGCAGGCGCGATTCGTCTCCCGCAACGACAACATCTCCTTCAGCCTGTACGACAGCGGCGCCGTGCGCGCCGGCTTGACCGGCAAGATCATCTGGGGTCGCGACGGCGGCGATGCCGACGCCTTGAAGCACCTCGATCCCGTGCGCTTCGGCGGCGAGATAGGTGGCTTTGCCGAAATCTATCCGACAGACTGGCTGCGCGTGCGCGGCGAAGTCCGCCAAGGCATCCGCTCGCATCATGGCGTCGTCGCCGACGTCGCCGCGGATGCCTTCCAGGACGTGACGCCGGACATCCGCGTTTCCGGCGGCCCGCGCCTGTCCTTCGCCTCGTCGGACTATTTCGATGCCTATTATGGTGTCGACGCCGACGAGTCGGCGGCGTCGGGCCTGCGCGAATACCATCCCGGCGGCGGCCTGAAATCGGTCGGCGTCGGCGGCGCTGTGACGTGGAAGACCACGGACAGGGTCACCACCAGCCTGTTCGGCGAATATGCGCGGCTGATGGGGCCGGCCGCCGATTCCAGCCTTGTGAGGGAGCGCGGCGACCGCAACCAGTTCACGGTCGGCGTCTCGGCGAGCTATCGCTTCGATTTCACCATCCGCTGATCGAAGCGCTTTATTCGCGCTGCGCTTTCCGCTAGAAGCGCGCGCATGACGATGGTTGCGCCTCTTGTGGCGATACGAATTAGTGGCCCGGTGTTCCGGGCGGCCCGACGGTCGTAGACCGGAGGCCGCCGGAGCCGCCGGGATTTTTCGCGCGACGGACCCTCGCGCTTTTTCCGAAACATGATAGGTGAACGCCCGGGCTCTTTTGCAGCCGGGCAACGCATATGGCAGACCGATGACCGATACCCCCAGCACCGACAAAGAGACGATCGACTATTCCAAGACGCTCTACCTGCCGCGGACGGATTTTCCCATGCGCGCGGGCCTGCCTGAGAAGGAGCCGCTGCTGGTCAGGCGCTGGCAGGACATGGACCTCTACAGGCGCCTGCGCGAGACCTCCGCCGGTCGCCCGCTCTACGTCCTGCACGACGGCCCGCCCTACGCCAACGGTAACATCCACATCGGCCATGCGCTGAACAAGATCCTCAAGGACGTCATCACCCGCTCGTTCCAGATGCGCGGCTACAATTCCAACTACGTGCCGGGCTGGGACTGCCACGGCCTGCCGATCGAGTGGAAGATCGAGGAGGAAAACTACCGCTCGAAAGGCAAGTCGAAGCCGGACCTGTCGGACCCGGCGGCGATGATCGAGTTCCGCCGCGAGTGCCGCGCCTATGCCGAGCATTGGATCAAGGTGCAGGGCGCCGAGTTCCAGCGGCTTGGTGTCGTCGGCGACTTCAAGAACCCGTATCTGACGATGAGCTACCATGCCGAGGCGCGCATCGCCGGCGAGCTCTTGAAATTCGCGATGTCCGGCCAGCTCTATCGTGGCTCCAAGCCGGTGATGTGGTCGGTGGTGGAGCGCACCGCGCTCGCCGAGGCCGAGATCGAGTACCACGACTACGAGAGTGACACGATCTGGGTGAAGTTCCCGGTTTTGAATGTGAATACCGAACCAAGTTCAATCCTTGGCCATGACCTTGAACTGGCAGAACAATTGAAGAAGGCAGCAGTCGTTATCTGGACGACCACACCTTGGACTATCCCTGGCAACCGTGCTGTCGCTTACTCTCCGCGCATTCCCTATGGCCTTTATAAAGTCACGCAGGCCGAAAACGATTTCGGCCCGCAGCCGGGAGAGTTGCTCATTTTCGCGAAGGCATTGGCGGAAGAGGCATTTGCTAAGGCAAAGCTGCAATTCATAGAAGTAGACGAACTCGATGAGAATGAGCTTCGCCAACTTACGCTCTCACACCCCTTCAAGGGTCTCGGCGGCGGCTATGAATTCGCCGTTCCTATGCTCGCCGGCGACCACGTCACCGACGATGCCGGCACCGGCTTCGTCCACACCGCGCCCGGTCATGGCCGCGAGGACTTCGACGCCTGGATGGACGCCGCGCGCGACTTGCAGGGCAGGGGCATCGACACCGCGATCCCCTTTACCGTTGACGATGCCGGCTATTACACCAAGGACGCGCCGGGCTTCGGCCCGGATCGCGAGGGCGGGCCGGCGCGCGTCATCGACGACAACGGCAAGAAGGGCGACGCCAACAAGGCCGTCATCGACGAATTGATCGCGCGCAATGCGCTGTTCGCGCGCGGCCGGATGAAACACCAGTACCCGCATTCCTGGCGTTCCAAGAAGCCGATTATCTTCCGCAACACGCCGCAGTGGTTTGTCTATATGGACAAGGACCTCGGCGGGTATGGACTCTCCCCCCTTGAGGGGGAGATGGCCGGCAGGCCAGAGGGGGTGACTTCAGAAGGCACCGCCAATGAGGCGTCGATCAAGGCCGCGGCGACCCCCTCCGCCGCCTTCGGCGGCACCTCCCCCTCAAGGGGGGAGGATACGCTGCGCAACCGCGCCCTCGCCGCCATCGACGACACGCGCTTCGTGCCGGCGGCAGGCCAGACGCGGCTGCGCGCCATGATCGAGGAGCGGCCGGACTGGGTGCTGTCGCGCCAGCGCGCCTGGGGCGTGCCGATCTGCGTCTTCGTGGACGAGGACGGCACCGTGCTGAAGGACGAAGCGGTCAACCAGCGCATCACAGAGGCTTTCGAGGCCGAGGGCGCGGACGCCTGGTTCGCCGAAGGCGCGCGCGAGCGGTTCCTCGGGTCGAGAGCCAACGAACCCTGGGTCATGGTCAAGGATATCCTCGACGTCTGGTTCGATTCCGGCTCGACGCACACCTTCACGCTGGAGGACCGCCCGGACCTGAAATGGCCGGCGGACGTCTATCTGGAAGGGTCCGACCAGCATCGCGGCTGGTTCCATTCCTCGCTGCTGGAAAGCTGCGGCACACGCGGCCGCGCGCCCTACGACGCCGTCATCACCCACGGCTTCACCATGGACGAGGAGGGGCGCAAGATGTCGAAGTCCCTCGGCAACACGGTCGTGCCGCAGGACGTCATCAAGCAATCGGGCGCCGATATCCTGCGCCTGTGGGTCGTCACCACCGACTACTGGGAGGACCAGCGGCTCGGCAAGACGATCCTCCAGACCAATATCGACGCCTATCGCAAGTTCAGGAACACCGTCCGCTGGATGCTGGGCACGCTGGCGCACGACGAGGGCGAGACCGTTCCGCTCGCGGACATGCCTGAACTGGAACGGCTGATGCTCCACCGGCTGTCCGAGTTGGATGACCTTGTGCGCGCGGGCTACGACGCCTTCGAGTTCAAGCGTATCACCCGCGCTCTGCTCGACTTCATGGTGGTCGAACTGTCGGCCTTCTATTTCGACATCCGCAAGGACGCGCTCTACTGCGAAGGCCCGTCCAGCGTGAAACGCAAGGCGGCGCTGCAGGTGGTGCGCCATCTGTTCGACTGCCTGGTCAAATGGTGGGCGCCGATGCTGCCCTTCACCACCGAGGAGGCCTGGCTCGAGCGCAACCCGCAGGCTCAGTCGCTGCACCTTGAGCAGATGCCGGACGTGCCGGCCGAATGGCGCAATGATAGGCTGGCCGAAAAATGGAAGAAAGTCAGGCAGATGCGGCGCGTCGTTACCGGTGCGCTGGAGATCGCCCGCGCCAACAAGCTGATCGGCTCGTCGTTGGAGGCGGTGCCAACGGTCTATCTGGACGACCGCCAACTCGAGAAGGACATCGAGGGCGTCGACATGGCGGAGATCGTCATTACCAGCGGCCTTGCCTTCTCGTATGACCATGCTCCGGCCGATGCCTTCGCGCTGGATGACGTGAAGGGGATCGCCGTGATTGTCGGAAAGGCGGAAGACGAAGGCCTGCGCAAATGCGCGCGGTCATGGCGCTATACGGCCGATGTCGGGTCCGACCCGGCGTTTCCGGACGTGTCGGCGCGCGACGCCGCCGTGCTGCGGGAACTCAAGGCGCTCGGCCGGCTCTGAGCCGCGATGCACAAATGTCACGTCCGCCTTTCGTCGGCGGGCGTGCGTTGCCCTTGACAGGCCTTTCAGTTAGACAGGCCGAACCCGTTTCCCGGTCCGGCAGACAAACTATCGCCGGATTTGCGTTCAAGGAACGGTGACGGGCGGGCGCCGGGCTGGCCGGCAGCGGTTCAGAGGTTCGAGAGTGGGATTTTTCGGTATAGACGACAGGGTTTGCGCTCGTGCGCTCGTTCTGGTGCCGCTGGTTGCCGGCGTAGGCGTGCTGTCCGGCTGCGTCAGTTCCCCCACCTACGGCACCGACAAGACCGCCAACGAGCAGCTTTTGAGCGACCTGAACGGCGCGCTGACGCTGGCGCCGCCGAAGAAGCAGCATATCGACTATACGCCGCGTCCGGCGCTGGTGAAGCCGGCTCCCGGCGAAAAGGAAACGCTGCCGCCGCCGCAGGAAAGCATCACGGCCAGCGCCGAATGGCCGGAATCGCCCGAGCAGCGGCGGGACCGCATCAGGCAATACGCCACTGAGCATCGCGACGACCAGAATTTCGAGCCGCAGGTCATCAACGACGTTCCGGCCAGTTCGGCCGCCGATGAATCGCGCGACAAGCTGGCGCTGGATCACCCACGGCCGACCGGTTTCTCGAACGGGATGAGCGCCAAGCAGCGCCGCGAAGAAATCAACCGCCGGCTGGTCGAGCGCAACCAGGGCGATCCGACGAGCCGCAAATATCTGAGCGAGCCGCCGATCGGCTATCGGCAGCCTGCCGCTACCGCGCCCCAGGACGATATCGGCGAGGACGAGGTCAAGAAGGAGCGGCGCCTCAAGAAGGAAGCCGCCGCCAGGAGCGGCAAGAAGAGCGGCATGTTCGACTGGTTGCCCTGGTAAGGCTGCCGCCGCTCTATCGCCGGTCCCGGAAGAACGATTTCAACATTGCCGCCGCTTCGGTTTCGCGCATGCCGGCATAGACGTCCGGCGCATGATGGCATGTGGCCGACGCGAAGAACCGGGGGCCGCTGACGACGGCGCCGCCCTTGTCGTCCGCCGCGCCGAAATAGAGCCTGCGCAGCCGCGCGAACGAGATCGCGCCGGCGCACATGGCGCAGGGTTCCAGCGTCACGTAGAGATCATGGTCGATGAGACGCTCGCTGCCTGTGGCGCGGCAGGCTTCCCGGATCGCCAGCATTTCGGCGTGCGCGGTCGGGTCGGCCAGTTCCCGGGTGCGGTTGCCTGCTGCGGCGACGATCGCGCCGTTCGCCGCGATCACGGCGCCGATCGGCACCTCGCCGCGCGTCGCAGCGGCCTGGGCCTGTTCCAGCGCGACAGCCATGAAGTCGGGTCGTGTCAAGCGATCCTGCCTTGTCGAAAACGCCTCGTCACCGGGGCATGATCCTGTTATCTAGCCGCGCAAAAGGGCAAAGGCCACATGAACGACGACAACGACAAGAAGCCGCCGCGCCGGAACGGTGGCAAGCCGACGGGCGCACGCGGCGGTTTCGGCGCGGGCAAGGGCGGCAAGCCGGCGGGCGGCAAGGCGAAATTCGGCAAGCCGCGCGGCCCTGCGGCCGAGGGTGCGCGCCACGGCAAGCCGTTCGAGAAGCGTGGTTTCAAGCCGCGCGAGGAGACAGATGCCCGGCCGCGCCGCGACTTCCAGCGAAGCGACCGGCCGAGGGATAACCGTGCCGGCGAACCGGGCGCGGACGGTGCCTCACGCGAAAAGCGGCCGTTCCGCAAGGAGGCCGCTGGCGACAGGCCCTTCCGCAAGAAGCCCGACAGCGGAACCTACCGGACGCGGGACGACAGGCCGTCCGGCAAACGCGAATTCAACACGCGCGATCGCACCGAATTCAAGCCTCGTGACCAAGGCAACGGCAAGTCCTTCACTGAGGGTGAAAGCAAAGAGCGGGCCTATCGTCCGGGCCGCGTCGAGCGATCTGCCAGCCACGACGGCGCCAGGACGACGAGCAGGCCGCGCTTCGAGAAGCATGATGGCGGGGCCCGGCCTGACCGCAAGCCTTTCGTCAAACGCGAACGGACGGACGCCGCGCCTTCGCAGGAGGGCAGGCGCTTCGACCGTCCAAAACGCGACTTTTCCGACCGCAAGCCGTTCGTCAGGCATGACCGCGAAGAGGCTTCCCCGGCAGGCACGAAGCGCTTCGATCGTCCCAAGAGCGATTTTCCCGACCGCAAGCCCTCGAGCGGTGGCTTCAAGCCGCGGCCGCGGACCGACGACGCGCCGCAGGAGGGCGAGCGCATCGCCAAGCGGCTCGCGCGCGCCGGCATCGCGTCGCGACGCGACGCCGAGGAACTGATCGCCGCCGGCCGCGTCAAGGTCAACGGCAAGGTTCTGGATACGCCCGCCTTCAACGTGTCGGCGTCGGACGTCATCCATCTCGACGACACCGAGATACCGGCGGCCGAGCGCACGCGGCTCTTCCTCTTCCACAAGCCGGCCGGCGTGGTGACCACCAACCGTGATCCGGAGGGACGCAAGACCGTCTTCGAGGTGCTTCCCGCCGAATTGCCGCGGCTGATGACGGTGGGGCGGCTGGACATCAACACCGAAGGCCTGCTGCTATTGACCAATGACGGCGGCCTGTCGCGCGTGCTTGAACTGCCATCGACGGGATGGCTGCGCCGCTACCGGGTGCGCGTCCACGGCAAGGTCGAGGAGAAGGCGCTGGCGGACCTCGCCAACGGCATAGCGGTCGATGGCGTCTTCTACGGCGCGGTCGAAGCGAGCCTGGAGCGCACGCAGGGCACCAACGCCTGGCTGACCATCGGCCTGCGCGAAGGCAAGAACCGCGAGGTGAAGAACATCCTCGGCGCGCTCGGGCTGGAGGTGACGCGGCTGATCCGCGTCTCCTACGGACCGTTCCAGCTCGGCGAACTGCCCGAGGGCCATGTGCTCGAGATCAAGGGCCGCACCTTGCGCGACCAGCTCGGCGAACGGCTTATCGAGGAAGCCGGCGCCAATTTCGAGGCCGACATCGCGACACCCTTCTCCAACAAGCCGGTCCGGCGCTTCGAGCAGCGGGCCGAGCCGGGCGATCGGCCGAAACCGCCCCGCAGGGAGCGCCAGCCGATCGGCGAGGGCGGGCTGATCAAGGCGCGCAAGCGCCGCGAGAACAGCCGCGACGAAGCGCTCGGCAAGCTTTCGACACGGCCGGACCGGGAGCGTTTTGGCGACAAGCCGGGTTTCGGCGGCAAATCCGGCTTTGGCGAAAAGCGTGAGGGCAAGGCTGGCCGCGAGTCGCGGCCGATCGATCCGCCCGGCCAGCGCCGGGCCAACGTCTGGATGGCGCCCGGCGCAAGGCCGCAAGGCGAAAAGGCGAAGGACAAGGAGACCGGTTCAAACACCGATCGCTCGTCGCGGCCAAGGTCCGGCGGCGACAAACCGCGTCCTCGGCCGGGCAAGCCGAAAAAGCCCTGATGCGGATCGTCGGAGGCGATTTGCGCGGCCGGCCGCTGGCCACACCACAGGACCAGTCGATCCGCCCGACGACGGATCGGGCGCGTGAAGCCGTTTTCAACGTACTCGCGCACCGTTTCCCCGAGCATCTGCACGGCACGCGCGTCCTCGACCTTTTCGCCGGCACGGGCGCGCTCGGCCTGGAAGCGCTGTCGCGCGGGGCTGGCTATGCCGTCTTCATCGAGGAATCGGCGCAGGGCCGAGGCCTGATCCGCAGCAACGTCGAGACTTTCGGCCTGACCGGCAGGACCAAGATATTCCGCCGCGATGCGACGAAGCTCGGCGAGGCGGGCACGCTGGCGCCCTTCGATCTGGTCTTTGCCGACCCGCCTTATGGCAAGGGCCTCGGCGAGCGGGCGCTACATTCGGCAAGGCAAGGCGGCTGGCTGACGCCCGGCGCGCTCTGCGTCATCGAAGAGGTCGCGTCCGCGCCTTTCGATCCCGGTCCGAATTTCGTGGTCGCGGACGAGCGATCCTATGGCGAGACGGTCATCCGCTTTCTCGAAATCCGGTGAGATGCCCGACTTCGGCCGTCTTTGCCGGCCAATGACGAACAGTTCATTTTCCGCGTCCGGCGTGTCCCCCTATCGTCCGGCCGTCCATCACCGGAGATGCCGATGAGTCCCCTGGCCGGTCGCCCGCGACGCGTTCTTTTTGCGGTCCTGCTGGTTTCGGGTTTCGCGAATGGCGCGGCCGCTGCCGGCTCCTCGCCGGGGGACGACGGGAAAGTGACCGATTTCACCCTCGCCAACGGCATGGAGGTCGTGGTCATTCCCGACCATCGGGCGCCCATCGTCACGCATATGGTGTGGTACAAGGTCGACAGTGCGGACGAGCCACCCGGCAAGTCGGGCATCGCGCACTTCTTCGAGCACCTCATGTTCAAGGCCACGACCAACCACAAGGCCGGCGAGTTCGACGCGGCGGTATCGGCCATCGGTGGCAACAACAACGCCTTCACTTCCTATGATTACACCTGCTTCTACGAAATGGTTCCGGCGCAGGCGCTTCGAGAGATGATGGCCTTCGAGGCCGACCGGATGCGCAACCTCGTGCTGGACGACAAGACGGTCGCCACCGAGCGGGACGTTATCCTGGAAGAGCGGCGCTCGCGCATCGACAACAACCCCAACGCCGTGCTGGACGAGGAACTGGACGCGACGCTGTGGCAGAACCAGCCCTATCGCATTCCGGTGATCGGCTGGATGCAGGAAATGCAGCAATTGAACCGCGCCGACGCTCGCGCCTTCTATGACCGCTACTACCGCCCCAACAACGCCGTCCTGGTGGTGGCCGGCGATGTCGAACCGGACGATGTGAAGGCATTGGCGCAAGAGACGTTCGGCAAGCTGGCACGCGGCCCGGACCTGCCGGCGCGCATCCGTCCGGTCGAGCCGGAGCAGAACACCAAGCGCACGGTGACGCTGTCGGACGCGCGTGTCGGGGTTCCGAGCTTCACCACGCAATGGGTGGTGCCGTCCTACCGCACGGCGAAACCCGGCGAGGCCGAGGCGCTCGCGCTGCTGGCGGAGATCCTTGGCGGCGGATCGCGCAGCCGTCTCTACCAGGAACTGGTGGTGAAGAAGGGCATCGCCGCCAGCGCGGGCGCCAGCTACCAGGGCAACATGCTCGACGCCACCAACTTCGCCGTCTACGGCGCGCCGCGCGGCGCCGCGACGCTCGGCGAGGTGGAGACGGCCCTTGATGCCGAGGTGGCGCGCATCGGCCGCGACGGCGTTACCGCCGACGAACTGGAAAAGGCCAAGAACCGGCTGGTCCGTTCGATGATCTTCGCGCGCGACCAGCAGCAGGCGATGGGCAATATCTACGGCTCCACACTGGCCGTCGGCGGGACGGTGGCGGATGTCGACGAGTGGCCGGACCGCATCCGCAAGGTGACGGCGGACGAGGTCAAGGCTGCTGCTGCGCGCTATCTGGTTTTCGACCGGTCCACCACCGGCTATCTGATGCCCAAGACACAGGCTGGAAACTGACAATGGCCGGCAAATCCATACCGCAGCGTCTGGCCGGTCCCGCCGTCACGCTCGTCCTCTCCGTCCTGTTCCTGATACTGCCCGCGATCGCGGCCCGCGCGGCCGTCGCGATCCAGGAGGTGAAATCCGAGTCGGGCGTCACCGCATGGCTGGTTGAGGACTACACGCTGCCGATCGTGGCGGTCCGCTTCGTGTTCGACGGCGGCTCCTCGCAGGATCCGGCCGGCAAGGAAGGGCTCGCCAACCTGATGACGGGCCTGTTCGATGAAGGCGCGGGCGACCTCGACAGCGACGCCTTCCAGACCCGCCTCGACGACGCCGGCGCCGAAATGAGCTTCAGCGAGACCCGCGACGGCATCTACGGGGCGATGCGCATGCTTTCTGAGCATGAGGACGAGGCATTCGACCTGCTCAGGCTGGCGGTGACCGCGCCGCGCTTCGACCAGGCGCCGATCGACCGCATCCGCTCGCAGATCGTGGCCGACATCATCTCCACCCGGAACGATCCCGATACGATCGCCGGCAATAAATGGGCAGAGGCTCTCTATGGCAGCCACCCCTATGCCAGGCGCGACGAAGGCACGAAGGAAAGCCTGGCGACCGTCACGGCCGATGATCTGCGCGCCGCGCACCGCGCCATGTTCGCGCGTAGCGGCCTTCACGTCGCCGTCGTCGGCGCAATCGACGCCAAAACGCTGAAGCGCAAGCTGGATGCGGTTTTTGGCGGCCTGCCGGAAAGGCAGAAACTGACACCGGTGCCGGACGTCGCGCCGAAGCTCGGCAAGGAGTTGCAGGTCAATTACGACCGGCCGCAGACAAGCCTGCAACTGGCCTTTCCGGGCGTGCCGAGAGCCGCGCCGGATTTCTATGCCGCTGCCGTTATGAACGAGATACTTGGCGGCGGCACGTTCACTTCGCGCCTGTTCGAGGAGGTGCGGGAGAAGCGCGGACTGGCCTACAGCGTTGATTCCGGCCTCATGAACCGCCGCCATACGTCCGCGTTGCTGATTTCGACCGCCACGCGCTCCGACCGCGCCGCCGAAACGCTCCAGGTGATCCGCGACGTCGTCAAACGCATGGCCGAACAGGGACCGACGGAGGCAGAGCTTGCGGCGGCCAAGGAATATCTGGTCGGCGCCTATGCCATCAACAACCTCAATTCGTCCGGCTCGATCGCGGCGACGCTGGTCGAACTCCAGCTCGATGATCTGGGCAGGGACTACATCGAGCGCCGCAGCGCCTATATAAATGGCGTGACGCTCGATGAGGTGAAGGCCGTGGCCAGGAAACTTCTGTCCGTTGATCCGGCGACCCTGATCGTCGGGCCGCCTTTGGCGACGGAGGAGGGCAAGGGGTGACCCCGCGTTTCGGCATTGCCTTCGGCGGCGGCGGCGCGCGAGGGCTGGCGCATATCCATGTGATCGAGGCGCTGGACGAACTCGGCGTCAGGCCGGTTGCGATCGCTGGCTCCTCCATCGGGGCGATCATGGGCGCCGGCATGGCGGCAGGCATGAGCGGCCGTGACATCCACGATCACGCCCGTTCAATCCTCGGTACCCGCGCGCAGGTAGCGACCCGCATGTGGCGGGCGCGACCCGGCACCTTCGCCGAGGCGATGGAAGGCGGATTGCGGGTGTCGCAGTTCAACGTCGAGCGCATCCTCAAGGCGTTCCTGCCCGAGGCGGTGCCGGAAACCTTCGAGGAACTCGAGATTCCGCTGAAGGTGACGGCGACGGATTTCTTCGGTCACAAGCTCGCGGTCTTCAGCGAAGGTGAGCTGCATTCCGCCTTGGCGGCTTCAGCCGCCATTCCTGCCGTCTTTCGGCCCGTCGCGCGCGGCGGGCGGATGCTGATCGACGGCGGCATCTACAATCCCGTGCCCTTCGACCTGATCGAGCACGACGCCGACATCACCATCGCCATCGACGTGGTCGGCGCGCCGACCGAGGAGGAACGCAAGCGGCCGACCTCGGTCGATCTCATGTTCGGTGCCACGCAGCTGATGATGCAGTCCATCATCGCCAACAAGCTCCAGCAATGCCGGCCCGACATCCTCATCCGCCCGCCGGTGTCGCGTTTCCGGGTCCTCGATTTCCTCAAGATCGACGCGGTGATGGCCGAGACCGCGGCGGTCAAGGACGAGGTGAAACGGGCCGTCGAGGCCGCGCTCGAAAGCCACTACCAGCCGAAGCGGCACTGACCCGCGACGCCTTCGGCATTGCACAACAACCGATGCGGCAATAGATGGAGCCGCAGGAGCGGCTTGCTCCACGAAATGACAGGAACTCCTCATGAACGACAGTCTGGACGCCGCCAAGCTCACCGACCGCGTCGCGGCGCTGGTGGAGGCGGCCATGCGCGCCGGCGCCGATGCCGCCGACGCCGTCGTGGTGCGCGGCCGCTCGATCGGCGTTTCAGTGCGGCTCGGCAAAGTCGAGGACACCGGTGCCTCCGAGTCGGAGGACATGGCGCTGCGCGTCTTCGTCGGCAAGAAGGTGGCCAGTGTCTCGGCGACCGCCGCGTCCGAAGCCTCCATGCTGGCGGAACGGGCGGTGGCGATGGCCAAAGTGTCGCCGGAAGATCCTTTCCAGGGCCTCGCTGACCCGGCTCTTCTGGTGAAGACCGTCCGCGATCTCGATCTTCATGACTCGACCGAGATATCGGCTGAACGCCTGAAGGAGGACGCGTTCGCCGCGGAAGAGGCAGCACTTGCGGTCAAGGGGGTCACCAATTCCTCCGGCAGCAGCGCCGGCGCCGGCATGGGCGGCCTCGTGCTCGCGACGTCGGGCGGCTTTCTCGGCGAGTACGCGGCGACGCGGTTTTCCCGGTCCGTCAGCGTCATCGCCGGCGAGGGCACCGGCATGGAGCGCGATTACGAGTATTCGTCACGTCTCTATTTCTCCGATCTCGATACGCCGGAGCGGATCGGCAAGTCGGCGGCGGAGCGGGCGGTCCGGCGCATCGGCGCGCGCAAAGCGAAGACCGGCACCGTCTCCGTCATCTTCGATCCGCGCGTCGCCCGCGGCATCGCCGGTCATCTGGCCGGCGCCATCAACGGCGCCTCGGTGGCACGCAAGACGAGCTTCCTGCGCGACATGATGGGCAAGCCGGTCGCCTCGTCTGCCGTTACGGTGACGGATGATCCGTTGCGGATGCGTGGCCAGGCCTCACGGCCGTTCGACGGTGAAGGCGTCGAGGGCGAGCGGCTGGTGATGGTCGACAGGGGTGTTCTGAACCACTGGTTCCTCTCCACCTCGGCGGGGCGCGAACTTGGCCTGTCGACGAACGGCCGCGGTGCTCGCGGCGGCTCGCAGGTATCGCCGTCCTCCACCAACCTCGCCATCGAGCCGGGGCAGGTCGGCCCTGAAGACATGATCAAATCGCTGAAGTCGGGTTTCTATGTCACGGAAGTCTTCGGCCAGGGCGTCAACATGGTGACGGGCGAATACAGCCGCGGCGCTTCCGGTTTCTGGATCGAGAACGGCGAACTTGCCTATCCGGTGTCAGAAGTGACCATCGCCTCCAACCTGAAGACGATGTTCCTTGCCATGCAGCCGGCCAGCGATCTCGATCGCAATTTCGGCACCGCTGCGCCGACCTTGCTGATAGAGGGGATGACCCTTGCCGGAAGCTGATACGGCAGCGGCCGTCGCGTCGGCGGCGCAAGATCTCGACCTGCTGCTGACCTCTGCGCGCGAGGCGGGTCGCATCGCCATGCGCTATTTCGGCGGCAAGCCGGAAGTCAGGATGAAGGGCGGTACGTCGCCGGTCAGCGAGGCAGATTACGCCGCGGACAATTACCTGCGCGAAACCCTGACGGCCGCGCGGCCGGATCACGGCTGGCTGTCTGAAGAAACGGCCGACAGTCCGGATCGCCTCCGGGCGCGCCGCACCTTCGTCGTCGACCCGATCGACGGTACCCGTGCTTTTCTCGACGGACGCAAGACATGGTGCGTGAGCGTGGCGATCGTGGAAGCCGGGGAATCGATCGCTGGCGTGCTCGAATGTCCCGCCCTTGGCGAGACATACTGGGCGTTGCCGGGGCAGGGCGCCTTCCGCAACGGCGAGCGCATCCATGTGCGTGCGCCAAGCGCCGAATCGGAGGTGGCCGGTCCGAAAGCGCTGCTCGACCGGATACCCGATGCGTGGCAGCCGCGCATCAGGCGAGCGGCCTACGTTCCCTCGCTTGCCTACCGGCTGGCGATGATTGCCGGCGGTGTGCTCGACGGAACCTTCGTCAAACCGGACGCCCATGACTGGGATATTGCCGCAGCCGCGCTGATCCTGCGTGAGGCAGGTGGCACGCTGGTCGACGATCGCGGCCGGACGCCGCGTTTCGCCGGGGCCGAGGTCCGGCACGGCGCGCTCGCGGCCGGCAGCGGCGACCTGATCGACATGATGTCGGCCGTGCTCGCGTCGGGCAGGGCATGACGTCTCCAGGACGGTTTCCAATTCTCTCGCTTTGGTCTAGACCAAGCGCCGAACGCACAGGACATCGAGAACGGACATGACCGCAGAAGAGGATAAGAAGCAGCTCCTGCATCTGGTTTTCGGCGGCGAGCTCAAGAAACTCGGCGGCACGGAGTTCCGTGATCTCGACGCGCTCGACATCGTCGGCATCTATCCCGACTACCAGTCTGCGCAGACGGCGTGGAAGGCAAAGGCGCAGGCCAGCGTCGACAACGCGCATATGCGCTATTTCGTGGTCCACCTGCACAGGCTGCTCGACCCGGAAGCCAAGGCCGGCGCCTGAGGATGGAGCAAAGGGTGGCCACCCCGCCGCGCGAAGAGGGTGCGCGCAAGCGCCGCGCTGATCGACCCATGAGGGCGTTCTGGAAGCGCATTCGCAAACCCCTGGCCGAATCGCAATTCGCCAAGGGGCTGCTGGTGAACCTGCTTGTGCAGGCGATGTGGTTCATCCGCCTGACCAATCGGCAGGTCGCCGATTCGGTGCGTTTCGAAGGCAGCCGCTACGAGGCGCTGGAGCCGGGCATTATCGCGCTGTGGCATGGACAGCATATCCTCATGCCCGCCTTCTACCCGAGTTCCCGGCCCCTCGTGGCCATGGTATCGCGCAGCGCCGATGCAGAGATCAACGCCATGATGATCGAGAAGTTCGGCATCGAGGCTGTTCGCGGCTCGGGCGGACGCGATAGTGCGCGGCATCTCGACAAGGGCGGTGCGAAGGCGCTGATTGCCCTCAAGAAAGCCTTGGGCGCAGGCAAGAACGTCTGCATGATCGCCGATATTCCCCACGGCACGCCGCGGGACGCCGGCATGGGCGTCGTGCTTCTGGCCAAGCTCTCGGGACGACCGATCTTCCCGGCAGCGTTGGCGACGAGCCGTCGCAAGGTCCTGGAAAAAAGCTGGGACAAGACGACCATCAACCTACCGTTCGGCAGGGCCGCCATCGCCGCGGGCGAGCCGATCTTCGTGAATGCCGACGCGGACGATGCGGAGATGGAGCGTAAGCGCCGGGAACTGACCGTGCAGTTGAATGCAGCGACCGAGGAAGCCTATCGGCTCGTGGATGAAAAGCCATGAGCGGGCGCTGGGCGCGTGTGATGCTTTCCGCATACAGCTATGCAGGTGCTGCGGCCTATCCGCTGGCTCGGCCTTACGTCGCCTGGCGCGCCTCGAAGGGCAAGGAAGACAGCAAGCGCAGCCGTGAACGCTACGGCATCGCCGGCCATGCACGGCCCGACGGCCCGCTGATCTGGGTCCATGCGGCCAGCGTCGGCGAAACGATCGCGGTAGCCTCGCTCATCGACCGAATCCTGGGGCTCGGCGTGAGTATCGTGCTGACGACCGGCACCGTGACCTCCGCCAAGGTCGCGAAGGATCGCTTTGCCGACCGCGTCATCCACCAATATGTTCCGCTCGATCTGAAACCGGCCGTCAGCCGGTTCCTCGACCATTGGCGACCCGACTTGGCCGTCATCGCCGAATCCGAAATATGGCCGATGACCATCCTGGAACTCGGTGCGCGAGGCGTGCCGCAGGTCCTGGTGAACGGCCGCATGTCCGACCGTTCCTTTGCGTCATGGAAGAAGCGGTCTTCGCTCGCCGAGGCGCTGTTCGAGAATCTGGCCCATGTGGTCGCGCAGTCCGAGATCGACGGCGAACGCTTCCGCACGCTCGGTGCCCGTCCCGTCACGGTTTCGGGCAACCTCAAGGTCGATACGCCGCCGCCGCCTGCGAACGAGAAGGCACTTGCATCGTTGCAGAGGCAGATCGGCGAACGGCCGACCTGGGCTGCCGTTTCCACGCATGACGGTGAAGAGAAGATCGCCGCGGAAGTCCATGTCGCCCTGCGCCGACGTCATGCGGGATTGCTCACCATCATCGTGCCGCGTCATCCCGAACGGGCCGAGGCGCTTGCCGCCGAGATGACGGCGATGGGGCTGGCCGTGGCGAGGCGCAGCCAGGACGGCAGGATCACGGCCGACACCGACATCCTGCTTGGCGACACGATCGGCGAGATGGGGCTTTATCTCCGCCTCACCGAGATTGCGTTCGTCGGCCGCTCGCTGACGTCCGAAGGCGGTCAGAACCCGCTGGAACCGGCCATGCTGGACACGGCCGTCCTGTCCGGCCAGAACGTGCAGAATTTTCGCGAATCCTATCAGAAACTGCTCGGCGCCGGCGGCGCCAAGCTGGTGCGCGACCGCAACATGCTGGCGGGAGCGGTGAATTTCCTGCTGTCCAACGAGACCGCGCGCCATGAGATGATCGCGGCCGGCTCCGCGACCGTCGAGGAGATGCGTGGCGCGCTCGCCCGCACCCTCAAGGCGCTGGAGCCCTATGTCCAGCCGCTCGTCGTCAAGGCGCGGCTGGCGCGCTCGAACGGCAGGTAGGCGTGGCCAGCGAAGCGCCGCCCTTCTGGTGGGGAAAGCCGGACTGGCGCGCTTATGCGCTGTCGCCGCTGTCGCTCGCCTACGGAGCGGTCGCGAGGCGGCAGATGAAGCGGGCGAAACGCCGCAAGGTGGATGCACCGGTTCTGTGCATCGGCAACTTCACGGTCGGAGGCAGCGGCAAGACGCCGGTGGCGATAGCGCTGGCCGCGCGGGCGCGAGCAATGGGGCTGAAGCCCGGCATCCTGTCGCGCGGCCACGGTGGGAGTTTTTCGGCAGAGCCGCATCTCGTCGATGCCCGGCACGACGCCGCAAAACATGTCGGCGATGAGCCGCTTCTGCTGGCCGAACATGCGCCGGTCGCCGTGTCGCCGGACCGGGCCGCGGGGGCCGCGCTGCTCATGGAACGGCAGGGCTGCGATTTCCTCATCATGGACGACGGTTTCCAGAGCGCGCGCCTCCATATGGATTTCGCTCTGCTGGTGGTCGATGCGCGCTTCGGCCTCGGCAACGGCCACGTCATCCCCGGCGGACCCTTGAGGGCGTGCCTGCGCGACCAGTTGCTCTATACCGATGCGCTTCTGAAGATGGGCGAGGGAACCGCCGCCGATGCGCTGGTGCGCCGTGCCGCGCGGGCCGGCAAGCCGATCTTCGACGCGCGCGTGCGGCCGCGCGATGCCGAGATGTTCGCCGGCCGGCAATTCCTCGCCTTCGCCGGCATCGGCCATCCCGAAAAATTCTTCGACAGCGTGACGCAGGCAGGCGGCACGGTGGCCGTCAGTCGCCCGTTTCCCGATCATCACCTCTACGCGCAGGACGAGTTGGCCGACCTTCTGGCGCTGGCGCGCAAGTCTGGTCTTGATCTCGTCACCACGGCCAAGGATGCGGCAAGACTACGCCACGGGCCGCTGCCGCCGGGTTTTCAGGAAAGCTTGAAGGTGCTCGGGATCGAAACGGTCTTCGATCCGCCGCATGTCCCGGAACGGATCATCGAGGAAACGCTGGCGGCCTGGCGGCGGCGCCGGCTGGAGCGTTGAGAAACCTTACCCCCGGCTGCGCAGGCCGGGATTTTCCTCGATCTCGCGCCGCAGCGACGCTTCAGCGTTGAGATAGGGCTCCTGACGGGCAACGCTCCAGTATTTCAGCTCGTCGAGCGGAATGGATTCGTGAGTCACCGCGCAACGCACGAACGAGCCGGGACTGACGACCTGGAAATCGCCGTCGAGATAGCGGATGCGGGCCTCGCGGCTGCCGGGGCCTTCGAAACGGTTCATCATGCAGGCACAGTCTCGCTCATCGGCTTCATCCGCCATAAATGTCGCGACGGGTCAAGCTTTGCAAGCGCGGTATAAGGCGGCTTCCTTCACCTGTCTTCGCTGAGGAAGGTCTCGATGCGTTCCGGCGTGACACCGGCCAGCGCGCCGATGCGGCGCGCCAGTTCGGCAGCGGCGGCGCGCGGACGCGCCATCGGACGGTCCAGCCAATAGGAGACGGGATTGAGGGCTGTGCGCCGGTCCACCGCGACGATGCGGCCCGATGCGATCTGCCGTTCGGTCAGCGGCGGCCGGGCCAGCGCCACGCCCAGCCCGTAGGCGGCGGCGTCGAGCACCAGATTGTAGTCTTCGAAGCGCCGATCCTGCGGACGCGGTCGATAATCCATTCCCTGCGCCGCGAACCATGCGCGCCAGCCGGATGCGTCCGAATCGTGGATGAGCGGATATTTCAGGAGCCGCGCCGGATCGCCGGAGGCGATGGAAGCGGCCAGTTCCGCGGAGGCGATAGGGAAGACGTGTTCCTCGAACAGTTGCAGCGACACGCGGCCGGGCACGCCGCCGCGCCCGCAGCGGACCGACAGGTCCATGCCCTCGTCGGCGAGGTCCGCCTGCTTGATGTCGACATCGAGGATGACGCGCAGTTTCGGCTCGCCGCCTTCGAGGGACGACAGGCGCGGCATCAGCCACAGGCCGCTGATGGAGGGGATCGTCGTCAGGCGCACGACCGCCGTGCCGCGCGGTTCGACCCAGCGGTCGGAATGGCTGGCGATCAGCGCGAAGGCCTCGGAAGTACGCAGGTGCAGGCGGTTGCCCTCTATCGTCAATTCGACGCCGCGCGCGCCTCTGTCGAAAAGCTTCAGCCCGAGCCAGCCCTCCAGCTTGGCGATCTGGCGGCTGACGGCGCCGTGGGTGAGGTTGAGCTGGCCGGCCGCTGCCGAGAAACTGCCGGTGCGCGCTGCTGCGTCGAAGGCGCGCAGCGTTTCCAGCGGCAGCATCGGGTCCAAGCTGTGATCCATGCTCACAGGTGATGCTCGATCCCTTCGTTTGTCAACCGCAAGGAACGGGTGTCTGGTTGCCCATCAGGGCGGTATAACGCCTCTCGGTTTCAGGAGGACGGTCCATGAGAGGGGCGACGACGACGATGGACGCCAGCCAGCGGCTGGACGCGCAGGCGGGGTTGGCGATCGCGGTCACGGTGGTCGGATGGGCGTCCGCCTTTCCGGCGATCCGCGCCGGTCTGCACGCCTTCAGCCCGCTCGAACTCGGCGCGCTCCGCTTCGCCATCGCGGCGATCCCGGCGGCGATCTATCTTGCCGTCAGGCGTCCTGCGCTGCCGAAACTCGGCGAATCCTGGCGGTTCGCCTTCGGCGGCGCCGTCTTCGTCGCCCTCTACACGGCCATGCTCAATTTCGGCGAGCAGACGGTGTCGGCGGGCGCGGCCGGCTTCATCATCAATGTCAGCCCGATTTTCACCGCGCTCATGGCGATGGTGCTGCTCGGCGAGCGGTTCTCGCTGACGGCGTGGGCCGGCACGTTCATTTCCTTCGCCGGCATCGGCCTGATCGCGCTTGGCGAAGGCGGCGGCCTGCGCGTCGAGACCGGCGCGCTGCTGGTGCTCGGCTCGGCGCTGTGCAGCGCCGTCAACACCATCGTGCAGAAGCCGCTGTTCGCACGCCATCATCCGCTGACCGTGGCGGCGTCGAACATGGTGCTCGGCGCGCTCTGCCTGTCGCCGTTCCTGGCATCGGGGATCGCCGAGGCGCGTGTCGCCGACATGGCCGGCATCGGCGCCGTCGTCTATCTGGGTATCGTGCCGAGCGCGATCGCCTACAGCGCCTGGGCCACCGCGCTGTCGCGCCTGCCGGCGGCGCGCGCCTCGAACTTCCTCTATCTGGTCTCGCCCGTCGCGACGCTGATCGGCTTCTTCTGGCTCGGCGAAGTGCCGACGCTGCTCGGCATCTTCGGCGGCGCGCTGGCGCTCGGCGGCGTGATGGTGGTGAATTTGAAGCGGTAGCAGAGGGTTATGCGAGAAAGTTGCAGCGGGGGAGGGTCGGTGAACGCCGGCCCCTTACTTCATCGCCGTCCGAACAATCTCTCGATGTCCGCGAGCTTGAGCTCGATATAGGTCGGCCGCCCGTGATTGCAGGTGCCGGAGCCCGGCGTCGCTTCCATCTGGCGCAGCAGCGCGTTCATTTCGTCGGCTTTCAGGATCCGCCCCGAACGCACCGAGCCGTGGCAGGCCATCGTCGCCGCGATATGATGGAGCCGCTCGACCAGCGTATCGACCGTGTCGTTGTCGGCGATCTCGTCGGCCAGGTCGCGCACGAGCTGCTGCACGTTGGTCTCGCCGAGCATCGCCGGCGTCTCGCGCACCGCAACCGCGCCCGGTCCGAACCGCTCCAGGGTGAGGCCGAAACGCGCCAGTGTTTCGGCATGCAGGGCAAGCCGCCCGGCGTCCTCTTCCGGCAGGTCGACGATCTCCGGCATCAGCAGCATCTGCGCCGGCAGCGGGCGCGCGTGCAGCGCCGTCTTCAAGGCCTCGTAGACCAGTCGTTCATGCGCGGCGTGCTGGTCCACGATGACCAGGGAATCGCGCGTCTGGGCGACGATGTAGTTCTCGTGCACCTGCGCGCGGGCGGCGCCCAGTTCCCGGCTCATCAGCGCCTCGTTCGGCCTGTCCGAACCGGCGCGCGCGTCGGCGCTGGCAAGCGGACCGGCGTCGAAAGCCGTCTGGCCCGGTTCGGCGAAACCGTCGAGTCCGTCCAACCCTCGGTTCCGCGGTTCGCCGTCGAGCGGCCTGTATGGCGAGCCGCCGGGATCGAACCCTGCCGCGCCGGACGCGCGAAAGCCGCTGCCGTGAGGATACGGGCTGGCCGCCCCTGCATGGGGTGCGGCTCCCTTCGACCGGAAAGCCGCCATCATCCCGGCCGTGCCGGTGGTGGCCGGGCGGATGCCCGCGCCGGCCAGCGCCTGCCGGATGGCGCCGACGATCAATCCGCGTACCAGCCCCGGATCGCGAAAACGCACGTCGGCCTTCGCCGGATGGACGTTGACGTCGACCAGTGCGGGGTCGAGCGAGAAGAACAGCACCGTGACGGGATGGCGGTCGCGCGGCAAAACGTCGGCATAGGCGCCCCGGATCGCGCCGGCGATCAGCTTGTCGCGCACCGGGCGGCCGTTGACATAGGCATATTGCTGCAGGCTGTTGGCGCGGGTGAAGGAGGGGATCGAGACGTGGCCGGAGAGATGTATGCCTTCGCGCTGGGCGTCGATCTCCAGCGCGTTCTCCGGAAACTCCCGGCCCATCACCTGCGCGATGCGCTCGAGCCTGCCCTGTGGATCGTCGCTGGCGGCGGGAAGCTCCAGTACGGTGCGGTCGGTGCCGGCCAGCGTGAAGCGCACCGCCGGGAAGGCAATGGCCGTGCGCTTGACCACATCGCTGGTGGCCGAACTTTCCGCGCGCTCGCCTTTCATGAATTTCAGGCGGGCAGGCGTGGCGAAGAACAGGTCGCGCACTTCCACCGTCGTGCCGCGGTTGGCGGCGGCCGGTTTTGCAGGGAAGACGCGGCCGCCTTCGACGGCGATCTCGGCGGCGCTGTCGCCGCTTCCGGTGCGCGAGCGCAAGGTGAGCCGCGCGACCGAGCCGATCGACGGCAAAGCCTCGCCGCGGAAGCCGAGTGAATTAATGGCGTTGATGTCGTCGGACAGTTTCGAAGTGCAGTGCCGTGACACGGCCAGCGCCAGTTCGGGCTCGGCGATGCCGGCGCCGTCGTCGGTCACCCGGATCAGGTTCAGGCCGCCGCCCGAAGTGACGATCTCGATGCGCGACGCGCCTGCGTCCAGCGCGTTCTCGACCAGTTCCTTGACCACGCTGGCCGGACGCTCGATGACCTCGCCGGCGGCGATCTGGTTGATCATCGTTTCGGAAAGCTGGCGGATGAGCATGGCCGCTTATATCGGGATTCTGGCAGGGGAGGCCAGACCAGGGACCGGCAGTGCCGACTTATGCACTGTCGGCGCAATAGGCCTTCAGGCTTTCGACCAGATGGTCGAAGGTCGCGCGGATGCGCGGCACCCGCATCAGGTCTTCATGCATGACCACCCAGGCCGGCAGGTCCATTTCGAACGCCGCCCCGAGCACTCGTTTCAGCTTCGGCTCGCGCCTGGCCAGCGGCGTCTGGCAAACGCCGACGCCGTAGCCGGCACGAATGGCCGCCAGTTGTCCGAGATGGCTGTCGTTGCGCAAGGCCAGCAGCTGCGACGGCGGCAGCCTGAAGATGTCCGTATAGGCGCGCAGTTCGTCACCCTTCCGGTCCGGGCCGATCAGCGCGAGGTCCGCAAGGGCGTCCAGCGTCTGTGGTTCGCCGTGAGCGGCGAGGTAGGCGGGGTGGGCGAACAGGCCGAGCTTCACCGCGCCGACATGCTTCATGACGAGCGCCGCCTGCGAGGGCCGCACCATGCGCACGGCGATGTCGGCTTCCTGCCGCAGCAGGTCCTGCGTCCGGTTGCTCAGATGAACCTCGAAGCGCAGCGCCGGATGCTTTTCCCGCAAGCCGGCCAGCATTGCCGGCAGCACCTCCGCGCCGACGATTTCGCTGGCCGTGATGCGCACCGTGCCGCCGATGACCGTGGGCGTGGCCGAGGCCGCGCGCTCGAAGGCTTCGGCGGCCGCTGCCATGACTTCGGCATGCACGCCGAGTTCCCTGGCTGCATCCGTCGGCGACAGACCGGAAGGCGAGCGCGTGAACAGCGCGTTGCCCATCGCCTTTTCCAGCGCTTCCAGCCGCCGGCGCACGGTCGGCTGGGCAATGCCGAGTTCGCGCGCGGCTGCCGAAAGGCTGCCACTGCGCAATACGGCCAGGAAGGCACGCTGGTTTTCCCAGTCTCCGATCGACAGGCTCATACATTTTATACTATCCGCTGGAACAGCTTTGACAATTCCATTCGAACGATCGGCAGCCCATTTTCTCCTCACAAGACAGGAGACGAACATGACTTCGACCGGCAAGATAGCTCTCATCCTCGGCGCCAATGGCGGCGTCGGCGGCGAAATCGCCTCGGCGCTTCTCAAGCGCGGCTGGACCGTGCGCGCCCTGGTGCGCGACGTGGAAAGCGCCGCAAGGCGTTGGCGCGACAAGGAAAACACGCCGCTATTCGTCAAAGGCGACGCCATGCGGCGCGACGAAGTGGCCGCGGCCACCGACGGCGTCGCCGTCATCGTCCATGCCGTCAATCCGCCCGGCTATCGCGACTGGGACAAGCTTGTCTTGCCGATGCTGGACAACACCATCGCTGTGGCGACGGCCATCGGCGCGCGCGTCGTGCTGCCGGGCACGGTCTACAATTTCGGACCGGACGCTTTCGCCAACCCGACGGAGGATACGCCGCAGACTCCGAGGACCCGCAAGGGCGCCATTCGGGTGAAGATGGAGAAACGGCTGCGCGATGCCGCGAAGGCCGGCGCGCCGGCGCTGATCCTGCGCTGCGGCGATTTTTTCGGCCCGCATGCCGCCAACAACTGGTTTTCGCAAGGACTGGTGAAGCCGGGCAGGCCCGTGACCTCGATCAGCTATCCGGGGCGCAGGGGCGTCGGCCATCAATGGGCCTATCTGCCCGACGTCGGCGAGACGGTGGCGCAGTTGCTCGAGCGCCGCGAGGCGCTGGAACCCTTCGCCGTCTTCCATATGGAAGGGCATTGGGACGCGGACGGCACGCGCATGATCGAGGCGATCCGCGGCGCTATAGGAAATCCAGGCCTGCCGGCGCGCGCCTTTCCGTGGTGGCTGGTCACGGCGGCGTCGCCCTTCGTCACGCTGTTTCGCGAGATGCGGGAAATGCGCTATTTGTGGCGGGTGCCTTTGCACATGACCAACCGCAAACTCGTCGCCTTTCTCGGCCGTGAACCGCATACAGGCTGGCAGGAGGCCGTACGGGAAACGCTGTGGGGTATCGGTAGCCTGCCGGCCTGAGGCGCTTCAGCCCTGCGCCGCCAACCAGTCCCGCACTCTCTTGGCGGCATCGGGCAGTTCGCGGTTCTTGGGCCAGGCCACGTGAAAGCTGGCGTCGGGCAGCATGACATGGTCGGTGATACGCATCAGCAGGCCGCTGGCAACCAGCCGCTCGGTCAGATGCCGCCAGCCGAGCGCGATGCCTTGCCCTTCCATCACGGCCTGAATGACCAGCACATAGTCGTTGATGGTCAGGCCGCGCCGGGCCACCGCGCCGTTGATGCCGGCCGACCGGAACCAGTCCTTCCAGGTCGCCGCCGGCCGGTAAGGCTCCTCCAGGTGGATCAGGTGGTGGTTGGTGATCTCGGCCGGAGTCTTCGGCATCCCGGCGCGCTGGACATAGCCGGGGCCGGCGACCGCATAGATTTCCTCCGGCGCGATGGGCAGCAATTCGTAGTCCGGCCAGTCCGCCGCCGTGCCGCCACGGATGCCGAGAGGAATGTTCTCCGCCAGAAGGTCCACGTCCCGGTCCGCCGTCTGGATGCGCAGGTCGATCCCCGGCAGGTCGTCGCGGAACCGTTGCAGGCGCGACATCATCCAGAACGAGGCGAAGGCGGTGGAGGCCGAGAGCGTGACATGCGTTCCATAGGCGCGTCCGCGCAATTCCTCGGCCGACTTGCGGATATGGGACAGGCCGAGCGTGACGTCCGCCAGAAAGCGCTGGCCGGCGTCCGTCAGAAGAACCTGCTTGTGGCGGCGCTGGAAAAGCTGGACGCCGAGTTGGTCCTCCAGCCCGCGTATGGCGTAGGAGACCGCCGCCTGCGTAATTCCGAGTTCACGGCCGGCTGAGGTGAAGCTCGATAGCCGGCCGGCCGCCTCGAAGACGATCAGATTGCCGGCCGACGGCAGAAGGTGGCGAAGGTTCTGCATAAGCATAGCTTATACAGGCAATCAGGATTTTCCAGCATCACATCCAAATTTCGCTTCGCTAAGCTTGCCCGATACAGGGATGGAGAGTTGCATGGAAGCGCCAACCATCGAAACTGCCGAACACACGCATCGCCGCGGCGGTGGTCGCGTTGGCAGAAGGGCCATGCGGGCCGCCCCGATCGCCTCTTTCCCGACCCTGGTCAGGAATATTCCTGCCTACGAGATCGTGCCCGATGAAGCAGTCGAACTGATCCATCAGGAATCGCTCGCGATCCTCGAGGAGGTCGGCTGCGAGTTCCGCGACGACGAGGCGATTTCGCTCTGGAAGGCGGCGGGCGCCGATGTTTCCGAAACGCGGGTGCGCATCGATCGGGCCTTGCTGATGGAGCTTGTCTCCAAGGTTCCGCCGGAGTTCACCCTTCACGCGCGCAACCCCGAGCGCACCGTCAAGGTCGGCGGCCAGAACTCCATCTTCGTGCCCATGTACGGCGCGCCCTATATCCGCGACCTCGACAACAACCGGCGTTACGGCACGCTGGAGGACCTGCAGAACTTCCACAAGCTCGCCTACATGTCGCCGGCGCTGCATTCTTCCAGCTCCATCGTCTGCGAACCGATGGAAATTCCGGTGCCGAAGCGCCACCTCCATATCGTCCATTCTGCGCTGAAGCATTCCGACAAGCCGTTCATGGGCATCGTCACCTCGAAGGAGCGGGCGGAAGACACGATGGCGATGGCCGGCATCGTCTTCGGCGAGGATTTCGTGAAGGACAATTCCGTCCTCGTCTCCGTCACCAACTGCAATTCGCCGCTGGTTTGGGACGCCACCATGCTGGACGCGATGAAGGTCTATGCGCGCCACAACCAGCCGCTGATCCTGGCGCCGTTCGCGCTTTGCGGCGCCTCGACGTCCGCCTCGGCTGTCGGCGCGGTCGCGCAGGTCAATGCGGAGGCGCTTGCCGGCGTGGCGTTCACCCAGCTTCTGCGCCCGGGCTCGCCGCAACTCTACGGTCAGTTCATGGTGACGGTAGACATGAAGACCGGCGCCCCGATGGGCGGCACGCCGGAGGCCGCGCAGATGATGTATCTGATGGGCGCGCTGGCAAGAAAATACAGGCTGCCGTGGCGCACCTCCGGCTTCCATGTCGGCTCCAAGCTGAACGATGCCCAGGCCGGCTACGAGGCGAACATGCTCATGCACGCCGCCATCCTGTCCGGCGCCAACTACATCTGGCACGCCGCCGGCTGGCTGGAGGCCGGCCTGACCTGCGGCTACTCGAAATTCGCCACCGACTGCGAGCAACTCGTCGGCTGGTACAAATATGCCGGCGGCCTGCCGTTCGACGACTTCAAGGAAGCGCTCGTCGCGATCCGCGAAGTCGGGCCACAAGGCCATTTCCTCGGAACCCAGCACACGCTCGACCATTTCGAATCTGCGTTCTTCATGCCGACCCTGATGGACTTCAACTCGTATGAACAGTGGAATGCCGAGGGCGCGAAGGATCACGATACCCGCGGCCGCGAGAAGGCGCGTAACATGCTCGCCGACTATCAGGAGCCGAAATTGGAGGATAGCCTAGCGGAAGGTCTCAAGGATTTCATCGCGCGCCGGGAGGAGAAACTTCCCGAAACCGTCAACTGAAACTGCGACCGCTTTTCGGGCGATCGTCTCAAAAGAACAGGAGGGAGAACGATATGGTATTTTTCAGGAACAATGGCGGCAAGGTGCCGCCGGCCGTGACACAGATGGCGAAGGAGACGCGCGAAGGCCGGATGGACCGGCGCGAATTCCTGGCCATCGCCAGCGCGCTCGGGGCATCCACGGCGCTCGCTTACAGCCTGGCGGGACTGGCCGCGCCGACGCATGCGCTGGCGGAGGAACCGAAGAAGGGCGGCACGCTGCGGGTGGCCATGCCGGTCAAGGCCCAGAAAGATCCGCGCACCTACGACTGGGTCGAACTCGCCAACATCTCGCGCACCTGGCTGGAGCCGCTGGTCCGCTACACCCGCGACTTCACCTTCGAGCCGGTGCTGCTGGAAAGCTGGGACGTCAATGACGACGCCACCGAATACGTGCTGCATGTGCGCAAGGGCGCGACCTGGAACAATGGCGACGCTTTCAACGCCGATGATATCGTCTACAATCTCACCCGCTGGTGCGAGAAGGAAACGGCCGGCAATTCGATGGCTGCGCGCGTCGGCGGATTGATCGACAACAAGACGGGCAAGGCGCGCGACGGTGCGATCACCAAGGTCGACGACAATACCGTCAAGCTGAAGCTGGCCGAGCCCGACATCGCACTCATTCCCAATTTCACCGACTACCCGGCGCTGATCGTGCACCGCAATTTCGATGCCGACGGAGCCGATCCGATCAAGAAGCCGATAGGTACGGGGCCGTTCGAACTGGTGTCCTATGCCGTGGGCTCGCGCGCGGTCGTCAAGCGGCGCGAGAACGGCAAATGGTGGGGTGGCGAGGCGCCGCTCGACGGCGTCGAGTTCACCGACTACGGCACCGACTTCTCGGCCACGGTCAACGCTTTTGACTCCGGGGAAATCGACCTCAACCTCGAGACGCCGGCCGACTTCATCGACATCCTGGACAATATGGATCTGGTGAAATCGGAGGTGGCGACGGCCACGACGCTGGTCGCCCGCACCAATGTCACCAACAAGCCCTATGACGACCAGCGCGTGCGCAACGCGCTGCAGATGGCGGTGGACAACAATGTCGTCCTGAAGCTCGGCTACGAGGGCCGCGGAACGGTGGGCGAAAACCACCATGTCAGCCCGATCCAGCCCGAATACTATCCGTTGCCCAAGAAGACGCGGGACATGGAAGGCGCCAAGAAGCTGATGGCCGAGGCCGGCCAGGCCGATTTCGAGCACGAGTTGATCACGATTGAGGACGACTGGCAGAAGAACACCGGCGATGCTATCGCCGCCCAGTTGCGCGAGGCCGGAATCAAGGTCAAGCGCACGGTGCTGCCGGGCTCGACCTTCTGGAACGACTGGACGAAGTATCCCTACTCGATGACGATCTGGTACATGCGGCCACTGGCCGTCCAGACGTTGGCGTTGGGCTACCGGACCGGAGAGGCATGGAATGAATCGGGCTATTCGAACCCCGAGTTCGACGCCAAGCTCAAGGAGGCGCTGTCGATCAACGATGTCGACAAGCGCAAGGAGGTGATGAAGGACCTCGAGCAGATCCTGCAGGACTCCGGCGTCATCATCCAGCCTTACTGGCAGAAACTATTCAGCCACATGAGCAGCAAGGTGAAGAACTACGGCGTCCATCAAACCTTCGAGATGGACCTCTACAACGTCTGGCTCGACGCTTGATCCCATCGGGAGCGGTGATAAGGCTGTGACGACTTCATCGGCCGCAAAAAAGCCGGGTTGGCGGGGGCGACTGACCAGTCGCGCCCGTCGATTCTCGAGAGGACCCTATGAGGCTGTCGCTTGCTTTCACCGTCCTGGCTTTCGCAACGCCGGCCTTCGCAGGACCGGCGTCGAACGCTGTGAAGTTCTTCTACACGCCGCAGGTGAAATTCGAGGCGGACGCGAAATACCGCGACCGCTTCACCGAGCCGGTGACGAAACTGTTCGAACTGAACGACCAGGCGCAGGCGAAGAACCCCGACATGGTCGCCTGCATCGATTTCGATCCCGGTCTGGACGCCCAGGATTTCGACCAGAAGACGCTCGACAGGACGCTCAGGCTGGTCGAGACCCTGAACGGCGACGAGGGAACGGTGACCGCTACTTTCAGCCTTTTTCCGGATGCAGCCGAGGGCGCACAGCGCGAGATGGTCTGGTCTGTGCGCAAAGTGGACGGCAAGTGGAAGATCGCCGATATCGCCTCGAAGACCAACGGGTGGACGCTCAGCCTGTTGCAGTGCATGGCCGGGCAAAGCCTGGAATAGACCGACTTGGAAGGGCGGCGGTTCCTCGTTTGTTTGGTGACCGCTTCGGTCCTCCTTGCGGGCGCCGGTGCTCTGCGCGCGGACGGGCTTCTGGGGGCGCCGTCGCCGCAGCCCAGCCAGCCGGCGCCGACAGCCGGCGGCATCACGTCCCGCCCGGCGCCCGGCTCGCCCACGGCGCTGGTCCTGCCGTTCTACGAGAAACCGGGATCGGAACTCGCCCCCGCCCGGCGCGGCGATTTCATCGATCCGGCCCGGAAAGTGCTGGACGACAACGAGGCGCTGCAGAAATCGGGGCAGGGGGATTGCCTCGATCCCGATATGGCGCTCGACAACGCGGCTTCCGACGAAGCGCAGATCGCGGCCAGCCTGAAGACGCTGGAGGCGGTGAACGGCGAGACTGCCAAGGTGATCGTGGCCTTCGTCGAGGACGGCAAGCCGCATCGACTGGAATGGAAGCTCCGGAAGGCGGGCGGCGCCTGGAAGATTTTCGACCTGCTGTCCGTGACCGGCGAGTGGGAACTCAGCCAGTACCAGTGCGAATAGGCTCAGCCGCGTCCCCTGTATGGCGGCACGCCGGTCTCCGGCAGCCAGGCGCCTTCGGGCGGCGCGCCGGTCTGCCAGAACACGTCTATCGGGATGCCGCCGCGCGGATACCAGTAGCCGGCGATGCGCAGCCACAGCGGTTCCGTCGCCTCCACAACGCGGCGGCCGATCATAACCGTGCAGTCCTCGTGGAAGGCGCCGTGGTTGCGGAACGCGGTCAGGAACAGCTTCAGCGACTTCGATTCCACCAGCGCGGAATCCGGTGCATAGTCGATGACGATGTGCGCGAAATCCGGCTGGCCGGTTACCGGGCAGAGCGACGTGAACTCCGGACAGGTGAAGCGCACGATCGCCGGCGCCCCGTCGCCGCGCGTGAACGGCACTATCTCCAGCACCGCCTCTTCGGGGCTTCGTGGCGTCTCGACGCGTGCGCCGAGTTGAGTCAGTTTTTCGGTCGTGGTCATCGGGTGGGCTCCTTTTCGGGCGGCTCCTAGCATGTAATCGGAATGCCAGCATATGAACGCCAGCAACGATCCGCTTCTTCAGCCCTTTCAGCTAAAGCACCTGACGCTCAAGAACCGCGTCATGTCGACCAGCCATGAACCGGCCTATTCCGAGGACGGCATGCCGAAGCAGCGCTACCGGCTCTATCATGCCGAGAAGGCGAAAGGCGGCATGGCGCTGACCATGACAGCCGGCTCGGCGGTCGTATCGCGCGACAGTCCGGCAGCCTTCGGCAATCTGCACGTCTATGACGATGCCATCGTGCCGTGGCTGAAGGAACTGGCGGACGATTGTCACCAGTACGACTGCAAGGTGATGATCCAGATCACCCATCTTGGCCGCCGCACCGGCTGGAACAAGGCCGACTGGCTGCCGGTGCTCAGCGCTTCGCCGGCGCGCGAGCCGGCGCACCGTTCTTTCCCGAAGACGGCCGAGGACTGGGACATCGAGCGCATCGTCGCCGACTATGCAAGCGCCGCCCAGCGCTGCCAGGCCGCGGGCCTCGACGGCATCGAGTTCGAATCCTACGGCCATCTGATGGACGGTTTCTGGTCGCCTGCGACTAACCACCGCGACGACGACTTCAACGGCTCGCTCGACAACCGGCTGCGCTTTACCGACATGGTGCTCGACGCCGTGCGCAAGGCGGTAGGCGAAAAGTTCGTTGTCGGCATCCGCATGGTCGCCGACGAGGACTTTTCCGCCGGCCTCTCGAAGGAAGAAGGGGTGGAAATCGCCCGCCGGCTGGCGAATTCCGGCAAGGTCGATTTCCTCAACATCATCCGCGGGCATATCGAGACGGACGCGGCGCTGACCGATGTCATCCCGGTCACCGGCATGCGGTCGTCGCCGCATCTCGACTTCGCCGGCGAGGTGAGGGCGGCGACGAAATTTCCGACCTTCCATGCTGCGCGCATTTCCGACGTCGCGACGGCGCGCCATGCCATCGCAACGGGCAAGCTCGACATGGTCGGTATGACGCGCGCCCACATCGCCGACCCGCATATCGTCAGGAAGGTGATGGAGGGGAGGGAACACGAGATCCGCCCCTGCGTCGGCGCTACCTACTGCCTCGACCGCATCTATGAAGGCGGCGAGGCGCTGTGCGTCCACAACGCAGCGACCGGCCGTGAGGCCTGGATTCCGCATGTCATCCGCAAGGCCGATGGGCCGGCCAAGAAGATCGTGGTCGTCGGTGCCGGTCCGGCCGGGCTGGAAGCGGCGCGCGTGGCCGCCGAGCGTGGTCATCGCGTAACAGTGCTCGAAGCATCTTCGCAGGCCGGCGGACAGGTGCGCCTCGCCACCCACAATCCGCGCCGCAAGGAGTTGATCGGCATCGTCGACTGGCGGTTGGCGGAACTGGAACGGCTCGGCGCCGATATCCGCTACGACACCTGGGCGGAAAAGGACGACGTGCTGTCGCTGACACCCGACGTCGTGGTGATCGCCACCGGCGGCCTGCCACAGAACCCGCCGCTGGAGGCCGGCGACGATCTCGTCACCTCGAGCTGGGACATCATGGCCGGCACAGTGAAGTCGGCCGAGACGGTGCTGCTCTATGACGACAATGGCGGCCATCAGGGCATGGGCGCGGCGGAAGTGATCGCCAATGCCGGCTCGAAGCTGGAACTGGTCTCGCCCGAGCGCTTCTTCGCGCCGGAAATGGGCGGCATGAACCACGTTCCCTACATGCGCGCCTTCCATGAAAAGGGCGTCACGATCACCATCAACACGCGGCTGAAAGCGGTACGGCGCGAGGGAAATCAACTGGTTGCGACGCTTTCCTCGGATTTCGCCGAAGGCTGGTCGGCGGAGCGCCGCGTCGACCAGATCGTTGTCGAGCACGGCACGCTGCCGCTTGACGATCTCTATCTGGTGCTGAAGCCGTCGTCGCGAAATCTCGGTGCGGTGGACTACGAGCGGCTGGTGAAAGGCGGCGAGATATTCCCCGAAAAGAACCCGGACGGCAGCTTCATGGTCTTCCGCATCGGCGACGCCGTCGCCTCGCGCAACATCCACGCCGCCATCTATGACGGCATCAGGTACGGCATCAGGATTTAGTATCGATCGGCATCCGCGGCCCTGGCTAGATGTCGAGACTGCGGTAGTTTGCAATGTCGGCGCGGATGCCGAGGCGGTCGATGGTCTCGCGGGGGTTGAAGCCGATCCTCTCGTGCATGCTGGCGACCTCCGCAGTAACGTGGTCGAGGACGTCCGGATCGGACCATTCGACCAGTGTGACGAAGTTGAATTCGCCCGGTCCTGACTGTTGCTCCAGGATAACGTCGCGGACGAAACCGTCCTGGGCTCTCAGGACGGCATGGGTCTGCGCAACGCGGCTGAGAAATTCCTCCCTTCCCGAAGCTGGAACGACGAACTTATCGACCCGGAAAAGGTGCCCTGTTTGGTCATCGATGCTTATATCGCTCATGGCGAGTTCCTTGATTTCGTCAGGATTGAGTTTGGGAAGGGGTGGTCAGAACATGCGGGCGATTGCCATGCAGAGCACGGTCAGCGCCAGGAGCCGCGCCGCGATGCGCTCGCCTCTGGCCATCCGTGCGCGCAGCAGGGTTTCCTTCTCCGGCGCTGCGCCGGCCAGTTGCGCGCGGGCCGGGCCAACCAGCGCACCAAGTACGCCGGCTGCCGCAAGGGCGGAGACAATGCCGAGCGCCAGCACCATTTCCATGTTACCGAAGAGGCCATTGTGGAAGAAATACCAGAGCAGGGCGCCGGTGATGACCGCAAGCGTTGCCGACCCCATCTGCGGGCCAAAGAAGCGTTCGGCCTTGATTTCGGGATCGCGGGCGATCGTAAATGTCGTGCCGGCCCAGAAGACGCCAGCCATGACATGAAGACCGAGAGCGACGATATAGACGTAGTACATCCTGACCCTTCTCCTCGTCACTGGGTATCTATGCGATAGTTAGATATCAAACTGTTTGATGTCAATGTGTAATGTGAGATGATCCTCCCGGAGCCTGTTGAATGAAGACGCCGATTAGACCGCCGATCGGAATGGAGCTGTTCCGTACGACCAAACTGGTGTCGCAGGCCTTCGACGCCGCGCTCGAGGAGGCGGGTGGCACGTTGCCGGTGTGGCTGACGCTGCTGTCGATCAAGTCGCGGGCCGCCGCCAACCAGCGCGAACTGGCGACGATGATTGGCATCCAGGGCGCGACGCTGACGCATCATCTCAACGGCATGGAGAAGCAGGGCCTGTTAACCCGGCGCCGCGACCCATCCAACCGGCGCGTGCATCAGGTCACGTTGACCGAAGCCGGGGAGGCGCTTTTCCTGCGGCTCAAAGATGCCGCGATGGCCTTCGACGAAAGGCTGCGGAACGGCATCGACGACGAGCGCATAGCCGGGCTTTCGGCCGACTTGGCAGCGCTGCGCGTCAATGTAGAGTGATGAAGGTGACGCTGCGGCCCTACATCCGCACCCGCTCGGACTTTGGGTCGTACAGCGGCCTGAGCGAAGCCTCGGCGGCAAAGCGCTCGCCGGCGATTTCGATCTCATAGGTCGAGCCGAGAACCTCGGCTTCGCTTTCGCCTGCGCAGGGCACGTAGCCCATGCCGATCGCACCGCCGAGGAAATGGCCGTAATTGCCGGAGGTGACGGTGCCGACGACCTCGCCGTCGCGCAGGATCGCCTCGTTATGAAGGACCAGGGGCTCCGGGTCCTTCAGCCGGAACTGCACCATGCGGCGTTCCAGCCCGGATTCCTTTTTGCGCAGCACCGCGTCGCGGCCAATGAAGTCGCCCTTGGCCGTCTTCACCGCGAAGCCGAGGCCGGCCTCCAGCACATGGTCCTCGTCGGTGATGTCGTGGCCGAAATGGCGGAAGGCCTTTTCGATGCGGCAGGAATCCAGCGTGTGCAGGCCGCAGAGTTTCAGGCCGACATCCGCGCCGGCCTCTTCCAGCGTCTCGAACACATGCGCCGTCTGGTCGGTCGGCACGTACAGCTCCCAGCCGAGCTCGCCGACATAGGTGACGCGGTGGGCGCGGGCGAGGCCCATGCCGACCTCGACCTCCTGCGCGGTGCCGAACGGGAAAGCCTCGTTGGAGAAATCGTTCGGGCTGATCTTCTTCATCAAGTCGCGCGCCCGCGGCCCCATCACCGGCAGCACGCTTTCGGCAGCGGTGACGTCGGTGATGACGACGAATTCGTCGCCGAGATGCCGACGCAGCCAGGCGAGATCGCGCTGCAGGGTGGCGCCCGGCACGACGAGGAAGAAGGCCGTCTCGGAAAGCCGGGTGACGGTCAGGTCGCTTTCGATGCCGCCGCGCGCGTTCAGCATCTGCGTGTAGACGATCTTGCCCGGCGCGACGTCCATGTCGTTGGCGCACAGCCTTTGCAGGAAGGCCAGCGCGTCGCGCCCCTCGACCCTGATCTTGCCGAAGGAGGTCATGTCGAACACGCCGACGTCGGTGCGCACGGCCATGTGCTCGTCGCGGGCATTGTCGAACCAGTTCTGCCGCTTCCAGCTATAGCGGTACTCGCGCTCCTGGCCTTCGCGGGCGAACCAGTTGGCGCGTTCCCAGCCGGCCGTCTCACCGAAGACGGCGCCGCGCGCCTTGAGATGCTCGTGCAGCGGCGAGCGCCGCACGCCGCGCGCGGTGGCCGGCTGGCGGTAAGGGAAATGGTCGGCGTAGAGCAGACCGAGCGTCTCGACCGAGCGGTTGTAGAGGTAGGTCCTGTTGCCCTGGAAGGGCTGGACGCGGCGGATGTCGACGTCCCACAGGTCGAAGGGCGCCTCGCCATCCTGCATCCATTGCGCCAACGCCATGCCGGCGCCGCCGGAGGACTGGATGCCGATGGAGTTGAAGCCGCAGCAGACCCAGAAGTTTTTCAGGTTCTGCGCCTCGCCGAGGTAGTAGCGGTCGTCCGGAGTGAAGCTCTCCGGACCATTGAAGAAGGTGTGGATGCCGGCGGTGGCGAGCAGCGGCATGCGCTTCACCGCTTTCTCAAGAATCGGCTCGAAATGGTCGAAATCCTCCGGCAACTGGTCGAAGCAGAAATCCTCCGGGATGCCCGCCATGCCCCACGGCTTCGCCACCGGCTCGAAGGCGCCGAGCAGGATTTTCCCCGCGTCCTCCTTGTAGTAGGCGCACTCGTCCGGCACGCGCAGCACCGGCAGGCGGCCGAGGTCTGGAATGGCTTCCGTGACGATGTAGAAATGCTCGCAGGCATGCAGCGGCACCGTTACGCCGGCCATGCGGCCCACGCCATGCGCCCACATGCCGGCGCAATTGACGACGTGGTCACAGGCGATGCGGGTCGTCTCGCCTTCATGCTCGACGGTAACGCCGGTGACGCGACCGTTGTCCTTGTGGATCTCCAGCACCTTGGCCTGCTCGACGATGCGCGCCCCGTTCATGCGCGCGCCCTTGGCCAGCGCCTGGGTGATATTGGCCGGGTCGCCCTGGCCGTCCTTGGGGATGAACACGGCGCCGACCACGTCGGAGATTTCCAGGTGCGGGTATTTTTCCTTGGCCTCGGCGGGCGAGATTTCCTCCACCTCGACGCCACGGGCACGGCCCATCGAGGCTTGCCGTAGAAGCTCTTCCTTGCGCTCCTCGGTCAGCGCGACCGAGATTGAACCGCACTGGCGCATGCCGGTGGCGACGCCGGTTTCTTCCTCCAGCCGGACATAGAGATCGGCCGTGTATTTGGCGAGCCGGGTCATGTTTGAGGAGGCGCGCAGCTGCCCGATCAGCCCCGCCGCATGCCAGGTCGTGCCGCTGGTGAGTTGCTTGCGCTCAAGCAGCAGGATGTCCGTCCAGCCGAGTTTGGCGAGATGATAGGCGACCGAGCAGCCGGCGACGCCGCCACCTATGATGACGACACGGGCTTTGGAGGGGAGCGAGGTCATGGTTGTGTGATCCGTATCGACGCACAGCGTTTGAGCGAGGCACCCCCACCCCTAACCCCTCCCCTCAAGGGGGAGGGGGATTCAGGGCGCGGCAGCTTCCCCTCCCCCTTGAGGGGAGGGGCTAGGGGTGAGGGTGAGATGAGAGGTGGAATCAAGCCGCCTTGCTCCGGTAGGTCGAAGCAAAACGGCGAAGCCGGTTGGCGGCCTCGCGCAGCACGTCTTCCGGCTGGCACAGGCTGATGCGGATGTGCCCCGCCGCCGCCTCGCCGAAGGAGGAGCCGGGCATGACCGCCACCTTTTCGGTATCGAGGAAGGCCCAGGCGAATTTCTCGTCGTCCGGCTCGACCGCCGAGATGTCGAGCATCACGTACATGCCGCCGTCCGAGCCGCGCACCGTCACATCGTTCATCCCGCGTACCGCGTCGAGGAAAACTGCACGGCGCGCCGCATAGAGCCCGGCGATTTCCTTCACGCCGAAGTCCCCGTTCAACGCCTCGATCGCCGCGCGGCTGATGAAGTCGTTCAGGCCGTAGGTGTTGACGAGGTTGAGGCTGACGAGGAGCGCGATGAATTCCGCTGGGCCGGTCAGCCAACCGAGGCGCCAGCCGGTCATGCCGTGGCTCTTCGACATGGAGTTGATGACCAGCGTGCGCTCGGCCATGCCGGGCAGGGAGCGTGGCGAGACATGCTCGCCGCCGCCGAGCGTCCAGTAGACCTCGTCGGACAGCAGCCACAGGTCATGGCGACGGCAGACGTCGGCGATACCCTCCAGCGACTGCCGCGTATAGACCGCGCCGGTCGGGTTGTTCGGCGTGTTGAGGAGAATGGCGCGTGTGTTCGGCTGCACGGCCTTTTCGATGGCGGCGGCATCCGGTTGGAAACCATCCTCTGGCCGCGCCTCGACCACGGTGAAACCGGCTTCCGCCGCGCGGAAGGTACCGGGATAGGTCGCGTAATAGGGCGCCACGACGATGGCGTGGTCGCCGCTGTCGATCACGCCCTGCACGGCTGCGTAGAGCGCCGACTGGCCACCCGGCGTGGCGATGACCTCATCGGGCCTCGTCGGGACTCCGGTGCAAAGCGTCGAGATGCGTGCCATCGCCTCACGCAGCGCCGGCAGGCCCGCCAGTTGCGTGTAGTGATGGTGACCGGCGCGCAGCGCCGTCACGCAGGCCTCGACTGTTTCGGTGGGCGTATCGAAGTCGTGATCGCCGACGGACAGCATGACGATGTCCTCACCCGCCTGGCTGCGGGTCATGGCGGCGAAATGCACCTCCCAGCCGTCCTTGCCGGAGGGGATGATGCCGGAAATCCGCTTCGATGGCTTCGGCATGTCAGGCCTCCGCCTTTTCGAGGAGCCGCACCTGCCGCGAAACCGTCAGCCATCCGTTTTGGTCAGGGAGACCACGCACATCGTCGTAGCCGGTCAACGTCGGGTGGCGGATTTCGGTGGGATGACGGTGTGTGGCCGTGATCACCGCCAGCGCGGTTCCGGCCGCTTCGGCGGCGGCGATGCCGGCGGGCGCGTCCTCGAAGACGAGGCAGTCGGCCGGATCGAGGCCGAGCCTGCTGGCCGCGAGCAGAAAGCAGTCTGGGGCCGGCTTTCCGTTTTCGACCTCCTCTCCGGTCACCATCATGGCCGGCACCGGCAGGCCGGCCGCTTCCAGCCGGCGCAGGGCCAGCTTGCGCGGTGCGGACGTGACGATCGCCCAGCGGTCACCCGGCAGGCCATTCAGGAATGAAGCAGCGCCTGAAATTGCGGTGATGCCCTCGACGTCGTCCATCTCGGCCTGCGTGAGCCACGCGGCCTCGGCCGCCAGATCGATGCCGGCGAGGTTCTGGCGGCGCATCGTCTCTGTCGCGCGCATTCCGTGGATGGTCGGCAGGAAGCTGGCGGCGTCGATGCCGTGCCTTGTCGCCCAGACGGACCAGACGCGCTCGGCGGCGGCGATGGAATCGAGGATCGTCCCGTCCATGTCGAACAGGAATGCGCCGAAGGAGCGGTCGAAAAGGGGCTCGGTCATGCACGCAGCCTTTCGTTCTTCGGGTCCCACAGGGGCTCGTCCTTCTGCACGACGGCCTTGAAGCGGTCGCCGAAGATCTCGACCTCGACGGTGGAACCGGGCTCGGCGAGGTCGGCCCGGATCATGCCGAGCGCGATCGACTTGTCCACCCTGTGGCCCCAGCCTCCTGACAGCGTTTCGCCAACAATCTTGCCGCCGCTCCACAGCGTCGACATGTAGGGTGCGTCGCATTCGCCGGGATTCTCCATCACCAATGTGACGAAGCGTTTGGCGACGCCCCGCTGCTTTTCATTGGCAAGCGCCGTTTTGCCCCGGAAATCTGGCTTCTCCCATTTGACGAAGCGCTCCAGTCCACCTTGCAGGACCGTGTAGTCGGTCGACAGGTCCTGCTTCCAGGCGCGGTAGCCTTTTTCGAGCCGGAGCGAATCCAGTGCGAACATGCCGAACGGCTTCAGCCCGTGCTTCTGCCCGGTATTCCAGACGGCGTCGAACACGGCGGCGGTGTCTTCCACCTTGGTATGCAGTTCCCAGCCGAGTTCGCCGGCGAAGGAAACGCGCACCAGTTGCAGCCAGCGCCCGCCGATCCGGCAGGACTGGTGCGTGAGCCAGGGGAGAGACAGGTCGGCGTCGCACGCTTCGGACAGGATTTTCCGCGCGTTCGGCCCGGTGAGGATATGGCAGGAGAACCGCTCGGTGACGTTTTCCAGCGTCATTGACGTGCCTTGCGGCAAATGACTTCGCAGCCATTCGAAGTCGTGCTGTTCCGCGACGGCGGCGGTGATGAGGAAGAACAGGTTCTCCTCGATCGCCATGATCGACATTTCGGTGACGATCCGGCCCTTGTCGTCGGCGAAGTAGCCGAGGCCGATGCGTCCCGGCTTGGGCACGATGCCGGTGATCTGGCTGGACAGCCAGTCGCGTGCGCCGTCGCCGGCAAGCCGGAAGCGTGCGAAGCCGGGCAGATCGAGGATGCCGGCGGCGTCGCGGACGGCCAGACATTCTTCGCGGATGCGCTTCTGCCAGGGGCCGTCGCGGCGGAAAGTCTGGGTCGATTCCTCGGACGTGTCGTCGCCGGGATGCGCATACCAGTTGGCGCGCTCCCAGCCGTTGGCGACGCCGAACTGCGCCCCCAACGCGGCGATGCGGTCGTGGATGGCCGAGAGCTTGCGACCGCGCGCGGCCGGCCAGGCATGGCGCGGGAAATGGATGGCGTATTCGTGGCCGTAGACCTCCATGCCCTTGGCCACGGCGTAGTCCGGTTCGGAAGCGAAGGCGGTGAAGCGGCGCGGATCGCAGGACCACATATCCCATTCGGTCGCGCCTTCGGTGATCCATTCGGCCAGAACCTTGCCGGCCCCGCCGGCCTGGGCGATGCCGAAGGTGAAGACGCAGGCCTCGAAGGCGTTCGGCACGCCCGGCATCGGCCCGATCAGCGGATTGCCGTCCGGCGCGTAGGGGATCGGACCGTTGATGACCTTCGACAGGCCGGCGGTGCCGAGGATCGGCACACGCCCGACGGCGTCGTTCAGATACCATTCCAGTCGTTCGAGATCGTCCGGAAAGAGCTGGAACGAAAAATCCGCCGGCATGGGATCGTCCGACGACGCCCAATGGGCACGGCAGTTGCGCTCGTAGGGGCCGAGGTTCATGCCGTTCTTTTCCTGGCGCAGATACCAGGACGTATCGACGTCACGCAGCAGCGGCAGCTTGTGCCCGGCTTCCTTCGACCATGCGGCCAGTTCGGGAATTTCCTCGAACAATATGTATTGATGGCTCATCACCATCATGGGGATATCGCGGCCGAACATCTTTCCTACTTCCGCCGCACGGTAGCCGGCCGCGTTGACGACGATCTCGCAGCGGATATCGCCCTTCTCGGTCCCGATCACCCATTCGTCGTTTTCGCGCCGTACGCCGGTGACCGGGCAGAAGCGCACGATCTTCGCGCCGAGGTCGCGAGCGCCCTTGGCGAGTGCCTGTGTCAATTGCGCGGGATCGATGTCGCCGTCGTTCGGATCGTACAGCGCACCCTTCAGCTCATGCGTGTCGATGAATGGGTAGCGCTTGACGATCTCGTCCGCGCCGATGACGTCGATGTCCATGCCCTGGTAGCGGCCCATGCCCTTGGCGCGCTGGAATTCGCGCATGCGCTCGTCCGTATGGGCGAGGCGCAGCGAGCCGGTGACGTGGTAGTTCATCGGATAGTCGACCGCCTGCGCCAGCCCGCGATAAAGCTCGGTCGAATAGCGCTGCATGTTCATCAGCGACCAGGAGGTCGAGAAGGTCGGCACGTTGCCGGCGGCGTGCCACGTCGAGCCGGAGGTCAGCTCGTTCTTTTCCAGCAGAACACAGTCGGTCCAGCCGGCCTTGGCGAGGTGATAGAGCGCAGAACAACCGACGGCGCCGCCGCCGATGATGACCACGCGCGCCCGTGCCGGTAGTTCCGCCATGTCGAACCTCCCAATTTCCTCAATACACCGGTGGCGAAACCACCCAGATGACGACCGCCGGTTCGGTGCCGGGATTGCGCCAGCGGTGGGTCTTCTTCTCGAAGCGGAAACTGTCGCCGGGCCCAAGCCTGTGCCAGACGCCGTCGATCTCGATCTCGAAGACGCCGGAAACGATATAGCCTGCTTCCTCGGTCTGCCTGAGTGACCGCGTCGGCAGTTCGGCGCCGGGCGCGAATTCCGAGCGCACCATCTCGAAGCTGCCGCCAAGGTCCGGCGACAGAAGTTCCTCGACCAGGCCGGTCTCGCGCGTGCCGAGGGTGCGGCGCCGGCCGGCGCGGACCACGGCGCCCCGCTCGCTCTCCTCGGGAACGTCGTGGCCGAAGAACAGGCTGATGGGGACGTCGAACAGGGTCGCGAAGGCTCGCATGTCCGCCAGCGAAGGCATCGACAGACCGCGTTCCACCTGGCTCACCCAGCCGACGGAACGGCCGAGCTCGAGCGCGATCTCCGTAAGCGTCAGGCCGCGTGCCTTGCGCAGCGCGCGAATGTCGCCCGCCAGAAGATGCTCATGGCCGGCGGCTTCAGGCTTCTGCGATTCCGATTTTGCGGCCGGTTGCGCCACGTTGGAACTTTCATGAAAATTTCCGTATGAATTTCATGAGAGCCTCGTGCTCTGAAAAAATCAAGCGGAATTTCACACCTGCCAAGATTTGCTTGCGGACAACCGGCGCTTGGGGCAAGGCAGGCCGGCGAATGCGAGAGGGGCTGCAGGCGCGATTCCTGGCGAGAGGGTGAGCATGCTGGCCCCTGACAAGACCATTGCCGACACGGATACCGTAGCGAGCGTTGACGCGGCGATCGTGTCGAGACGCTCGGTACGGGCATTTCTTCCCCGCCCGGTCGATGAGGCGACGATCCGCGACATACTCGAAGTGGCCGCCCGCGCGCCGTCCGGCACCAATATGCAGCCCTGGCGGGTGTATGTCGCCACGGGTGCAGTCAAGCAGCGCATCGGCGACGCGATCCTGAATTGCGGCATCCGCGCCGAAAAGGCCGAGTGGGACGAATACAAATACTATCCCGACCAGTTCTTCGAGCCGTATCTGACGCGCCGCCGCGCCAACGGCTTCGGCCTCTATAGCGTGCTGGGCATAGGCCGGCGCGAGGTCGACCGCATGCGCGCGCAGCACGACCGCAACTTTGTGTTCTTCGACGCACCGGTGGGCATGATCTTCACCATCGACCGGCGGCTCAACCAGGGCTCGTGGATCGATTACGGCATGTTCCTTCAGAACATCATGATCGCGGCACGGGCGCGGGGGCTGGACACCTGTCCGCAGGCGGCCTTCGCGCCCTATCACCGGCAGATCCGTCCGGTGCTCGGCATTACCGACGAAGAGGTCGTGGTCTGCGGCATGGCGCTCGGCTACGAGGACACGTCGAAGCCCGAAGCCACCTTCCGCACCGACCGCGCGCCGCTGGACGAGTGGGTGACGTTTGCGGAGTAAAGGCAGCCGGCAATCGGCAGTCGCCAATCGGGAATAGACAGCGAACGCAATCTTCCGACTGCCGATTGCCTACTCACTACCCACCACCACATTCCCGCTCACATGCGCACCGTCTTGCGGCGTGAGTTTCAGATAGGCGAACAGCGCGCTCAGCGTGACGAGCGCTTCGGCGATGAACAGAATGCGGAAATCGCCCGTCGCGGCATGGCCCTTCGCGGACGACAGCAGGGACAGCGCCGCCGCGGCGGTGCCGATACTGACGGCGACGGCGAGCTGCCACAGGATGTAATAGAGCGCGCTGAAGCGGGCGAGTTGTTCCGGCGCGATGTCCGAATAGGAAAGGTTGCCGGACGAGGCCCATTGCGCCGAGCGGAAGACGCCGAAGACGAAGATGTAGGCCAGAACGATCCATACCGGCGTCGTCGCCTGGAACAGCGCGAAGCCGGCGACCAGCGCCGCGCAGATCGGCGTGTTGATGACCAGCAGACGGCGAAAGCCCAGCCGGCGCAGCACCATCGGCATCACGAAGCGCGTCAGCAGCGAGCCGACCGCCGCTACGAAAGTCAGCGACCCGGCGCGCACCGCGCTCATGCCGAAGCCGAGCTGGAACATCAGCGGCAGCAGGAACATCACCGCGCTCATGCCGATCGTGTCCAGCCCGCCACCGGTCGCGAACGAAATCCGGAACGTGCGGATGCGCAGGAGTTTCAGGTCGAGGATGGGGTTCGGGCTGCGCAGGCAGTGGAACGACGCGACGGCCAGAACCGCCGTCGCCAGGGTGATCTGGAAAAGGATGGGACCGATGGCCAAATCCTTCTCCGCCATCGAATCCATGCCGAGCACCAGAAGCACCATGCCGACCCCGACCAGGCCGAATCCGGTCAGGTCGAGCGGCGTGCGGACCGACTTGCGCGCAGAGGGGAACAGGACGGCGCCGAACAGCGCCACCACCAGCGCGATCGGAATATTGATGAAGAAGATCCAGCGCCAGGAAACGTAGGTGGTGAGCGCGCCGCCGACCAGCGGTCCGACCAGCGGTCCGGTCTGTCCCGCCAGCGATATGTACATGTTGATCTTGAGCGTGCGGCTGCGCGGAAAGCTTTGCAGTACCGTCACCTGCCCCAGCGTGCCCATCAGCGCGCCGCCGAAGCCTTGCAGGGCGCGCGCGCCGACCAGCGTCCACAGGCCGCCGGCCATGCCACATAGGGCCGACGCCGCGCCGAAGATCAGCACGGCGACGCAATAGGCGTTCCTCAGGCCGAAGCGGTCCGCGGCCCAACTGCCGATGGGCATGGAGACGATCAGACTGGCGACATAGACGGTCACCAGCAGCCCGAGTTCGCTGGGCGGCCGGGCGAGGCTTTCGCCGATGCCGGGCAGGGCGGTGACGATCACGTTCTGGTCGAGGCTCGTCATGAAGACGCCGAAGGCGACGGTGACGGGAACCAGCAGCGACACCCCGCCCGACTGGTCGAGGCGGGCCGATTCTGTCGCCGTGATGTCTGCGCTCATGAAGGCGAACCGGATTGCCGTGCGGCGCGCGGATATGCGCTGAGTCCGGCGCCATTATCGGACAGGCGAACAGCCCCTCAAGCGACAGTGGCGCCGGCCGATGATGCCAGAAGAACAAACGCCGTCGAGCAGCCGGGTGTCAGGCGACCTCGTATCCGACTTCCGCCGCGCCGTGGCACAGCGCTTTCCAGAACGAGCGCGCGAAAGAGCGGAAGACGTAGATGTCGAACTGCTCGGGCGCGCTGCGCTGGATTTGCGCGAACACGTCGTGATGCATGGTCGAGCGCCCGGCTCCGACCGGGAAAACGGAAAGCGCGAAGTCGATCGCGAAGAATTTCGCCATGATCCATTCGGCTTCCGGTCCCTCGACGCGGATGACAGTGCGGCCATGGGAGAGGTCGGTGACCGTGCCGATCGCCGGCGTGAGGGCGCTGGCAAATGCGGCCGCCAGGCCGTCATTGTCGCTGCTGACGAGGAATTTTCCCGGTGCGATGCCGAAAGCCGCCTTCGCGCCCTCGGCGCTGCCGCTGCCCGGCTGTTCGGCGATCGTCAGCCTCATTACTGAGCCGATGATGTCGCGGAGCTTTCCCTCCTGGCCTGGCCATGCCGCAAGCTGGACGATCGAGGCCGGCGCGATCTCGCTCAGCGCGACGCCGATGCCGCTTTCGAAATCGCCATGCGAACCGGGGCGGTAGACCGGGGCCAGCGGCGATTCACGCTCGACGAGGCTACGCGCCGCCGCGCCGGCCGGGACTGGTGCGCTTTTCCTAGCCATGCATGCGGCTCCCTTCCGGGTCGAAGAAATGATGGCTGACGATCTCGACCGGGCCGTAGCGGCCACGCAGCGGGTCCGAAGTGAAGGCGCGCGTGCCATGCAGCGCCTTGCCGCCCTCCACGAGAGCCAGTCCGATGTATTTGCTGAGCGAAGGCGAATAGCAGACGGCGGTGATATGGCCGATCGAGCCGTGCGGGTTCTCCTCGTCGATCTGCCGCACGACATGCGCGCCGCCGTTGAGCGGGCGGTTGTCGAGCGAGATGAGGCCGACGAGTTGCAGCCGGTCCCTCGCGACCAGTCCCTCGCGGTCCATCATGGCCGAGCCGATGAACGGCTTCTTCTTCGACAGCATCCAGTCGAGGTGAAGGTCGCGCGCCGTGGTGCGGCCGTCGATCTCTGCGCCGGTGACGTGACCCTTTTCGATGCGCATCGTGCCCAGCGCTTCCATCCCGTAAGGAACGAGGCCGAACGGTTTGCCGGCCTCCATCAGCGCTTCCCACACATGCGAGCCCCAACCGGCGCCGCAATAGACCTCGAAGGCCATTTCACCGGAAAAGGAAAGCCGGCAGATCATCACCGGGACCCCGGCGATCTCGCCATGCACCAGGCCCATGAAGGGCAGCGCCGCGTTATCGACGGCCGTGCCCTTCACGCATGCCGCCAGGATGGCGCGGGCGTTCGGGCCGCCGATCGCCGCGCCCGCCCATTCGTCGGTGACGGAGGTGACGGTGACCTTGAGGTCCGGCCAGATCACGTCGAGGAAATATTCCAGATGCTGCATGACCTTGCCGGCATTGGCGGTCGTCGTGGTCATGAGGAAGTCCTGCTCGCCCAGCCGCCAGGTTGTGCCGTCGTCGAAGGCCAGCCCGTCCTCGCGCAGCATCAGGCCGTAGCGCGCCTTGCCGACGGCGAGCGTGGAGAACATGTTGGCGTAGACGCGGTCGAGGAACTCGGCCGCATCCGGCCCCTGCACGGCGATCTTGCCAAGCGTCGACACGTCCACGATTCCGGCCGAGCCGCGCGTAGCCTTGGTCTCGCGGACATAGGCCTGCTCGACGGTTTCGCCGGCATGGCCGTAGATCTGCGGTCGCCACCACAGGCCGGCGGGCTGCATGGTCGCGCCGTTGGCGACGTGCCAGTCGTGCATCGGCGTCAGCCGCTCGGCCTTCAGGTCGCCATAGCGTTCGCCCGCCAGCGACCCGATCGAAACCGCCGCATAAGGCGGCCGGAAACGGGTCGTGCCGACCTCCGGGATCGGTTTGCCAAGCGCCGCTGCCATGATGGCGAGGCCGGGCACGTTGGAGGTCTTGCCCTGGTCGGTCGCCATGCCGAGCGTGGTGTAGCGCTTCAGGTGCTCGACGGAGACGAAGCCCTCGCGATGGGCGAGGCGAACGTCGGCGGCGGTCACGTCGTGCTGGAAATCGACGAAGCTTTTTCCCGGTGCCTTGATTTCGAAAACCGGCGCGGGCTCGGCGCTGCCGGGCAGGGCCTCGACCGCCGGCGGATCGAAACCCGCTGCCTTGCCGCCAGAAGCCGCCACGCCTGCCGCATGACCCTCGGCGATCGCCGCTGCGGTCTCCATCGTGCCTTTGAACGCGCCGGCGCCGGTCCATTTCTGGGTAGGCTTCGGCGGCAGGAAGGCCTGCAAGGCCCCGTTCCATTCGGCCTTGGCGCCGGCCTGGCTGGCGAGATGGATCGCCGGCGACCAGCCGCCCGAGACGATCAGGCAATCCGCGTGGAGGCTGCGCGCCTCTCCGGACAATGCGCCGGTCACCTGGTCGAACCGCTGGACCTTGATGCCGGAAAGCGCCTTGCCGCCTTCGGTCGCGACCACGGCGTGTCCGGCCAGCAGGTCGGCTTCCGCCTGCGTGGCCAAATCGCGCATTGCGGCCGATACGTTGGAACGGACATCCACGATCGTCACGATCGACGCGCCGGCGTTCTTCAGAGCCAAGGCCGCGCCATAGGCGCTGTCGTTGTTGGTGAAGACGGCGACCTTCTCACCGACGAGCACGCCGAACTCATTGGCGTAGCGCTTCGCCGCGTCCGCCAGCATCACGCCCGGCCGGTCGTTGCCGGGAAACACCAGCGGTCGTTCGAGCGCACCGGTGGCGAGCACGACCTGGCCGGCGCGGATCGTCCATTGCCGGTGACGCGGCGCGCCCTTGGAAGGATGCTCCTTGTGATCGCTGACCCGCTCGACGGCGGCCATCGTGTTGCCGTCGTAGTAGCCCCAGACCGTGGTGCGCGGCTGCAGCCGCACGTTCGGCATGGTCTTGAGTTCCTTGACGAGCGAGGCAGCCCAATCGGCGGCGGGCTGGCCGTCTATGGTCTCGCCCGACCAGTTCGCGGACCCGCCGAAATTCGCATCGATGTCCGCCAGGATCACGCGCTTGCCTTCGGCGGCCGCAGTCCTCGCCGCGGTCAGCCCCGCGGGGCCGGCGCCCGCCACCAGCACGTCGCAGAAGGCGTTCATGCGTTCGTAGCGCGCCGTATCGGCCTCGCGGCCGGCGCGACCCAGGCCGGCGGCACGGCGAATGAAGTGCTCGCAGAACATCCAGAACCGGGTGCCCTTGAGCGGCCCGATCACCGGCCCCATGAAGGTCTTGTAGTAGAAGCCGGCCGCCAATAGCTTGCCGCCAAGCTGGTTCACCGCGCCGACATCCCATGCGAGCGACGGGGAGCGGTTCTGGCTCTCCACGCGCAGCCCGTCGTGGATTTCGATCATGGTGGCGGGAATGTTGGGGTCGCGCACCTGCTGCCCCACGGGGCCGCGCAACACCGTGACCAATGCGTTCGGCTCGTCGACGCCGGCGGTCATGACCCCGCGCGGGCGGTGGTACTTGAACGAGCGGCCGAACAGCGAGACGCCGTTGGCGAGCAGGGCGGACGCCAGCGTGTCGCCGGCATGGCCGGTGTAGGAAACGCCGTCGAAGGTGAAGCGGACGGTCTTCAAGCGATCGACACGCCCGCCGCTGTCCGACCGGCGCGGGCTCACGAGCGCGCTCCCTTGCGTGCGGCGGCGCCGGCGGGTTCGCGCACCGGGACGGGGGACGACATCTCATGTGTCAGCGTATTGCGCACCACACGCAGATGGATGCGGCAGCCGCCGGAATGCTGCCAGATCTCGTTGTGGTCGCCTGCCGGGTTGAGCCGGCCGTAGACATAGTCGTTCCAGGCGTCGAGATCCTGCGACGCTGCTTCGGGGCGCCGGCGGTTGCCGTCTCCCTGATAGGTGAATTCGGACACGTCGCGCGGGCCGCAATGGGGACAGGTGATCAGCATGAGGCTTCTCTAATGCAGCCTGGGCGTGGCGCCCTGGCCCTTTTCGTCGATCAGGATGCCGCGATTGAAGCGGTCGAGCGTGAAGGCGGCGTTGAATTCGTGCGGTTCGTCGCGGGCGATGGTGTGGGCGAAGCAGAAGCCTGAGGCTGGCGTCGCCTTGAAGCCGCCGTAGCACCAGCCGCAATTCAGATACATGCCGGGCAGGGGGCCTTTGGTGATGACCGGAGAGCCGTCCATCGACATGTCGCACACGCCGCCCCAGGAGCGCAGCAGCCGCACCCCACCGAGCGAGGGGAACATCGCCAGCATCTCGCTCATCACGTCCTCGACGATCGGCAGGTTGCCGCGCTGGGCGTAGGAATTGTAGCCGTCGATGTCGCCGCCGTAGACGAGCCCGCCCTTGTCGGACTGGTTGATGTAGCAATGGCCCATGCCGAAGGTCACGACCGTATCCAGGAACGGCTTGATCGATTCGGTGACGAAGGCTTGCAGGACGTGGCTCTCGATCGGCAGGCGATCGATGCCGGCCAGTTGCATCACCCGGCCGGTCGAGCCGGCAACCGCCACCCCCACTTTCTTCGCCCGGATCTCGCCGCGCGAGGTGGTGACGCCGACGATCCGGTCGCCGTCCCTGAGGAAGCCCGTGACCTCGCAGTTCTCGATGATGTCGACGCCGCGCCGATCCGCGCCGCGCGCATACCCCCAGGCCACAGCGTCATGGCGGGCCGTGCCGGCGCGCGGCTGCATCAGGCCGCCGTGAATGGGGAAGCGGGCGCCTGCCGAAATGTCTATGGCCGGGATCAGTTTCTTGATCTCGGCCGGCGTCATCAGTTCGGCGTCGACGCCCTGGTGGCGCATGGCATTGCCGCGTCGGGCGAAATCGTCCAGTTGCGCCGGCGTATGGGCGAGGTTGAGGACGCCGCGCTGCGAGAACATGACGTTGTAGTTGAGGTCGTGGGAGAGGTTCTCCCACAGCTTCATCGAATGTTCGTAGAAGCGCGTGTTGGGCGGCAGCATGTAGTTGGAGCGCACCGTCACCGTGTTGCGGCCGACATTACCGGAGCCGAGATAGCCTTTCTCGAGCACCGCCACATTGGTGACGCCGTGTTCCTTGGCGAGGTAATAGGCGGTTGACAGGCCGTGGCCGCCGCCGCCGATGATGATGACGTCGTAGGAAGCCTTCGGCTGCGGCTTGCGCCACGCCGGCTTCCAGTCCTTGTTGCCGTTGAGGGCATTTTTCAGCAGCGCGAAGGCCGAATATTCCGCCATTGAGTCAGTTTTCCAGTTCGGGCGTCGGCAGACTATAGAGCAGGCGACACGGCCAAGGCCAATATTACGCCATCGCTTTTCGACAGGCCGACGTGCCTTGTTGCGGCCGCGCTTGCCGTATACGTCGCCGGCCACTATCAATTGCCGGCATTTCGAGAAGCCGAATCCGCCGAAGGTCACTGCCCTTGATTCGCCTTTCGCTCTCCCGATGGTTCCTCCGGCTGCTGATTGCGCTCATCGTGTGCGCTGGCGCCGTGCCGGCGCCGTTTGCCGCCGCTGTCGCGCAGGACATTGGCCAGACCACCCCGGCCAATCTCGTCGCCGACCAGCAGAAGGCGCTGAAGGATATCGCCGCGAAGGTCGACGATCTCGAAAAACAGATCGAACAGAACGGGCAGGATGACGACAAGCTCGTCGAGATCAAGCTGCAGCTCGAGGGCTTGGCGCCGCAGGTGCTGCAAAGCGCCGTCGCGTTCAGGCCGCGCCTGAACGACATCAACAAGCGGCTGGAGCAACTGGGGCCGGCGCCCGCCGAAGGCCAGCCGGCGGAGCCGGACATCGTCGCCACCGAACGCCAGGCGCTGGTGGCGGAGAAGGCCGATATCAATGCCGTCGTCGCCTCGGCCGAGGCATTGTCGGTCGGCATCGGTGGTCTCGTCAACGAGGTCGCGACGGCTCGCAGCGATCTGTTCCGCAGTTTTCTGACGAGGCGCTACGAACTGACCGACGCCTTCACCAGCAAGGTGGCCGCGGACGCCAAGGCGGAATTCGGAAATTTCGGCAGGACCATATCGTCCTGGCTCAACTTCGCTTTCAGGTTCAAGTTCCAGTCGGTGGTGGCGGCGACGTTCATGGCGCTCGCCGCCGCCTTCATTCTGCTGTTCGGTGGCCGCCGCCTTTTCAGCAGGCTCATAGACCCGACGATCCATGCCGACGGTCCGTCCTATCTCAGCCGGCTGTCGCGCGCCTTCTGGTCGACGCTGCTGCCGACGCTGGCCCTGGCCGTGTTTTTCACGGCCACCTATTTCTTCTACGACTATTACGGCGTTCTGCGCGGCGACATCGGCATATTCCTGCGCGCGGCCATGACGGTTATCGGCCTCGTCTTTTGCGTCAACCGGCTCACCAATGCCGCTCTGTCTCCGTCGCAGCCGCAATGGCGTCTGATCCCCGTCGAACCCCGCGCAGGGCGCTGGCTGGCGGCGCTGGCGACGGTGATGGCCGCCGTCCTCGGGTTCAACACCTTCCTGTCCATCGTCAATGACCAGATGGGCTCGCCGCTGTCGCTGACGGTCGCGCGCAGCTTCCTGGCCACGATCGTCGTCGGCATCCTGCTGATCCTGATGGGGTCGCTGAAGCCGTTCCGCTCGCAGTCCGGCGAGTGGCGGCGCTGGCCGATGTGGCTGCGATGCACGACCTTCTTGCTCGGCATCTTCACGATCGGGGCGGCCCTGCTCGGCTATATCGGCCTTGCGATCTTCGTGTCGCTTCAGGTCGTGGTTACGGGCACGATCCTGATCACCGCCTATATCGGGCTTCTGTCCGCGCGCGCCCTCGGCGCCGAGGGTGGGTTCGGAAATTCCTCGCTCGGACAATGGCTCGGCAGGAACTCGTCGCTCGAGGAAGGCACGCTCGATCAACTCGGGCTGGTCGTGAGCGTCGCGCTCAACATCCTCATCGTCGTCGTCTTCCTGCCGCTCATCCTTTTGATGTGGGGCTTCCGGTTCGGCGACATCGAAGCGTGGATCTACAGGCTGGCGACCGGCGTCACCATCGGATCGGTGACGATTTCGCTTGCCGACATTCTTTCGGGCATCGTCGTCTTCGTCATAGGCTACTTCCTGACACGGTGGTTCCAGGGCTGGCTCGACGGCTCGGTCATGGCGCGCGGCAAGGTCGACGCCGGCGTGCGCAATTCCATCAGACTGGTTGTCGGCTACGCCGGCATCGCGATCGCCGCGCTTGTCGGCATTTCCGCGGCGGGTATCGATCTTTCCAGCTTGGCGCTCGTCGCGGGCGGGCTCTCGCTCGGCATCGGTTTCGGCCTCCAGAACATCGTCCAGAATTTCGTATCCGGCCTGATCCTTCTGGCCGAGCGACCTTTCAAGGTGGGCGACTGGATTGTGGCCGGGACCACCAGCGGCACGGTGAAGAAGATCAGTGTCCGCGCGACCGAGATCGAGACGTTCCAGCGACAGTCTGTGATTATGCCGAACTCGGAGCTGATCAACGGGGCGGTCGGCAATTGGACCCATCGCAACAAGCTCGGACGGGTCGAGGTTCCGGTCGCGGTCGGATATGATTCGGATGCAAGGAAGGTTCATCAGATACTTCTCGACATCGCCACGTCCCATCCGATGGTGCTGAAGAACCCGGAACCGTTCGTGCTGTTCGCCGGCTTTGGCGACTCCGTGCTGAATTTCGAGATCCGCGTGTTTCTGGCCGATGTCGGCAACGGGTCGACCGTGCAGAACGATATTCGTTTCGCCGTACTGGAGGCCTTCCGCAACGAGGGTATCGGACTTCCGTTCCTGCAAAGGGACGTTCATATCAAGCGCGAGACGGCTGACGGAAAGCCGTGGCCGTCCGACGACGACAAGTCCGAGGTCGAATTGGCCGAACGCCATGCCAGACGCGCGGCAGCGCGGGCCACCAAACCCGCAGGGCGCCGAAGAAAACCCGATCCGGGCTGAGTTTCCATGCCGGCGTCGGTCCAATTGCGGCATGAACAAGGCATTCAGTTGCGGTTCAGCTTCAATCGCCTATAGATTGGCCTACAAGCGGAAGCAGGGGCGGTGGCGACACCGGGATTGATATGTTGAAATCGGCTATTGCCGTTCTGGTGGTTCTGGCCTCGGGTCAGGCCGCATTCGCGGCCACCGCCGTCAACAATGACAAGCAGCCCAGGACGCTGGTGGTGACGGAAGGCAGCAGCAAGTCCGAACTCTCGCTGGCTGCCGGCGAGACCGCGGAGTTCTGTCCCAACGGTTGCTTCGTCACCTTGCCGAACGGCGATCTCGAAGCCCTGAGCGGTTCCGAAACGGTGACCATCACCAACGGCGTCGGCACGGTCAAATAGCGGGGTCGTGACCAGCAGCGAAGGCCGGGCACTGCCCGGCCTTTTTGTTTGCGGCCGTCGTCGCGCCGCTGGCCTGCCGTGTCGCAAACAGGCGCTGGCGCCGGCGCCGCCCTCTGCATAGTGTGCGCCGAACGGGACGGTGGACGATGCCCTCCCGAAGGCATGAGAGCACTCGGAGCAGGCGCGATGGCAGAGTTTCCAAACAAGGCGAAGGTTGTCATCGTCGGCATGGGCGGCATCGTCGGCGCCTCCGTCGCCCATCATCTGATCGAGCGCGGCTGGGACGACATCGTCGGCATCGACAAGTCCGGCATCCCAACCGATATCGGCTCGACCGCGCACGCCTCGGACTTCTGCTACACGACCAGCCACGATTACATGTCGGTCTGGACGACCCAGTATTCGATCGATTTCTACGAGAAGATAGGCCATTACGCCCGTGTCGGCGGGCTCGAAATCGCCCGCGCCGGCGACGCGACCTGGATGGAGGAGATCAAGCGCAAGGTCAGCTCGGCCAAAGCCTTCGGCACGCGTGCCCGTCTCGTCACACCGGCTGAGATCAAGGCGCTCTTCCCGCTGATCGAGGAAGACAAGGTCATGGGCGGCATGTTCGATCCCGACGCCGGCCTCGTCGTTCCGCGTTCGCAGACGGTTGCCGGCAAGCTGGTCGACGCGGCCGAGAAGGCCGGCAAGCTCAGGGCCTTCGCCAACACGCCCGCGACCTCGCTGATCGTCGAGGACGGCCACATCAAGGGCGTCGTCACCCATCGCGGCACCATCATGGCTGACTATGTCGTCGTCTGCGCCGGCATCTGGGGCCGGCTGATCGCCGAAATGGTCGGCGAGGATCTGCCGGTAATGCCGGTCGACCATGCGCTGACTTTCTTCGGCCCGTTCGATGAATTCGCCGGCACCGGCAAGGAGATCGGCTATCCGCTGCTGCGCGACCAGGGCAACTCCGCCTATATGCGCGACACCGGCGACCCGAAGACCACCGAGGGCGGCCAGATCGAGTGGGGCTATTACGAGACCGACAAGCCGCGTCTCTGCCATCCGCGCGACATTCTCGAGAAGAACGAGGCACGGCTGTCGCCTTCGCAGCGCGACCTCGACATGGAACAGATCATGGAGCCGCTGGAGCGGGCCATGGAACTGACGCCGATCCTCGGTGAACTCGGCTACAACGAGAGCCATTCCTTCAACGGCCTGCTGCAGGTCTCCGCCGCCGGCGGTCCGTCCTGCGGCGAGAGCCAGAAGGTGAGGGGCCTGTGGTACTGCGTCGCCATCTGGGTCAAGGACGGCCCCGGCTACGGCAAGCTGATCGCCGACTGGATGACGGACGGGCGCACCGAGATCGACCACAACGGAATCGACTATTCGCGCTTCTACCCGCACCAGCTTGAAGAAAAATTCATCGAGGGGCGCACCTACGAGGCGGCGCAGAAGATCTATTTCCCCGCCATCCACCCGCGCGAACCCTACGCCACCGGTCGCAACGTCAAGCGCTCGCCCTTTTACGAGCGCGAGAAGGAACTCGGCGGCTATTTCATGGAACTCGGCGGCTGGGAGCGTGCGCATGGCTACAAGGCCAACGAGCACCTGCTGGAAAAATACGGCAACCGCGTCCCAGTGCGCGAGAACGAATGGGATAACCGCCATTTCTGGCGCGTCTCCAATGCCGAGCATCTGGCGATGAGCGAGGATTGCGGCATCGTCAACCTGTCGCACTTCCACATGGTGGACATCGCCGGACCGGACCATGTTGAACTGCTCGAATGGCTGTGCGCGGCCAAGATCGGCGGCGACAACAACATCGGCAAGGGCATCTACACCCACTTCCTCGACGACGAGGGCATGGTGCGCGCCGACTTCACCGTCTTCCGCATGGCCGACCGCTGCCGCCTCGTCAACGGCGCCGATGCCGGCCCTCGCGACTTCCACTACATGAAGCGCGTCGCCGAGGATCGTGGCCTCGACGTCACCGTCACCGATGTCTCGGAAAAATTCATCACCATCGGTGTCTGGGGACCGAACGCTCGCGCCACGCTGAAAAAGGTGGTGGCGGATCCGGCCGGGCTCGACCCCGAGAACTTTCCCTTCGCCGCTATCAAGCCGATCGAGATCGCCGGAAAGCCTGTCACCGCTTTCCGCATCTCCTACGTCGGCGAGCAGGGCTGGGAACTGCACATGAAATACGAGGACGGCCTCGCTGTCTGGGACGCGCTGCGCGCCACAGGCGTGATGGCCTTCGGCGTCGAGACCTACGCCAATTCACGCCGCATGGAAAAATCGCTGCGTCTCCAGAACGCCGATCTTCTGACGCAATACAACCTCATCGAGGCCGATCTCGCCCGCCCGAAGGTCAAGGAGGCCGATTTCCGCGGCAAGGCCAAGCACCTCGAATACAAGGCGCGTGACCACCAGCCGGCAATGCTGTGCACGCTGGTGATGACGGACAACCGCGACGCCGGCGGCGTGCCGCGTTATCCGGTCGGCTCCATGCCGGTCATCGATCCCGTGACGGGAGAGACGTTGGTCGACGAACTCGGCCGCCGCTCCTACACCACCTCGGTCGCCTACGGTCCGACCATCGGCAAGAACATCGCGCTGGCCTACCTGCCGTGGGCTTACTGCCAGGAGGGCAGGAAACTCCAGGTCGAGTATTTTGCCGAGACTTATCCGGTCGAGGTCGTCGCCGTGGGTTACAGGCCGCTCTACGATCCGGAGAACCTCAAGCCGCGAAGCTGAGGATAGTCGCAGCCAGGGACCTGAAAGGCTTTGGTGCCCTCCGGATCGTGACCGTGACGGCGGCCGTCGGCACCGTTTCCTATGACGGCGGTTTGCCGTATCCTTGGCCATGTCCCGTCGGGTTCCTTCATGGTGGATCGCCTTGGGCGGCGCGCTGCTCGCCCTGTCGCCGTCGAGCGCCCAAGCGGTCGAGCCTGTTGATGTCGAACTTGTCCTTGCGGTCGACGTTTCCCTTTCCATGTCGCCCGCCGAGCTGGAAATCCAGCGCCGCGGCTATGCCGCCGCGCTGACCCATGACACGGTTCTCCAGGCGATCGCCGACGGCGCTTACGGCAGGATCGCGGTCACCTATGTCGAGTGGGCCGGAACGACCACGCAGCGCGTCGTCGTGCCCTGGACGGCGATTTCCGATCGCGCCGACGCCGAGCGCGTGGTGGCGGGAATGTCGGCGCGGCCGCCCGGCAGCGCGCGCCGCACCTCGATTTCGGCTGCGCTGGAGTTCGCCGGCGACCTGTTCGCCGAAAGCGGCTTCAAGGGGATGAAGCGGGTGGTCGACATCTCGGGCGACGGACCGAACAACCAGGGCGGCCCCGTCGCGGCGGTACGCGACCGGCTGGTCGGCGAAGGCATCACCATCAACGGCCTGCCCCTGATGACAACCGGCGGCTATGCCTCGATCTTCGACGTTCCCGATCTCGACCGCTACTACAGCGATTGCGTCATCGGCGGGCCGGGCGCGTTCATGGTGCCGGTCAACGACTGGCCGCAGTTTCCCGAGGCCGTCCGGCGCAAGCTGGTGATGGAACTGGCCGGTCCCGGCTCGCCGCGCCGCTCGGCCGAGGTGGCTGCACAGCCTCCGGTGCTGCTGGCGGCGGACGGGCCGGCGGTCGATTGCCTCGTCGGCGAGAAGATGTGGCGCAACCGTACCTGGATGTATGACGACGGCAACCGCTGACAGTTGCGAAACCGTCTGCTTCCCGCTGCCGTGGCATCACCTTTCCCTTCTGGCGCAACATCACCTTTCATTGACAACGCAAATCGCGTCTGTGACAGAATTGGGAAAACACAGCCTACAGGGGAACCACCATGAAAATTCGCACTCTTCTCGCCGCGGCCGCCATGCTGGTCGCAGGGGCGGCGATGCCGGCCGCCGCCGCCACCCAGGTCACCATCGGCATCAGCGGCTGGACTGGCTTCGCGCCACTTACGCTGGCCAAGGAGAGCGGTATCTTCGAGAAGCACGGTCTGGACGTGACCTTGAAGAAGGTGCCGCAGGCCAGCCGCCCGTTGGCGATTGCCAGCGGTGACCTGCAATGCGCCGCGACCACCGTTGAAACCTGGATCGTGTGGAACGCCAGCGGCGTCACTACCAAGCAGATCTTCCAGCTCGACAAGTCCTATGGCGCCGACGGCATCGTGGCGCGGCCCGACATCAAGACCGTGGCCGACCTCAAGGGCAAGACCGTGGCGTCCTCGGCGCCGGGAACCTCGCCCTACTTCCTGCTCGCCTGGGTGCTGAACAAGAACGGCATGTCGACCAAGGACGTGAACGTGGTCAATCTCGAGCCGGACGCGGCCGCGCAGGCTTTCCTCGCCGGTCAGAACGACGCGGCCGTGACCTACGAGCCGTTCATCTCCGCCGTCCGCGACAAGCCAGACCAGGGCCACATCATCGCGACCACCCTGGACTATCCGATGGTGCTCGATACGGTCGGCTGCACACCGGACTTCCTCAAGGCCAATCCGGATGCCGCCAAGGCGCTCGCCGACAGCTACTTCGAGGCGTTGGACGCGATCAAGAACGATCCTCAGAAATCCTACGAGATCATGGGCGCGGACGTGAAGCAGTCGGCGAAGGAATTCGAGGAGTCGGCCAAATACCTGAAATGGGCCGACAAGGCGGAGAACAAGCAGTTCTTCACCAAGGATTTCATCGATTTCTCGAATACCGCATCTGACCTGTTGCTCGGCATGGGCCTGATCAAGGAAAAGCCGGACGTCTCGACGCTGGTGGATACCAGCGCCGTTTCCGACTAAGAAACGCACGGCAATCTTGCGCGGCGGCGTCTCGGGCGCCGTCGCTTCCTTTTCAACGACAGGGTTTTTGCAAATGATGCGCCCCCTGCATCCGGTTTCCCCGGGCCTTCGCGCCTTGTTGGGAATCTCGTTTTTCGTGATCTTCGTGGCTTTCTGGGCGTGGTTGACGTTCGGTGGGCACGTCAACCGCATCTTCCTCGCCGATCCGCTGTCGATGTTGCGCGACGGCTGGCGGCTGCTGGTCGAGGACCGCTTCTGGCTCGATATCCTGATTACCATCTGGCGCGTCTTCGGCGGCTTCCTGATGGCGACCGTCGTCGCGGTGCCGCTCGGCATCGCCATGGGCGCGTGGAAGCCGGTGGAGGCGTTCCTGGAGCCGTTCGTGTCGTTCGCCCGCTACCTGCCGGCGTCGGCGTTCATTCCGCTGCTGATCCTGTGGGCCGGCGTCGGTGAGTTCGAGAAGCTGCTCGTGATCTTCGTAGGCTCGGTCTTCCAGGTCATCCTCATCATCGCCGTCCATGTCGGCAATACGCGGCGCGATCTCGTGGAGGCTGCCTACACGCTCGGGGCTTCGGATGGCGGCATCGTGCGACGCGTCATCATGCCGGCCAGCGCGCCGGCGATTGCCGAGACGCTCAGGCTGGTACTCGGCTGGGCCTGGACCTACGTGATCGTGGCCGAACTGATCGGCGCGTCATCGGGCATCGGCTACATGATCATCAACAGCCAGTCGCGTCTGGCGACGGGTCAGATCATCTTCGGCATCATCGTCATCGGCCTGATCGGTCTTCTTTCCGACTTCGCCTTCAAGGCGCTCAACCGCCGGCTCTTTCCGTGGAGCCTGGCATGAGCAAGCTCAGGATCGAGAATGTCAGCCGTACCTTCGCCGGCGTGCATGGGGGCGACGCGGTGAAGGCGCTGCAGCCGACCGATCTGGAGGTTTCGGCCAACGATTTCATCACCATCCTCGGCCCGTCAGGCTGCGGCAAGTCGACCCTGCTGCGGATCGTGGCGGGGCTGGACCAGCCGACCACCGGACGCGTGCTGCTGGACGGACGCCCCGTCACGCGGCCGGGGCCGGATCGCGGCATGGTATTCCAGTCCTACACACTGTTTCCGTGGCTGTCGGTAGGCGAGAACATCGCCTTCGGCCTGCGCCAGAAGGGTGTGCCCACCAAGCAGCAGCGCGAGATCGTCGCCAATTATATCGACCTCGTGGGGCTGCGCGGCTTCGAGAACCATTGGCCGAAGCAACTGTCCGGCGGCATGCAGCAGCGCACGGCGATCGCCCGCGCGCTCGCCAACGATCCCGAAATCCTGTTGCTGGACGAACCCTTCGGCGCGCTCGACAACCAGACGCGCGGCCTGATGCAGGAACTGCTGCTCGGCATATGGGAGCGGGAGAAGAAGACGGTGCTGTTCGTCACCCACGACATCGAGGAGGCGATCTTCATGGCCTCGCGGGTGGTGGTGATGACGGCGCGGCCAGGGCGCATTAAGTCCGACGTGCCGGTCGACCTGCCGCATCCGCGTCATTATACGGTGAAGACCAGCCCGGAATTCTCCGCCCTAAAGGCGCGGCTGACGGAAGACATCCGCGTCGAAACCATGCGGACGGTGGAAGCGGCGTAGCCTTTCCCTCACCCCGTAAACGGGGAAAAGAAATTACGCCGCCAGCAACTGCTTCCTGTCCACCCGCTCCTGCTGCGGTGAGCGGGCGTATAGCTCGCGGTAGCATTTCGAGAAATGCGACGCGGAAACGAAGCCGCACGCGACGGCTACCTCGACGACCGGCATGGACGACTGGATCAAAAGGTGCCGTGCCCGGTCGAGCCGGATTTCCAGATAATAGCGGGCAGGGGAGCGGCCCATCTCGGTGCGGAACAGGCGTTCGATCTGCCGGCGCGACAGATCGACATGATCCGCGATCTCGATCAGCGACAGCGGCTCGGCCAGATTCGCCTCCATCAATTCGATGATGGCCAGGACCTTGGAATTCTGCACCCCGAGACGGGCGCGCAACGGCAGGCGCTGCCGGTCGGTCGGGCTGCGCACCCGGTCGGTCAGCACCTGCTCGCACACCCGGTTGACCAGGCTCTCGTCGAAATCGTCGCCGATCAGCTTGAGGATCATGTCCAGCGCGGCCGTGCCGCCGGCGCAGGTGTAGATGTTCTGGTCCACCTCGAACAGGTCGGCGAAGACGTTGGCCTTCGGGAAAGCCTCCTGGAAGCCCGGCAGGTTCTCCCAGTGGATGGCGCAGCGCTTGTTGGACAGAAGACCGGCGGCGGCCAACACATAGGCGCCCGTGCACAGGCCGCCTATGGCGACGCCGCGATTGTATTCCTCGCGCAGCCAGGCGAACACCGATTTGTTATGATAGCGGTCGACATTGATGCCGCTGCAGACGATCGCCATCGACGGCCGGTCGGGGCCAGCCATCTTGCGGCGCTCGTCATCGAGCGAGGAATGGACGGCGCATTCCACGCCGTTGGAAGCCCGCACGGGCTTGCCGTCTATGCTGGCGAGCCTCCATTTGTACGCCTCGTAGCCCAGCATCCTGTTGGCCAGCCGCAAAGGGTCCAGCGCGGTCGCAAACGCGACCATCGTGAAGTCGGGAACGAGGAAGAAGACGAACGACCGTTTGACCGGATCTTTGATAGCGTTCACGAGTGACCCTCACCAGCCAATGACGCGAATTGAACGTCGCTATCAGCATAGCGTCATCAGGAAAAACCTTAGCTGTCAATCGGGTAGGCGCCTTACGACAGATTAAATTTGCGACATGGTTCATTGAGGGGTCGCAAATCGGCAACCGTCGCGCACGTCAATCCCGGCCGGCGGAAAAATGCCGCGGACGCACAAAAGCCGCCCCGATCTGTCATCGAGGCGGCCATGTCATGATCGGGGCCGCAACGAAACGTGCGGCACCAGATTCGGCTTAGGCGACGAAGCCCAAACGGGCAGCGGCGACGGCGCCGGTCTGGCCGGGCATCGTGCGGGAAAGGCGCTGGCGTTCCATGACGGTGGTCATGTTGCTTTCGCGGCGGGCGAAGAAGCGGCTGAACAGCTTCATATCAATCTCCATTCGGTTGCTCAGACGGGTCGCCTTCGCGTTATGGAGTGGGGCCGGCTCGTTGATTGGCCTGCATATAGGCCTGCGCGGTTCGCCGTGAAATCGCAAATGCGAAGCGCTTGATATGAAAAGCGACATGCGACATGTCGCTCATGGTCGATTTGGGTGAATCACCTGTGTTTACAGGCAGGTAGCCAGGTTGCGGCAAGCCATGCGGCCGGTTCACATGCGCCATGCAGGCAAGGCGGGTCTCGATGGAGGCAATAAAAAAGCCCGCCGGACGGCGGGCTTCTCAACACACACTGTCACAGGTCATTTCGCGCCGGCCCAATCATGAACGCGGTTGAAGAGGGTAGTGTTTGCACCGCGCGCTTCCGGCCAGCCGATATCCTTCTGCAACTCGATCGGAAGGGCATAGATGGCGCGTTCCGTCCGGTAGCGCGTCCTCGCGGCGTTGAATTCGCTGGCAATCCGACCGATGGTCGACAGGATCGTTGACATGGTCTTCCTCCTTGGTTGGCGGCGGCTTGCCGCTACGGCGGGTCGCGTTCGCTGTCTGCTATTGACAGGAACCATATGAGCTCGGATTGACGTTCAATCAAACGAAATGGTATGATGTTTTCTATCAGAAAAATTGAAAGGTGAAGCGTGAACGCTCCTCTCAATCATCCCCTTCCGCTGCTCGATCTGGATGTTCTGCGCACGTTCGTGGCCATCGCCGAGACCGGCAGCTTCACGACCGCAGCGACGGCGGTCTACCGTACGCCGTCGGCCGTCTCCATGCAGATCAAGAAACTGGAGGATATCCTCGGCCGTTCGGTGTTCGCCCGCGACGCGCGCTCCGTATCGTTGACGACCGACGGCGAGATGCTGCTCGGCTATGCGCGCCGGCTGCTGGCGATCAATCGCGAGGCGGTCTCCAAGTTCATCGTGCCCGACATCGTCGGCGTCGTGCGGCTGGGCTCGCCGGATGACTATGGCGAGCGGGTTCTGCCGCATGTCCTCAAGCGTTTCGCCCAGTCGCATCCGGCGATCGCGGTGGACGTGACCATCGACCAGTCGATCAATCTCAGGCGGCGCATGGACGACCGGGCGCTCGACATCACGCTCTTGACCAATTCCTACAAGGCCAGCGCCATCGGTGCCGAAGTGCTGCTGACGGAGCCGATCGTGTGGGCGGGCGCCAAGGGCGGCTGCGCCCATCTGCGTGACCCCATGCCGATATCGGTCTGGGAGGAAGGCTGCGCATGGCGGGCAGGCGCGCTGGAGGCCCTGGGCCGCGAGGGTCGCAACTATCGCGTCGCCTATATGAGCGCGCATACGGCCGGCCAGCGCGCCGCGATCATGTCCGACCTGGCGATCGCGCCCCTGCCGCGCTCGTTCCTCGGAAGCGACATGGTCGCGCTCGGTGCCAAGGACGGCTTGCCCGAGATCGGCAACTACAGTCTGGCGATGGTCGTATCACCGGAAGCCAGCGCGCCGGTCAAGTCGGTCGCCGACCATATTCGCGCGACATTCGAAGTGTTCAGGGAAACCGGAAAGTTCTGAAGCAACGCCTGCGCCGTCAGGCTCGGGCTTATCTCAGGTATTCGCTCGACGATTGACCTGTCGACAACCGAATTCACCGGTGTGCGGAGGTTTTCGGTCTCCGGCGGCCCAAAGCCGCGTCCAGAAGGCGTCGGTGAAAACCGCTCAGCTCGTATGAGCGATTAGCTTGTCGACCGTCTCGGGGAAGAACTCGGCCGCGCCGCGACGCTTGCCGAACATCATGTCGTACTGGAGATAGCGGAAATCGCGGACCATCGGGTCGATCTTCTTCTGACGCGCCCAGTCCATCACCGCTTGCCCGTCCGTTTCCAGCAGCATGTTGCGGTCGACCACCGCATAGTGCTTCTGCAGGTCGCCGAGGAAGCCGGTGTAGTAGGGGTGGGTGATACCTGCCGTCTTGAGGATATGATAGGGCAGGAAGGCCGGGCTGACCGGTCCGAGATCCTTGACCGGTCCCGTCTTGTTCGACCAGATCACCAGCGGCGTCTCGTGGTGCGGCTTCATCTGCTCGGCCGGCTCGCGGCGCGGCGCGACATTGTCTTTCAGGAAGCCGGTTTCAACATAGACGGGACCGAGCGGCGGCAGGTGGTCGCCGAAGAAAGCAATGACCGTCGGGCGCTTGCGCGCCTTGGCCCATTCCACCAGTCTCTCGAGACCCTTGTCGGCGTCCGACGCGCCCTCGGCGTAGCTAAGCAGCGAGGCGCATGCCCAATCGCTGATCGGTGCCTCGACGGTGTGCGTTGTGTCCGAATAGCGGTGCGGCTCGTAAGGGCCGTGATTCTGGAGGCTGACGGCGAAGAAGAAGAACGGCTTCTCGGTGGCGTCGGCTTCCTTGATGATCTCGTCCGTCATCGCGGCGTCCGAGGCGAGCGGCCCACGCTTCTGCATCGGCGGCAGCGTCTCTTCGGACTTGAAGTCGTCGAAGCCGAAGTCGGCGTAGACGTTGGTCCGGTTCCAGAACCAGTTGGTGCCGGGGTGGATGGCACGCGCCTCGTAGCCTTCGCTCCTCAGGAAGTTGGCAACAGATGGGATCGGCGCGCGCACATATTGCTGGTAGGGAATGCTGCCGGTGGGCAGGAATGCGTTCGAAAAACCTGTCAGCGTCTCGAATTCGATATTTGCGGTCATGCCGCCGAACTCGGGCGAAAACATCGAGCCCGAGCGCAGCGACCTGACGTGCGGAATGGGATCGGGCGTGATCGACACGCCCGGCAGTTGCGTCGGATCCCAGAAGGATTCGCTCATCACGATGATGATGTCGGGCTTTTCCGCCGGCATCGACGGTGCGACCGTCGGTTTGGCGATTGCGTCAATGGCCTTGGCGGAATAGCCGGAGGGCGCGCCGACATGCGCCATAGGCACGTTGAGCGCAAAGGCGAGTGCGAAACCGTTGGAAGCGTAGTTTTCCTTCTGGTCCCACATCATGGGGATGATCTGGAGGCGGTCGCGCGTCCACGAAAACGTCGCGTAGTCCATGATCGAGACGAAGAAGGCCAGCATCGGCAGGCAAAGCGCAAGGCGCGCCAGTCTGCCCTTATAGGTCAGGCGCGGCATGCGTCGGCGCCATTCACGCCATGTGTAGACGAGAAGCGCAAGCCCGGCGACGATGCCGACAGCCATGGCGACGGCGGTCCATGGACGTTCACGCACAAGCAACGGCATGAGATCGACGATCTGGCGCGCATAGAGGAAATCGGTTGGATAGAGCGGGTCGCCAAGATAGTGCGACTTCTGGTGGCCGACGAAAGCCAGCGACAAGGTCAGCGGCGCGACGACCATCAGTCCCTGATACCTGCGGCCAAGGATGGCATCCAGCGCCACCAGAATAAGCGTGAAAAGGATGACGGTCGTCCATCCTGGTTTGAAGGGTTGCAGGAAGAAACCGACCGTAGCAGCGAAATCGCCACGGAAAATCAGCTCGATCAGGAAGACGAGAACGGCCGCGGCAAGGAGCGAGACAAGGGCGTAGCCCAGTCCGGCCCTGAATGATGCCCACGTGCCGGAGGCTGAAAATTCAGCGTCGGCGACTGGCGGATGCGCCCGATGGCGGGTGTCCTTTTTCCGTTCCAATTCCAAGCCCTCAGCCGTGAAAAGCGTCACGGAACCGTCATCTCAATGTCATATCAGCCTAAAGGTTGCGGCAAAATTGGGAAGAGCCGGCAAAAGATTCGTGTTCGGTTTTAATCATGAGTGATCGAAAAAGCTCTTTTGAAACAGGTGGGTTAGCCTTTCAGCTCTTCGAGGCCGCCGGGGACGGGGCTTGACTTGCAAGGCCGCCTTGGTCACACGCAGGGCGATCGAAAACGGGGCGTAACATGGCCATCGCATTTACATTTCCCGGACAGGGCAGCCAGGCGGTCGGCATGGGCAAGGACCTTGCCGAGTCATACCCGGAAGCGCGCAGGGTCTTCGAAGAGGTCGATGAAGCGCTCGGCGAGAAGCTGTCGAAGCTCATCTGGGAGGGGCCGGAGGAAACCCTGATGCTGACCGCCAATGCGCAGCCGGCACTGATGGCGGTTTCGCTGGCGGCCATGAGGGCCTTGGAATCCAGGGGGTTCTCACTGAAGGACAAGGTCGGCTACGTCGCCGGTCATTCGCTGGGCGAATATTCCGCGCTCGCTGCCGCGGGATTCGTCTCCATCGCCGACGCGGCCCGGCTCCTGCGCATCCGCGGCAACGCGATGCAGTCGGCCGTCCCGGTGGGCGAGGGGGCGATGGCCGCCATCATCGGGCTGGAGCAGGCCGACGTGGAGACGGCCTGCGCCGAGGCCGCGCAAGGGGCGGTGTGCCAGGTCGCCAATGACAATGGCGGCGGGCAACTCGTCATTTCCGGCGCCAGGGCCGCCGTCGAGCGGGCAGCCGCGCTGTGCAGCGAAAAGGGTGCCAAGCGCGCCCTGATGCTGCAGGTCTCCGCGCCCTTCCACTCGGCGTTGATGCAGCCCGCCGCCGACGCCATGCGCGAGGCGCTGGCGGGCGTGGCGAAGAATCCGCCGGTCGTGCCTGTGGTGTCCAATGTGTCCGTGACCCCCACCAGCGATCCGGAAACAATCGCCGCGCGTCTGGTCGAGCAGGTCACCGGACGGGTGCGCTGGCGCGAGACGGTGGAATGGTTCGGCGCCGAGGGCGTCACCACGCTCTACGAAATCGGAGCCGGCAAGGTGCTTTCGGGATTGGCGCGGCGTATCAATCGCGATATCGCGGTAGCCAATGTCGGCGCGCCCGCCGATGTCGATGCAGCTCTGGCGTCGCTCGGCTAGGCATCTGGATTGACTTCTCCCTTATGAGGGAGCGATCGAGGAGAAAAAAATGTTCGACCTGACCGGCCGCAAGGCGCTCGTCACAGGCGCATCCGGGGGCATCGGCGAGGCGATCGCGCGCATCCTGCATGCGCAGGGCGCCATCGTCGGGCTGCATGGCACTCGGGTCGAGAGACTGGAAGCGCTGGCAGGCGATCTCGGTGAGCGGGTCAAGCTGTTTCCGGCCGACCTCTCTGACCGGGATCAGGTCAAGGCGCTCGGCCAGAAGGCGGAGGCCGAACTGGAAGGCGTCGACATTCTGGTCAACAACGCCGGCATCACTCGCGACGGACTGTTCGTCAGGATGTCCGACGAGGACTGGGACGCCGTGCTCGACGTCAATCTCGGCGCCGTCTTCCGGCTGACGCGGGAACTGACGCATCCGATGATGCGCCGCCGTCACGGCCGCATCATCAACATCACCTCCGTGGTCGGCGTCACCGGCAACCCGGGCCAGGCCAACTACTGCGCCTCCAAGGCCGGCATGATCGGCTTTTCCAAGTCGCTGGCGCAGGAGATCGCCACCCGTAACATCACGGTCAATTGCGTGGCGCCGGGTTTTATCGAATCGGCCATGACCGGCAAGCTGAACGACAAGCAGAAAGAAGCCATCATGGCCGCCATCCCCATGAAGCGGATGGGAACAGGCGCCGAAGTGGCTTCGGCCGTCGCCTGGCTGGCCTCGGACGAGGCGGGCTACGTGACGGGGCAGACCGTTCACGTCAACGGCGGAATGGCCATGATCTGAGCGTCGCGCGAGGGCTTGGGAAAGGCCATTTCGCCTTGGACAGTGCCGCCTTTTCGTGTATTGCGACCCGCAACCTGGCGACCCGGCACCAGACTTCGGCGTTCGCCCGGTGATTTCAGCAGGACTATCTTTGCCCTTGATTAGCGGCATTGTGGCCGCTAACGAAGACAGACATAACATCAGACGAGGATGCCCACATGAGTGACACCGCAGAGCGCGTCAAGAAGATCGTTATCGAGCATCTTGGTGTGGATGCCGACAAGGTAACCGAACAGGCGAGCTTCATCGACGACCTTGGCGCGGACAGCCTCGACACGGTCGAACTCGTCATGGCGTTCGAGGAAGAATTCGGCGTCGAGATTCCGGACGATGCGGCGGAGACGATCCTCACCGTCGGCGATGCCGTGAAGTACATCGACAAGGCTTCGGCCTGACGCCTGCGAATCGCATCCGCGGGATAGGCATGTGATGCGGCGCGTCGTCGTAACGGGCCTTGGGCTCCTTTCGCCGTTCGGCATGGGCTTCGAGCACAGCTGGCAACAGCTGCTCACGGGGCGCAGCGCCGCGCGGCGCGTGACGGAGTTCGAGGTCGACGACCTGCCGTGCAAGATCGCCAATGTCATCCCGCGTGGCGATGGCGCCGGGGGCACCTTCAACCCCGAGACGGTCCTGGAGCCGAAAGAGCTTCGCAAGATCGGCGACTTCATCCTCTACGGCATCGCGGCCGCGGACGAGGCGTTGCGGGATTCCGGCTGGGTTCCGCAGACCGAGGCGGATCGTTGCGCGACCGGCGTGATGATCGGCTCCGGCATCGGCGGCATCGAGGGGATCGCCGAGAACGCTCTGCTCATGCAGGAACGCGGCCCGCGCCGCATCAGCCCGTTCTTCATTCCCGGCAACATCATCAATCTGGTGTCCGGCCAGGTGTCGATCAAGCACGGGCTGAAAGGCCCGAATCATGCCGTGGTCACCGCCTGTTCGACGGGCGCGCACGCCATCGGCGACGCGGCGCGGCTGATCCAGTTCGGCGACGCCGACGTCATGGTGGCCGGCGGTGCCGAAGCCGCCGTCACACGTCTGTCGCTGGCCGGCTTTGCCGCCTGCCGCGCGCTCTCTACGGACTACAACGACACGCCGGAGAAGGCGTCGCGACCGTATGACCGTGACCGCGACGGCTTCGTCATGGGCGAGGGCGCCGGCGTGGTGGTGCTGGAGGAACTCGAGCACGCCAAGGCGCGCGGCGCGAAAATCTACGGCGAGGTCGTGGGGTACGGGCTGACGGGCGACGCCTACCATATCACCGCACCTGCAGAGGACGGCGACGGTGCTTTCCGCTGCATGACTGCGGCGCTGAAGCGTGCCGGCCTGACGCCGGGCGATGTCGACTATATCAACGCCCACGGCACGTCGACCATGGCCGATACGATCGAACTCGGCGCCGTCGAGCGCCTCGTCGGGGACGCTGCCTCGAAGATATCGATGTCGTCGACCAAGTCCTCTATCGGCCATCTGCTTGGCGCGGCCGGTGCCGCAGAAGCCATTTTCTGTATCCTGGCGATGCGCGACAACATCGCGCCGGCGACCATCAATCTCGACAACCCCGAGCGGGAAACGGCCATCGATCTCGTTCCGAACAAGCCGAGGCAGCGGCGGATCGATGTCGCTCTGTCGAACTCCTTCGGTTTCGGCGGAACGAACGCGTCGCTGGTTTTCAAGCGTTACGATGGGTGAGGCCGGGCGGTTTCCTGCCGGTCCGGCTGTCAATTTCGCCATATTCGCTTCTACTGTTCCGGAGGGGATTCGTGGAACAATCGAACGGTAGCGCGTCATGAACAGCAATCCACCGAATGATGGTGAATTCGGACAGCGTCCGGTCCCGCCCACCACCATCGTGCCGAAGTCGGCCAGCGAGGCGTTGCGCCCGGAGGCCGGCACGCCGCCGCCCGGCAAGCGCTCGCGCGCGTCGCGCAGCCAGATCATCGTGTTCATGAACTTTGTCGTCTCCTGCGTCATGCTTCTGGTGCTGGCGGCTGGTGTGGCGCTTTATTTCGGCAAGCAGGAATTCGTCGGGCCAGGCCCCTCGCAGAGCGGCGACACCTTCGTGGTCAAGCAGAACAGCGGCGTGGCGGAGATCGCCACGCAATTGGAGAGCCGCGGGCTGATCAGCAATTCGAGGATTTTCCGGCTTGGTGTCCGCGCCTACGGCAACGACCAGGCGCTGAAGGCCGGTGAATACCGGATCAAGCCGCACGCCTCGATGCGCGACATCATGGACCTTTTGAAGAGCGGCAAGTCGGTGATGTATTCGCTGACGATACCGGAAGGCCTGACCGTCGAGCAGGCGTTCGAGAAGATCGCGTCGCAGCCGGAACTCGACGGCGACATGCCGGCCAGCCTCCCGGCGGAAGGAAGCCTCGCCACCGATACGCTGCGCTTCACGCGCGGCGCCACTCGCCAGGAGATGGTGGACAAACTGCTCGCCGATCAGAAGAAGCTGGTCGCCGATATCTGGGCCCGCCGCTCGCCGGACCTGCCGCTGGCGAATGTCGACGAGTTCGTGACCCTTGCGTCCATCGTGGAAAAGGAAACCGGCAAAAGCGACGAGCGCTCGCGCGTCGCCGCCGTCTTCCTCAACAGGCTGGCGAAGGGAATGCGGCTGCAATCGGACCCGACGATCATCTACGGTCTGTTCGGCGGCAAGGGAAAGCCCGCCGACAGGCCGATCTACCAGTCCGACATCGACAAGCAGACACCCTACAACACCTATCAGATCAACGGGTTGCCGCCCACGCCCATAGCCAACCCCGGTAAGGCCGCGCTGGAAGCCGTCGCCAATCCGTCGAAGACGGACGATCTCTACTTCGTCGCCGACGGCAACGGCGGCCATGTGTTCGCCGCCACGCTGGAGGAGCATAACCAGAACGTCGCCCGCTACCGTGCCTTGCAGAAGAAGCAGGCAGAGGAGGCGAAGCAAAATGGAGCGCAGGCACCGGCCGAAGAGGGCGCCGGGACCGGGGTGCTGCCTGTCCAGTGACGGCGGGCGGAAAATAAGAGGGGCACATGAACCTGCAAAGCATGACGGGCTTCGCCCGTGCGGTGTCCGATCATGACGGCGCGGCGATCGCCTGGGAGGTAAAATCGGTCAACGGCAAGGGGGCGGAAGTTCGCCCCAGGCTGCCACCCGGCTGTGAGCGCCTCGAGCCGCAGGTGCGGCAGGCCATCCAGAAACGTTTCGCCCGCGGCAATTTCCAGGCTGCGCTGACGCTCGGCCGCGGAGCGGGCGCGCAGGCTGTCCCGATCGTCAACGAGGCTTTTCTCAAGGATCTCGCAGGCCTCGCACAGCGCTTGCAGGAGCAATTCAATACCGCGCCGGCCACGGCGGACGGCCTTCTGGCGCTGCGGGGCGTGCTGGAGGTTCCCGACGCAATCGAGACAGAGGAAGCGCGCGCAAGCCTCGACCGGGCGATCGAGGCCACGCTCGACAAGGCGCTGGAAGGACTGGAACAGGCGCGTCTGGCCGAGGGAAAGGCGCTGGGCTCCCTGCTTTCCGGTCATCTGGATGCCATCGAGGCGCTGACGCTGCGCGCCGAGGCCGATCCGTCGCGCGAACCGTCGGCGATCCGCGAGCGCATCGCCGAGCAGGTCCGGTTGCTGATGGATGCAAGCGCCGGCCTCGACGAGGCGCGGCTCAATCAGGAAGCCGCCTTCCTCGCCACCAAGGCCGACATCCGCGAGGAAATCGACAGGCTCAAGACCCATGTCGCCTCTGCCAGGACGCTGCTGTCAGGAGGCGGCGCGATCGGCCGCAAGCTCGATTTTCTGGCACAGGAATTCAACCGCGAATCGAATACCTTGTGCTCCAAGTCGAACGCCGCGACGGTGACCGCCATCGGCCTGGAGCTGAAGGCGGTGGTCGACCAGTTCCGTGAGCAGGTCCAGAATCTGGAGTGACTGATCTTGGCCAAGGACGCCGGTTCCCGCATTCGCAGGCGGGGTTTGATGCTGGTCTTGTCGTCGCCGTCGGGCGCGGGCAAATCGACCATTGCCCGTAACCTGATCGAGAGCGATCAGGCTTTCGAACTGTCGGTCTCCGTGACGACGCGGGCGCGGCGCGGCAGCGAGATCGACGGCATCCACTACCATTTCCGCTCGCGGCGTGAGTTCGACATCCTGCGCGACAACGACGAACTGCTCGAATGGGCCGAAGTTCACGGCAATTTCTACGCCACGCCGCGCGAGGCGGCGGAAACGGCGATGGCCGAGGGGCGCGACATGCTCTTCGACATCGACTGGCAGGGCGCCAAGCAGCTCAAGGAAAAGATGCGCGGCGACATCGTCTCGATCTTCATCCTGCCGCCGTCGATGGCCGAACTGAAAGCACGGCTCAAGCGCCGGGCCGAAGATCAGGAACAGGTCATCGAGACGCGGCTGAAGAATGCGCGCGACGAGATCGAGCATTGGACGGAATACGACTTCGTCGTGATCAATGACGATCTCGACCGGGCTTTCGGCGAGGTGAAAGCGATCGTGACGGCGGAACGGCTACGCCGCGACCGCAGGCCGGGCCTTTTCGACTTCGTTTCAGGGCTGCTGGACGAGAAGACGGAATAGTTTTTCCTTCTCCCCGCAAACGGAGAGAGGAGAACTATACCGCATTCGCCAGCCGGACGAATTCCTCGACACTCAGCGTTTCGGCCCGCCGTGTCGGATCGATCCCGACCCGCCCCAGCAGCGCCTCGCCGCCGAGGCCCTTCACGCTTTGGCGCAGCATCTTGCGGCGCTGGCCGAAGGCCGATTCCGTGACGCGGCCGAGCGTTTTCACATCCGCCGGCAGCGGTGCTTGCCGGGGGACGATATGCACCACGGACGACGTGACCTTCGGCGGCGGCGTAAAAGCCTGGGGAGGGACGTCAAAGGCGATCTTCGCCTCCGTCCGCCATCCGGCGAGCACGCCGAGCCGGCCATACGCATTGCTGCCGGGTTGCGCCACGATCCGTTGCGCGACCTCGCGCTGGAACATCAGCGTCATCGACCGGTAGAAGGGCGGCCATCGCTCCACGGTCAGCCATCGCACCAGCAACTCGGTTCCGATGTTGTAGGGCAGGTTCGCGACGATCTTTTTGTCCTCGCCGGGCGCGAGCGCGGAGAAGTCGGTCTTCAGGGCATCGCCTGAAATCACGTCGAGCCGGCCAGGATAGTGCGCCGCGATTTCAGCCAATGCCTCGAGGCAGCGCTCGTCGCGCTCGATGGCGACGACCTTGCGCGCACCATTGAAAAGAAGCGCGCGGGTCAGCCCTCCGGGCCCGGGGCCGACCTCGATGACCGTGCAGCCGGCGAGGTCGCCTGCGGCCCGCGCCACCTTGCCGGTCAGGTTGAGGTCGAGCAGAAAATTCTGGCCGAGCGATTTTTTCGCCTGCAGCCCGTGTTTGTCTATCACATCCCGCAGCGGCGGCAGTCCGTCGATCGTCACGGCTGTCCCGCCATGTCGGTGCGGTCTGCCAGGAAGCGCGCCAGCTTGAGCGCGGCGATCAGGCTGTTTGGACGGGCGATGCCCTTGCCGGCGATGCCGAACGCCGTCCCGTGGTCGGGCGAGGTGCGCACGAAGGGCAGGCCGAGCGTCACGTTGACCGCCTCGTCGAACGCCAGCGTCTTGGCCGGGATCAGCGCTTGGTCGTGATACATGCACAGCGCGGCATCGTAGCCCGCGCGCGCCTGCGGGTGGAACATGGTGTCGGCGGGCAGGGGGCCGACGGCGTCTATCCCTTCGCTGCGGAGCGCGGCGACGGCGGGCGCCACGGTCTCCCCATCTTCCCTGCCCATCGATCCGCCTTCGCCGGCATGCGGATTGAGGCCCGCGACCGCCAGGCGTGGCTTGCCGATGCCGAAACGCTCCCGCAGGTCTCTGGCCGTTATCCGCCCCGTCTCGATAATCAGCGACGTGGTCAGTTGAGCGGGCACGTCTGAAAGCGGGATATGGATGGTGACGGGGACGGTGCGCAGGTCCGGTCCGGCCAGCATCATGACGGGTCTCGCTTTCTCGCCGGTATGGCGCTCGGCCAGAAAGGCGAGATACTCGGTATGCCCCGGAAAGCCGAACCCGGCATCGTAAAGGGTCTTTTTCGCGATAGGGCAGGTAACGACCGCGGACGCTTCGCCCGAGAGCGAACAGGCGACGGCGCGGTCGATCGCCTCGATGATGCCTGCCGCGTTCGCCCGATCGGGTACGCCGGGCGTATCCGCCAGCCTCGCCCTCAGCGGCACGATTGGAAGCGCCCGGCCGAATGCCGATCCGGCCTCGCCCGGCGTAACCTCGCCTATTGCAATGTCCAGTCCGGCCGCGCTTGCGCGAGCGCGCATCAGGTCCGGGTCGGCCAGCAGGAAGAAAGGCGGCACGGCCATCGCTTCGCGCCGCTGCCAGGCCATGGCCGCAATCTCGGGTCCGACGCCTGACGGGTCGCCGACGCTCAGCGCCAGCGCGGTATTGGCGCGCACGGCGGGGTCAGCGCTTGACGATGCGGGCTCGCTGCCGGAGCTCCGCGACATATTTCTTTTCCAGCGCTTCGGTATCGCTGTTCTTTTCCGCCCCGTCGCCCCCGAGCATCAGCTCGGCAACCCTGTCGTCGGAAACCTCACGGGCCGAGCAGATACCGATGAACTCCACCCCGCGGCTGGTCTCCTTGACGGGCGTGGCGGCGCCCACCTTGGTCTTCTTGATCTGGTCGGCCCAATCGCTGGGCAGCGACGGCGCCAGAACGCGGCCGAGATCGCGAACGGTGACGTCGAGAAGGCCCTTGGCGAATTCGCGCGTGGTGTTGCAACCGTTGAACCGCGCGCGCATCGACTCGGCCTCGCGCTTGCGCTTTGCGAGAATGGACTTTCGCTCGGCCGCCGGAACGACGAAGATCACCTGCTGCAGCATGTATTCCGTCGCCGTGGGCTTCTCGCCGCCATTGTCCAGCATCTTGCGGACCGCTTCCTGTTCGCTCGACAGACCGCTTTCCGAGCGCGAGCGCGCGCTGACGGCCTGACCCCAGGCCATCTGCGTGCGGATATATTCCTTGAAATGCTCGGCCGTCACGCCTGCGCGCGCCATGATCTGCGTAAGCTGGGCGGGCTGCATCTTGTTGTTCTTGGCGAAGCGGTCGAAAGCATCGTTCACCTGGGCGTCGCTGATGCGGATGCCGAGCCGCTTGGCCTCGGCCAGCTTGAGCGTCTGTTCGATCATTTCGTTGGCGGCGTCTCCCTTCCTGTGCTGCAGGCGCAGGAAGGCGGCTCGATGCTGGATGTCGCCGGTGGTGATGGGAACGTCGTTGACGATGTACTTGATCGTGCTGGCATAGGCGGGCGGCGAAACAAGAACGGACGCCGGCACGGTCGCGGTCGCGATCAACGCCGCCATGCCCACGTAAAAGAGCCGTTTCCTCATCAATATTCCAATCGGCTGTGCTGTCATTCCGGATGATGAACTCTTGCCGGCCTATGCGGCGAAACCATGTCGCGGAAACGCCGCGCCGGTCAATCCTACGCCGCCGCCGCTGGTTTCTGCGTCAATTCTCCGCGAAGGCGCTGGTCGCCGAACCGAAATCGCCGAGCGTACGGAAGGAAAGATTGAAACCGATGTTCGTGCTGGTCTTTATGTTGGTCGGTTCGTTCTCAGTACTCAAGCCGAAGCTTTTGGTTTCCGAGAACGTCATCATGTAGGTGAAGCATTCGTCGCTGTAGGAGAAACCGAACCCCTTGCTGGTCATCACCGAGTGCTCGATGTCGTAAGTTCCCGTTCCGAACAGGCGCCAGTTCTTGTCGAGACGAGTGCTACCAGCCAAGCTTACCTCGCGGCGGTCATAGTTGAAGCCGTAAAGAGGCTGGTTTTCGATGAAGGCGTATCTGGCTGTCAGCGACAATGGTCCGGCCGAGAAGCCGGTCTTGGCTTCCATGCGGCGAACGTCGAAGCTCTGCTCGTCGAACCGCCCGCTCAGCGATGCCGAAAAGCCGTTGGGGCTGCTCACGCCGACAAGACCGACATAATCGGACGTGTCGGTTTCGAGGCCGGAATTGGCGCCCGCATTGACGAGGTCGGCCGAGGCGAAGGAATTGCGCCCGCCAAGCTGGTAGGACTGACCGAAGATGGCGTTGGTGGCCCAGCCATTGTCATAGCTGCCGGAATAGCGGAAGCCGAGATAGGCGCGGGTGCCGCCTTCGATGCGGTCGTAGCCAGAAAACTTGTCGCGCTCGAAAAGCGTCGCGGCATCGAAGACGAAGCTCTGCGCGTCCTCGTTCGGAATCTCCAGGCCGCCGACATACTGCTCGTTGGGACGGACGAAAAGCTGGGCCATCGGCTCAATGACGTGCGATGACCCGATCGCGGAAAACAGGATCGGATAGCGCAGTTCGAGGCCGGCGGTGGCCATGTAGCGCGCGAAGGACGAGCGGAAATCAGAGGAGACGCCGGGGTAGGCAGCCTTGATCGCATCGTTTTCAGCCATCTCATTTATGGCGGTGAGCGAGTCCGAACTCGCATTCGCGTAGTCGACATCGGCTTGGAAGGCGAGCAGCGGCGTGATGACGAGGCCGCCGTCGGTGATGATCGTCTTCTTCCACTCCGCCTCTCCGGTCAATCGCCCGGAATCGCCCTCTATGCCGCGGACGCGCTCGATGTCGCCGTTGTGAATCGCCTCATCGAGTTTGTTTCGGATGTTCAGGCGTGAATTGAGATTGAATGTCAGTTGCCCGCCGGCCACCGATGTCTCGGGAATATACGCGTAGTCGAGCGACGGCAGAACCCAGGGCTGCTTGTCTGCTCTTGCGCCTGCAATCTCAACGCCTTTTGCGTTTTTGTTGAGCACATTCTCCTGAACCTCGAAATGCTGCGCGCGCAGGTCGAAGTAATTCCGGTCGTTGAGCCCGGTCAGGTAGACTTCCGAACGATGGACGGAATCATCGAAGCCGTCGATGCCGTAGGCGCTCGAGAAATTCTTGTCCGTCTGCAACAGGACATCCCAGCCGAAGTTCCAGCGTTCGTTGATGGCGAACTGGCCCTTCGTGCCCATCATGCCGCGGAACTTGGTCGGATCGTCCGCTAGTCCGCTGTTCACCGTATTCGCGTCGAACGCTTCCGGGTCGTTCTGGCTGATGCCTGCGGCTTTTATCGTATAGCCGCCATTGTCGAAGCGCTGGCGCCACTCGGCTTCGCCGAGGAAGCCCTGCTTGGAGTAATAGGTGCCCTGCACCGTCAGGTCGTAGGTCGGCGACAGCGCGAAATAATAGGGCACCGACACGCCGACGCCGAGATCGGTCTTGTACTTGATGCCGGGCATCAGGAAGCCGCTCTTGCGCTTGACCGTGGGGTCAGCGATCTCGAACGCCGGCAGATAGGCGAGCGGGAATCCGAAGAACTCGAATTTCGAGTCCTCGAAGCGCACCGTGTGCGTCTGTCCGTTCCAGACGATCTTTTTCGCCTTCACCCGCCAGATGGGCGCGCTGTTCGGCTTGTCCTCGCAGGGCTTGCAGGCGGTGTAGACGCCGTTGTGGAACGTGGTCAGCACGCCGCCCATGCGCTCGGCGCTCTCGGCGCCGAAATAGGTCTTGTCGGGGGTCTCGACGCGCAGCGCATTGACGAAACCGTCGGCGAAGTCGTCGGTGACGTCGATATGCTGCGAATTGATCTTCGTCCCGTCGCTGTCGATGATCTGCACGTCGCCAGTGGCGACCATGCGCCGGGTGTTGCGGTTATACTCTACCCGCTGGGCGACCAGCTTGTTGCCGCCGTAATCGATCTGGACGCCGCCCACGGCGACGACGGTCTGGTTATCGTTGTCATAGACCAGGGTGTCGGCTTCCAGAAGCATCTGGGAACCGGAAGGCGTCTTCGCTTCGAAATCCGAGACGCTCTGCGCACTGGCTGGCTGGAGCGCGAAGCCGCCCACGAGGAACGCAAGGGCGCTCACGCCGCACAGCAGCGCTGCCCGGACCGGCCTACGGTTCTTTGAAACCGCCCCCCTCACTAGCCGTCTTCCTTGTACAGCAGGAACGTCACCCCGAAGAACATTGCCACGACCACCGGAAACCATGCCGCCACTACGGTCGGCACGAAACCGGCCACTCCGAACGCCTTGACAAGGACCGAGACCACATAAAGCAGAAAGCCGGCCAAGATACCACCCAAAATCATCGTCGCCGACTGCCCCATTCTGGCGAACCGCATCGAAACCGTCGCCGCGATGAGTGTCATCGCAACCAGGAGAACCGGCAGCGCCACCAGCGAATCGAGCTGCATGGCGAACGCATTTGCCTTCAGGCCGAATGAGCGGGCAACCTCAATCTTCTGGGGAAGTTCGTAAAAGGGAATTGTTTCTGGCCTTGCGAGCCGTTCCTGCACGAATTCGGGCTTCAAGTCGGTCGGTATCCGGTCGCTGCCCTTGGTGGTCAGCGTGCCGTCCGCATTCAGCACGCGAACGTCCTTCAGCTCCCAATAACCATCCCTGAGAAAAGCTTGCCTTGCGTCTCGGCGCTCGATGATGTTGCCCTGCGGATCGAGGCTGAAGAAGCTGGCGTCGGCCATCGCCAATCCCTTGTTCAGGATCGCGCGCGCGCCGATGATGGTGTCGCCGGACTTCGTCTTCTGCCTGAGCCAGGGCGTGACGTCGGCCGATGTTTCGTTGGATTTGCCTGAGCGCAACTCGCTTTCGATGCGCTCCGACTGGGACAGTCCGTAGGCGGAGATCGGGTTGAGCACGGCCACGGCCAGAATGCCGAAGAGCAGGGCGCCCAGGCAAGGCGGAACTAGGAACTGCCAGGCCGATATGCCTGCCGAGCGCGCAATGACGAGTTCGTATTTCCTGTTGAGCGAAACCAGGGTCGCCATCGCCGCGAAGAGCCCCACGAAGGGCACGGTCTGCAGAACGATCATCGGCACGCGCAAGCCCGAGATCGCGATCGCGGTGGCGTAGCTGAACCCGTCGATCCGCGCGATCCGCCCTGTCAATTCCGTGAAATCGACCAGGAATACCAGGGCGAAGATGCCGAGGAAGAACCACAGCGTGATCGTGGCGTAACGGAAGAAGAAGTAGCGGCCGAGCGTCCAGCCCATTACGCCGACCCTCCGCGGGACGCCGCTCCGGCGAGGCGGAGCCATCCGCTGGTCACCGCGTTGCGCAGGCGCGCCAGCAGCGACAGGCCCGCTTCGGCCCAGCCGATGGGAAGCTCCATCGCCCTTTGCGTGCGGATGAACCAGGCGGAAATCAGCGACATAACGATCGGAATGGCAACCATGACATAGACGAAGGAAGTGTCGCTCTTGGCCTTGCCTTCGGCGAAGAACGCGAACCAGCGCACGATCAGTGCGATCGATATGGCGGTGATCAAAGGATGGATCCTCGCCTCACGATGCGACCGGGCGTCGCCCGCCACGGCCAGCGCTATCAGGGCGAAGGCGATCGGGAACATCCATTCGGTGAACCGCTTCGTCAGTTCGACGGTATAGTTGTTGGGGGAGCGTTTGAAATAAGCGTCATTGGGATCCGGGTGCATCAGATACGCGGTCGTCTGGTCCTTGGGCAGGCGGATCGGGTCGTCGGAATCGGTCGCGAAGGCCGACAGGTCGAAAGCATACGAGGTGAAGTGGATGACGGAGATGTCTCCGTTCGGCGTCCTGCGGTGAACGACGCCGTCGTTCATCAGGAGAACCTTGTCGTCGGCCTTGTCCACCACCGCACCGGTCTTGGCATAATAGACCAGGTCGGTGCCCTCCTGTCGCGAATCGGCGACGAATATCTGGCCGAGCCGACCGTCGGGCAGCCGTTCGCCGATCTGCACGAACAGACCGTCCTCGACCTTGCGGAACGTGCCTTCCTGGATGAGCAGGGTAAGGAAATCGGCGCGGGCGCTCGCCACCAATTCGCGGTTGCGCTGGCGCGCATAGGGGTCGATCCCGTTCTGCACCACGAAGCATAATACGCCGGCCGCCACCGCGAGCAGGATGACCGGCTTGATCACCGTCAGCCGCGACGAGCCGGCGGCATTGATCACCACCAGCTCCGAATCGGCGTTCATCACGCTGAGCGTCTGCGCGACCGCCACGACCAGAGCGAAAGGCACGACGATCGGAATGATAGAAGGGATGATCAGCGAGGCGACCTGGAAGAAGGTGAGGGCGGACTGGCCGCTGTCGGTGACCAGATCGATACGCGCCAGCACTTGCGTCGTCCACACGATCGCCAGTGTCCATGCGAGCGCTGCAATGAAGAGCACGAAAGCGCGTCGCAGGATGTAGCGTTCTACGACCTTCATTGAGCTCTCTTCTCGGGTTGCGTCTTTGTTTGCGCCTGAGCGGCGGCACACTATCGGTCCGGGAAATTCCACACAACCGGGGCAGGCTTTTGTTCTTCTCGTGTTGCCGCTAGGACTCTCGACGCCAATGGATAAAAAAGGGCGAAACGAAATGGTTAGCGACGAGTTAAGGCGGCATTTCGACGGTGAATGAACAGACTTCGACATTTGAATCAAGCTGGCTCATTGTGCGGGTGCTGTCGGACCGGATAGAAAAGTGCGGGATGCCGCGCGTCGACACGCCGTCCGCGTGTCGGAAAACAGGATTTCGCATGAGCCAGAAACCGTCGATCACATTCACGAAACGCGCCGCGCCGCGCAAGGGGAGCGTCGTCGTCCTGTGGGCGGAAGGGGCGGGTCTGAGCGAAGCGGGTGCAGCTTGCGATCCTGCGAACATCCTTGAGCGCGCAAGCGAGGTGGCCGATTTTTCCGGCAAGTCCGGCGTCGTTCTGGACGTGCTGGCGCCCGAAGGCCTCGGGCTGGATCGCCTGATCGCGCTCGGCGCCGGCAAGGCGCAGGAGCTTGACGAATACGGCTGGATGAAGCTGGGTGGCGTCGTGGCGGCGACGCTTCGCAGGACATCCGATGCGACGGTCGTGGCGGATTTGCCGGATGCCGCTGCCGATGGCGCGGGCGCGGCGGCTCTGGCCGCAGGCATCGTGCTGCGCAGCTATTCCTTCGACCGCTACAAGACTCGCAAGGGCGAAGCGTCGGACGACGCCGCGCAAAAGCCGGGCAAGATCGCGATCCAGACCAGTGATCCGGCTGGTGCAAAAAAGGCGTTCGCGGCTATGGCGGCCGTGGTCGATGGCGTGCTCTTGGCGCGCGATCTCGTCAACGAGCCGGCGAATGTGCTGGGGCCGCTCGAATTCGTCGAGCGCATCCGCAAGCTGGCGCAACTCGGCGTGGAAGTGGAAATCCTCGCCGAGAAGGAAATGAAGAAGCTCGGCATGGGCGCCCTGCTGGGCGTCGCGCAGGGCTCGCCCAGAGGCGCGCGCCTGGCCGTCATGCGCTGGAACGGCGGCAAGGCGAAGGATATGCCGGTCGCCTTCGTCGGCAAGGGCGTGACTTTCGACACCGGCGGTAACTCGATGAAGTCTCCCTCCGGCATGGAGGACATGAAGGGCGACATGGGTGGCGCGGCCGCGGTCACCGGCCTCATGCATGCGCTGGCCGCACGCAAGGCGAAGGCGAATGTCGTCGGCGTCGTCGGCCTGGTCGAGAATGCGGTCGACGGCAACGCGCAGCGGCCGGGCGACATCGTTACGTCGATGTCGGGTCAGACGATCGAGGTGCTCAACACCGACGCCGAGGGCCGCCTGGTCCTCGCCGACGCGCTCTGGTATTGCGCGGATCGGTTCAAGCCCGCCGCGATGATCGATCTCGCCACGCTCACCGGCGCGATCATGGTGGCGCTGGGACAGCATCACGCCGGCCTGTTCTGCAACGACGACGAACTGGCCGGCTGGCTCGCGCAGGCGGGCAGCGAGACGCATGAGCGGCTGTGGCGCATGCCGCTCGGGCCGGAATACGACAAGCTGATCGATTCCAAGAACGCGGACATGAAGAATGTCGGCGGCCGCTATGGCGGCGCGATCACCGCCGCGCAGTTCCTGCAGCGCTTCGTCAAGGACACGCCCTGGGCGCATCTGGATATCGCCGGCACCGCGATGGGCGCGCCGTCCAGCGAGATCAGCCAGTCATGGGGGACAGGATTCGGTGTCCGGCTGCTCGACCGGCTGGTGCGCGACCACTACGAGAAATGAGACCCGGCATCGCATGACCGAGGTGCTGTTCTACCACCTGACCGAATCGACACTGGAGGATGCCCTTCCGGGCCTGCTCGAGCGCAGCGTGGAGCGCAGTTGGCGCGCCGTCGTGCAGACCGGCACGGAAGACAGGCGCGACGCGCTGGACGGCCACCTTTGGACCTATCGCGACGATTCCTTCCTGGCCCATGCCACCGACCGCGAGCCGCATCCGGCCGAGCAACCGATCCTGCTGACGACCGGCGAGGGCAATCCGAACGGATCGAAAATCCGCTTCCTGGTCGACGGAGCTTCGCCGCCGGCCTTGGCGGACTACGACCGAGCCGTCTTCCTTTTCGACGGCCATGATGCGGCGCAGGTCGAGTCGGCACGCGCACACTGGAAATCGATGAAGGAAGCCGGCCACGCCGTGACTTACTGGCAGCAGAACGCCGATCGGCGTTGGGAGCGCAAGGCTTGAGGCGGACCATGTCTAACGGCGGCACAAGGTAAGACCTGTCGATGCGTTTTATATTCGGGCTGATTCTCGTCGCCGGCCTGGTCATGATCGGCTACCCGCGACTGGCGCCCGGCGGCGGCCGCGAACCTGTCGGCACATGGCGCGTGTTCCAACAATCGACGGGCTTCACGCCGGTTGAAACGCAGCTCACGCCGGACAATTCGCCCCTCGACGTTTCGGTGGAAATGACCACGACCGGGTTGCAAAGCCTGCCGAAGGGCGCGGCGCTGCTGACCGTCACGGCAGCGGCGAACGGTCAAACCGTTCTCGCCCAGGCGCTGGATTTCGCGAACGCCACGAGCCGCGACACCAATCCCCAGACGCAGGAGAAGGCTTTTCACGCTGATGTCGGGGTGATCGATGCCGTCAAGGCTGGTTCCTATACTTTCACCGTCGACAGGGGCGATGCGGACGGCGTGCCGATCCGCGCCGTCGATCTTGTTCTGAGCCGTGGCACAACCGCGTTCGACAAGCGCCTGCAGCCGATCGGTTTCTCGCTCACGGCCATCGGCTTCATCGGGCTGGTCCTGGCTTTCAGGCACCGCTTCGGCGCTCCGCCGCCGAACCCGAATTCGCAGCCGCCACGCCCGCGCTGGGGCAGGGGCGCATGAATTACCGCCATGCCTATCATGCAGGCAATTTCGCCGACGTCGTCAAACATGCCGTGCTTGTCCGGCTGGTCGAATATCTGAAGGGCAAGGATAAGGCGTTCCGGGTCATCGACACCCATGCCGGGATCGGCCTCTACGATCTCGCCTCGCCGGAAGCGCAGAAGACCGGCGAATGGCGTGACGGCATCGGCCGGCTGCTCGAAACGTCCCTCGTACCGCCGGCTGCGGATTTGCTGGCGCCCTATCTCGAAATCGTGCGCGACGTGAATGGCGGGGACGGCCTGCGCCGCTATCCCGGCTCGCCGCTTCTGGCGCGCCGCCTGCTGCGGCGGCAGGACCGGCTCTCTGCCATCGAGCTTCATCCGCAGGACGCCGTGGCGCTGAAAGGCCTCTTCGACGGCGATTTTCAGGTTCGCGTTATGGAACTGGACGGCTGGTTGGCGCTCGGCGCCCATCTGCCGCCCAAGGAGAAGCGTGGCCTGGTGCTGGTCGATCCACCCTTCGAGCAGGCAGGCGAGTTCGACCGGCTTGTCGATGGCCTGCGCAGGGCGCACCGCCGCTGGCCGGGCGGCATCTATGCGCTGTGGTATCCGGTCAAGGACCACGCGGCGGTCGCCGCGTTCCGCCGCTCCCTTGCCGAATCGGGCATCCCGAAAATCCTCGACGCCGGTTTCGAGATCAGGCCGCCCTCCGCGGAGCCGCGTCTCGATGGTTGCGGCATGGTGGTGGTTAATCCGCCGTTCACGCTCGAGGCGGAACTGCGAGCGCTATTTCCGGCGTTTATGAAAGCGTTCGGTGGGACGGGGCGCTGGTCGCTTGATCGGCTCACTGGAGAAAACCATACCGCTTGACGGTGCGCGAGCGGCATTTCACAGTGCGCCAATCTGGAGGCCGACCATGAATCGCTTTGCCGTCACCGCCCTTTCCGCCCTCGTCGGCCTCGCCGCGCCCCTGACCGGTATGTCGACGGCGCGCGCCGCAGATCTTCCCGGCTATGTCGATTATGGAGATGACGGCAGCGTTTGTGGCGACGCCTGGGTCCTGAACAAGATCACCAGTCGCTTCAATTATCAGGTTCACCACGTTCCGAACCTTCCCTACGTCGAGATCATGGATTTTCGCGGCATTCATCAGGCCCGCTATCTGCCGGCCGGCGAGAAGTGGCCGATCGAGCGTCACTATTGCCGGGCCAATGTGGCGCTGTCGGACGGGCGCGATCGGGCGATCTGGTACCTGATCGAGCGCGGGCAGGGGTTTGCGTCGATGGGCGACAACGTCGAGTTCTGCGTGTCGGGATTCGACCGCTGGATGGTCTATAACGGCCGCTGCCGCGTCCTTTGGTAGGATATTGTCCACCTGATACGCCATGAGCGGATGGCTGCGCCGGATATTGCTCCTGCTGGCGGTCGGCGTGCTGTTGGCTTTGCGCGCATGGCTGCCTTCGTCCGGCAATCATCCAAGCACCAGGCATCCAGACCCCGGGCAACCAAGACCCCAGGCTTCGCAAAAACCCGCCACCGGAACCGGCGAAGCCGTCAGGCCCGCCTCCAACCGTTCAAATAGTGAAATTGCTTCCGGCGACGGTTTCGATTTCTACGTGCTCTCGCTGTCTTGGTCGCCGAGCTATTGCGCGGCGGAAGGCGGCAAGGCGGACAGGCAGCAATGCGCGGCTGCGCGGCCCTACGCCTTCATCGTGCACGGGCTCTGGCCGCAGAACGAGCGGAGCTATCCCCGCGACTGCCCCGCGAACCACCAGCAGGTGGATTTCAAGATCGCGCGCGGCCTTTCCGACATCATGCCGTCGGTCGGCCTGATCCGCCACGAATGGAAGACGCATGGCGCCTGTACGGGCCTCGACCAGGCCGACTATTTCCGCATATTGCGCGCCGCGCGCGACAAGGTTTCGGTCCCGGCCCAGTACCGCCAGACCGATCGCTACCGACAGGTCGCGCCCGGCGAGGTGGAGGCCGCGTTCCTGCGCGCCAATCGCCGGCTTCCGGCAAACGGGGTCTCGGTCACCTGCGACCGGCGGTTTCTGCGCGAGGTTCGCATCTGCCTGACCAAGGATCTCGACTTCAGGAGTTGCCCGCAGGTCGACAAGCAGTCCTGCCGAAGGTCGAAGGTGGTGATGCCGCCTGTGCGTGGTGGATAGGTTTCGCTGCACTGGCAATTGCGCCGGAGCGCAAGGAGGGGCAAACAAGGCCCGGTTTTTCAACAAGGATTACGCCATGCCGAAACTTCTCTATGCCTCTGCCTCGCCCTACAGCGCCAAGGTGCGCATGGCGGCGCTCTACGCAGGCGTCGATATCGAAGCCGTGCCGACCAAGACGGATGAAGAGCCGACGGTGCTCATCTCGGCCAATCCGCTGGGCAAGATCCCGGTCCTCGTCCTCGACGACGATCGCGCCGTCTACGACAGCGCGGCGATCGTGCAATATCTCAACCGTGTGTCGAAGAACGCGCTGCTGCCGCGCAACGCCGACAAGCGCACCGACGCCGAAATCCTGGAAGCGCTTGCCGACGGCGTCTGCGATTCGGCCCTCGCGATGGTCTACGAGCGCCGCCACCGGCCCGAGGAAAAGGTTCATCAGCCCTGGCTCGACAAGCAGTGGTCGAAGATCGCGCGGGCGCTCGATCATCTGAACGCCAACCCGCCGAAGCTGCCGAAAAAGATCACCGCCGGTCATATCGCGCTGCGCGCCGCGCTCGGCTATCTCGCGCTGCGCTTTGCCGGCAAGTGGGAGAAGGGGCGCGGCAAACTGGTGCGCTGGGTCAAGCGCTTCGACGAGAAATTTCCGGATTTGGCCGCCGTCGTTCCGGCCTGAGCGGTATTCCCATAGCGAAAAGCCGGGCGCGAGGCCCGGCTTTCCTGACTTGAACGACGCGTACTGAACTGGAACGCGTACTCAGAACTTCATGCCGACGCCGAAGGTGACGCGGTTTTCGTTCGCCTTGACGCGACCGACATTGTCGAAGTCCTCGTGACCGAAGTCGGTGTAGCGATATTCGACGCGGCCGAAGATGTTGTCGGTGAGCTTGATGTCGGTGCCGACGCCCGCGGTCCAGCCGAGCATGGTCTGCTTGTCGCTGGAGACGCCGTCATCGATCTTCAGGCTCTTGGCGGCGCCGCCGGCGGTGCCGTAGACCAGAATGTCGGGCGACACCGAGTAGCCGAGACGGGCGCGCAACGAGCCTTCGAGGCCGCCCTTGGTCTCGATGCCGTTCTTGTCGCCCTTGACGCCGTTGTAGCCGAGATCGGCTTCAGCACCGTAGACGAAGTTGTCCGACTGCCAGTTGTAGCCGCCGAACGCGCCGCCGACGAAACCGTCGGTGCCGACATTGGTGCCGACGTCCGGCGCCTTGGTGTGGCCGCTGAAGCCGTAGCCGAGGCTCAGACCGGCATAGGGGCCGGCCCAAGAAGCGACGGGCAGTTCGGCGATGGGGGCCGGAGCCGGGGGCTCTTCCGTGGTGATCGCATCGGCGGCGTAGGCGGGAATCGCGCCTGCAAAGGCAAAAAGCCCAGCCGCAGCGGCGAGTTTGAGATTGGATTTCATAGTTCTAACTCCTTAAGCCACAGACACAGGCTTGTTCGTGAGCGCCCCGGTCCGTTCGGGGGGAGAAACGGGCCTCGCGCTCATCGGTTCCGGAATTTGGTGACGAAATGCGGCTGAAGCGAACCTGAAAGTGGGTCATTCCCCGGCGCCAATGAGGCGGAACCTTGACGTTGCCTTCATGCAACAGGGATGTCAGGAGGATGACGGTCTGGTCTCTCCAGCCCGCTTGGTGCAAGGGTTTGCGGCACCTATATTGAGTCCCGGGAAGCCGCTTCGCGCTGATTTCCACGGTTCGTCAGCGCCCGTCGTCACAATATCGCCAAAGGCCATAACGCAATAACGGCACAAAGCCTTCCCCAAAAGGGTTTGTTAACGCCGTTTCGCGGCGAAAGGGTTGACCATGCAAGAGGCCGTTGGAACGGCTTTGATTACGGGCGGCGCCAGACGGATCGGCCGGGCGATCGTCGAAGACCTGGCCGCGCACGGCTTTTCCGTCGCCATCCATGCCAACCGGTCTATCGCCGAAGCGGAGGCGCTCGCGTCGCGGATCGTCGCGGACGGCGGCCGGGCGACGGCGCTTCACGCCGATCTTGCCGATCCCGAAGCGGCCGGCGGCCTGATCGAAGCGGCGGCTCAGGTGACGCTGGGGCCGATCTCGCTGCTGGTCAATTCGGCTTCCGTGTTCGAAGACGACACCGCGCTCGACCCGGACTGGCGCGCCTGGGACCGGCATTTCGCCATTCACGTCAAGGCGCCGGTGCTGCTGTCGCAGCAGCTTGCCCGCGCCCTGCCTGAAGGGCAGGAGGGCCTTGTCGTCAATATCGTCGATCAGCGCGTCTGGCGGCTTACGCCACGCTATTTCTCCTATACGCTGTCGAAGTCCGCGCTGTGGACGGCAACCCAAACGATGGCGCAGGCGCTGGCGCCGCGTGTGCGGGTCAATGCGATCGGGCCCGGGCCGACCCTGCCGAATGTTCGCCAGACCGATGCGGATTTCGCCGCGCAGGTGAACGGGCTGATCTTGGGGCGCGGCCCCGAACTGGCAGAGTTCGGGGCGACGATCCGTTATCTTTGGCAGGCGCGCTCGGTGACGGGCCAGATGATTGCGCTCGACGGCGGTCAGCACCTTGCCTGGCGCACGCCCGATGTGACAGGCATGGCCGAATGACGAACGTTTCTTCAAGAGTCGCGCGAGGCCTGACCGCCGCCGCCGATCTGCCCGACACGGATTTCGACGACGAGGCCGAGGAGATCGCCGCCGTCGGTCCCGATGTCGCCTTCACCACGATCGACTGGACCGCCCATGCCGGTGACGCCGACGGCAAGGTCGGCGCCGAAGTCATCCAGACGCTGGTCAAGCGGCTGCCCAATGCGCCGGGCGTCTATCGCATGATGAACGCGGCCGGCGACGTGCTCTATGTCGGCAAGGCACGTTCGCTGAAGAAACGCGTGACGCAATACGCGCAGGGGCGCTTCCACACCAACCGCATCGGCCGCATGGTGCGCGAGACGGCGACGATGGAGTTCGTCGTCACCCGCACCGAGATTGAAGCGCTGCTTCTGGAAGCGAACCTTATCAAGCGCTTGCGGCCGCGCTTTAACGTCCTGATGCGGGATGACAAGTCGTTCCCCTATATCCTCATCACCGGTGATCATCACGCACCCGGAATCTACAAGCATCGCGGGGCGCGCTCGCGCAAGGGCGACTATTTCGGCCCTTTCGCCTCGGCGCAGGCGGTGGGGCGCACCATCAATTCGCTGCAGCGGGCCTTTCTGCTCAGAAGCTGTACGGACTCCTTCTTCGAGAACCGCACGCGGCCCTGCCTGCTCTACCAGATCAAGCGCTGCGCCGGCCCTTGCACCGGCGAGATATCGCACGGCGCCTATGCCGAATTGGTAGAGGAGGCGAAAGGCTTCCTGTCCGGGCGCAGCCAGAAGGTGAAGACCGAAATGTCGTCCGCCATGCAGGAGGCGGCCGAGGCGTTGGATTTCGAGCGTGCCGCGATCTTCCGTGACCGGCTGGCGGCGCTGTCACATGTGCAGAGCCATCAGGGAATCAATACCCAGGTCGTCGAGGAGGCGGACGTCTTCGCCATCCATCAGGAAGGCGGGCAGGTCTGCATCCAGGTGTTTTTCTTCCGTACGGGCCAGAACTGGGGCAACCGCGCCTATTTCCCCAAGGCTGATCCTGCATTGGAAGCCTCTGCGGTGCTGGGGTCGTTCCTGGCGCAGTTCTACGACGACAAGCCGACGCCGCGCATGATCCTGCTCTCGCACGCCGTCGACGAGCAGGACCTGCTGGCAGAGGCGCTGTCGGCGCGCGCCGGCCGTAAGGTCGCGGTTTCCGTTCCGCAGCGCGGCGAGAAGAGAGATCTTGCCGACCATGCCCTGCAGAACGCGCGCGAGGCGCTCGGCCGCCGGCTCGCCGAAACCTCCACGCAGGCGCGGCTTCTGGCTGGGTTCGCCGAAACGTTCGGGCTGGACAAGCCGCCCGTGCGCATCGAGGTCTACGACAACTCCCACATCATGGGCACGAATGCGGTCGGCGCGATGATCGTCGCTGGACCGGAAGGCTTCGTGAAGAATCAGTACAGAAAATTCAACATCCGCTCGACCGACATCACGCCCGGTGACGATTTCGGCATGATGCGGGAGGTGATGGAGCGCCGTTTTTCCCGTTTGCTCAAGGAGCACGGCGACGACGCGCCGGGCGAGGCCGAGGACGACGATACGCCGGGCTCCGGCTTCCCCGCCTGGCCGGACGTCATCCTGATCGACGGCGGGCAGGGGCAGATGTCGGCGGTGCGCAAGATCCTTTCCGATCTCGACGTCGAGGATCGCGTCGTGGCCATCGGCGTCGCCAAGGGCCAGGACCGCGAAGCGGGCAGGGAGCGCTTCTTCGCACAGGGAAAGCCGTCCTTCACGCTGCCGGTGCGCGATCCGGTGCTCTATTTCGTCCAGCGCCTGCGCGATGAGGCGCACCGCTTCGCCATCGGGTCGCACCGGGCGCGGCGCAAGAAGGAAATGATCAAGAGCCCGCTGGACGAGATCGCCGGCGTCGGCCCCGGCCGCAAGCGCGCGCTGCTCCTGCATTTCGGCACCGCCAAGGCGGTAAGCCGGGCCGCGATCGAGGATCTGATGACCGTGGACGGAATTTCGGAATCGGTTGCGCGCACCGTCTACAACCACTTCCACGAACGATAAGTGCGAAGGAGGCGAGGGCGCGGACCGGCTTTTTGTGAAGACGCATCGCTATTCGCCAGTTGCTCCGCGCCTGCGCTTCTGGTTTGACTAGCACGCGATAGAAGTGGCGACCCATGGCAAGACGCGCGTTCAACCTTCCCAACCTGCTTACCTACGCCCGCATCGTCGCGGTCCCGCTGGTCGTGCTGTGCTTTTTTCTCGAAGGACATTTGAAATCCAGCGATTTCGCCCGCTGGTCGGCGCTGGTCATCTTCATCGCCGCGTCCGTAACCGATTATCTCGACGGCTATCTGGCACGCGCCTGGCAGCAGACCTCCAATATCGGCAAGATGCTGGATCCGATCGCCGACAAGCTGCTGGTCGCGACCTGCCTGCTGCTGCTCGCGGCCGATACGGACCGCCACGCGGGAATCGCCGGCTGGTCGCTCTGGGCCGCCATCATCATCCTGTGCCGCGAGATCCTGGTTTCGGGCCTGCGCGAATATCTCGCTGCCCTGAAAGTCTCGGTGCCGGTGACGCAGCTCGCCAAGTGGAAGACGACGATCCAGATGGTGGCGATCGCTTTCCTGCTCGTGGGGCCGGCCGGCGACAAGATCTTTCCGCTGACCACCCAGATCGGCATGGTGCTGCTGTGGATCGCCGCGGTCGTCACGCTCTATACCGGCTACGACTATTTCCGTGCCGGGCTGAAGCATATCGTCGACGAGTGAAACCATGAGATTGATCTATTTCGCCTGGGTGCGCGAGCGCATCGGCAAGCCGCAGGAAGATTTGGATCTGCCGGCCGGCATCGAGACCGTGAACGACCTGCTGGCTTGGTTGAGATCACGCGGCGAGGAATACGAGCAGGCGCTGAAACATCCGGACGTGATCCGCGTGGCCATCGACCAGGAGCATGTCGACCACGACGAAAAGATCGCGGGCGCGCATGAGATCGCGCTGTTTCCGCCGATGACGGGGGGATGACGGAATGACGTTCCGGAACTTCGGTCCTGTCGTTCCGGTCGTGCGCGTCCAGGTCGAGGATTTCGATGTCGCGTCCGAGATCGCCGCGCTGACCGCGAACCGGCCGGATATCGGCGCCGTCGTCACCTTCTCCGGCCTCTGCCGGGACGAGAATGGACAATTGTCCGCGCTGGAACTGGAGCATTACCCCGGCATGGCCGAAGGCGAGATCGGCCGCATCGCCGGCGAGGCGGCGGCGCGCTGGCCCTTGCAGGGGCTGACGGTCATCCATCGTTACGGCCGCATTCCGGCAGGCGAAAACATCGTGCTGGTCGCCGCCGCCTCGCCGCACCGACAGGCGGCGTTCGAGGCCGCGAGCTTCCTGATGGACTACCTGAAATCGCGGGCGCCTTTCTGGAAGAAGGAACATCGCGTCGACGGCTCGGAGGGCGAATGGGTCGAGGCGAAGGAGACCGACGACGCAGCCGCGGCGCGCTGGCGCAGCCGAGACAGGCCTCAGTAAGGAACGCTTGAGCCCACTGGCTCGCCGGAAGGATTTCATGAATTGGTCCGCGCCGGGCCACGGAATGTCCGCAATCGTCAGGCGTTGTGCGCTCTTGAGGAGAGCGCCATGCTGGATCGGATCGCCGAGTTCCTTATTTTCGGATTCACGCCCCTGCTGGTGGTCACGTTGATCGCACCGGATCATTCACAGGCGGCGGAGCGCACGATGAGAGGCGAGGTCGTCTATCGGGAACGCATGGCCCTGCCTCCGGACGCGGTGGTGACGGTCCAACTCGCCGATGTCTCGCTGACCGACGCGCCAGCCGCTGTGGTTGCGACGCAGACGATCAAGCCGACAGGCCAGGTGCCGATTCCCTTCGAGCTGAAATTCGATTCTTCGGCCATCCGCAAGAACGCATCCTATGCACTGCAGGCGCGCATCACTGTGGGCCACAGGCTGATGTTCATCAACGACGTGCGTCACACGGTCGATCCGCTCGACGACAAGGCGCAGGCGGTTTTGGTCAGGAGAACGGCCGCCAGCGAGACCGACAGAGAGTCATCGATCGTCGGCCAGATGTGGTCGCTTCAGTTCATCGAGGGCGTCGGCGCGGTCGAGTCCAAGGCGACGCTCCATATCGACGAACAGGGCAAGGTGACCGGGCAGGCGCCGTGCAACCGCTATTTCGCAACAGCCGCCCTCAAGGGTACGGACATCGCCATCGGCAAGGCGGGCGCCACCATGATGGCCTGCGAGCAAAAACTGATGACCCAGGAGAGAGCTTTCTTCGACGCAATGGAGAAGGTGGTTTCATTCGAGGTCGAGAACGGACGGCTGATCCTCAGGGATGCCGCCGGACACGATCTGCTCCGCTTCGGCGCCTCGGCTTAAGACGCGACAACCAAACCTTTCAATGGCGGGACGGGTGGACCGACCCCACGCCCACGTCGAAGATGATCGAGCCCGAAATGCGGACATCGACATCGCCGACCTTGAAATGGTTGTCTGTCCCCGCTTGCGCCGGCTCGTCATCCGGTTCCGGTAGCGGCTTGACGATGCTGTAGCCGTCGGTCACGCCGGGCAGGGTCTTTGACGGCGCCTTGGCGGCATCCTTGGCCGCAGCCGTTGCGCAACCGAAAGCTGCCATGACCGTCAGAACGAAGCCTGTCCGAAAAGCGCGCATCGATACCCTATACCGTCTTCCAGGTTTGAGGGCCATATCCCCGATCCTTGACAGGATAGGCATGAGGGCATAGAACATATAGAGAACAAAAATAAAAACACCGGGGAAAAGACCCGTAAGGGTGGGCGCGCCGGGGCCATTGCCTATATGGTGCGCCCTCAAATTGTTTCGGACGAGCGTGGAGAAGGTTCATGGCTGGCAGCGTCAACAAGGTCATTCTGGTGGGCAATCTCGGCGCCGACCCGGAAATCCGCCGGCTGAATTCCGGCGATCCGGTCGTCAACCTGCGCATCGCCACGTCGGAGAGCTGGCGCGACAAGAATTCCGGCGAGCGCAAGGAAAAGACCGAGTGGCATAGCGTCGTCATCTTCAACGACCAGCTCGCCAAGGTCGCCGAGCAATATCTGAAGAAGGGCATGAAGGTCTATCTGGAGGGCCAGCTCCAGACCCGCAAATGGCAGGACCAGCAAGGCCAGGACCGCTACACGACCGAAGTGGTGCTGCAGAAATTCCGCGGCGAGTTGCAGATGCTGGATTCGCGTGGCCAGGGCGAGGGCGGTCAGGTCGGCTATTCCGGCGGCGGCCGAGATAGCTTCGGCCAGTCCGACAGCTTCGGCAACCGTGGCAGCAGCGGTAGCAATGCCGGTCGCGGCGGCGGTGGCGGCGCATCGCGCGAACTGGACGACGAAATCCCGTTCTGAGCGGTAGCCCGCGGCGAGACGCAGCATGCGCTTGATGAATATGGAGCGGCCTGGCTTTATGAAAGCCCGGCCGCTTTTGCGTGAGGGAGTTTTTCGATGAAGGCGCGGATCAAATGGGTCGAGGACAGGACCTTTATCGGCGAATCCGGCTCCGGCCACGAATTGGTGCTGGGCGCGGCTTCGCAGCCTGGCGACGCAACGCCCGGACCGAGCCCCATGGAATTGGTGCTCATCGGCACCGGCGGCTGTTCGGCCTACGACGTGGTGCATATCCTTGAGAAGGGCCGCGAAGCGGTCGAGGACTGCGTCGTCGAACTCGACGCCGACCGCGCCGAGACCGACCCGAAGGTCTTTACCCGCATCCACATGCATTTCATCGTCAAGGGGCGCGGCCTTTCCGAGGCCAAGGTCAAGCGCGCCATCGATCTCTCGATCGAGAAATACTGCTCGGCCTCGGCGATGATGGCAAAGACCGCGACGGTGACGCATGATTTCGAGGTGGTCGAAACGGCCGGCTGAGGCGACAGTCCGCGTCAGCCGGCCGCCAGCGCCTTGATGCCGTCGGCGACGAACTGCACGGCCAGCGCCGCCAGTATGACGCCCAGCAGGCGGGTGAGGATGGAGCGGCCGGTCTGGCCGAGCGCCTTGTCGATCCATTCCGACAGCACGAACACCAGATAGGTGATCAGCAGGCAGGCGAAGATGATCGCGATCAGGGCGAGCCGCGATCCGACGCCCTGAAATGTGCCGGAAAGCAGCACCGTCGCCGATATGGCGCCCGGCCCGGCGATCAGTGGGATCGCCAGCGGGAAAGCGGCGATGTTGTGGATGTGGTCGCGAGTGATCGCCACATCGGAGATCTTCTCCTTGCGGTCCTGCCGGCGCTCGAACACCATTTCGAAGGCGATGAAGAACAGCAGGAAGCCACCGGCCACGCGGAACGCCGGCAGGGTGATGCCGAACACAGAAAGTATCCCCGCGCCGGCGATGGCGAACAGCGCCAGCACGCCGAAGCCGATCACCGAGGCACGGACCGAGACCTGGCCGCGCTGCTCGCGGCTCATGCCTGCGGTCACCGCGAGAAACAGCGGCGCCAGCCCCGGCGGGTCTATCGTCACCAGGATGGTCACGAAGGCATTGAAAAGACTGTCGAAATTCGGCATTGACATGTCCCCGGCACCGTCAGGCTAACGTGATCGGCGCGGGCGCGCCAGCCCTCTCATGCGCACCGGAAGGCCATGCCGGACAGGAACGATCGAGCAAGCCCGTTGGCCGCCAACGGATATTTTTACAAAACTCGGTCTATCCATTTGAAATATCGTTGGAAATCAATTCTGGAAAACGCCCCGCGCCATTGGAGAATTGGCGCGCGATCCTATATAAAAGTGGAACATGATTCCCAGATTGCGTGATCCGATTTGACCGACCAGAACACACCGAGCGGGCCGGACGGCCCATCCGGCATCGAGCCGATCTCGATCATCGAGGAAATGCAGCGCAGCTATCTCGATTACGCCATGAGCGTCATCGTGTCCCGCGCGCTGCCGGACGTGCGCGACGGGCTGAAGCCCGTCCACCGCCGCATCCTCTATGCGTCCCATGAGAGCGGCTATCACTGGAACCGCAAGCATGTGAAGTCGGCCCGTCCCGTCTCCGACGTGATGGGCAAGTACCATCCGCACGGCGACGCCTCGATCTACGACGCCCTGGTGCGCATGGCGCAGGACTGGTCGATGCGGGTGCCGCTGATCGACGGGCAGGGCAATTTCGGTTCCATCGACGGCGACCCGCCTGCGGCCATGCGTTACACCGAGGCGCGGCTGACCAAGGTGGCGCACGAGATCCTCGAGGACATCGACAAGGATACCGTCGATTTCCAGGCGAACTACGACGGATCGGATAGCGAGCCACGCGTATTGCCGGCGCGCTTCCCCAACCTTCTGGTCAACGGCTCGGGCGGCATCGCGGTGGGCATGGCCACCAACATCCCGCCACACAATCTCGTCGAGGTCTGCAACGCCGCCATCGCCGTCATCGACAATCCTGCGATCGACCTGCCGGACCTGATGGAGATCATTCCGGGTCCGGACTTCCCCACCGGCGGCCTCATCCTAGGCCGCTCCGGCATCTATTCCGCCTATTCGACCGGCCGCGGCTCCATCGTCATGCGCGGCAAGGTGCATGTGGAGGAGAGCCGCGGCGACCGCGAGGCCATCGTCATCACCGAGGTTCCCTATCAGGTGAACAAGGCGACGATGATCGAGAAGATGGCCGAACTGGTGCGCGACAAGCGCATCGAGGGCATCTCCGACATCCGCGACGAGAGCGACCGGCAAGGCTACCGCGTCGTGGTCGAGCTGAAGCGCGACGCCAACGCCGAGGTCATCCTCAACCAGCTCTACCGCTTCACGCCGCTGCAGACCTCCTTCGGCGCCAACGTCGTGGCGCTGAACGGCGGCAAGCCGGAAGTGATGACACTCGTCGACATGCTGAAGGCCTTCGTCGCCTTCCGCGAGGAGGTGGTGAGCCGCAGGACCAAGTTCCTGCTGCGCAAGGCACGCGACCGCGCTCATGTGCTGGTCGGCCTTGCCATCGCCGTCGCCAACATCGACGAGGTGATCAAGCTGATCCGCAGCGCGCCGGACCCGCAGACGGCGCGCGACCAGTTGATGACGCGGCGCTGGCCGGCGGCCGACGTCGAGGCGCTGATCCGGCTGATCGACGATCCGCGCCACCGCATCAACGAGGACGGCACCTACAATCTTTCCGAGGAACAGGCGCGCGCCATCCTCGACCTTCGCCTGCAGCGCCTGACTGCGCTGGGGCGCGACGAGATCGCCGACGAGTTGAACAAGATCGGCGCTGAAATATCCGATTTCCTAGACATTCTTTCTTCTCGCGCGCGCATCCAGCAGATCATCAAGGACGAGCTGGCTGCCGTGCGCGACGAGTTCGGCACGCCGCGCCGCACCGAGATTTCGGACGCCGGCTCCGACATGGAGGACGAGGACCTCATCCAGCGCGAGGACATGGTCGTCACCGTCACCCATGAGGGCTATATCAAGCGCGTGCCGCTGTCGCTTTACCGGGCGCAGAATCGCGGCGGCAAGGGCCGCTCGGGCATGTCCACCAAGGACGCGGATTTCCTGACGAGGCTGTTCGTCGCCAACACGCACACGCCGATCCTGTTCTTCTCTTCACGCGGCATCGTCTACAAGGAAAAGGTCTGGCGTCTGCCGATCGGCAGCCCGCAATCGCGCGGCAAGGCGCTCATCAACCTTCTGCCGATCGACAACGGCGATCGCATCACCGCGATCCTGCCGCTGCCCGACGAATCCGAGTGGGACAGGCTGGACGTGATGTTCGCGACGACGCGGGGCACCGTTCGCCGCAACAAGCTGTCCGATTTCGCCGACGTCAAGCGCAACGGCAAGATCGCCATGAAGTTCGACGAGGAGGGCGATGCCATCCTCGCCGTCGAGACCTGCACGGACAATGACGACGTGCTTCTGACCGCCGACAGCGGCCAGTGCATCCGCTTCAACGTGGGCGACGTGCGCGTGTTCGCCGGACGCTCCTCGCAGGGCGTGCGCGGCATCGCCATGGCTGAGGGCGAACGGGCGATCTCGATGACGATCCTCGAGCATGTCGACGCCGACCCGGCCGAACGCTCCGCCTATCTCAAGCGTTCCGTGGCAGAGCGTAAGGCGGCTTCGGCCGAGGCCGAGGAAGAGGTCACGCTGACCAACGAGGAGGTTGGCGAGGACGCGCAGCTTTCCGACGAGCGCTACGAATTCCTGCAGCAGCACGAGCAGTTCGTGCTGACCGTCACAGAATTCGGCTATGGCAAGCGCTCGTCGTCCTACGACTTCCGCCTGACGAACCGCGGCGGCAAGGGCATTCGCGCCACCGACGTTTCCAAAGTCGACGAGATCGGCCGCCTGGTTGCCGCGTTCCCCGTCGCCAACGAGGACCAGATCATGCTGGTGTCCAACGGCGGCACCGTCATCCGCGTGCCGGTCGGCAATATCCGCTTCGCCAGCCGCACCGCCAAGGGCGTCACCGTATTCAATACGGGCGAGGGCGAGAAGGTGGTGTCGGTCGACCGCATCTCCGAGCCGGAAGATGAGGAAGGGATGGAGGTCGTCGACGAGTCGGGCGACGCCGCCTCTGATGATTCCGAAACGCCGCCGCCGGCTGACGACACGCCGCTTGCCGGGGAATGAGCACGGCGGCGGCCACCGGCGGCGAGACGGGCGTTTTGCGCCTCGCCGGCGCCGGTGACCTGCCGTCTATCTGGGCACTGACGGAAGAGGCGTACAAGCCTTACACGCAAGTACTGGACGCGCCGCCTATCCCGGTCACCGAGGATTATGCGCCGCGTATTGCGCGGGGCGAGGTCTGGCTGCTCGACGTGTCTGGCGAGATGGCGGGATCGATTGTCCTGGAACGCCATGCCGATCACATGATGATCTTCAGTGTCGCGATGGCGCCCAGGTTCCAGGGCAGGGGACTGGGGCTGAAACTGCTGCGCTTTGCCGATGAACAGGCAACGCAGGCGGGCTATGAAGAAATCCGGCTCTACACCAATGCGCGCATGGAGCGGAATATCGCGCTCTATACGGCCTTCGGTTATCGGGAAACGGGACGCAGGCCAAACCCCATGCGGAAAGGTTGGATTCTGGTCGACATGACCAAGAGGCTCTCTCGCGAGAGCCCCGGCCCGTAGATCGTTCAGAAGCGGCGATGACCGAAACGGTCGATGCGCCGAGGCTCGTATTTGAGGCGCTGGGTTTCCTGGTACATGCCGAAGACGGTGGCGATCAGCATGGCGACGGTCATTGCGGCGGCGAGCATGAAAATCATCATGGCATTGGTCTCCTGGTCCCAACAACGGCCGGGCCGCAGATTGGTTGCACCCTTACGCTCACCTCTTGTACGGGCCGAGAATTTAACCAGTGCTGACCGGCCCGTTCATCTGTCGTTCATGGTTTCCGAAAGGTTCACGGCATTCGGGAAGCGAATTGCCTTTGCCGGAGCAGACCGCTAGAAGCCTGCCATGAGCGAACGCACCGCCCTCTATGCCGGCTCTTTCGACCCGCTGACCAACGGGCACCTCGACGTGCTGAAGGCGTCGCTGGCGATCGCAGACACGATCTATGCCGCCATCGGCATCCATCCCGGCAAGACGCCGCTGTTTTCCTTCGAGGAACGGGTCGCGCTGATCGAGAAGTCGGCCAAGGCCGAGATGGGCGCCGATCACAAGCGTATCAAGGTCGTCGCCTTTGACGGACTGGTGATCGAAGCTGCCCGCAAATACGGATGCTCGATCATGATCCGCGGCCTACGGGACGGCACTGACCTCGACTACGAGATGCAGATGGCGGGAATGAACGAGACCATGGCGCCGAACCTGCAGACGGTTTTCCTGCCGGCCAGTCCCTCGGTGCGCACCATTACGGCCACACTCGTGCGCCAGATTGCCTCGATGGGCGGCGACATTCGCCCCTTCGTGCCAGCGGCGGTCGCGCCGGCGCTGGCGGCAAAATTCGCGAAATAAGGTTTCTTTTCGGAGACATTCCATGAAGCTCAAGGGCCTCGCTGCCTCGTTCGTCATTCTTGCCGCCCTTGCGGGCGGCGCCACCTCGGCGCTTGCGGCCGACCCCGAGAACACGATGGTCATCACGCTGAAGGACGGCGACGTGACGGTCGCGCTGAGGCCCGATCTCGCGCCGAAGCATGTCGCCCAGATCAAGAAGCTGGTGCGCGAGCATGCGTACGACAATGTCGCCTTCCACCGCGTCATCGGCGGCTTCATGGCACAGACCGGCGACGTGAAGTTCGGCAACATGAAGAAGGGCTACGACCCGAATCTGGTCGGCACGGGCGGCTCCGAACTGCCTGACCTTCCCGCCGAGTTCTCCAAGGAACATTTCGTGCGCGGCGTCGTCGGCATGGCGCGTTCGCAGGACCCGAATTCCGCCAACTCGCAGTTCTTCATCATGTTCGCGCCGGCGCCGCCGCTCGACGGGCAGTATACGATCGTCGGCGATGTCGAGAGCGGTATGGACGCGGTCGACAAGATCAGGAAGGGTGACGACGCGCAGAACGGCTCCGTGGCTCAGCCCGACCGTATGGTCAAGGTCCGCATCGCGGGCGACAAGTAATTCAACCAGCATCGATTCTGGCAATCACGAAAGGATTTTCAAAATGGCCGATATCAATGACCGCGAAAACGCGCTCATCATGGAAACGACCCAGGGCAAGATCGTCATCGAGATGCTGCCGGATCTGGCGCCCAACCACGTCAAGCGCATCAAGGAACTGGCGCGCGAGGGCGCCTATGACGGCGTCGTCTTCCACCGCGTCATCGACGGCTTCATGGCGCAGACGGGCGACGTGAAGTTCGGCAATTCCAGCAGCCCGAACTACGCCCCGTCCCGCGCCGGCATGGGCGGTTCCGACAAGCCCGACCTGAAGGCCGAGTTCAACAACATGAACCACGGCCGCGGCACATGCTCGATGGCGCGCGCGCAGAACCCGAACTCGGCCAACTCCCAGTTCTTCATCTGCTTCGACGACGCTTCGTTCCTCAACCGCCAGTACACCGTCTGGGGACAGGTGATCGAAGGCATGGACAACGTCGACAAGATCAAGCGCGGCGAACCCGTGCAGGATCCGGACAAGATCGTCTCGCTGAAGGTCGCCGCCGACGTGGCGGCCTGACATCCATTCGCGTCATTCCGGGGCCGCACAGCGGAATCCAGTGCGCCGGTCTTGCTCGCGCAGTCTCGGATTGACAACGTTACCGCTCTGGATTCCGGGTTCTGCTGCGCAGCCCCGGAATGACGGTCGGTGTGTGCCACTTAAAGCGGGAGAACATGGAATGGGGCTGGTCTGGTCGCTGCTCGGCATCCTGTCGGGCGCTTTCATTGCCGTGCAGGCGCCGATCAATGCGCAGCTTGCGCGCGGGCTCGGCCTGCCCGTGGCTGCCGCCGCCTTCTCGTTCCTGTCGGGTGCGATCGTGCTCGGCATCATCTCGATCGTCGTGACGCGCTTCGACGGGATCGCGCTCGACTGGAAAGCGCCGGCGCCGTGGCTGTTCGTGGCCGGCGGCGTGCTCGGCGGCTTCTACGTCACGCTCTCGACGATCCTGATCCCGCGCATCGGCACGGCCGCCCTGATGGCGTTCCTCGTCGCGGGTCAGCTTATGGCCGGCATGGTGCTCGACCGGATCGGATTTCTCGGCATCGCGGTGCGCGAGATTTCGCTCGGGCGCATCTTCGGCGCTGTGCTTCTTCTCGCCGGCGCGCTGCTGGTGCGGTTGACCTGACGCGGCCTTCCGCTTCTACCGGTCCTGTTTTGTCACGATGACATGCATGGCACGATCGGACTGCTCGCTTGAGGTGACGCTGTAGCGGAGGGCGCTAAGGTCCAGCCCCTGAAACAGGTTCTCGCCACGACCGAGCAGGACCGGTCCGACCGCCAGGTGCATCTCGTCGATGAGGCGCGCTTGCAGATATTGCCGCACGGTCGAGACGCCGCCGCCGATCTTCACGTCCAGATCGCCCGCCGCTTCTCTCGCTTTCTCGAGCGCCGACTCGATGCCATCAGTGACGAAATAAAAGGTCGTGCCGCCTTCCATGACGATCGGATCGCGCGGATGGTTGGTCAGCACGAATGTCGGGGCGTGATAGGGCGGGTTGTCGCCCCACCAGCCTTTCCAGCTCTCGTCCGGCCAGTCGCCACGGATCGGCCCGAACATGTTGCGGCCGAGGATGAAGGCGCCGAAGCCGTCCATCGCGCGGAAGGCGTACTTTTCGTCTAAACCCTCGGAGTCGCCGGCTTCACCTTCCCCGTGCATCGCCCGGAACGTCTTCGTGTGGAAGAACCACTGGAAGATTTCCGGTCCGCGCTTGCCAAGCGGATTTTCAAGGCTCTGGTCTGGGCCGGCCGAATAACCGTCGAGAGATACCGCGAACCCGCCGACACGCACTTTGCCCATGTGATCTCCCGAGCCGTTCTTGCGAAAGCGGCAGAAGAGTACCCTGCCGATTGCGATCCGCAAGTTGATCGCGGGAATTCGCTTCCCTGTCGTTGTTCTTTCCTGACAGAAACTGAAACGACGTGTTCCTGGTGGAGGTGCTGCAACAAGGCGGTGGCGATAGCGGCCGCATCGGTTTATTGCCTCGGCCATGAAAGTTGATCTTTTCGATTTCGACCTTCCCGAGGATCGCATTGCGCTGAGACCGGCGGAGCCGCGGGACGCCGCGCGGCTGATGGTGGTGCGGCCGGAGGAGAAACCTTCTGACCGTGTCGTGAGCGACCTTCCCTCGCTGCTTCGGGCCGGCGACGTCCTGGTGTTCAACGACACCAAGGTGATTCCGGCGCAGTTGCGCGGCATCCGCCGGCGCGGCGAGGCGGCGGCGCAGGTCGAAGCGACCTTGCATATGCGCACGGCGCCGGACCGCTGGCTGGCTTTCATGCGGCCGGGCAAGCGCGTCGCCGTCGGGGACCGCATCCACTTCGGCCATGACGGCAATTCCTGCTTTCTCGGCCAGTTCGATGCGACGGTTCTGGAAAAGCATGACGGCGGCGAGGCGCTGCTCGGTTTCGATCTTTCCGGCGCGTTTCTCGACGAAGCTTTGCACGCGGTCGGCCATATCCCGCTTCCGCCCTATATCGCCTCGAAGCGCGACGACGACGCGCGCGACCTGAGCGACTACCAGACCGTCTATGCACGCGAGGAAGGGGCCGTCGCCGCGCCCACCGCCGGCCTCCACTTCACGCAGGCCCTCTTCTCCGCGCTCGACGCCGCGGGCGTGGAGCGCCGGTTCGTCACGCTGCATGTCGGGGCAGGGACCTTCCTGCCGGTCAAGGCGGATGACACGGCGGACCATAGGATGCATTCGGAGATCGGGGTCGTCTCGCCCGAAACGGCCGCCGCGCTGAATGCGGCGAAGCGCCGGGGCAGCCGCATCGTCGCCGTCGGCACCACGTCACTGCGCCTGCTCGAAAGCGCGGCGCGGGAGAGCGGGACGATCGAGGCGTGGTCGGGGCCGACGGACATCTTCATCACGCCGGGCTACCGCTTCCGCACCGCCGACATGCTGATGACCAATTTCCACCTGCCGCGCTCGACACTGTTCATGCTGGTTTCCGCTTTCAGCGGGCTCGAAACCATGCGCGGCGCGTACCGCCATGCCATCGACAGCGGCTACCGCTTCTATTCCTACGGCGATTCCAGCCTGCTGTTCAGGGACGACAGCCATGGCAGAAATTAGAATAGCTGAATGGACCCTATTCGGCGAGCGTGATGCGATCGCGCCGGAATCACCCGGCGAGGCATTCGTAGGTCGAGAATTGCTTAGGGGCTGGAGTGAAATGTGCTCCAGAGCAGATTGGTGCATGCAACACCTACCGCATACGGGAAATTTATTGCTTGATGAAGAAGATAGTTTGCTCTTGCGAGAATGTCTGTCGGCCTATGTTTTTGGTATGTACGCCGTTGCGGTGATATCAGCTGATGCATTTCTTGAAAGAATAATCACTGACTGCGTGGAGACAGCAGGAGGAGAAGTTTCTAAGCGTGGTTTCGGAAAAACTCTTGAGTCGTTTCAGAAACTAAAATGCATCGATCAAATAGTATTCCAAAGCATTGTACGGTTGCATAAGATTAGAAATAATCTTGCACATGAACGCGGGCCTGATGATGAAATGCGTCTTTCTCATAGAGCATTGAATGTACAGTCTCGTACAGAAAACATAGTGAAATCGGACGCAAAAGAGGGTTTGTGTTTGGCATACGGATTAGCCGGAAGTTTGCAGCGCAATTTTCCAAGATTGAAATTGCCGGGAATTGGCAATCCAGTCGTCCAGCGATCAATCTTCAAACAGGCTCCCGGTCAGAACCAGTAGTCGGCCACGCGCTTTCCGTCCCGCGGCAGGTCCTCGAAGCTGTGCAAACCGTCGAAGTGGTCGATGGGTATATCGGCGACCGTCTCGGGTTCGGCCAACCTGACATTGACGGCAAGACGCCGCCTGCCGTGCTTGCCGATATGGTTCGATCTCCACGAGACCACGCAGCCGCATTCGGGACAGAAGTTGAAGTTCAAATATTTCCTGCCGCGCGCATAGGCCTTTGTCGGACCGTCCACGAACACGTCTTCGCCTTCGTGGCCATATATCCACAGCACGCCATAGCGGCGGCAGACGGTGCAGTTGCAGGCCGTCGCCCCTTCCGGCGTCGCTTCAAAGCGCCACCGCGCCGCGCCGCAATGGCAGGACCCCTCGATCACCCTTTGCCCTCGAATACTCTGGCCTCGAACGGGCGGAAGCGTATTCGGGAGATCGATAACCGGCAAGCGTCGCTGCGGCCGCTTAGCGATTGTCTTGGCGCGCCGTGGCCGCTAAGGGCTGGGCCATGAGCACTCCGTTTTCCTTTTCCATTCTCGCCACCGACGGCAAGGCCCGCCGCGGCGAGATCTCAATGCCACGCGGAAAAATCCGGACGCCGGCCTTCATGCCGGTCGGCACCGGCGGCACCGTCAAGGCCATGTATATGAAGCAGGTGCGCAGCGTCGGCGCCGACATCATCCTCGGCAACACCTATCATCTGATGCTGCGGCCCGGCGCTGAGCGGGTGGCGAGGCTCGGCGGTCTGCACGACTTCGCCCGCTGGCCGTGGCCGATCCTGACCGATTCCGGCGGTTTCCAGGTGATGTCGCTCGCTGGATTGCGCAAGCTTAGCGAAAGCGGCGTGACCTTCCGCTCCCATATCGACGGCAAGCCTTACGAGATGACGCCGGAACGGTCGATCGAGATTCAGGGGCTGCTCGATTCCGATATCCAGATGCAGCTCGACGAGTGCGTCGCGCTGCCGGCCGAGAGGAAGGAAATCGAGCGCGCGATGGAACTGTCGCTCCGTTGGGCGGAGCGCTGCAAGGCTGCCTTCGGCGACCAGCCTGGCAAGGCGATGTTCGGCATCGTGCAAGGCGGAGACGACGCCTCGCTGCGGATAAAGTCGGCGCAGGCGCTGGCTGGCATGGGTCTGAAAGGCTATGCCGTCGGCGGGCTGGCGGTCGGCGAGCCGCAGCCAGTGATGCTGGACATGCTCGACATCACCTGTCCCGAACTGCCGGCCGAGAAGCCCCGCTACCTGATGGGCGTCGGCACGCCGGACGACATCCTCAAATCCGTGGCGCGCGGCATCGACATGTTCGACTGCGTGATGCCGACGAGGGCAGGGCGGCACGGTCTTGCGTATACGCGGCGCGGCAAGGTCAATTTGAAGAACGCGCGCCATGCCGACGACCCGCGCCCGCTGGACGAGGAAAGCGATTGCCCGGCAGCCCGCGACTATTCCCGCGCTTACCTGCACCACCTCGTGCGCTCGCAGGAGGCGCTGGGCGCAATGCTGCTGACCTGGAACAATCTCGCCTACTACCAGAGCCTGATGCAGGACATCCGCGGCGCGATAGAGGCGGGAAGGTTCGAACAGCGCACCGAAGAAATCTCGGAAGGCTGGAAACGTGGCGACCTGCCTCCGGTCACCTGACAAAAAGGTGAAATTGATATTCAAGTTTTTACTTGCTCATGACGGGAATAATCCTCATTTCGAGACGTTGAAACAAGGAAAAGGACCATCAAAGCATGATTTCCAGCCTCGAAACCGTCTGGGCGCCGCGTCTTTTGTCGGTGCTGCGCATCATGACCGCACTCCTGTTCATGGAGCACGGCACGATGAAGCTGCTGAATTTTCCGGCATCGGACAATCCCGGCCCGGCGTTGTTTTCCCTGATCGGCTTCGCCGGCATGCTGGAGCTCGTCGGTGGCCTGCTGCTGGTGCTCGGCCTGTTCACCCGTCCGGTCGCCTTCATCCTTTCGGGTCAGATGGCGGTCGCTTATTTCATGGCGCATGCGCCGCATAGCTTCTTTCCGATCGTCAACAAGGGCGAAGGCGCGATCCTGTTCTGCTTCGTCTTCCTCTATCTGGCGGCCGCCGGCGCGGGACCGTGGAGCGTGGATGCCGCGCGCAGGTCGAACGCCTGAGGAACCGTCCTGCCGCTGTCACCGGCCCGCTTGAAAGCGGGCCGGTAGTTTGCGACAAGGCAGCCTGGCGATGCGGCACAGGCGAGTGAGGCGATGAAGACGTTTTTCGTGCAGATCAAATGCGACCTCGGCCAATCCTATGAGGTCGCCAGCGCGCTGGCCGACGCCGAGATCGCCTCGGAAATCTATTCCACCGCCGGCAATTTCGACCTGATGGCTAAGTTCTATGTCGACGACGACGTGGATGTGGGGCATTTCGTCAACGAGAAGGTCCAGGTGATTTCCGGAATCAAGGACACGTTCACGACCGTCACCTTCAGGGCATTCTAGCGCCGCTTTCCGATGAGTGCCGCGCGCAGAGGCAGCGCTTGCCCGGCGGCCGCTGTGGTTGCCCAAAAAGCGGGCAGGTTCTCCCAATCGGCGCGTCCTGACCCGCAAATAACCGATTGCGCTTGATTTTTCTCCCTTGCCGACTTTCAAATAGCGGCACGGGGAGTGCGCGATTGGTCGCTTTTGACGAAATGCTTCCAGAAACCGCCGGTACGAGACGGCCTTACGCCGCCTATGACGACTGGCTTAAGGAGCAGGACTCCGCCAGGCTGATGCAGAAGATGGAGGATGCCGAGCGCGTCTTTCGCAAGACCGGCATCACCTTCGCCGTCTATGGAGAGCAGGAAGCGTCGGAACGGTTGATACCGTTCGATATCGTGCCGCGCATCATGTCCGGCCAGGAATGGCGGCGGCTGACGCAGGGCATAGAACAGCGCGTCCAGGCGCTGAACGCCTTTCTCGACGACATCTACCACCGGCAGGAGATCCTGCGCGCCGGCCGCATTCCGAAGGAGCTCATCGCCGGCAACGATGCCTTCCTGCCGGAAATGATCGGCGTGAGACCACCCGCCGGCGTCTACACCCACATCATCGGCGTCGACATCGTGCGCACCGGCGAGAACGATTTCTTCGTTCTGGAGGACAATGCGCGCACGCCCTCGGGCGTTTCCTACATGCTGGAGAACCGCGAGACGATGATGCAGCTCTTTCCGGAGCTGTTCCAGCAGATCAAGGTTCGACCGGTCGAAAATTATCCGGCGCTGCTGCGCCAATCGCTGGCGGCGGTGAAGCCCGATGGGGTCGCCGGTGCGCCCACCATCGCCGTGCTGACGCCAGGCAGTTTCAACTCCGCCTATTTCGAGCACGCCTTCCTGGCTGACCAGATGGGTGTGCAGCTTGTCGAGGGGCAGGATCTGCGTGTCTCCGACGGCCATATCGCCATGCGCACGACCGAGGGCTACAAGCAGGTCGACGTGCTCTACCGCCGCGTTGACGACGCTTATCTCGATCCGTTGACGTTCCGGCCGGACTCCGCGCTCGGCGTACCCGGCATCATGGACGTCTACCGTGCCGGCAACATCACCATCGCCAACGCGCCCGGCACCGGCATCGCCGACGACAAGGCGATCTATTCCTACATGCCCGAGATCGTGGAGTTCTACACCGGCCGCAAGCCGATCCTCGGCAATATCCCGACCTGGCGCTGCTCGGAGCCGGACAGCGTCAGATACGTGCTGGAACACATGGCCGAACTGGTCATCAAGGAGGTCCACGGCTCCGGCGGTTACGGAATGCTGGTGGGGCCGGCATCCTCGAAGAAGGAGCGCGAGACCTTCGCGGAAAAGCTGAAGGCAAAGCCTTCCAACTATATCGCCCAGCCGACCCTGGCGCTCTCGACCTGTCCGATCCTCACCGAAAAAGGCCTGGCACCGCGCCATGTCGACCTCAGACCCTTCGTGCTGGTCTCCGACCGCATCCAGATCGTGCCGGGCGGGCTCACAAGGGTTGCGTTGAAAGAGGGATCGTTGGTCGTCAACTCATCGCAGGGTGGGGGGACGAAAGATACGTGGGTGTTGGATGACTGAACCGGTGAATGGTGAATGGTAAAATGGTGAATAGTCGCTTCGATCGCGAAACTAAGCCAAGGCTCAGTGGAGCTGCTCGAGAAATCTTTGTCCATTCGCCATTCACCATTGACCATTCACTCGCCCGAAGGACGGCATGACATGCTTCTCGGCCGCACCGCCAACGGTCTCTATTGGATGAACCGCTATATCGAGCGGGCCGAGAATATGGCGCGGTTGGTGGACGCCGGCCTGCGCATGGCGCTCACCCGCACACAGAGCGCATCCGACGAATGGGCCTCGGTGGTCATCAGCGCCGGGTCGGATGTGGCCTACAGCCAGAAATACTCGGAGCATAATGCCGCCAATGTCTCCGATTTCCTGCTTCGGGACTGCAAAAATCCTTCGAGCGTGCTTTCCTCCATCGAGACCGCGCGCGCCAACGCGCGCATGGTGCGCACGGCGCTGACCCGCGAAACCTGGGAATCGATAAACGAAGCCTGGATGGCGCTGAAGCGTATTCTGGCCAGGCCGATCGATGAGCGCGACCTGCCGACGGTGCTGGATGCCATCAAGCGCGAGACGGCGCTGATCCGCGGCGCCTTCTACGGCACCATGCTGCGCAACGAGATCTTCGACTTCTCGCAGCTCGGCACCTATGTCGAGCGCGCCGACAACACCGCCCGCATCCTCGACGTCAAATACTACGTGCTCTTGCCATCGATCTCCTGGGTCGGCTCCTCGCTCGACAACTATCAGTGGGAATCCATCCTGCGCTCGGTCTCGGCGCACCGGTCCTACCGCTGGGTCTACGACGCCGACTACAAGCCCACCAACATCGCCGACTATCTGATCCTGAACGCGCGTATGCCGCGGTCGCTGACCTTCTGCTACCGCTTCATCCTCGAGCATCTCAATTTCCTCGGCAGCGACTACGACGCGCGCCATGCCTGTCACGCGATGGCCGAAGGAATACACGGCACGCTCAAGGTCGGCTCGATCAAGGACATCTTCGACGCCGGCCTCCACGAGTTCCTGTCCGGCTTCATTCGCGAGAACACGCGTCTCGGCGACGAGATCGCCCTCGACTACCGGTTTCACTGATGCTGCTGAAGATCACCCATCGAACCGAATACAGCTATGATGCACCCGTGTCCTACGCCCTGCAGCGGTTGCGCCTGGTGCCTTCCAGCGGGCCGCTGCAGACCGTGCGCTCCTGGAATCTGGCCATCGAAGGTGCGCGCGAGGAGGTGAAGTTTCCCGATCATTTCGGCAACGACACGCGCCTGCTGAGCGTCGAGGGCGCTCCGCACGCCATCGTCGTTGAGGTATCCGGCGAGGTCGAGACCAGTGACAAGGCCGGCATTCATGGACCGCATACCGGCTTCGCGCCGCTCTGGGTCTTCCGTCAGGAAACCGCATTGACGGCGGCGGGCGACGGCATTCGGGCCATGACGGCCGCTCTCCCCGATGGATCCGAGCTCGACAGGCTGCACGGCCTGATGGCGGCGATCACCGGGAAGGTCGCCTACACGCCCGGCACCACCGGCATCGAGACCTCGGCGGAAGAGGCGCTGGCGCTCGGCGCCGGCGTATGCCAGGACCACAGCCATGTCTTCATTTCCGCCGCGCGCGTCATCGGCTTTCCGGCGCGCTATGTCAGCGGCTACCTGATGATGAACGGCACGATCGAGCAGGCCGCGAGCCACGCCTGGGCGGAAGCCTATGTGAACGGCCTGGGCTGGGTCGCCTTCGACGTGGCCAACGGCATTTCACCGGACGAGCGCTATGTGAGGGTCGCGACGGGCAGGGATTATCGCGACGCTGCACCAGTTTCGGGAATTCGCCTTGGTCAGGCGCAGGAAGCGCTTGCGGTAACGATTACCGTAGAGCAGTAATCCACGCTGGAGCGTGACGCCTGAAGAGATTCCATGACGTATTGCGTTGGCCTGAAGATCGACCGCGGACTCGTGTTCATGTCCGACACCCGCACCAATGCGGGTATCGATTCCATTTCCACCTTTCGCAAGATGCATGTCTGGGAGCAACCCGGCGAGCGCGTCATCGTGCTCATGTCGGCCGGGAATCTCGCCACCACGCAGGCGGTGGTCAGCCTGCTGGACGAGCGCGCCAAGGCAATCTCCGAGCGTCACCAGACGCTGCTCGAGACGCCGTCCATGTACCAGACGGTGCGCATGGTCGGCGACACGGTGAAGGAAGTCATCGCTTCGTCGGCGCCGGTCGGGGAGAAGGCGGATTCCTATTTCAACGCCTCCTTCATTCTCGGTGGTCAGATCAAGGGCAGCGAGCCGCGCCTGTTCATGATCTACCCGGAAGGTAATTTCATCGAGTCGAGCGAGGACACGCCCTTCTTCCAGATCGGCGAGACGAAATACGGCAAGCCGATCATCATCCGCGCCTATGACCGGAAGGCCAGCTTCGCCGAGACGGTGAAGTTGCTGCTGGTTTCCTTCGACTCCACGCTTAAGTCCAATCTTTCGGTCGGCCTGCCGCTCGACCTGCTGTTCTACGAGAAGGACACGTTCAAGGTGGGGATGAAGAAGCGCATCGCGCAGGACGATCCCTACTATCGCACCATTTCCGAAGGCTGGTCGGACGCGCTGCGGAACGCCTTCCTGCAATTGCCGGACTTTCCCGGCTAGGCTCGTTTTCCAGAACAGCCCGGCCGGTGGCGTCCGTTTTGCACAGGCCAGTCTGGAGTTAGGGAAGAACCGACCCGCCCGCCTGGAGGAGCGTCTTGGACGAGAACAGCTTTCGCGAGTGGTCGCGGCGCGCAGCGGACTGGGGCGTGGACTATCGCCGCTCACTGCCGGAAAAACCCGTGCGACCGCGCATGGAGCCGGGCGCCGTATTCCGCTCCATAGAGGCGTCGCCACCGGAGCAGGCGGAATCGATGGAAGCGGTCTTCGCCGATTTCGAGGAAAAGATCCTGCCGGGCATGACGCACTGGCAGCATCCGCGCTTCTTCGCCTACTTCCCGGCCAACGCCGCGCCGGTTTCGGTGGTCGCCGAATATCTGGTGTCGGCCATGGCCGCACAGTGCATGCTGTGGCAGACCTCGCCGGCCGCCACCGAACTTGAGACGCGCGTGGTGGATTGGATGCGCCAGGCGCTCGGCCTGCCTGAAGGGTTTTCCGGCGTCATACAGGATTCGGCCTCGTCGGCAACGCTCGCCGCCGTGCTGACGATGCGCGAAAAGGCGCTGGACTGGCAGGGCAACGGCAAAGGCCTGGCGGGGCAGACCGCCGTGCGGGTCTATTCGTCAAACCAGGTGCACACATCCGTCGACCGCGCCATATGGGTGACCGGGATCGGCGAGAGCAATCTCGTCCGCATTCCCACGACCGGGCGCTGGCGCGCGATGGACGCTGATGCGCTGGACGCCGCGATCCTAGCCGACCGCGCCGCCGGCCTGCTGCCCGCCGGCGTCGTCGCCTGCGTGGGCGGCACCAGCACCGGCGCAACCGACGACATCGCGGCGGTCGCCGCGGTGGCGAAAAGGCACGGGCTTTATCTGCATGTGGATGCCGCCTGGGCGGGCTCCGCCATGATCTGTCCGGAATACCGACATTTCTGGGCGGGCGCGGAGGGTGCCGATTCCATCGTCTTCAATCCGCACAAATGGCTGGGCGCGCAGTTCGACTGCTCGATCCAGTTCCTGAGCGATCCGCAAAGCCATGTCCGTACGCTGGCGATCCGGCCTGATTATCTGAAAACCCACGGCCATGACGGAATCGTCAACTATTCCGAATGGTCGGTGCCGCTGGGGCGCCGCTTCCGGGCGTTGAAACTGTGGTTCCTGCTGCGGGTGCACGGGCTGGAGGGACTGCGCACCATGATCCGCAACCATGTCGCGTGGAGTACCGGGCTGGCGCGCCGCCTGGCCGCCGAACCCGACTTCGAGATCGTCACCGAGCCGATGCTGTCGCTGTTCTCGTTTCGCCATCGGACGGCGGAAACGGAATCCGACACGCATAACCTCGCCCTGGTGAATGCGATCAACGATGACGGCCGCATCTATCTGACGCAGACGACGGTCGACGGACGCGTTGCCATCCGTTTCCAGGCGGGCGCCTTCGCCACGACCGAGGCGGATGTCGATCAGGCGTTCGGCGCAATCACCGAAATCGCCCGCCGGACGGACCGATAGCGGGCGGGCGTTGGAAAACCCGCTTTCCGCTTTGCAAACAGGCAGTTTCGATTAGCCGGCTCATGCCTTTGCATCGTTTTCGTTTTCCTTTATGACTATTGAAAACGAAAACGGGAGGGATCGGGATGTATCTGTCGCCGCGTCATTCGGAAATCATCCAGCTTGCCAAGGACAACGGGCGCGTGCTCGTCGAGGAACTGGCCGGGCATTTCGCGGTCACGCCCCAGACCATCCGCAAGGACCTCAACGATCTCTGCGACCAGCGCCTGCTCACCCGCATCCACGGCGGGGCGCTGTTTCCGTCCGGCATCGAGAATATGGAGTACGAGGCGCGCCGCAAGATCGCTGCCGACGAAAAGGAGGCGATAGGCCGCGCCGCCGCACGGCTCATTCCCGACAACGCGTCGCTGTTCATCAATATCGGCACCACGACCGAGGCGGTCTCCAAAGCTCTTCTCGATCATGCCGGCCTCATGGTCATCACCAATAACATCAATGTCGCCAACAGGATGCGCGTCTATCCTTCCATAGAGGTCGTCATCGCGGGCGGGGTCGTGCGCGGCTCCGACGGTGGCATCGTCGGCGAAGCGGCCGTCGATTTCATCAAGCAGTTCAAGGTCGATTACGCCGTCATCGGTGCGTCCGCCATCGATCATGACGGGGCGTTGCTCGATTTCGATTTCCGCGAGGTGAAGGTTGCGCAGGCGATCATCGCGAACGCCCGGCACGTTATCTTCGTTTCCGATCGGACCAAGTTCGAGCGCACCGCGCCGGTGCGCATCGGCCATCTCAGCCAGGTCGACACTTTCATCACCGACCGCTGCGACATTCCCTCGATCCGCCGGATATGCCAGGAATCCGAAGTCGAGCTTCTGGAAACCGCCTTGGAATAACGACATCTTCTCTCTATCGAGACGCAAGTCGCGTTTTCGTTTGACATTCGTTCTGATTTCGAAATAATCGCGAGACGGTTTCGAAACAAACAATAATGTTGCAGTGCGAAATCGCGGGAGGGACATGGTGAGCGCAACCCCGATGGTTGACGTCTTCGTCATCGGCGGCGGCATCAACGGCTGCGGCATCGCCCGTGATGCGGCGGGCAGGGGGTTTTCCGTTTTCCTCGCCGAGATGGGCGATCTGGCGAGCGGCACCTCGTCCGGCTCCACCAAGCTCATTCACGGCGGCCTGCGCTATCTCGAGTTCTTCGAATTCCGGCTCGTGCGCGAGGCGCTGATGGAGCGGGAGGTGCTGTGGCGCAACGCGCCGCACATCATCTGGCCCATGCGCTTCGTGCTCCCGTTCTTCAGCGGCGGGCAGCGGCCGGCGTGGATGCTGCGGCTCGGGCTTTTCCTCTACGACCATATCGGCGGCAGGAAGCTGCTGCCGGCGACCCGCACGCTCGACATGCGCGCCGACCCGGCGGCGAAGCCGTTGAAGCCGTTGTTTTCGAAGGCGTTCGAATATTCCGACGGCTGGGTCAACGACGCTCGCCTGGTCGCCCTGAATGCGCGCGACGCTGCCGATCGCGGCGCGGTGATCCGCACGCGCACGAAGGTCGTCAGCGCGCGCCGCGAGGGCGACGGCTGGACCGTCGTTCTGGAAGACGCGCAAAGCTGCGAGAGGGAAGAGGTGCGGGCGCGCCTGCTGGTCAATGCGGCCGGTCCCTGGGTCGATCATGTCCTGTCGGAGGCCGTCGGCCGCAACGACGTTCACAACGTCCGCCTGGTCCAGGGCAGCCATATCGTCGTGAAGAAGAAGTTCGACGATCCGCGCGCCTATTTCTTCCAGAACAAGGATGGCCGCATCATCTTCGCCATTCCCTACGAGGAGGATTTCACGCTGATCGGAACGACCGATCGCGATTATCCCGGCGATCCGCACGACGTGAGGATTTCCGAAGAGGAGATCGACTATCTGTGCGCAGCCGCCAGCGAGTATTTCATCGAGCCCGTGCGGCGGGCCGACATCGTCTGGACCTATTCGGCGGTGCGCCCGCTCTATGACGACGGCGCGTCGAAGGCCCAGGAAGCGACGCGCGACTATGTGCTGAAGGCAGAGGACGGAGAGGGCAGGGCACCCCTGATCAACGCCTTCGGCGGCAAGATCACCACCTACCGCCGCCTTTCCGAACATATGCTGGAAAAGATCGAGGGCTTTCTCGGCCGGCGCGGGCCATCGTGGACGGCGGAGGCGCCGTTGCCGGGCGGCGATTTCCCGGTGACCGGCTTCGACGCGGAAGTCGGCAAGCTCAAGAGCGCCTATCCGTTTCTCGACGCGAGGCTGGCGCGGCGGTTGACCCGGCTCTACGGTACGCGTGCGCGCAAGCTGCTGGGGCTGGCACGGTCCGTCGCCGATCTCGGGCGCAATTTCGGCGCCGATCTCTATGAGGCCGAAGTGCGCTATCTTGTCGAGAATGAGTGGGCCGTCACGAGGGAGGATGTTCTGTGGCGGCGCACCAAGCGCGGCCTGCATCTCAGCCGCGAGCAGGCGGCCGCACTGGACGAATTCATGCGAGGGCTGGGCGCCGGAAGGACGGAAGCGGCGGAATAGCGCTCGCATCGGGGGAGAAGTGAATGCTGGAACTGCGCAACGTGTCGAAGGTCATGGGCGGCGTCACGCACATCCGTGACGTGTCGTTGACGCTGGAGCACGGCTCCCTGAACGTGCTGCTGGGGCCGACGCTGTCCGGCAAGACCAGTCTCATGCGGCTGATGGCGGGACTCGATGCGCCGACTACGGGCTCTGTCTGGTTCGACGGCAAGGACGTGACCGGCAAGCCCGTGCAGCAGCGCAGCGTCGCGATGGTCTACCAGCAGTTCATCAACTACCCGGCCATGACGGTCTACGAGAACATCGCCTCCCCCTTGCGGGTGGCCGGCGTGGACAAGGCCAGGATCGACGGGGAGGTTCGCAAGGCCGCCGATCTGTTGAAGCTGACGCCCTATCTCGATCGCACGCCGCTCAACCTTTCGGGCGGCCAGCAGCAGCGCACGGCGCTGGCGCGCGCCATCGTCAAGAACGCCAGCCTCGTGCTGCTGGACGAGCCGCTGGCCAATCTCGACTACAAGCTGCGCGAGGAACTGCGCGAGGAACTGCCGAAAATCTTCGCCGAGTCGGGCACCATCTTCGTCTATGCCACGACCGAGCCGCACGAGGCGCTGCTGCTCGGCGGCAACACGGCGACGCTGAGCGAAGGACGGGTGACGCAGTTCGGCCCGACGGTCGAGGTGTTCCGCAGGCCGGTCGATATCGTCACTGCGAAGACCTTCGCCGATCCGCCGCTCAACACGATCGTGCTGCGCAAATCCGGCGGTAATTTCCGCCTGGACGGCGGGGTGGACCTGCCGGTGCCCGCCGACCTGGCCGGCATTGCCGATGCAAGCTACACGATCGGCTTCCAGCCGCATCATCTGTCCCTCGAACGACCCAACGCGGAGGCCGTTCCGGTTCGCGCCAAGGTGTTGATCACCGAGATCACCGGCTCCGAAAGCTTTGTGCATCTTCATTTCGCCGACGCGCGCTGGGTGATGCTGGCACAAGGCATCCGCGAGTTCGCGCCCGACGAGGAGGTGGAGGTGTTCATCGACCCCCGTCATCTCATGGTTTTCGACGAGCAGGGGCGCTCGATGGCGGCCACTCGCAAGATGGCGGCGTGAGGAGCGAAAGATGGCCCGCATAGACCTCAACCACATCCGCCATTCATATCTTCCCGACCCGTCGAAGGAGTCCGATTTCGCGCTCAGGGAAGTCGACCATACATTCCAGGACGGCGGCGCCTACGCGCTGCTCGGCCCTTCGGGCTGCGGCAAGACCACCCTGCTCAACATCATTTCGGGCCTGCTCAAGCCCTCGCATGGCAGCCTGCTGTTCGACGGCAAAGACGTGACCGGCCTGTCTACCCAGGAGCGCAACATCGCGCAGGTGTTCCAGTTCCCGGTCATCTACGACACCATGACCGTCTACGACAATCTGGCCTTTCCGCTGCGCAATCGCGGCGTGCCGGCCGATGCGGTCGATCACCGCGTGCGCGAGACGCTTGACATGATCGACCTGGCGGATTGGGCCAAACGCAAGGCGAGGGGGCTTACCGCCGATCAGAAGCAGAAGATCTCGCTCGGTCGCGGCCTGGTGCGTTCGGACGTCAACGCCATCCTGTTCGACGAGCCGCTGACCGTCATCGATCCGCATATGAAGTGGGTGCTGCGCTCGCAGCTGAAGCAGCTTCACCGGCGCTTCGGCTACACGATGGTCTACGTCACCCACGACCAGACCGAGGCACTGACCTTCGCCGATCAGGTGGTGGTCATGTATGACGGCGGCATCGTCCAGATCGGCACGCCGGCCGAACTGTTCGAGCGGCCGAAGCATACCTTCGTCGGCTATTTCATCGGCTCGCCGGGCATGAATTTCCTGCCGGTCTCGGTCGACGGCCGCCGGGCGAAGCTCGGGTCGCAGTCGATCGAGCTGCCGGGCACGCCCGAGAGCAAGGGCGGCGCCATGGAACTCGGCATTCGTCCCGAATATGTGCGCGTGGGCCGCGAAGGGATGCCGGTTTCGGTGTCCAAGGTCGAGGACGTCGGCCGCCACAAGGTGGTGCGGGCAAGCCTCGAAGGACGCGACGTGGCGGCGATCGTCGGCGAGGACGAAGAGATTCCCGCCGAGCCGAAACTGCGCTTCGACCCCGCCGGCATCAACATCTACGCCGATTCGTGGCTGGTCGAGATGGGGCGCGTCGAGAAGGGGCGTGCCGGGGTGGGAGGCTGACCGTGGAAAAGACCTGGAACAACAAAGCCTGGTTCCTCGTGCTGCCGGTTCTCGTGCTGGTGGCGTTCTCGGCCGTCATCCCGCTGATGACGGTGGTGAACTATTCGGTGCAGGACACGTTCGGCAACAACCAGTTCTTCTGGAACGGCGTCGACTGGTATCAGGAACTGCTGGCGTCGAACCGCTTCTGGGAATCGATGTTCCGCAACCTGATCTTCTCGGGCATCATCCTGGCCATCGAGGTGCCGCTCGGCATCTTCATCGCGCTCAACATGCCGCGCAGCGGCTGGGGCGTTCCGGTTTGCCTGGTGCTGATGGCGCTGCCGCTGCTGGTGCCGTGGAACGTGGTCGGCACGATCTGGCAGGTGTTCGGGCGCAGCGACATCGGCCTGTTCGGCTATTATCTCAACGCGCTCGGCATCGACTACAACTACGTGCAGGATCCGTTCGACGCTTGGGTGACGGTCGTCATCATGGACGTCTGGCACTGGACGAGCCTGATCGTTCTCTTGTGCTATGCCGGGCTGGTTTCCATTCCCGACGCCTTCTACCAGGCGGCCAAGATTGACGGCGCGTCGCGCTGGGCGGTGTTCCGCTACATCCAGTTGCCGAAGATGCAGCGCGTGCTTTTGATCGCCGTGCTGCTGCGCTTCATGGATTCCTTCATGATCTACACCGAGCCCTTCGTGCTGACCGGCGGCGGCCCCGGCAACTCGACCACCTTCCTGTCGATCGACCTCGTCAAGATGGCGCTCGGCGAATTCAACCTCGGGCAGGCCGCCGCGATGTCGCTGGTCTACTTCCTCATTATCCTCCTGCTGTCATGGGCGTTCTACACGGTCATGACCAACTACGACGCGAAGCGCTGAGCCATGACCGAAGTCAACGAGAGAACGCGGCAGGCGATGGGCAAAGACGACGCCACGACGGTCGACGCCGCGACCCGGGAGCGCCTGGCGCGGCGCATGCGCCGGCGCGGCGACGAGTCCCGCTGGTGGTGGCTGGTGCCGACGCTCTACATCGTCTTCCTGCTGGTGCCGATCTACTGGCTCGTCAACATGAGCTTCAAGACCAACCGGGAGATCGTGACCTCGCTCACGCTCTATCCCCATGCGCCGACGCTGAGGAACTACCACATCATCTTCACCGATCCGTCGTGGTATTCGGGTTACATCAACTCAATCAGCTATGTCGTTCTGAACATGGTGATTTCGGTCGCGGTAGCGCTGCCGGCGGCCTATGCCTTTTCGCGCTATCGCTTTCTCGGCGACAAGCACCTGTTCTTCTGGCTGCTGACCAACCGCATGGCGCCGCCGGCGGTGTTCGCGCTGCCCTTCTTCCAGCTCTATTCGGCCTTCGGCCTGATCGACACCTATTGGGCGGTGGCGCTGGCGCACTGCCTGTTCAACGTGCCGCTGGCGGTGTGGATCCTTGAAGGCTTCATGTCCGGCGTGCCGAAGGAGATCGACGAGACTGCCTATATCGACGGCTATTCGTTCCCGCGCTTCTTCATAAAGATCTTCATGCCGCTGATCGCCAGCGGCATCGGCGTGGCTGCCTTCTTCTGCTTCATGTTCTCCTGGGTGGAATTGCTGCTCGCGCGCACGCTGACCACCACCGACGCCAAGCCGATCGCCGCGGTGATGACACGCACCGTCTCGGCCGCCGGCATGGACTGGGGCCTGCTCGCCGCCGCCGGCGTGCTGACGCTGATCCCCGGCGCGCTGGTGATCTGGTTCGTGCGCAACTACATCGCCAAGGGCTTCGCCCTGGGGAGGGTTTGATGACCGCCACGCGCAACTGGTTCATGCCGCTTCTCGTCGTCGTCGCGATCTATCTCGCCGCGTCGGGCGCGCTCTATCTCGCGCTGCCCGTCAAGGACGGCGTGCGCGACGTCTTCGCGCCTCTGGTCTCCGGGGGCTGGATGGCCTGGACCTTCCCGACGGCGATGTTCTTTCTCACCATCGCATTTATCCTGTCGCTGATGGCGGTGTGGGAGTACGCCTCGCCCGGCGGCAATCCGCGCGTCGGCCTGCTGCGCTTCGAGACGACGCGTGGCGACCGTCTGTTCATATCGCTGCTTGGCAGCGCCTTCATCCATCTCGCTTGGCTGGGTCTCGTCGGACCCAACCTGTGGTGGGCTCTCGCTCTCTCCGTGGTCTACGCCGTAGGGGTGTTCCGCTACGTTTAGGGGGAGAAACAGTCGGAGCGACGGCATGCAGGCCGCCGCCCCGGTATCGCACTTGAAACCTTGTGGAGGAGACTAATGCGACGGCACGTTCTAACATCGACGACGGCTCTCTTGCTATTGTTCGGAGCCAGCAACGCCTACGCCGGCATGGACGAGGCGAAAGCCTTTTTGGATAAGGAAATCGGTGACTTGTCGACGCTTTCACGCGCCGATCAAGAAAAAGAGATGCAGTGGTTCATCGACGCCGCCAAGCCTTTCCAGGGCATGGACATCAAGGTGGTGTCGGAAACGCTGACGACTCACGAATACGAGTCGAAGGTGCTGGCGCCGGCGTTCTCGGCGATCACCGGCATTCATGTCACCCACGACCTCCTGCAGGAGGGCGACGTGGTCGAGAAGATCCAGACCCAGATGCAGACCGGCCAGAACCTCTATGACGGCTGGGTCAACGATTCCGACCTGATCGGCACGCACTGGCGCTACAAGCAGGTGCGCAACCTGACGGACTTCATGGCCAACGAAGGCAAGGACGTCACCAACCCCGGCCTCGACCTGAAGGACTTCATCGGCACGTCCTTCACCACCGCGCCGGACAAGAAGCTCTACCAGCTTCCCGACCAGCAGTTCGCGAACCTTTACTGGTTCCGCTACGACTGGTTCAACGACCCGAAGAACAAGGCCAACTTCAAGGCGAAATACGGCTACGATCTCGGCGTTCCGGTCAACTGGTCGGCCTATGAGGACATCGCCGAGTTCTTCACCGGCCGCGAGGAAGACGGCAAGAAGGTCTATGGCCACATGGACTACGGCAAGAAGGACCCGTCGCTCGGCTGGCGCTTCACCGACGCATGGCTGTCGATGGCCGGCAACGGCGACAAGGGCATCCCGAACGGTCTGCCGGTCGACGAATGGGGCATCAAGGTCGACGAGAACTCGCGTCCCGTCGGCTCCTGCGTGGCCCGCGGCGGCGACACCAACGGCCCGGCTTCAGTCTACGCCATCCAGAAATACCTCGACTGGATCAAGGCCTACGCACCCGCCGAGGCGCAGGGCATGACCTTCTCCGAGAGCGGCCCGGTGCCGGCGCAGGGCAATATCGCCCAGCAGATCTTCTGGTACACCGCCTTCACCGCCGACATGGTCAAGCCCGGCCTGCCGGTGATGAACGACGACGGCACGCCCAAGTGGCGCATGGCGCCGTCGCCGCACGGCGTCTACTGGAAGGACGGCATGAAGCTCGGCTACCAGGACGTCGGCTCGTGGACGCTGATGAAGTCGACGCCCGACGACCGCGCCAAGGCCGCATGGCTCTACGCGCAGTTCGTCACCTCCAAGACCGTGGACGTGAAGAAGAGCCATGTCGGCCTCACCTTCATCCGCGACTCCACCATCCACGACAAGAGCTTCACCGAACGCGCGCCCAAACTCGGCGGCCTGATCGAGTTCTATCGCTCGCCGGCCCGCGTGCAGTGGTCGCCGACCGGCACCAACGTTCCCGACTATCCGAAGCTGGCCCAGCTTTGGTGGCAGGCGATCGGCGATGCCTCGTCGGGCGCCAAGACGGCCCAGCAGGCCATGGACTCGCTCTGCGCCGAGCAGGAGAAGGTCATGGCCCGCATCGAGAAGTCGGGCGTCCAGGGCGACATCGGACCGAAGCTCGCGGAGGAGCACGACCTCCAGTACTGGCACGACGACGCCGTCAAGAAGGGCAACCTGGCGCCGCAGCTCAAGATCGAGAACGAGAAGGAAAAGCCCGTCACCATCGACTACGACGAGCTGGTCAAGAGCTGGCAGGAACAGTAACGGCGGTGCGGGCGTTCGCGTCCGCATTATGACTACGGGGAGGCGGCGGCAAGCCGTCTCCCTTCGTTTGCGGTCTGGAGGAAGAGGTCAATGACCGGAAATATTCTCGCCATCGACCAGGGCACGACGTCGAGCCGCGCCATCGTCTTCGACGGCGCCATGAAGATCGCAGGGATCGGCCAGAAGGAATTCGCCCAGCATTATCCGGCTTCCGGCTGGGTCGAGCACGATCCTGAGGAAATCTGGGAGAGCGTCGTCTGGACCGTGAAGACAGCGCTGAAGAAGGCCGGGCTTGCGGCGGGCGATATCGATGCCATCGGCATCACCAACCAGCGCGAGACGGTGGTGATCTGGGACAAGGCGACCGGCAGGCCGATCCACAATGCGATCGTCTGGCAGGACCGCCGCACCGCGCCGCTGTGCGCGAAACTGAAGAAGCAGGGGCTGGAGCCGAAATTCACGAAAAAGACCGGCCTGCTGCTCGATCCCTATTTCTCCGGCACCAAGATCGCCTGGATGCTGGACAAGGTGAAGGGTGCGCGCAGGCGCGCCGAGCGCGGCGAATTGCTGGCCGGCACGATCGACAGTTTCCTGATCTGGCGGCTGACCAGCGGCAAGGTGCATGCGACGGATGCGACCAACGCCTCGCGCACGCTGCTCTACAACATCGGTGAAAATCGCTGGGATGACGAATTGCTGGGCATTCTGGGCGTGCCAAAAATGCTTCTGCCGGAAGTGAAGGACTGCGCCGACGATTTTGGAATCACGGACAAAAAGCTGTTCGGCGCCGAGCTGAAAATCCTCGGCGTCGCCGGCGACCAGCAGGCCGCGACAATCGGCCAGGCCTGCTTCAAGCCGGGCATGCTGAAATCCACCTACGGGACCGGCTGCTTTGCGCTGCTCAACACCGGCGCGGATATGGTCAGGTCGAAAAACAGGCTGCTGACGACGATCGCCTACCGCCTGAACGGCAAGACGACCTATGCGCTGGAAGGCTCGATCTTCATTGCCGGCGCCGCCGTCCAATGGCTGCGCGACGGCGCGAAGATGATTGCCAAGGCTGCCCACAGCGGTGAGTTGGCGGCGAAAGCCGACCCGACCCAGAGCGTCTATCTGGTGCCTGCCTTCGTCGGCCTCGGCGCGCCGCATTGGGATGCCGAGGCGCGCGGCGCGATCTTCGGGCTGACGCGCAATTCCGGCCCCGCCGAGTTCGCGCGGGCGGCGTTGGAATCGGTCGCCTATCAGACGCGCGACCTGCTCGACGCGATGAAGAAGGACTGGAAGAGCGGCTCCGGCAAGACGGTCCTGAGGGTCGACGGCGGCATGGTGGCCTCGGACTGGACCATGCAATGCCTAGCCGACATTCTCGACGCGCCGGTGGATCGTCCGACCATATTGGAGACGACCGCACTGGGCGCCGCTTGGCTGGCCGGATCGAAGGCAGGCGTGTGGCCGAAGGAAGCGGCCTTTGCGAAAGCGTGGGCGCTGGACCGAAGGTTCGAACCGGAAATGGACGAAAAGACACGCTCGGTTCGGCTGAAAGGCTGGCGCGATGCGGTCAGGCGTACCCTGTCGACGAAGTGAGCCCGCGCCTGTGCGCGGGCTCCTGTCGATAAGATAACCTCAAGCCGTTAGCGGCGACGTCAGAGAGTGCACTGACGCCGGGGGCCGTTATACGGCTGGTAGGTGTTGTCATAGGCGCGATAGGACCGGTAACGGGCATAACAGCGCTGTTCGTGCGAGCTGCCGTAGGCCGGCCTGTCGTTGGCGATCGCGCCGCTGATGATGGCACCGGTGGCGAAGGCCGCAAGCGGGAACCAGAAATCGCCGTGACGCTTGTAGCCGTGCCGGTAGTGGCGATAGCCCCGATGGCCGCGCCAATAGTGATGGCCGCGCCGGACATAGACGCGGTTATGGCCGCGCCAGGCGACCTGCTGGACATCGGTGGACGCCGAAGCGACCTTGGGCAGGAAGACAGGCGCTGCATTGGCCGGGATGACAGCGGTAGCGGCAAGCGACGTTGCCAGGGCAGCTGCCAGAATGCCGGAAACAAACTTCTTCATCATGGTCTCCTTGAGGGTTCGCGTCCCTTTTTAACAGAATGATCAACGCCGCCAAAAGTTCCGTATTCAACCGATCGATATTTAGGTTTAGAAAACAAGAATTCCGGCGGCGATCCGCTATAGATTTTTGAGTTCGATCGCTCTCGTGGCAGCCGTTTTTTCCGGTTGACCGTGCCAGGCACTCTCCCTATGGTCCGCCGCACTTTCGGGGGTGGCTCGCCGCTGCCGGAATCCGTTGGTTGCGTCTCTGCGCTGCCGACGAAATGTCCTGCCGCTTCGACAGCATCGCCGGTTTTCCGGGCGCTGGTTGCGAAGCTGTCAGGCGGGCCGGTAGCTCAGCGGTAGAGCACGTGACTTTTAATCATGTGGTCGAGGGTTCGATCCCCTCCCGGCTCACCAATCAATCTGGAAAAAGCAGCGAGACCCGGCCGCCGGCGTGACGCTCGATCCGCCCGGCGAGATCCAGTTCCAGAAGCACCATGAAAACCTGCGCCGGATGCAGTCCGGTGTGCCGGATGATCGCGTCCACGTCGGTCGGCACAGGCCCCAGCGCTTCTACGATGCGGTCACGCTCATCGTCACGCGGCGGTGGCACGGCCGAAAAATCCGGAGGCTCTTCCAGAGCGTTGCCGGAAGTGCCGGGATTTCCCTTGAGCGGCGAAAGGGCGGTGAGAACGTCTGCGGCCTCGGTCACCAGAATCGCGCCGTCCTTCAGCAATCCGTTCGCTCCGCCGGCGCGCGGGTCGAGCGGCGAACCGGGCACGGCGAAAACCAGCCGACCCATTTCCCCGGCCAGCCGCGCGCTGATCAGCGAGCCGGAGCGTTTCGCCGCCTCGACCACGACCAGACCGAGCGCCAGGCCCGCGACCAGCCTGTTGCGGCGCGGAAAATCCTGCGCGCGCGGCTGCCAGCCGAACGGCATTTCCGAGACGATCGCGCCGCCCCGATCGGCGATTTCTTCGCACAATCCTATATTTTCCGGCGGATAGGGGCGGTCGAGCCCACCGGCCAGCACGCCGATCGTGCCGGTCGCAAGGCTGCCCTGATGCGCGGCCGTGTCGATGCCGCGCGCCAGGCCCGAAACGACGGCATAACCTTCGTCGCCGAGCTCGGCGGCCAGCGTGCGCGCCATCCTGACGCCGGCGAGAGACGCATTGCGCGCGCCTACGATCGCGACGGACGGCAGCGCAAAGACGCCGCCGCCGCGTATGGCGAGCAAGGGTGGCGGATGCGGAATGGTCTTCAGGACGGCCGGATAGTCGGGCTCGCCGATGGCGACGAAGCGCGCGCCGGCCTTGCGTGCCGCCTCCAGTTCGACTTCCGCCTCGTCAACCGAGGGAATGCGCACGACGCGGCTGGCGCCGCCCGACAGCATCAGTTCGGGCAGCATCTGCAGGGCGGTTTCCGCAGAGCCGAAACGATTGACGAGGTCGCGAAAGGAGGCCGGGCCGACATTCGGCGTGCGGATCAGCCTCAACCAGTTCAGGCGCTGCCGGTCGCTGAGGCGGGGACCGGCGCCGTCGTTCACTTGCCGGCCCCGATCCTGCTTTCGGTTCCCGCCATCAACCGCTCGATGTTGGCCCGGTGCTTGTAGAAGATAAGGGCGCTCATGACGAGGAAGGCAAGCGCGAATGCGGGTTGGCCGAGCAGGTAGAGAGCGACCGGCACGACAACGCAGGCAACCAGCGCCGAAAGCGAGGAATAGCGGAAGAGGAGTGCCATCACGAGCCAGACCGCCGCGAAAAGCAGCGCGACCTTCCAGGCCAGGCCGATCAGCACGCCGAGATAGGTGGCGACGCCCTTGCCGCCCTTGAAGCCCAGCCAGACGGGATAAATATGGCCGAGGAAGGCCCCGAACCCGGCGACGGCGCCAGCGACCGGCCCATAGTGGAGCGCGAGCAGGGCCGGGACCGTGCCCTTGAGCGCATCCAGCACCAACGTCGCGGCGGCAAGGACCTTGTTGCCGGTGCGCAGCACATTGGTGGCGCCGATATTGCCCGAGCCGATGGCGCGCACGTCACCCAGCCCGGCCGCGCGCGTCAGCAGCAGGCCGAAAGGAACGGAACCGCACAAATAGCCTGCCACGAGAGCGAGAACGGAATAGAAGGACATTGTTCCCCCGATGCGACCCTCGGATCTGCTGTCCGCTAGGCCGTGAATACTGTGCGGCCCGCAACCACGGTTTGCAAGACCCTGCCTTGCAGCCTGGCGCCCTCGAAGCAGGTGTTCTTCGAGCGCGAGCGAATGCCCGCTTCGCTGACGATCCACGGCTCGTCCAGATCGACGACGACGAGATCGGCAGGCGCGCCGGGCTTGAGCGTGCCGCCGGGCAGGCCGAACAGCCGGGCAGGGGCGGTCGACAGGACTTCCACCAGCCGGGAAAGCGGCAGGTCGCCATTGTGATGGAGGCGCAGCGCCACCGAAAGCAGCGTCTCCAGCCCGACAGCACCGGCCGCGGCGTCGGCGAAAGGCAGGCGCTTGGTGTCGACATCCTGCGGATCGTGGGAGGAAACGACCAGATCGATCGTGCCGTCCTTCAGCGCTTCGACCATCGCGAGACGATCCTCCTCGCCGCGCAGCGGCGGCATCAGGCGGAAGAAGGTGCGGTATTCGCCGACGTCGTTCTCGTTGAGCGCGAGATTGTGGATTGCGATTCCGGCCGTCACGGAAGCGCCGTCCGCCTTGGCGCGGCGGATCGCGTCGGCGGACATGGCCGTCGATATCTTGGCGGCGTGGTAGGCGCCGCGCGTCAGCCGCGCCAAGGCGAGATCTCGCTCGAGGGGGATCAACTCGGCCTCGCGCGGAATGCCCGGCAGGCCGAGCCAGCTCGCATAGAGCCCTTCGTTCATGACGCCGGCGGAGGCGAGGCTCGCATCCTGCGTCTCATGCGCGACCACCGCGCCGAAATCGCGGGCATAGGTGAGCGCCCGGCGCATCACCAGCGAACTGGAAACCGTATGCCTTCCGTCGGTGAAGGCAACCGCGCCTGCCTCGCGCATCAGGCCGAATTCGGTCATCTCCTTTCCCGCCAGCCCGCGCGTGATGGCGGCGGCCGGAAAGACGTTGACAGCCGCCGTATCGCGGGCCGTGCGCAGCACGAACTCGACCAGCGCCACGTCGTCGATCACCGGGTCGGTGTCGGGCATCATGATGATGGAGGTGACGCCGCCTGCGGCGGCCGCTACGCTGGCGGAAGCGATGGTCTCGCGATGCTCGGCGCCTGGCTCGCCGATGAAGACCCGGCTGTCGACCAGCCCCGGCATGATCGTCCTGCCGGTGCAGTCGATGACGGTCGCGCCTTCGGGAGTGCCCTGGTTAAGGGCGGATTTGCCGGCGGCGGCGATCTTCTTGCCCTCGACGACGACCGTGCCGATTTCATCGATGCCGCGTGAGGGATCGACGATGCGGGCGTGGGAGAAGACAGTGATCGTCATACCGGCTCACCCCCACCCCTAACCCCTCCCCACAAGGGGGAGGGGGATTCTGCGGTGACGCCACGATGCGCGAGCGTTGGTGATCTGGACGAAACGGCGGTGCCAGTGTCTCCCTCCCCCTTGTGGGGAGGGGTCAGGGGTGGGGGTGCGCTGCCAGCGGACATCATTGCGCACCCCCGTCGTTTCGCCGGGGGTCGAGCAGCGCTTCCATCACCGCCATGCGCACGGCGACGCCCATTTCGACCTGCTCCTGGATGACGCTTTGCGGTCCGTCGGCGATCTCCGAGGCAATCTCGACGCCCCGGTTCATCGGTCCGGGGTGCATGACCAGCGCGTCCGGCTTCGCCGCCTTCAGCTTTTCGGCATCGAGCCCATAATAGCGGAAATATTCGCGCACCGAGGGCACGAAGGCGCCCTCCATGCGCTCACGCTGCAGGCGCAGCATCATGACGACGTCGGCATCCTTCAGGCCTTCGGTCATGCTGCGGTGGACGATGACGCCCATACGCTCGATTCCCGAAGGCAGAAGCGTGGAGGGGGCGACGACGCGCACCTGCGCACCGAGCGCATTGAGCAGGATGATGTTGGAGCGCGCCACGCGCGAATGCAGGATGTCGCCGCAGATCGCCACGATCAGCTTCGACAGCGGCCCTTTGGCGCGGCGGATCGTCAGCGCGTCGAGCAGCGCCTGCGTCGGGTGCTCGTGGGTGCCGTCGCCGGCATTGACGACCGAGCAGCCGACCTTCTGGGCAAGCAGCGACGCCGCGCCCGCCGACTGATGACGGATGATGAGGATATCCGGCCGCATGGCGTTCAGCGTGATCGCGGTGTCGATCAGCGTCTCGCCCTTCTTCACCGAGGAACTGGCCACCGACATGTTCATCACGTCGGCGCCGAGGCGCTTGCCCGCCAGCTCGAACGAGGACTGCGTGCGCGTCGAGGCTTCATAGAAGAGATTGATCTGGGTGCGGCCGCGCAGCGTCGATGTCTTCTTTTCCGACTGCCGCGAGATCGCGACGGCACGGTCCGCCCGGTCCAACAGAAGCTCGATATCGTCGGGAGAAAGGGGGCCGATGCCGAGCAGGTGGCGGTGGGGAAAGAGCGGCAGAGCGGTGGCGTCGGTCATCTCAAGGCGCTGCTATAGGATGCAGGCCGCCGCACCGCAAGGCGCAGCATCATGCTTCTCCCCGGTATTTTCGCGACGACGCTTGGTCTATAAAGCCGCGCGAGGCGCCGGATTCGGAGCGGTGCCATCAGGAACAGGAAGTGCGCGTGACCGAAGAGGTGCTGAACCAATCGCCCCCGCTGACCGGCGGCAACGCCTGGCGCAGCGATCCGCTGCTGATCCAGATCGCCGAGCGCTTTTCGAGCCCGGTGCGCAAGGAACTCGACGGCCTCGGCCGATTCGTGCTGACGCAGGAGGCGCAGGATCTTGCCCGTCTCGCCAACACCGAAACGCCGAAGCTCAGGACGTTCGACAGGCAGGGCCGGCGCCTCGATCTCGTCGAGTACCATCCCGCCTACCATGCGCTGATGCGCCGCTCGGTGGCGATGGGACTGCATTCCTCCGTATGGGAAAACGGCGACGCCGAGATCGGCCGCCGCCATCAGGTGCGGGCGGCCCGCTTCTTCCTCACCGCGCAGCTCGAGACGGGGCATCTGTGCCCGGTCACTATGACCAGCGCCTCGCTGGCCGCGCTGATGGCGAACCCGAAGCTGTTTCGCGAATGGGCGCCGCGCGTGACGACGCGCAAATACGACCAGTCACAAAAGCCGCCGGTCGAGAAGACTGGGCTGACGCTCGGCATGGGCATGACCGAGAAACAGGGCGGCACCGACGTACGCGCCAACACGACGAAGGCCGAGCGTGCCGGGTCGAGCGGTTTCTATCGCCTGACCGGTCACAAATGGTTCATGTCGGCGCCGATGTCGGACGCCTTCCTGGTGCTGGGGCAGGCACCGGAAGGGCTCTCCTGTTTCCTGGTGCCGCGCATCCTCGGCGACAGCTCCGGCAACGGCTTCCGTTTCCAGCGCCTGAAGGACAAGCTCGGAAACCGCTCCAACGCTTCCTCCGAGGTCGAGTTCGACGGGGCGATCGGCGAAATGGTCGGAGAGCCGGGCGGCGGGGTCAAGACCATCATGGACATGGTGACGCTGACGCGCCTCGACTGCGCCGTCGCCTCATCTGCGCTCATGCGCGCAGGCTTGGCCGAGGCCGTCCATCATACCCGCCACCGCAAAGTGTTCGGCGCCGATCTGGCGGAGCAACCGCTGATGCAGCGCGTGCTGGCCGACATGGCGTTGGACGTGGCGGCCGCCACGGCCCTGTCGTTCCGGCTGGCACGCTCCTTCGACGAGGCGGCCAGCGATCGGGGCGAGGCGGCCTTCGCGCGCGTCATGACGCCGGTGGTGAAATACTGGGTGTGCAAGATCGCCCCGGCGCTGCTTTACGAGGCGATGGAGTGCCTCGGGGGCAACGGCTACGTCGAGGAAGCGCCGCTGGCGCGCTACTATCGCGAGGCGCCCGTCAACGCGATCTGGGAAGGGTCGGGCAATGTCATGGCGCTCGATGTGATTCGCGTATTGTCGCGCGCGCCGAACCTGTTCGAGGACGTGCTCGCCGGCATCGATCGCGACCTCGGGGACTCCGGCCGCGGCACGGTCGGCGTGCTCAAGGCCGCCATGCAGGTCGCCGCGTCCGACGAAGGGTCGGCGCGGCTGTTGACCGAGCAACTGGCGCTGGCCGCCGCCGCCGCCGAGTTGCGGCGCATGGGGGCAGGGCGGATCGCCGATGCGTTCGTGGAGACGCGGCTGGCCGGACAGTGGCGTACGACCTACGGCATGATGGACGCGCGCCACGATGCACGCCTCATCATCGACACGCTCTATCCGCCGGCGAACTGACCGGCGACGAGTAGCGCGAGCGGGATGGTGGCGAACGACATCAGCGTCTGCAAGGTCGTGACTGTCGCGTAAAGGTCGGCATCGCCGCCCATCTGCTTGGCGAGAACGTATCCGTTCATCGCCGTCGGCATGGCGCCGCATAGCACAAGATAGAGAACCGGCTCGCCGGTCACCCCGACGATCATGGCGACGGCGAGAAACACGGCCGGAAACACGAGCAGCTTGACGATCACCGGAATGAGGACGGCGACGCGCAGGCGTACGAGATTGGCCAGTCGCAGCCCCGCGCCGATGCCGACCAGTCCGCGCCGCGGTCGGCGAAGCGGGTGACGACATAGACCGTCATCAGGTTGATCGGCAGGATGATGACGGCCATGACCAGCGCGACAACCGCCATTCCGGCGGGCGCGAACAGCTTCTGGGCGATGGCCAGAGCCATGAATCCGTTCCAGCGGATCGACGTCTGGAAGACGGACGAGAACTCGCTATGCCGGACCAGCCGGGCATTCCTGAGCGGCGGCCACAGGGCGAGCACGAGTACGAACATCAGCGGCAGGGCGAGGGCCAGGGCCACCATCAGCGGCCCCAGCTCGATGCTGCCGAAATCCGCGTCGAGGATCGTCACGAAGATCAGCGCAGGGTAGAAAAACCAGTAGCAGAGCTTGTTGACGCTATCCCAGCCGGCGTCGTCGGTCGCGCCCAACCAGCGCAGGACGTTACCGCACAGGATCAGCAGGAAGATCGGCACAAGGCTGTCGAATGTCGCTTGCATGGCTGCCCGATTGATTCATCGGGCAGGTCCCGACCTCTGCGGAGCCATATCAGGGCAGGGACGATTGTAAAGCGCCGGCGGCGGAGCACCTTTGGGCAGTTTCCCCTCGTGTCGAGGCGGGCTGTGGACGATCGTTAACCTTAACGAATGGTTTATATTGCGGCCGGTGGCACCAAAGCCCACTGTCATGGTTACCGTAACAGGACCGCCATGCGCCACCTGATGACCTCGTTCCTGGCTCTGCATTGGGCGCTGTTCTTTGCCCTGCTGGCCTATCTTTGCATCGACGACGGCGTCGAGGCGGCCTTGCGCATGCTTGGGGCAAACGGCCTGTCAGGACTGCTGCCCGAAAACGTCGGTGCGGGCGCATTGGCTCTCGGCTTTGCCATGATCGCCGTTCTCTTCCTGTGGGCGCTCATCGAGGCTTGCCTGGGAGCCGGGAACGGTGACGGCTCGGGACTGGACATCACCCGGATCGCGTTCGTCGCGGCCTGTGCGGTCTTTTCGGCGATGGCCCTGGTCTGCGCCATGAAAGGCGCCAGGGCGCTTCCCGGCGTTGTCGTCTATTTCCCCGCGCTGCTCGCCTGTTACCTGGCCGTGCTCGGCGAACGCTGGTTCGCGCTGCGCCGGGAGCCGGCGCCGACCGCAGCGGCGGCCGACATCAGGGGCATGGCGCGGTCGGCGGCGAACACGGCGCTGCTCGGCCGCATTTCCGGCCGGCCGGGCCTCGGAAAGGGCCGCTGATGCGAACGCTGCTCGCTCTCTGGGTCGCACCGCTCGTGCTGTTCTGGGGCTGGTACTTCCTGTCGCTCAACGACATGAATTTCGGCTACGTCATGCTCAGCCGCCCGCTGCATGACCTGGTCTTCCAGCTTTACGGCGAGATGCTGGGAATCGATCCCGCCATCATCCCCGGCATGGTGGCCAAGGCCTGCGTCTTCGATTCGTTCCTGGTGGCCGCGATCGTGGCGTGGCGGCGGCGGCGCCAGATCGCCGGATGGATCAACCGCCTGCGTCCGGCCGACCCGGCGATGACGAGCCGATCGCGCGAAGCCGGTCCAGAACTCCCTGCAGAATGAAGGCCGCGGCGGCCGAATCGATCTTGCCGGCCCGCTTGCGCCTCGAAAAATCCATCTCGATCAGGGTCCGCTCCGCCGCCACGGTCGAAAGCCTTTCGTCCCAGAAGGCGAAGGGAAGGCTTGAAAGCTGCGCCATGTTGCGCACGAAGGCGCGCGACTTCTGCGCCCGCGGTCCTTCCGAGCCGTCCATGTTGATCGGCAGGCCGATCACCGCCGCGCCGGCATTTTCCTTTTCGAGAAGTGCAAGAAGCCCGGCCGCGTCCAGCGAGAACTTGCGCCGCATGATGACGGGCCGCGGATGGGCGAAAGCCAGCCCGCGATCCGAGACCGCCACGCCGATCGTCTTGTCGCCGAGGTCGAGCGCGGCGAGCGGACGGCCGGACGCCAGCAGCGCCGGCAGGTCCTCTATGGCGACGACGTTTCTGGAAATGGCGGCTTTCCTTTGACTTGAGGTGCCCGCGTTCTATCCTTGTCGCGAGCAGAAATCGAGGAGTTGCGCGACGATGAAACTGACATGGTACGGCCATTCCGCCTTCCGCATCGAGGCCGGCGGGGCGACGATCCTGATCGATCCGTTCCTGATCGGCAATCCGTCCTGGAGCGGCGGCTGGGAAGGGCCGGCCGAAGGCGTCACCCACGTCCTGCTCACCCACGGTCATGACGACCATATCAGCGGCGCGGTGGAGGTGCTGAACAAGAGCGGCGCCATGCTGGTCGCCAATTTCGAAGTGTGCATGTTCCTCGTCGGCAAGGGCGTCAGCGACAAGAAGATCAATCCGGGCAACATCGGTGGCACGGTCGATTGCGGCGGCTTCACCACGACCTTCGTGCAGGCGCTCCATTCCTCGTCGTCGCAGGGCGAGGGCGGCTCGAACACCTATCTCGGCAATCCGGGCGGACTGGTCCTGCATTTCCCGGAGGACGAGACGCTCTATCACATGGGCGACACCGATATCTTCTCCGACATGGCACTGATCGAGGAGCTGCACCAGCCGAAGATCGGCATCGTGCCGATCGGCGACCGCTTCACCATGGGCGGGGCTGTGGCGGCGCTCGCCTGCCGGCGCTTCTTCAACTTCGAGACCGTCGTGCCCTGCCATTTCGGGACTTTTCCGATCATCGACCAGAGCGCCGACAAATTCGTCGCCGGCATGAAGGATTCAGGCGCAAAGGTGGAATTGCCGCAAATCGGCCAGGCTGTCACGATCTGACACGCAGCCGGTGAGGCGCCACTCCGCGGCATGGAGTCGTGGCGCGGTTGCGCCCGCCGCGCCTCGCCGCTATAGCGCTGCCAGGCTTTTTTCCAGTCATTTTCCGGGGCCATGCCATGTCCGTCGACACCAAGACCGTGAAGCGCGTCGCGCACCTCGCCCGCATCGCCGTGAGCGAGGAGGACGCCGAGCGCATGACCGGTGAACTGAACGCCATTCTGGGCTTCGTCGAGCAACTGAACGAGGTCGACGTGACGGGCGTCGAGCCGATGACCTCGGTGACGCCGATGGCGATGAAGAAGCGCGAGGACGTGGTGACCGACGGCGACAAGGCGGCCGACATCGTCGCCAATGCGCCGGCGACCGACGAGAACTTTTTCCTCGTCCCCAAGGTGGTCGAGTAAGGCATTGCGGCAGGCGCATGGAGATGGACGATCTTGAAATCCGCATCGAGACGCCGTTGCAGGACGACGTGCGCGCCATGGTGGCCGCGCTGAACGAGACCATGATCCCGCTGACCCCGCGCGAGTTCCAGTTTCAGTTGACCGTCGAGCAGATGGCCGAGCCGGCCGTGACGCTCTTCGTCGCCCGCGACTCCTCCGGCCGTCCGGTTGGCATGGGGGCCTTGAAGACGCATGAAGACGGCCTCGGCGAGGTCAAGCGTATGTTCACTTTGCCTGAAGCGCGTGGCAGGCGCGTCGGCGCGCGCATCCTTGGCCGCATCGAGGCGCTGGCGCGCGACAGGGCCATGTCCAGGCTCGTGCTGGAAACAGGCGAAGCCTCGGGCTTCGAACCGGCATACCGCGTCTATGAGCGCGGTGGCTTCACCCGTTGCGGCGCGGTGCTCGACTATCCCGATTCCGGTTTTTCCCGCTTCTACGAAAAGAACCTTTCATCATGACCGACCTGACGACGCTGACGATCGCGGAAGCCCGCACCAAGCTGAAAGCGAAGGAAATCCGCGCCGGCGAACTGACGGACGCCTACCTGTCCGCCATCGACCGGGCCAACCCCGTCCTCAACGCCTATGTGACCGTCACGCACGACAAGGCGCGAGCCATGGCGAAAGCCTCCGACGCAAGGCTGGAGAAGGGGGGAGAGACAGGCGCGCTGGAAGGCATCCCGCTCGGCATCAAGGATCTGTTTGCGACCGAGGGCGTCCACACACAGGCGTGCAGCCACATTCTGGACGGCTTCGAGCCTCGCTATGAATCGACCGTCACTGCCAATCTGTGGGCCGACGGTGCCGTGATGCTCGGCAAGCTCAACATGGACGAGTTCGCCATGGGGTCCTCCAACGAGACCTCCTATTACGGTCCGGTGGTCAACCCGTGGCGCGTCGGGGGATCGAACAAGCAGTTCGTGCCCGGCGGCTCGTCGGGCGGCTCGGCGGCGGCGGTCTCCGGCTTCCTGTGCGCCGGCGCGACAGCGACCGATACCGGCGGCTCGATCCGCCAGCCGGCCGCCTTCACCGGCACGGTTGGCATCAAGCCGACCTACGGTCGCTGCTCGCGCTGGGGCACCGTGGCCTTCGCCTCGTCGCTGGACCAGGCAGGGCCGATCGCCCGCGATGTCCGCGACGCCGCGATCCTGCTGAAGTCCATGGCCTCGGTCGATCCCAAGGATACTACCTCGGTTGACCGCCCGGTGCCGGACTACGAGGCGGCCATCGGCCGTCCGCTCAAGGGCATGAAGGTAGGCATTCCGAAGGAATACCGCGTCGACGGCATGCCCGACGAGATCGAGGCGCTGTGGCAGAAGGGCATCGCCTGGCTGAAGGACGCCGGCGCCGAGATCGTCGACATCTCCCTGCCGCATACGAAATACGCGCTGCCGGCCTATTACATCGTCGCGCCGGCCGAAGCGTCGTCGAACCTCGCGCGCTATGACGGCGTGCGCTACGGCCTGCGGGTGCCGGGCAAGGACGTCATCGAGATGTATGAAAACACCCGTGCCGCCGGCTTCGGCCGCGAGGTGAAGCGCCGCATCATGATCGGCACCTACGTCCTCTCGGCCGGCTACTACGACGCCTATTACCTTCAGGCCCAGAAGGTGCGTACGCTCATCAAGAAGGATTTCGAGGACGTCTTCCACGCCGGCGTCGACGTCATCCTGACCCCGGCCACGCCTTCGGCCGCCTTCGGCGTCGCCGACCAGGATATGGCAGCTGACCCGGTGAAGATGTATTTGAACGACATCTTCACCGTGACGGTGAACATGGCCGGCCTGCCCGGCATCGCCGTTCCCGCCGGTCTGGACGCCAATGGCCTGCCGCTTGGATTGCAGCTCATCGGACGGCCGTTCGACGAGGAAACGCTGTTCCAGACCGGGCATGTCATCGAACAGGCCGCGGGACGATTCTCACCCGAAAAATGGTGGTAGGTTACTGGCGTCATCCCGGAAGCCGTGCGCCGCGAAGCGAAGCGCGACTATCCGGGATCCATTCCGTAATGCTTCAGATATTCCGAAATGGATCCCGGCCCTCCCTTCGCGGCGCTCGGTCGGCCGGGATGACGCCGGACATTTGGAATCGGACTGACGATGTTCTTCATTCTTTCCAAGCTCTTCTGGGCGATCGCTCAACCAATCAACCTGATCGCCGTCATTCTAATGGTGGGCGTTGTTGCTGGCTGGTTCGGACACCGCAAGGTCCTGCGCGGCGCCGCAACGCTGGCGTTTCTCGCGCTTGCGCTCGCCGCCTGGACATCGCTCGGTGCGCTGATGCTCGGACCTCTGGAGGGACGGTACCAGCGGCCGTCGCCGCCGCCGGCGAAAGTGGACGGAATCGTCGTACTCGGCGGCGGGCTGGAAGGCGCGATCAACCTCGCGCGCGGAGGTTATGAACTGAACTCCGGCGGCGACCGTTTCGTGGAGGCGGCGGTTCTCGCCCGCCGCTATCCCGAAGCAAGGATCGTCGTCAGCGGCGGCGTCGGGACCCTGCTGCTTGAAGGCGAGAGCGACGCCACGAGCGCGCAAAGGCTGCTGACGGCGCTGGGCGTCGATCCGGGTCGATTGATCCTTGAGGCGAAGTCGCGCAACACCTACGAGAATGCTCTTTTCACCAGCGCGTTGGTGAAGCCGAAGCCGGGAGAGACCTGGCTGCTGGTCACTTCGGCTTTCCACATGCCGCGCGCCAAGGCCTTGTTCGACAAGGCCGGCTTTCCGACAGTTCCTTGGCCCGTCGACTATCGGACCTCGGGCAGGGAGGCAATTTCGCTCTTTGCCGATAATTCCGCCGACGCGCTGTCTAACACGACGACGGCGATGCGCGAATGGATCGGGCTCGTCGCCTACTGGTTGGCCGGCCGCATTCCTTCGCCGTTCCCGTCCGCCCTTTGAAGCGACTTTCGGCAAATGGTCGCCGCGTGGACAAAACCGGGCTAGAATAGACATCCGGCTTCCTGTAAGGAGCCGCCATTCCCATATGAGCCGACGGTCCATCGGGAGCGGGGAGCGGGCGCTCGTGTCCGCGCAAGCGTTAGGTGTCGAAATGACGAAATGGTCGCCGAATTCGTGGAGAGACAAGCCGATCAGCCAGGTTCCGTCCTATCCGGACGCGGCCGCGCTAAAGGAAGTGGAGGGCCGCCTCGCGACCTTTCCGCCGCTCGTCTTCGCGGGTGAGGCGCGCAAGCTGAAGAAGCAGTTGGCGACTGTCGCCGCCGGGGACGCCTTCCTCCTGCAAGGCGGCGATTGCGCCGAGAGCTTCGCCGAGCACGGCGCCGACAACATCCGCGACTTCTTCCGCGTCTTCCTGCAGATGGCGGTGGTGATGACCTTCGCCGGCTCGCAGCCGGTGGTGAAGATCGGCCGTGTTGCCGGCCAGTTCGCCAAGCCGCGCTCCGCCGACACCGAGACAAGAGACGGCGTGACGCTGCCGTCCTATCGCGGCGACATCATCAACGGGACGTCGTTCGACGAGAAGGCGCGCGTGCCGGATCCGGCTCGTCAGGAGATGGCCTATCGCCAATCCGCCGCGACCCTCAACCTGCTGCGCGCCTTTGCCCAGGGCGGCTATGCCAGCCTCGAGAACGTGCATAAATGGATGCTCGGCTTCGTCTCCGACAGCCCGCAGGCGGAGAAATACGAATCGCTGGCCAACCGCATCACTGAGACGATGGAATTCATGCGCGCGGTGGGCATCACGTCGGAAAGCAATTTCGCGCTGCGCGAGACCGATTTCTACACCAGCCACGAGGCGCTGCTGCTCGGCTACGAGGAAGCGCTGACGCGCGTGGATTCCACCAGCGGCGACTGGTACGCGACCTCCGGCCACATGATCTGGATCGGCGACCGTACCCGCCAGCCCGACCATGCGCATGTCGAATACGCGCGCGGCATCAAGAACCCGCTCGGCCTGAAATGCGGTCCGTCGCTGGAACCGGACGGTCTGCTCAGGCTGATCGACACGCTGAACCCGGAGAACGAGCCCGGCCGGCTCACACTGATCGCCCGCTTCGGCGCCGACAAGGTGGCCGACCATTTGCCGAAGCTCATTCGCGCGGTCAAAAAGGCAGGCCGCAGCGTGGTGTGGTCGTGCGATCCCATGCATGGCAATACCGTCACCGCCGCCGGCTACAAGACCCGCCCGTTCGACCGTATCCTCAAGGAAGTCCAGGGCTTCTTCGAGGTGCATCATGCGGAAGGAACGCATCCGGGTGGCATCCATATCGAGATGACTGGCAAGAACGTCACGGAATGCACCGGCGGCGCGCGCGCCATCACCGCCGAGAACCTCCAGGACCGCTATCACACGCATTGCGACCCGCGCCTCAACGCGGACCAGTCGATCGAGCTGGCGTTCCTGGTTTCCGACCTTCTCAAGAAGAGCGGCACCCGCCAGGCGCATACGCAAGCGGCGGAATAGGACCGGCCACGGGCCTGACATACGAAAGGGCGCCGTGAGCGCCCTTTTTCATATCCCGGGTCAGCATGTGCGGCGCGCCGGAGCCGGTCAGTCCTTCCTGTAGAGCATCCAGTTCTTGCCGCGCCCGGCCATCGCCGAGTGCCTGGTCACCTGATTGCGTCCGCTGACCTTGGACCGGTAGAGCGCCCGGTCCGCCTTGGTGTAGAGGTCTTCGGGACTGTCGGCCTCGGACGCCATGCACAGGCCCATCGAGACCGTGACCTTGCCGTAGGCGGCTCCGGTCTTGGTGTTGGCGAAAGGCGTCTGCTCGATGAGGAGCCGGATGCGCTCGGCGATCTCGAAAGTGGTGTCTTCGCTGGCGCCTTCGATGATGAGGGCGAATTCCTCGCCGCCGGTGCGCGCCACGAACATGTCGGCGCGGATGCTGCTCTGGAATATCCCGGCCACGATCTGGATGATGCGATCGCCGACCGGATGCCCGAAGCGGTCGTTGATGTCCTTGAACCGATCGATGTCGGCCAGGATGAGGGCGTTGAACAGGATGCCCCTGTTGCTGTTGTAGATTCGCGCGATTTCCTTGTCGAAGGCGCGGCGGTTCCATATCTGCGTCAGCGGATCGGTATCGGCAAGGCGCTTGTATTCCTCGAGCTTGGATTTGACCGTCTCCAGTTCCGCCGACTTGTCGTCGAGGGTGACGGCCATCTGCCGGCCGTGATCGATCGTCGAGGTCGTCGCCGTCGATACCGCGCCGACGATCTTGTTCAGCAAGTCGCGCGACAATTCGTTGCGGCCGTTGAGGCCGCTGGAGGTCTCGTTCAGGATCCGCCCGTATTTTTCGATGTGGCCGCGTTCGTTGCGCAGCAGCGAGGCGATGTCTTCGAGTTCCCTGGCGAGAACGTCGCGCGCCTGCTCGACGATGCCGGGGCCGTGGTTCTGGGCGAAGAACCTGCGCCCGATGCGATCGAGGTCTTCCTGCGTCGGCCTGCTGCTCAGCGCGACCACGGCAAGGCTGAGTTCCGGGTTGGAACCACTCAACGCCTCGTAGAATATCTCGTAATTGCGCGGCAGGCCGACGACGCCAAGCTGCCGCATGGTCGTGACCACCGCGGTTGCCAGGTCGGAATTTCGGTCTGGCGTCGCGACTGCCGGCTGCATGTGAGGCCCGCTGTTCGAGTTCGTTTCCGACGAGGCAGCAAGGGCCTCGTCGCCGTGCGGCGGGGTTGCTTCGATTGTACCAAGTTCAGCCACGAAGGAGCCGCCCCAATTCGATCTCCGTAAGCGCAAATATAGATGCTGTTCGGCTAAAGTTTTCTTAATTTGAACGACTTACGAAAACTTCTCATTTGCCAATTCTGTTCAGTCCTGTCCAGATGATTACCCAAACGTCAGGCTCACGCGTCGCAATCGTGGCCTCGCCATGCCGGACGAGATGGCAGTTTGCACGGGACAACGAAACGGAGAGCGAAATGGCGGAAATTCATGACGGCTCGTGCCTGTGCGGCGCGGTGAAATTCCGCACGCGCGGTCCCTTGCGCGGCGTCGTCTATTGTCACTGCTCGCAATGCCGCAAGCAGACTGGCCATTTCCTGGCGGCCACCAGCAGCGCCGACAGGGATCTGACGATCGAGGAGAACGGGTCGCTGGGCTGGTATGCGGCGTCCGAGGACGCCAGGCGCGGATTTTGCCGCACCTGCGGCTCCGTGCTGTTCTGGAAGCGCAATGACGCGGACAGCGTCTCGATCATGGCTGGCGCCTTCGACAGGCCTTCCGGGCTGAAAGGCGAAAGCCACATCTTCGTGGCCGACAAGGGCGATTACTACGAGATTTGCGACGGCTTGCCGCAGTTCCAGCGCTCGAGCCCGACGATCGCCGTTGCGAACAAATGAAAGACAGGAGATAAGCGCTGCAAAATCGAACCTTGCCGGGCATCGCCGGCGAGGGCAGGGTGTCTCTTCCATGCAGCGACTGATCAGTGCTTTCTACAATTCCATACGCGCGTTCCGGCGGCTGGCGGGCAGCGAGACCGCCTTCCAGCAGGAACTGCTGCTGTTGCTCGTCTCGCTGCCGGTCGCCTGGTTCGTGTCGACGTCGTGGCGCGGCTATGCGCTGCTGGTCGGCGCCGTGCTGGTGCTGATGCTGGTGGAAGTGCTCAACACCGGCATAGAGGCGACCTGCGACGCCGTCAGCCGCGAGTTCAACATCGACATCCAGCTCGCCAAGGATTGCGGCTCGCTGGCCGTCCTGATCACCAGCGTGCTGACCGCCGGCGTGTGGCTGATCGCCGTCGTGGAACGCATCACCGGTGCGCCGATCTAGCTTTCCTCGCGCTTGCGTTCCCGACCGGCGACATGGTGCGCCACCAGAAAGGCGGCGAGCGCGATCACGGCGCCGATCCCGAGAGCGATCAATAAGCGCTCGTGATGGACCAGCGCCCGGCCGACGAACCGTTCGGCGCCGAGTCCGAAGACATAGCCGATGGCGGTGAAAAGCGCGGCCCATATAGCCGACGAGATCGCATTCAACGCCGCGAAACGGATGACGGAAATGCCTGACAGGCCGGAGGCTATGCCGCCGACGAGCCGCATTCCGTAGATATACCGGTTCGACAGCACGAACAGGTTCGGATGGCTTCGCACAAGCTGGTACGCATGGTTGAAGCCGGGCCGCCTGCGAAGGCGCACCACGCGTGGATGGTCGGCGAAACTGTATCCGAGCACGAAAAAGAACGTGTCGCCGACGAAGGCGCCGAAAAAGGCCGCCAGCCAGGCTTGCCATGTCACGAAGACGTGCTGGTGGGCGAAGAATCCGCCCAGGATTGCCGCGCTTTCGCCTTCCGCCACGCAGCCGGCGAAGACCGCGACCAGTCCGTACTGTTCGACGAGATGATGGATGAACCCGGTCATTTCGCCGAGGCGCCGGCGCCGCCTGCCGCCGCGATGCGATCCTCCAGGCGCTGCAACTGCCCGGCTATGCGGCTCACGTCTTCCCGCAAGGCGATGATCTGCTGATGGCGAAGCTCGTCCAGCTTCTCATGCAGGGCCATGATCTCGATCTCGGCCTTGAGGTTCACCTCGTAGTCGTGGGCGGCATCAATGCGATCGCGCTCAGCCTGCCGGTTCTGCGACATCATGATGACGGGTGCCTGAAGCGCCGCGATCATCGACAGGACCAGGTTCAGGAAGATGAACGGGTAGGGGTCGAAGGATTCGCGGCCCAGCAGCCAGGCGTTGCCGATTGTCCATGCGAACAGCAAGGCGATGAAGCCGAGGATGAACGACCATGAGCCGCCAAAGCGCGCTATGGCGTCGGCCACCCTGTCGCCGAAGGTCTGCTTGCTGGCATAGGCTTTGTTGATGTCCTGTGCGATCGGCCGCCGCTCGATCGTGCTTTCCAGAACCCTGTGCTCAAGAAGCGAAAGCCCGTCGGGCCGTCGCTTGAGCCAGCGCTTGGCAAGGTCCTCTATGGATTTGTGCATGGATCGCCTCGTCGTCCTTCGGTCGCGATGAGTGATGTCTTGTGCCTAGAAATACGCAAAGAGCCGGCCGGTCGCCAGCAGCGAAAGGATATGCCGGCCGGTAGAATTCCAGTGCCGGAACGGCCCGGCAATACAGTGGCCGCATGATGGTCCAAGCGAATGCCGTTGTCGTGGCCGCCCGCGCAGGCTAAATCCCGGATATGACGAAGACATCCGCTCCCGACACGCTCCGCATCGCCATCGCCCAGTTGAACCCGACAGTGGGCGACGTCTCCGGCAATCTTGCCAAAGCGCGCGAGGCGAGGGCGGACGCAGCTCGCCAGGGCGCCGACCTCATTCTTTACACCGAGCTTTTCATCTCCGGCTATCCGCCGGAGGATCTGGTGCTGAAGCCCGCCTTCCTCCGGGCCTGCGAGCGCGCGGCCCTCGATCTTGCCGCCGACACGGGCGACGGCGGCCCCGGCGTCATCGTCGGCACGCCGTTGAAACGGCCCTCAGGCACCCACAATGCGGTAATCGTCGCCGACGGCGGCAAGGTGCTGGCGGAGCGCTACAAGATCGACCTGCCGAACTATGGCGAGTTCGACGAGAAGCGCGTTTTCCAGGCTGGGCCGGAAGTCGGCGGGCCGGTCAATTTCCGCGGCGTGCGCATCGGCATACCGATCTGCGAGGATATCTGGGGCGATCTCGGCGTGTGCGAGACGCTGGCCGAGAGCGGTGCGGAGATCCTGCTCGTGCCGAACGGTTCGCCTTATTATCGCGGCAAGATGGACGTGCGCCATCAGGTGGCCATCAGGCAGGTGATCGAGACGGGTCTGCCGCTCGTCTATGCCAACCAGCTCGGCGGCCAGGACGAGCTTGTCTTCGACGGCGCGTCGTTTGCGATCGGCACGGACAAATCGCTCGCCTTCCAGATGAGCCAGTTCGAGGAAACGCTGGCGGTCACGACGTGGAACAGGACGGCAGAGGGCTGGATCTGCAAGGCCGGCCCGATGTCGCGCCTGCCGGACCAGGAGGAGGCGGACTACCGCGCCTGCATGGTGGGCTTGCGCGACTACGTCAACAAGAACGGCTTCAAGGACGTGGTGCTCGGCCTTTCCGGCGGCATCGATTCGGCGATCTGCGCGGCGCTTGCCGTGGACGCGCTGGGCGAGGAGCGGGTGCGCTGCGTGATGATGCCCTACCGCTACACGTCAAAGGATTCGCTGAAGGATGCCGAAGACTGCGCCCGCGCCCTCGGCTGCCGCTACGACATCGTGCCGATCTTCGAGCCGGTGGAAGGTTTTCAGCACGCGCTGACGCAACTTTTCGAGGGCACGAAATCCGGCATCACGGAAGAGAACCTGCAAAGCCGCGCGCGCGGTACCATCCTGATGGCGATCTCCAACAAGTTCGGATCGATGGTGGTGACGACTGGCAACAAGTCCGAGATGTCGGTCGGCTACGCTACGCTCTATGGCGACATGAACGGCGGATTCAACCCGATCAAGGACATATACAAGATGCAGGTCTACGGCCTGTCGCGCTGGCGCAACGCGCATGTGCCGCCGACTGCGCTCGGACCGTCCGGCGAGGTCATCCCGGCGAACATCATCGACAAGGCGCCCTCGGCGGAACTGCGCGAGAACCAGACCGACCAGGATTCGCTGCCGCCCTATCCGGTGCTCGACGATATCCTCGAATGCCTGGTCGAGAACGAGATGGGCGTGGAGGAGATCGTGGCGCGCGGCCACCCGCGGGAGACCGTGGCGCGCGTGGAAAATCTGCTCTACATCGCCGAATACAAGCGCCGGCAGGCGGCGCCCGGCGTGAAGATCACCCGCAAGAACTTCGGCCGCGACCGTCGCTACCCCATCACCAACCGGTTCCGCGACAAGGAATGACAGGGATGGTGCGAATATCGCACGATCTGGCCGATCTCGATTTCGAAACGACGTCGCGGCTGCTTCGGGAAAGCTATTGGGGCCGCTCGCGCACCGACGCGATCAACAAGCGGGCTTTCGCGCATTCGGTCTGCGCGGCCGCGATTCTTGACGGCAAGCAGGTGGGGTTCGCGCGCGCCTCCGGCGACCGCAGCGTGTTCGCGCGCATCTCCGATGTCATTGTCTGGCCGGATCACAGGGGCAGGGGTGTCGGCAAGGCGCTGGTCTCCGCCCTGCTGGAGCATCCTGAGTTGCGCACCGTTTCGACCTGGATGCTCAACACAGGCGACGCGCACGGCCTTTACGAGCGTTTCGGGTTCCGGCGTGTAACGGATGGGAACGAGATGCGTCTGGATCGCCAGATTTGACCGCCGCAGTCTCTGTTGCAGATTGACGCGATCGATTCAGCCAGTTGCGATTTGTGACCGGACGGGGCTTGTCCGGCACTGGCGCCGCAAATAGAAAGGCACTTCCGCGATTCCCCCCTGGGGAGGTCACGAATGCCAGGATTCGACATCGCTACAAAGGGCCGCCAGGCCTAGGCACGCGCGCCGCCGTTTTTCGGCGGACTCGGCACATTCGCTCCGACAAGGCGCTTCGGCGCCCGCGGTTTTTCTTCATTCGATACTTTCCGGAGCCGGGCCTTTCTGCCCGGACGACATCATGACTCGTTTCAGGATCGATCTGCGCGGCGGCGCATTCGCCAGCGTTCTGGGGTTCACCTTCGCGCATTGGCGCCGGCAGCCTGGACGGCTGGCGCTCATCATTCTCACCTTCCTCGTCGCGACGCTCGCCGACGTGATGACGCCGCTTTACTCCGGCCGGCTGGTCGACGCGGTGGCGCGCGGCGCGGCCACCGACGCGGCGGCATGGGAAGCGGCCGTCTCTGCCTTCCTGTGGCTGGTCGGTCTGGCGCTGGCGGCGGTGGTGATGCGCAATCTCGCCTTTATCGGCATCACCGACCTGACGCTGAAGATGATGTCGGACATTTCGGCCGACGCGTTCCGGCGCGTCCAGCGCTTCTCGACCGACTGGCACGCCAATTCCTTCGCCGGCTCGACCGTGCGCAAGGTCACGCGCGGCATGTGGGCGCTGGACCTGTTGAACGACACGATCCTGATCGCGCTGTTTCCCTCGGTGGTGATGCTGCTGGGCTCGACCCTCCTGCTCGGCTGGTACTGGCCGTTGATGGGCGCAGTCGTGGCGCTGGGTTCGATCGTCTTCATCGCGGTCACCGCCGTGCTGTCGCTGGGCTACGTCGCCCCGGCGGCGCGGCTCGCCAACATCTGGGACACGCGCCTCGGCGGCTCGCTGGCCGACGCCATAAGCTGCAACGCAGTCGTCAAAGGGTTCGGCGCCGAGGAGCGCGAGGAAGCCCGCTTCGCCGACGTGGTCGGCAAGTGGCGCGGCCGTACGCGCCGCACCTGGATGCGCGGCACGCTGAACGGCACGACACAAGGCACGATGCTGCTGGCGCTGCGGGCGGACGTCATCGGCACGGCCTTGCTTCTCTGGTCGTGGGGCGAGGCGAGCGCCGGTGACGTCGCCTTCGTTCTCACCGCATTCTTCGTGCTGCAGGGCTATCTGCGCGACATCGGCGTCCACATCCGCAACATGCAGCGCTCGGTCAACGACATGGAGGAACTCGTCGACATCCAGGCCGAGCCCTTCGGCGTGGCCGACGCGCCGGGCGCCGTTCCGATCCGGATCGGGGAGGGCGCCATCGCCTTCGAGCACGTGACCTTCCATTACGGCAATCACCGACTGCCGCTCTACCGCGATTTCTCGCTGGAGATCAGGCCCGGAGAGCGCGTCGGCCTCGTCGGCCATTCCGGCTCCGGCAAGACGACCTTCGTCAAGCTCATCCAGCGTCTTTATGACGTCAACAGCGGCCGGATCGTCATAGACGGGCAGGACATCGCGCAGGTGACGCAGGCGTCGCTGCGCCAGCAGATCGCTATCGTGCAGCAGGAGCCGATCCTGTTCCACCGCACGCTGGCCGAGAACATCGCCTATGGGCGACCGGACGCCACCCAGGCCGAGATCGAGGAGGCGGCTCGGCTGGCCAGCGCGCACGAGTTCATCATGCGGCTTCCCAAGGCCTACGGGACGCTGGTGGGCGAGCGCGGCGTGAACCTGTCGGGCGGCGAGCGCCAGCGCGTGGCGATCGCCCGCGCCTTCCTCGCCGACGCGCCGATCCTGATCCTGGACGAGGCAACGTCGAGCCTCGATTCGGAATCGGAAGTACTGATCCAGCAGGCCATGGAGCGGCTGATGATCGGACGTACCACGCTGGTCATCGCACACCGCCTTTCCACCGTGCGCGCGCTCGACCGGCTACTGGTCTTCGATGCGGGCGAGGTGGTCGAGGAGGGCTCGCACGACCAGCTCATCCGCCTCCACGGCGGCATCTACCGCAGGCTGTTCGAGCGCCAGGCGCTGGAACTGACCAAGGGCCTTGCGGTCTGAGCGGCTCAGAGGCCTCCCGGCGTTACCTAAGGCCGCCGGCTCGGCCGCCGGTCGGCGGCGCTCCCGCCGGGGTTCGGGGTTGGGTCTTCCCGCGTATCCCGGACAGGCTTGTCTTTCGGGTCGCCGCCCGGCGGCTTCGGAGGCTTCCTGTTGTCTTCCGCCCCGCGTTTCGGTTTTGTCTCGCGTTCCATGACGGACTCCTTTGCATCGCCTCCAACGGCGAACAGGAGAGCAGGTTCCCTCGCGTTCAGAACCGGAATGCCCAGTAGAGGCAGGCAAGGGTGGCCGCGACGCTGGCGACGAGCATCAGGCTGCGCAACAGCACGTTGCGCCGCAACTCGTTGAGAAGCGCGTGGCACACGACGATCGCCGCCACGAACACGAACTGCCAGTCGAGCAGGCCGCGCAGGATGGCGAACTGCCCGAAGGCGACGCGGCCGAGCAGGCAACCGACGATCGTGGCGAACAGCACCAGCGCGGCGAGATAGGTCGTCTCCACCGCGCTCACCAGCACGAAGGCCGCTGCGCGCAGCGGCAGGATCATCAGCAACGCCACGCCCAAGAAATAGAGCGCTGCCAGCGGTATGAACGAGGCGGAACTGGCCAGCCCGTCCAGGCGTTTCACGCCAATCGCGCCGAACCCGTAGCCCTGCCGTACCAGAAGCAGCGAAAAAGCCGTGAGCAGCGCCGTCAGGACGACAACGAGTGCGAACGTGCTGATGGATCTGGACATGCCACCCCTCGAATCTGGCTAGCGCTTTAGTAGCGCAGCGAAGATGACAGTTCCAATGTCGAAAGTGGAAGGGCGGCAGATCGTTCAACGGCTGACCGGCTCTCGACGGAGCGGACCGCTTCGGGACAAGGTGGGAACGAACGCGGGCGCAACTGGTTGTTCCGGCACCTGCGGCAGACCGGACGAGGAGTCGGCGAGATGACGAAGCGATTTGACATCGGTGATCATGTAACCTGGAATTCCGAGGCAGGTCGCGTGTCGGGTACGATCATCGCGATCCACACGCGAGATTTCGACTACAAGGGACATACGCACCATGCCACCGAAGACGATCCCCAGTATGAGATCAGGAGCGACAAGACCGACCATATCGCCGCTCACAAGGGCAGTGCCCTCGATTACGCCTGACAGATCGACGTGACGTTGCCGTTTTTCACCATCGGTCATTCCAACCGGCACATCGATGATTTCATCGGACTTTTGCGCCAAGTACAAATCGAACTCCTGGTCGACATCAGGAAGATGCCGATGTCGCGAGCCAACCCGCAGTTCAACGCGGATCGTCTGCCGGAATCCCTGGCGGCTTTCCAGATATCGTATGATTATATCGCCGCACTGGGCGGCCTCCGCCGCAGGAACCGGGCGCTGCCCCGGGAGGTCAACGGCTTCTGGACGAATACGAGCTTCCACAACTACGCCGACTATGCGCTGACAGCCGAATTCCACAAAGGGCTCGAACGTCTGATTTCCGAAGGGCAGGGGAAGTGCTCTGCGATCATGTGCTCGGAGGCGGTCTGGTGGCGATGTCACCGGCGCATCGTGTCGGACTATCTGATCGCGCGCGGAGAGACGGTGTTCCACATCATGGGAGGAGGCCGCGTCGAACGCGCCCTACTCACGAAGGGCGCGGTTATCGAACCCGATGCGACGGTCGTATATCCCGCGATGCATCGCGGCGAAGCACGCCCCGAAGGGTCATGATGCACACTCCGTCAATCGAGTGTGCAGGTCGGAACGAATGGCTTGTTGTAGTCACTGTTCATTTTGAGCGCTTCGGCCGTGTTCTCCAGCGGCGTCATGTTGGGCGGCGGCGGCCAGGTAAACGGTTCGCCGGCACATTTGCGGGCGGCTGCCCAGCACGCCATGCTGCGCGGATCCGGCCCATATGACGAAAATCCGGCGCCAATCTTTGGCATCTGGGAATCCTGCCGTTCGGCCTCCTCGCGTCGACGAGCCGGATCGTACGTCTGTTTGATGTGATGCTCACCATCCGCCGAAACGAAACCATCCTCGACCGCAAACGAGATCGCATGGTCCTTTAGGCAGACGACACGGTCCTTTTCAGCCAGTTCGAGGCCGTACGAAGCCGGCATATGGGGCCAACGGATATCCACCTCCAGAGCATCGCCTATCTGTCGCATGGTCCCAATGTCCACCATCGCATCGGTCGGTGATTTGTCCCCGGCGCTCGCAACCCATTCGGGCGATCCAGCCGCGATCGACGAGGGCGCCACTGTCACTCCCGCTGCAAGGCAGACCTCGCTGAGGCACAGGGCCGATAGAATGAGAAGAATTCCGCGTTTCTGCATTTTGGGCGATCACTTAAGTCGGAACTGTCGTTGTTCCTAATTCTGCGGTTGCGGCAAGGCCGCCTTCAGGAAAACGCCCGTCTGCGCGGCGCGCAATTGTTTCAAGCCGCCAAGGAACGCCTTCGCGTTGGCGTTCCCGTAGGCCCGACGGCTCAGGGCGAACAGCAGGACGCCTGACCTGGTCGGTGCGTAGCGATACAGATTCCACTCGATCACATATTCGCCCTTCGTATCCTTGGCGCTGACCAGGAAGTCGAGGACAACCTCGCCTGTAGCGTCATTTTGCAGGACCTCGAAATGGGTGAGGGGGTCGGCGCCTTTCCGCTTTTCCAGCATTGCGATTTGATTTTTGATGGCGTCGATGACTTTGACATCGCCGGTCAAGCGCTCGACCAGAAGCATCTGGTCGTAGTTTTCGACAGATTGGCCTGTGGGAACGTATTCCTGCTTGCTGTAGTTTTCCGACGGCTGGGAACTCCATGCCAGTTCGTATGATTTCCCGTCCAGTTCGATGGGACCCGGCAGCCCTAGGAAATCGATAGCCTGGGCGACGGCAGGCGCTGTCATCAGGGTCAATGCGAGGAAAAGCAACGCCGATCTTGCTGCCGTCATTGCCCAGCCCTCAGTTTCCGCTGGCCCGGCGGGCCGCAGCACCATCCCGTCTTCCCATTTCCCGCGCCGTCTTCGCCAGCCATCGGTCGGCCTTCGCCTTTCCGTACAGCCGGACACGCCGATTGTACTCGGGCGCGATCGCCCGCATCATCGCATTCATGTCGCGCCGGCTGGGACGGCCCACACGAGCGGTCGGCTGCCTCTTGCCGGCCCGCCGCGCCCGGTCGGCCTTGCACACGCCTTCGTTCGGCCATTTCCGGCAATAGGCCTTCATGGTCGGTGACAGTTCCTCGGAGTGCCGGGATTTCTGCCCGAGCTGTCGTGCGCCGCCCAGGATCGACTGGCCCAGGGCGGTGGCTCCCATGCCCGTGCCGAGATCGAGCGTCGCACCGGGGTCGTACTGGGCATGAGCATCGAGTGAAAACGTAACAGCCAGCAAGGCGGCAGCGAGCAGCGGAAATCTCATCCTCGTCTCCCCAGCCCCTGCCCAGCGGCGACTATAGCCACCCGGTCGATCGATACAACCAGTCCGTGTCACCTTGGATAGATGAGGAATTCCCTGTTTCGTCCCATGCGACAGTCTTCAGTGAAATCGTCGGCCGTCGACGGATCGGCGCGGAACCGGGCGAACTGGTCGGCGGTGATGGTGAAATAGGCTTCCCACTCGGCGGCGGCCGTAAATCCGGATACAGGCGTCGACAGGTAAGTGCCGCCTGTCTCCTGATCGGTGCCGAGGCTGAAGCGATGTTCCCGGCTGACGAAGTCGTCCTTGAAACGCTGGATCATCGAACGCGCTCCTCCTCAAAATCGAGGCTTCCTTCACAGCATCGATCCATTATGCGACGTTTGCCTTGTTTCGCCATCCCGTCGCCGAACCGCTGTATGTCGCCTTGCCAATGCCTGCTTTCCCGTCACCCGCGCTTCAGGTCCACTGGTCACTCGTGCCGCAGGACGAGGCGGGCCTCCTTGTTTCCGGAGACTGCCGCCTGCTGGCGATCTGGCCGGCACCCGTGAACCATGATGTCTGCTTCGAGCAGGCAGGGTTCACCCTGTTTGCGGACAACGACGCGGATTGGGATCAAGCGGCCGAGAAGCTTTTGAGTCGCGTTCTCGACAATCTCAGCCAATATGGAGACCCGCACCTCGTCAGCAAGCCGCTCCGGGATGATCGGCCCTGGTATCTAAGGCCGTTTCGAGCCGCTCGGGAATTGCCGTTGTTGCAACAGGCCTTGTTGCCCATGCGGCTGGACTTCCTGCCGCAATTCCATGCGCGGTTCGGCGAAAGCGGCGCTGCGCTACGGACCGGAAGCGGACATTTCCTTCTCTGGGTCGCCCTGCCGGACGCCGAACGGCAGGCAGCCGCTCTTGTGAAGAAGGTCGCAGAACCGTGGCCCATCTTCGAGACAACGCTTCGCTGGCCAATTCTCCTGCCGACCGATGATCCACCATCCAGCCCAGCGCATGGAGCGACCTCGCCTTGCGCAACGGCATAACTCTGCCGATGACGGACTTTGGCTTCGAGGCCTCGGCCCGTGCCTCAGTTTCGAGCGCAAGGACATGATGGTCCCCGAAACGGATTCGCCGGAAACGAATTTCCCGATGAAGTCGAATGCCGGGAAGGGAAGATGGCTGGGGAACCTGGATTCGCACCCAGTAAAACATCGCTTCCCGGCTAGATCGTTGATCCCGCTGCGAAATTCATTCTGTCGGAGTGGCCTCGCCACAATTTGTGCATCACTTCTGTGCCCAGATCCTAGAGGGACGTCAAGAGCATAATCTGCAGCCCGTATGGTCACGCACTAAGCTTGGGGGAAGCCTTGGGCAAACTTTGCCTAGTCGCCAGGGGCCGACATAAAAGACAGTTTGCGCATGAGTATGGATGACAGCTTTGCGCCCCGTTTCAGTCGTTCACGCTTGGATTCACACCGTCCAAAAGCGGACACGCCGCTATCGAACGTCGCCTTGGGCCTCTGAGCCGATCGAACTCATTGCGGAAACCATCGTCTCCTATTCACATGTGAGGTTAATTGGAGCAATCTTGACATCGGCCGATTTTCTCCTGTCCCTGTCTGTCTCGTACGAATTCAGCTTGAATGAGGGCTTCAATTGCGCGGCATCACGACAGAATCTACGGGCACACCTGATATTATTGGAGCGCTAGCGTTCTTCTTCGGCGCGATCGTGATCGCCGCAAGTTTTGGCTCGCTTGTTCTGACAGCCGTAGCTCTAGCTGGGGTTGCGCTGTAGTCCTTGCTGCCGGGTTTTTGAACCGCGGCCTGTGTCTGAACTTTGAAACAACATCCTCCGAAGCCGAACATCCGCGAACCTGCGACGTTTCGTGCCTTGCGGATGAGGGTGCGCGCTTGTAAAAAGTGGTATCTGGAATACTACTTTATATCGGAAGCCGATGGATCCGCAGCCTCTCGACCGAATCCGCTCCGTGACGGAG